>Ga0214544_1000269_pt1 | contig 86829 bp, 47 predicted proteins | sample CNSS3metaG_FD_160074 | JGI IMG/M metagenome (GOLD analysis project Ga0214544, IMG submission 160074) | Root nodule microbial communities from cowpea collected in UCLA plant growth center, Los Angeles, California, USA - CNSS3 | ecosystem: Host-associated > Plants > Roots > Nodule | place: USA...
TTTTTTTTTTTTATTAACAATGATTTTTTTTTTTTTTTACAATATTTTGCTAGAATTTGTTTCTGAATATAAATTGGGAAACGTTTAGCTAACATTGATAAGATTTTTTCTTTTTTTTTGTCAATGTCAAATGATAAAGGGGATAACGATTTGTTTGTTAATATAAATTCTTTTGTGAAGAGTTGAATTAATTATTCATTTCTTTGTGTCAACATTAACTAGTATCTAAAGCCATTTTAAAGTTACTTTGATTTATTTTTATAGACTCCAAAATATGTTTCTGATGAAAAATAATTTCGTGATTATATTATAAATTTAAGAAAAGGTAATTTTTTGTTTGGTTATAATCATAAATAAAATACTCTTAAAAATATGATTATATGAGAAATTATTTAAAATAGGTTGTTTGTGATTTGAATTAAATATTAGATTTTGCAAGCTTCTGGTTATCCTGAAAAGTTAAAATAAATATGTATAAAAAATTTTAAAAGCAATTAGGAAGAAGTGATTTTATCTATTAAAAAGGCTATAAAAATAGGCCTATAATATAATCTAAAACAAAATTTGTAAATTCTCACTCTAATACATGCCTAAAATATGAAGTTCTTCATTATTGGTACAATTCCACGGACTCTACTGGCATAAAGAAAAAGAAAGAAGAAAAAAAAAAAAAAATCATTGATCATATGCAATTGCTCCTCCCCACTTTCTCACACGACTCTCTGCTTCTTCAGCCTGTGAAAATTTGAACAAAAAACAAGATTGCTGATTTCCATTGGAACATTAACCTTCAAACATTCCTTAAACTCTTGCAAGATTAAATTCAAGAGTTGGGGAATAATAAATGTGAAATGCACTAACCTCTTTTTTCCAATTGGTTATTGAAGTGACTATTATAAGGATTGTGGTCTGCAAAACTATGCCTGCAATCATCCCTGACCAAATACCCTGCATTACACACATACAAGAAGTGTAAGATTAACAAATTACACAGTATTATTAGAGTTCGGATTCTTTATCGGTTTTTTTATGTTATTTATATACGGTGCCTTCAAAATACACTAATAATCATTAATTTTACTATTCTAAATGCTCAGCAAAAGTCAGTAAAAAAAACTTAGCAGAGAAACTGGACTCCTGTTACTATGATAGTAAATATGTCAAAACACAAAATTGCAAAACTAGGACACAGACAAACAATTAAGATTCATGATGTTACATATAGATTTTGAATTCTTTCTTGAGTTTTTGATACCGTCTTCCTAAGACAGACAGTATCAAAAGTTCAACAAAGAATCTGAACTCAACAATAACATATATCAAGAGAATGGAAGGATGGTAAATCACCACTACTCCAAAATTAAGTGTAAATCCCAAGACTATTCCTGCTGGTAATCCAAATACATAGTAGCACCCAATGTTGATGTATGCTACAAGAGATTGCCAACCAGCTCCAACAGCAACACCTAATGAAGTTTTATCATGGAAAAAGTTATGAGATTTTAAAACACACATATAGAAATAGCATATACTTCATAAATTGTGCATTAAAACTTGGATTTAACATGTAAAAAAAGGATTGTAATTTGAGAGTTTCATAGTTTGTGGGAGTGACTAACCAGATAGCACTGGTTGAAGGCTGTTTAGAAGCACAGTGACACCAAGCAAAGCAGCAAGCTTAGTTGTTTCATGAGCAACTGCAGAGCTGGTGGTAAACAAGTAGGGAAAATAATCTTTTGTTGATAGCACTACAATCATGACCACAACACCTATGGCCACTGATGTAATTGAAACCACCCACACTGAAAACCTTGCAGCCTTGAAATCACCAGCACCAAGTTCATTTGATACTCTCACACTATACATCAACATTCTTGTTCAGACTATCTGCAACAGACGTAAAAAGCCTAAAACAACACACGTATCTGACACCGACACTAGAGACTACCTTATAGCAGCATTGAACCCAATTGCAATCATGGCATCCCAGCCATTTATGTTCATACTGGAAACATAAAAACAAGTATTAGTACTCGGTTATAAACTCTCAACAAGTACCAAAATCACTATTTTTTGTGATGAAACAAACAAAGGGTATGAAAACATTTTTAAGCCATTGAATTTTCAACTTCTGCAAGAGAAAGAGACTTTGGAGGGTTTTGGGGGGTTAGAAAATGATTCACCAGATAGATATGGCATCAACAGGCACCAGAGGATTCTCCAAACGCCCTGTTATCACCACCAGTATCATCAGATACCAGAACTCCAAGCTGCCACAATATTCATCTCAGAAGTTCAAATTTAGCAGCATACATAATCAAGTTCAATGCAGAAAATGAAGCAGACTAGTGAAAGTAAAATACCATAACATAACAGCTGAAGCCAGAGAAAGCTTCACAAAACCAAACAAGTCCACAAATGCTAGCCATGTGAATCCACTCCATGCTCCATCTGATTTTGTGATGAAAATGTACAGCAACTGTGCAATCACAATCAACCACCATGATGTGTTGAGAGTGATTGCTGCTCCAACCAGACCCCACCCCAGCTTCAGTATAAGAAGCCAGCTGAAAACTGTGTGCAGAACCAAAACACCTACTGATACCCATAACATCACCAGCACTTTCCCCTGTGCCTGCAAGAACTTTTGGATTGGAAAGTTTATAGCATATGCAAACAACTGGGGTATCATCCACACAGCAAATTTTCCTGCCAAAACAAAAACATGTGGTCATTTTCTTTATGGACAAATGTTAGTAGTTAATATTTTGTCAGTTCGGAAAAGAGTTGAACTCAAAATCTCTCTCATCTTTTATTCCAAATTTTTACTACTAAATCAACTTTATAGTTCTTCCATCGACTATATGAATATCTCATATTATCTTACTTATCATATTTGTTTTACAAGTTTTTGACATTTGATGTTCCTAAGATTTGAAGTGGGTGTTTTGAACAGAGATGTGAGAGTGAGTGGTAACCTGAAGCATGTGAGATCTGAGATGTTTGTCCAAGGAGCACTAAAATTGGAGGTGACCAAATATAGATAGGTAACATAAGAAGTGCAGTGATGAACAAGATGACCCATGATCTCTGCATGTACACTCCCAACATCCTCATCTGCCCTGCACCAAAAGCTTGCCCACACAGAGTCTCCAAGGCACTTCCCATTCCCAACTTATCCCCATAACAACAACATAAACAATCCATCAATTTTAATCATCAAAAAAACTCACCAAAAATCAATCAATCATTACTCATTAATTTTACACACTCACACCAGTTTCTATTAATCCACTGTGTCAAACTAATTTGGTTCACATTATTTCAACACTAAGCCATTCAATTTAATGTAGGAGCATCACACACACACACACACACACACACACACACACACACACACACACACACACACACATATATATATATATATATATATATATATATATATATAATGTTTCATCAGAAAATTACCCCATTTTGCCAATGGTTCCTTTTTTTTCTAAGAATTCATTCCATTTATAAAAAAATTAAATTGAGTAAAAAAAATAATAATTTCCTAAATAAATAATATTATATATAAAAAAAAATTGTATTCGGACAAGTTTTTGTGCCAAACAAAATTTACCTTGTTTATTAAAAGAATTATACAAAATAATAAAATTTCATAGAAAAAAAAGAAAAAGAAAAAGAAAAATTGTGCCTCCAAATAACTTCAAGACGATTGTAAAAATGAAAAAAAAAATTGTACATTCAAACATGACTTTTACACATTTAAAAGAGTATATAATTGAAGTCATTGAAAAAGCCGTAAATAAATATGTATGCAAGTATAATTTTCTTTTGAGTCTAAAAAAATTAAAATGTATTAAATTCGTAGTACAAAATAGGACATCTTTAACACAAGTTTGAAATTATTATTTTAAAACACAATTTCTTTAACACGATTCTTTTAAAATTAAATATTTCGCTAATTATAGTAAATTTTCTAACAATGCTTATACTATAGATTGACTTTTTTCATTGTATTTTGTAGCTATTCACACGTGTACGTGTACATCACTTTAGAAACAGTTGGAAAAGTTTGAAAAGTTTGTGATCGTGACAGTGACGTGAAAAATCTGCCCCACGCTACTGAACCCTATATGGAATTTAGTTTTAATTTTTAGTAAATGAAAGTCGTGCAAATTAATACCTTTCCACTGCTGCAGAAAATACTCGATACATTTTATCACCTACAAACATAGTTTTATTCATAAAAATACTTATATGTGACCGATATTTAATTATTTTGTAAAAAGTAGAATTCTTCATTTTCATTATTTGACTAAATAGACCGGAGAAGTTAAGTACATGGAATAAAAACACGACTAAAAATAGGATTAAATTAAATATGTTTTTTCTTTTCAAATTTTAGTAAAATTTAAATTTAATTATTTTTTAAAATTTTTGACCAATTTAATCATTCATCTTTTAAAATATGTAAATTTAATTTTTTTAACCAAATTTTATTAAGTTTATATAATATTTTAAATACATTTCATAATAATATTTAAATTATTTACACTATTTAATATATTTTTACTTCAATATTAATTCAAATATTATTATAAAATACGTTTAAAATATTAAATAAACATAAAAAAAATTAAATTTATACACTTTTAAAATAAAAAACTTAATTAATAAAATAAAAAAAATTAATTCTAAAATTCACTTAAAATTAAGAAATAAAAATATATTTAACCCTTAAAACTACGTTAAAAAAAAATCTAAACTTTATTTCATTCACAAATTATGCAGACGGTAGCACCCGAAAACCAAACACATTACGTATATACGAGGATATTTATTAACATTATTACAAATATAAGAAACAATTTTACTTTTTCTCTTAATATTGTATATTTGTCATTTTTAAAATATTATTCTAACCGACTTAGAGTCTTAGATTCCTCTGTAGACGGTGACACGTGTTATACAGAATGTTCTTCAAAGAAAACCAGACAAATTATGCAGAAAACCAAACAAATTATGCAGACAGTGCTCCGAAGAAAACCAGACAAATTATGCAGACAGTGCAACAACCCAGAAAACGAAACAAATTTCTTGGTGACACTGTGAGAAACAGATGAAGAAAATTGAGAAAAAGAAGGCATGAAATAGAAGAGAAAGGTGGGTTTGAGAGAGTACCATGACTCCAAAAGCAAGACCTGCAATAACAGAGTTTTCTACAGAAACTGCTGCAAGAGCAAGATCACCAACTTGGCCTGCAAAAGTCTGAGTGAGTGCACCGAGCGAGTACTGACATATAGAGGTGAGGATAGCAGGGCCTGCAAGTCTCCATAGCTTCTTGGACTCAAAACCGAAACTCTTAACAACAAATTTCAGTGTCTTCTCCTCAGCAGTGTCAGAGGGTTGAGTGTTCTCTAGCAAGGGAGTGTCCATTGACATGTTTGGTTTCTTGTTCTGTCACTGATATATTGGTTTCACTCAGAAAAATGAGAAGTTCTAGTGGCGTTTGAATATCAGACAAAGTTTGGTTTTGGTTTTATATATAGTGTTGGAGTGTTGAAGATGTGAATGAGAGAATGGGAATGGCAAGTGGAGAGATGTGGAGGTTTTACCAACTGCATTTAATTAGTATTAAAGAAGGGGTCGGAATGGCAGCTAAGGTATTACGGCCATGCTAGAAAATTGAGGTACTTTTCTTTCATATAAATACAAAATTTTAATTTAATTTAATCTCATTTTTTATTTTAATTGGTTTAATTAATAGGATGATATTCACTTTCGTTCAAATGTGTCCGTTTCATACATGTCTGTAAAGAAGAGTCAATCAAGTCTCAACTTTTACAAAAGTGTCTTAACTAGGTCCTTTCAAAAAAAAAAAATCATTAATACCGTTAATGGTATTTAGGACTATTACCACTAAATTTTAATATAAATATCAATACTTAATTTTGTAAGTCATTTTAAATATCAATATCATTAACGACGTTATTAAATTTTGTCGTTTGAAATGGACCTAATTTAGACATATTTTCAAAACTTGGAACTCAATTGACATTTTCTTTAAGAATAGTTACCTGACACATCCGAATGAAAGTGGATATCATTCGACTAATTAAACCTTTTTAATTTTATATATAATAATTATAAATTACAAAATTATAGAATTAAAGAGTTATAAAAATTTAGAATTTCAAAATTATAAAATTAGATGTGATGCAAATTAATTGAGACAAGATAATAATCATGTCATCTAGTTCTATCACATAATTCAAAATAAATAAATTTTTTTTTATAAATTAATAGATCATATAAAAGTGAATTTATAATACTACAATAAAATCTTTAAAAAATAATTAATTTTAATGATAAAAAATAATTAATTAATACTGTGACTAATTTAGATATTTATTTATAAATTAAAAATTATTAGTAACTAAAATAATTTATAAATTATTAGTAACTAAAATAGTTTATAAATTAATATCTAAATTTGTCATCATAATGGATTGATTTTTAAGGTGGTTACTAACATTAATTATTAAGATTCTATTTTATAAACCAATATACAATTTATTTTAATTATCAATAACTTTTAGTTTATAAATTAATATACAAATTAATGTGATTAATTATTTTTTGTTATTAAAATTGATTATTATTTAACTTCTTTTTAGTGTAAAAATTTAAAGCTTAATTAACTCAAACTTTATTTGATTTTCGTTCTTAAGTTTTACTATTATATTCAATAAACACCTCAAAATTGAGAAGTCGTTGTAATTTTTTATATAGATAATAAGTAACAAAAAAAATAGAACTAGAATAAACATTATATATTTTTTATAAAGTTTAGTATGTTTAATTTCTCTTAAAAATTCAATTTTGAATTTAGTTTTATAGAGATGATAAACCTTTGATCAATTGTATAAATTTCATTTCCATAATACCAAGTCACGTCAATATCATGAAAATAGAAAATGTTACTAAATTAATGTATTCTAATTGTGTATATCTTTTTCTTTCAGACTTCTCTCATTTTTTCTTCACAAACATGTTCTAATTAGAATCTAACTGTGTACAATATTCCATTAGAATTTACTTTAAGAAAATTACTTTCATATTAAAATTTCCCTACTCTTAATTATTTGGTTTTTATGTATGATTATCAACCGATTCATGTTTTAGTTATTTTTGGTTATTCCTTTAAATACTTAGACATGTGGTATTTATTATCTTTCCCTTGTCTATTAGTTAGAATATAAGTAGAATTTTTATAACTATGAGACTGAAATTTAAACTGGGAGAAAAAGATTCGAGACTATGAATAGTATATATGTAATATTTTGAAATTCATAATATATAGGGTTAAGTATTTTTCTAGTCCCCGAACTTTGACTCAAAATTGGAATTCGTCCCTGTCTGAAACTTCGATATATTTTGGTCCCTAAACTTCTCTAAAAATGAATGAATATAGTCCTTTTAACCCAATTATGTTAACTTTTTTTTGACGTGTCAAACGATTTTCATATTAGTATTGAAATTTTTTACATTGTTTGACACATTCTTGGTTCAATATCTATTGAGAAATATGTTCGACACTTCAAAAAAGTTAACATAATTGAGTTAAAAGAACTATATTCATTCATTTTTAAAGTTTAAGGACCAAAATATATTGAAGTTTCGGAGAGGGATGAATTCCAATTTTGGGTCAAAGTTCAGGGACTAAAAATATACTTAACCCGAATATATATATATATATATATATATATATATATATATATATATATATATATATATATATATATATATAAGTACTTTTTAACATTATTTGTATATATGAATGTTTATATAATGAATAAAAGTCACGACATAACTTTCCTTTTCAGCGATTGAATTCATGACTTTCATTTTGATACCAAGATAGCAATCGTTGGATCAAGCGTTTACCACTTAGCAAAAAATTATAACTATTAGTCAAAACATAACTTTTTTTATTTAAAAGTGTATGAACCCAAACATCATAATTTAATTGTGACTCGATCCACTCAATTTCTGTCATGAGACAATTATTATCATCGACATTATCTTTTTAGTTAAGAGTGTATAAATCCAAACATCATAATTTAATTATGACTCGTTCCATCCCACCTTTGCCACGGAATAATTGCAGCCATCGAGATCGATTTACAGGAACATTACTGTCGATTATGACGATTATGACAAGTTTGTAGGGAAGGAAGTTAATGTGGAAAGCGTGATTGAGTGGGGGTTGTCACCAACTGGTGGCTACGCCCAACGTTCCATGCAGAGTTGGTTGGATTCAATTGCATTTTTTCATTTCTTTCATTTAATATTTTAATATCTTCAATATAATAAATGTTTGTATTTTATCAATCATTTCACAACTTATCTTTACAAATATAATAGGTAAAAAATTTAGTTTATATATATATATATAAAATCAAGACGTATTTATATGTGTTTTCTAAATTTTCAATGTTAAGTGTCAAAATATGACAGATAAAATCATATAAAAAAATACAAAAAATAACCTATAGAAAACTTTCATATACAAATTTTTGTAATAACTAATAACCTTTATGCACATAAAAACAAAAAACAAAAAAGCACTCGTTTTCTCTTTATTTCTATCACTCCAAAGAATATATCTTTTGCACCTTTTTTCTCTTTTATTTCTATACATCTTCTTTTCTTTCCATTTATTTCCATCATAACCCTAATTCCAGAAAAGTCAAAATTAAAGCAAATTACTTTTATAACAATCTCCGAAAGCTGGAAAATACGTATAATTATTATGAAAATGTCTTATATCTTCTATATTATGCTCTTGGGACAAAAACTATTATTTAAGAATTTGAATTTCTTTTTCTCAATTAATTTTGCTTTGATGCAAATAAAATTTTGACTTTTACAAGATAAATGAAGAAAAAAAAATATTTATTTTGTACGAACAATCGACATTCCGTAATTTTGAAATATCATTTTAGAGTTTTTTTTTTTCATGTTAAATAATTAAAAAATATATATCTCCAATATCTTGTGCATTAAATAATTTCTTTTCCTTTAGCTCGAATATGTTCCAAATAGCCGGTTTAATGTTCAAGTAAGTAAATTATTGTTTTAGATCTCCAAGAAAAAAAAACGACTCAACAATTTTTTTTTAATACTAATTGATTTATGCTTCAAAGAAAAAAAGAAGTCTCCAACTTGGTACTAATTACTTTAGATTTTTAAGAAAAAAAAAATCTCTCCGAAAATTCAAAAAATAAATTTTAAATAAAATTATGGTAAAAAAATTTCATTCTTAACTTTTATAACTTCATGAACTTTATTATTTTGATATTCTAATAATTTAGGTCTCCAAAAAAAACAAAAAGTCTCTCAAAAAACTAAAAGAATAAATTAATTTTAAATAAAATTATAAAAATATCTCATTCTTAAATTTATTTCATAAATTTATTTCAGGCTCTCAAATCTTAAAACTTAAACTATCTCTAAATAATTTAGTATTTTGGTTTTCTTACTTAAGAATTCATTCTATGAATATAATATTCCTTTTATATCCTTAAAGGTTTCTTTTAAAGAATATTTAAAAAAATTGAATCTACAAGAGAAGAAAAAATTGATTTCTTTTATATTTAATTTGCAACGTCATATCATTTTATAACATTACTACTAAAGTATGACATTCATTTATATATATATATATATATATATATATATATATATATATATATATATATATATATAAAAGACTATTTGTGACCTTAATTATTTTGATCTCGTAATATTTTTTTACTAGTTGATTTATATTTTTTTTTCAATATAAGTCATAACTTTAATGAACTAAATATTTTACTTTTATTTGTTATGGTGTCGTCTGTGAAAGAGATTGAAAATTACGATGATATAAATTATATATAAAATTGTGGGGGTTAGATTGAATGATCATATATGAGAAGCAAAGAAAAAACTCAATTTCATCAAAATCAACTTGAATTATAAATAATTAATTAGCACGAAGTTTTTATTTTGAAGAAAAAGAAAGAAAGGAAAATGGTTTATATTTTGATTAGATTTTCAATAGAGGAGAAAAGTATGGATAAGGTAGGAATTTTGAAGTAATGAACAACTTTTGAAAGGTATGAAGAAATGAATTTTGTTTTTTTGTTTATGAATGTAGCATTTGTGATAAGAACTTTGAAAGGGATGTTAACACGTAAGTATAGTAAATAGTGTAATTAAAGTACATTAAGGAGGGATACATTATTTGTTTGATAATAATTATGAAATTTAATTAGTAAAATACACATGGAGAACATATTTTTTTATATTATATATATATATATATATATATATATATATATATATATATATATATATATTACTTTCTTTTTTTATCACATAATGCAATCCAAATAAATCACAAAACTAAGTTTGGAGAAAACTTGGTAAAAAAAATGGAAAAATAGCAAATACATAATTCAGAATAAGACAATAAAAAGCGAAAAACATAAGATTTTTTTTTTTTAAATTGTGATATTGATTTTTCTTGTATTTTCATTTTATATTTTTTATTATAACTGATCTTGTTACTAGTGATAGACAATATTGTTGTATATTACTGAAATTTAGATTTAAACACTATGGTATATGTAATATGGACTTTTTTAAGAACTTATTGAACAGTATTTTATTTTCAGTGTTCAGTGTGGTAAATTATTGATTAATTAAAAAAGCTAGGGAAATAAAATCGAGTATTCAAATTAAAAGGAAAATTACAAATTCAATTAAACTTATTTTTGCCAAAATTATTGTTGGTTCACAAACAAATATGACTAGGCTATTAAGGAGTACAGATTCTTGACTCTCTTTTTTTGTCAACTTTTCAAAATACATTGGTATTGGTATATTATAAAAGTTTTTAGTATATTTTGAAATATCAACATCAAGTGTTAATTAGTATATTTAAAAGATACGTCATCGCCAAAGTTTCAGCAGAGAATACAAATTCACTGTTATAGCTTGTGTAAACCATGGAAATTGATGTGATTTTCAGTGTAAATGTGCTTGTTTGGATGAGTTTCTAAACACACTAAATTTCAGTCACCAAAAAACTGAAGTGTGTGTGACCTTTCATTTTTATAGGTTCTTTTTCTTTAAGCATATGAATCCAACAAAATGCAAACTTTCTTTAAAACGGCAACAAAAAAAAACACACCCATACTCCTTATTTGTTTAATAAGATCCCAGAGGATCAGAATCTGGAAAATTGATTCTGAAAGTTTTCAGCCAAAAAATTGTCGCTCATTACAGCTGGAAAATGTACATAACTCTACAACAAGCACACTATTGCTTCTTTTTACCAAATTTACATATTCATGCTCATTGGCATAAAGTAACAGTTTTTCAACTATAGTGACAGATTCATTGATGCAAACACAGTAGCTTCTTCCAATCAGAGTCCCAAGGGCTAAGATGAGTGCCACATAACAAAAGTAATAGTACCAGTTTTAGCTTCAGAATTTTTTCCACATTGGTGTAAAACTTGTTTCTGAAGGCACTCTAAGGGTCCAGGTAAATAATTTCAGCTTGTCTTGAGGTTCTCCTACACCGCAGCAGTTGTTTCATCAGTTCTGTTCCGATGTTTAAAACAGGAATCACAGTCATCCTTTCCAACACAGGACAGTGTAGAAGTAGAAAGCTGATAAAATCCAATTCAGGTTTGATACCAGATATGCCATCTATCTTCACATTTCTCATATGCATCATCTCTGGACAAGCAAAAAACACATCTTCCCAACAATAGTTGTGCGTTATCAGAAGAGTCTGATCCTCCTGTCGAGCCTGCATGCCATCACAGTTCACAATTGCAACCATTTTAGAAACACCCAAATGCCCAACACTGAACTCATTTGAAAATTCTAGAGCTTAATTAATAACTTCACTGAAAAAACGAATCAGTATGTGGAACAGAAAAACAAGAAGCAAATACCAGTCACAACAACAACTTACAAGGAGTACTTACCAATATTTCTAGTTCTTGTAGATTAGGGGAGCTTCTTAGGAGGCAAAGAGCAGCTGAGATTTCCTTCAAATCATTTAAGTTTATTCGTATAGAAAGATAACTTAGATCAATGCACGGTCTTGGAAGATTTATTGGCACAACCCCCACTGCCAAATACTAGCATAAGCAAGAAACAGATGAATGGATCACAAATCAGAGTATAATGTGTCTAATACGAGCATTTCAATATAGACATGCACATTTCACATATTAGGGAGGTTAGAGATGAAAATGAAAAGCACACAAATAGTAGCTATATCTCATTACTAATTCCCTTATATTCGTTTGAAAAATACCCATTCATAGATATTTTTTATTTTATTTTGTTTTAAATTTTAAATAAGATTATTTAAAATTGTTCTTTGAAATATAAACAGAAATAAAAAAAAAAAAACAGTAATTGAAATATATTCATGGATGGATACAAATTCATAAGCATGGTTTATTTGTGGGAGAAAAACCAGTAATTGGGAATTATACATTCAAATGATCAAGAATTTAACATTATTCACACAACTAGAATAATTGTTTAGGAAAAGTGGTGTTATGAGCATTGTACCTTTAGAAAATAGCTCTGTATCTCTAGCCTTTGCAGGTGCGGAAGATGAACAAAAAATTTGAGCAAATTGCTAGAGCCTCCATGAAATCTACTTTGATAGATTTCAAAGTTCACATACAAACCAATTGATACCACTGCTAATTGGAAAGTATTCTCAAAGCTAATATCTTCAAATTTACCCCCAATGTCAAAAAACAGGAGATTCGGTGTATCAATATTAAGATGAGTGAAACCATCAAAGTTCATCAATGTCAATCGTTCAAGTACTGGGCAGCTGGATATCAAGTTTTCAAAAACATCCTGAGCCAAGGTAACATGTTGCAGATCAAGACTCTTTAAGTTCTTGAAGCCTTTAAATGTAGATGGAGGTTTAAGCCAACAATTAAACAATTCTAAATGAGTCAAACTCTGACAACAAAATAAACATGAGTGTATCTTATACCGCTGTCCTTTCCAGATTTCCAGCACAAACTCTTTAACAGATTTTCTGGATACATGAAGCGTCCAACGATCAATATCAGTCACACCAAGGAGATCACGATGGGAGAGTTTGAACTTGTTGATTGGCCCGGAATGAAGTAGCAGTACATGATCAACGGTTCTCAAAAACTTGTTCTTTACAATCATATGGTCCTGAGTAACCGCAGAGCCACATTCGTTATCGAACACGAGATTCGGTAGCGTGGCCCATTTGTACCTCCATTTGCTAGATAAAACACTTGTTCTCACTGCTTCCTTAATTGACAAATGTGACAAAATTTGGTCTATTACATGACCCGGTAGATAACTGATCCTGTCTGACTCCATATCTGTTAGGCAACGAGACTCAGGTGGCTCTCTTCCCTACATTCAATCAAATATAAAAACAGGACACTTCAATCGACTAAGTTACCATCACACATGTATAAATTCAGGTCTACGAACAACCTTAAAACAAAAAGCAAAAAATGTAGCACCATTACTATGTTAGTGTTGCTACATTGAACAAAAAGAGCACGATTACTGTTTATCATTTTCAATTTCGCTCACATCAAAGAATGTACCCATTGATGAGTCCCAAAGCCAGCTAGGAACTCAAGAAATCCCACTAAACTCTCTTCTTATGAATGACATGGCATTGCATGACCATAAAAGGCACAACAATCCTCAATTGGATGATCCACAACCCCTTACTCGGTTTGCCAATCCATAATCCATAAACAAAATTATGATGATAATCATTCACACTTTGTGAATTCAAATTACAAAACAACCCAAACAACCGAATTGCAAGCAGGAAGCGTATATTTTCTTGAACAATGCCTAACAAATCAAGCAAAGCAATCACTAATTACACTAAAAACATAAAAATACAATTTGAAATTCAGAAGGCTCTCTGAGAGTTACCATGTCAAGCTATGAAGTAATTCCAGGTAAGCAACACAATCCCAAAAGAGAATGCTGCAAAAACAAAAGAAAACTTCAATGTAATAATCAGAGTACCAAAAACCAAACAGTGAAAGGGGTTCGGAAAATGTAGCAAAATTATGATGATTGACAAGCACTCACAGTGAAAAAAACTGTGATGGAATAGAGACAAGGGTTATATTTTGGAAGGAAGAGAATTGGAAACATTGTACATGCAGAATATACTGTGATATATTCAATACTCTTCCAGACCTAATTGGGGTTGAAGACGAAGAGATTCCAGGATCCATATTTCAAGAAAATAGAAATACAGGCCCATCTTAACATTCTATTGTTGATAGACAGGCCCAGTTGAACTATTTCCGATTTGGTTTTTTTTGAACATCTATTTTGATTTTTTTTTTTAAATAAGTTTGGGATTGTGTTATTTGCAATATATTGTTGGATTTAAAAATATTTGTCAGGATGTATATTTTAAAATTTATTTTAGATTCAACAATTTGTAAGATATTTCTGAATTACCAATATATTTTAATTTATACATTCTAATATATGTTTTGAATGCATTTTATATTATATAATTAGAAGGTATTTTTGAATTTGAAATACCTTTCCAAAATTTTTCAAATGTAACTTTTTTAAATATATTTCTTTGCAGTTTAAAAGGTGTTTTAGAACCAAAAACATATTTCCAATTATAAAAAAATATATTTTTTAAATGTAATTTGAAAATTACTTTTGGATCATAAAAAGTATTCTAAATTAGACATTCTAAAATACATTTAAATAATGAAATTTAAGTACAACTTTTATTTTTTTTATTATAATAATTTGAATATGGTAATTCAGAATTCTTGAATTTCATGAGGGTGAAAACACAAAAAACGGCGCAAGACTTTGGTGACCAAATCATTTCATATTCTCTTTCTCTTTCTGATATTTATTTTAATTATTGCAAACGCACGACCTAGATATTACGTAATATGTTAAATATAATGGAGTATTCTTTATTATAATTTTTCTGTAAATCATATTTTAAAATATTGAATTAGATTTAAGTTTAAATTTAAACAATTTTTATAATTATATTAATATTTTTAACGCCAATATGATTGGTTAGTCATTCGATTCCAAGAAAATTCAACTATATTAAAGTCAATCAGTGTAAAAACAAGTGTTATCACTAAACGTATAATTACAATTTGTATGTATTTTTTAAATATTTCTAAATTATTTAAACTTTAAAAATTTATACTTGAAAGGATAAATTTAGAAAAATAAAAAGTGTATATAGTTGTAAATATATAATTATAAATAAAATAAAGTTTAGTAATTGAAATAAAATATATTATTTATATTTCAAAAAATAATTACTAAAATAAATTGAAAAAAAAAGTTTTTTATTATAAATAATTATTAAAATTTTAAAAAATAATAAGAGAGAATAAAATTGAAAAAACCAAAGAAGTATATCGTCTATGTGTATATACGTATACATAACAGATAACGTTCTAATAGTAAAATTTAACTTCAATTTAAAAAACATTATTTCTTTTTATAATTTAAATTCAAAAATAACATATTCATATATAATAATAGTAATTTAAATTTGAAAAACTTTAGAAAAAAATTCGTCTTTATAGATTGTATGTGGATACTATATAATAAAAATAATTGAAAATATATAAAACTGAAAATTGTTGTAAAAAAATTTAATGAATACAATAATAATATAAGTAAAATAAGTGTTAATTTGATTATAATTAATGAAATTTTCTATGGGTGCTGACATAACAATGGTGAGCACAATGGATGACGACACATAATCATACTATACATCTGTGTCAATAATTTTGATATAGAAAACAACTAAAAAGAGACTATTTAAAAACAACTAATAACTTATGTTTAACATTAATTATAAAAGATTCACTCATCAACTTTTGATGACCATCATCCTATAATCATCATTGTATCTTAATTTTAATCTTATATTATAAATGAAGAAACACAAATAACAAAATTTTTACATGTGTCAAATTCTCATGAAACCATATAAAAATTTGTAAAAATAAAAACTCAAACATATGCACACAAAAGAAAATATGTGTTGGTCTCTCATCAAATCACATAAAAAATAAGCCATCACCTCTTCTTCAACCACAAAAAAACTCTATATCAAGATTAAATCTTAATCTTATTTTAATTATTAAGATAATACAAATCTTAATCTTATCTTAATTCTTAATATATAAATATAACAATTGAAACATTAATAACATAATTTGAAAAATATAATATAAAAATAAAAATATTATTTTTTAAATACACTATCGAAAAATCTTTGATTAATAATCAATTTTAGTGACAAAAAATTATTAATCTAGTGATCAATTTAGATACCAACTTATAAACTAGAAATTATTGGTAACTAAAATAGTTTCAAAATATTATAATTGGTCTATAAATGGATAACTAAAATAGTTTTTATTATGAATTAGTTTCTAAATTGATCACTAACATTGACTACCTAGATTTTGATTACCAAACAAATTGATCTCTTAATTAGTCTATGTTTAGATAATCGGTTTCTAAATTGGTCAATAACATATATTTTGTTCACCATTTAACAGGTTTTTTAATGATAAAAACAAAAGTAATCGATGTATTTTTTAATACCCAAGTAGTCTAACATACTTTTTCTCTTAAAAGTTAAAATAAAAAATATTTTTTAAAAAATATAAATGAATAATAATAACATAAACTGAAAAATATAAATATATAAATAAAAATAATAATTTTGACAATAAATATTTAATAATAACAATTTAAAAATTAATAAAAAGCAAAAAAAAGTTAAAAGTTAACCAAAGAGTATAACATTAACCCATAATAAATATAAATATAAATACTAATTAAATATTAACCAAATTTTTAATTAACAATCGAAAATTTATGTTAAAATTTTTGAACAAGATTATAACATTAACACATAATAAATATAAATACTAAATAAACATTAACTAAATTTTAATTCACAATAATAAATTTGTAGTAAAAGTTTTGAATAATGACAAATTAAAAAGACGCAATAAATATAATAAATTTGTATTAAAAGTTTTGAATAATGACAAATTAAAAAGACGTAATAAATATAAATACTATTAAACATTAACAAAATTTTAATTCATAATCAAAAGTTTGTGTTAAAAGTTTAAAATAAAGATAAATAAAAGGTTATATCATTAACACATAGTAAATATAAATGCTAATTAAACATTTCTCAAATTTTTAATTCGGAACCAGAAATTTATGTTAAAATTGTATTTATGAACTAGAAAATAAGTGAATTTATAAATTGTATTTATTTTCAACTTTAAATAATAATAATTAAAAATTATGTTTTTTCTTTTATTAAAACACACATGTATGTTGTTTGATCCACATAATACTAGTATTAATTGAATTTGTTAGTACATATCTACATTCAATAAATTAATGCATATATTATATTTTGATTAGGAAATGAAAAACAAAATTGATATTCTAACACTTTTTTTACCCACTTTTGACACCATTGATGTGTTATTTGGAAAAAAAAAATTATTTTTATTTTTTTTTCTTTTTTACCGCTGATTGGTCCGAAAAATTTCCATTGTAGCATGATGAAAATTTTGACATGGTTGAAAGCAAGCATTTATATTGGTTCATATTTTCTGGCGCATTGATTGAGTGTGTTATTGTTGTCTTCGTTTAGAAATTGGACGCATTGACACTTTCTTTGATTGTGGTTCATTGTAATGTATGCTCATTGTTGAGAGATTGCAATCATTGGCGTGTTGTTTTTGAGTGTGGTTGGTTCACTTTCCATTATGAAATTAATAACCATCCTAGATGTTATTGAAATGATGAAATGTATTATAGATCCGGAAGATGATGATGTAGACAATACTAAAAATATAAAAAAAATAATTAAAAAGCTCATTAAAGAGAAATTATTTTTTGAATTTGGATTTTCTGCTGAATTTTTTTTGTACTGTTTCTCTATTGTACCTTCATAATACACTGATTACCATTAATTTTAACGTTTTAAAATATATTAAAAAGATATTTAAAATACTAATATAATGTATTTTGAATACTCAGCAAAAACAGCACAAAATAAATAGTAGAGAATCTGAACTCCTATTTTTCTCCAAACAAATATAAAACATAGTAGAAAAACTTCAACAATAAAGATAAAAATACCAAAACTCATACATATAAACTTGGTGGAATGGTATGAAAAGAAAACCAGCATTGTACGACCTACATTGTAACATGTAGTTGGTAAACACAACAGAATCTTATAATTTTTTTTATTGACTTTTTGAGGATTATTAGGGTATGATTATCAAAAGAGGTAGGAGATATATATTGAACAAGAGTGGAAACAATTTTGGGTGCTCCTTTTTATGACATTCCAACACGTATTATAGTTAGGCAAAGTTACTTGACGTAATTTGCATGGATAGTATCTATCAAATGGTCCTTTTCATCTTTTTTTTTTTCCCTCAACCCTCTGTGTAATTTCCCAACTATCCCCGACCTAACTCGTGAGAAAAACAAGACCACACATTTTCGAAATTTTCAAATGGTTGACAATTTCTAGAATACTTCAGAACTTTTATTTTTTGGCTCCTATATATATAAATGGTCCAAACAATAATAGCAAGTCAATAATTTATGAATCCCTCCATCTCCTTCTTCGAACTGTGTTCTTCTACTCAAAATCGTTTTCTTGTCCAGAAATTAATTAATTCCTGCGTTTGGTTTTTTCCAATCACGTAACTATGGGGAACCAACTTTGCAAAGGGTATCTCTCTCTCTCTATATATATTTGAAGCAATATTTCTTTGTTCAATTCTCACCATTTTTGTTGCTTTTTTGTGTAGAAGAAAACCAAGAACGAAGAGAAGGCCAATGGGTTTCATCCATAACCAAGCTTCACCCTCTCACACAGGAATAAGAACTGTGGGTGTTGAGAAAGTTTGCAACTTTTCCACTGATTCTGATCTCTGCATCTCCATAGTCACTTGGAACATGAATGGCCAGGTACATACAACCTTATAAATTCATAGTATCTCTCTGCATCAAATGTCCACATACCACATATCAATGTTCATAGTAATATGTAAGGTTATGGAAAATGGTCGAAAGTCTCGCGTTGACTAAAGATAAAGTCAATTCATAAAATATATAAGTGGGTGCAATTCTCACCTTATAAGTTGGTTTTGTAACGTTGAGTTAGACTTAAAATTTACTTCTAACATAATACCAGAACTACCTTACAAGTTGGTTTTGTGGGGTTGAGTTAGGCTTAAAACCGCTTCTAACAAAACTCTTTTCAGAAAATCTCAGAATTTCAAAGCTTTTCACGTAATAGTGATTTCTTGTTTGGTAGAAACTTTCATGACTTGATCATTTTGTGTGATAGGTTACGTTTGAAGATTTAGCAGAAATGGTTGGTAGCAATCGTGAGTTTGATCTTCTGGCTGTTGGGTTGCAAGAGGCTCCTCCGTGTCCACGAAACAAAGTTGCAACTATGCTTTCAGCGGCTCTGGATGAAAGTCATACGTAAGAAATTTACCAAACTTTTTGAATTTATGTTTTGTTCTAATCCTAAGATTGAAAATAAAATTCAAAGTTTATCCAATCTTGTACCTATATGTGTTGTCACGAACCTTAGTGTAACTACATACATACATTCATATTTTATGTTTCGGCTATAATTATAATATATTTTGTTCATAGTGAGTAAAAATAATTAGGTCATGGCTTGTGTATATTATATATTTTGATCAGCATTTATAAGGGTTTGTGTGTGGACAAACTTACTTAGTTCATATAAAAAATAAAATAATTTTTGTACAAGATAAAATTAGTTTATATATGTTTTTGAAATCGATTTAGTATAAAATGAAAATTCTAAGATGTTTTTAAATAATTTGCCAATCATGTATATATTCCTATTTGGGTATAAACTTATTGAAATTTTCTACCTTTTGCCTTCATTCATTCTGAAATGAAGCCTGATAGGTAAAGTTATGATGCAATCTTTGCAGTTGTACCTGTTTGGGCCAAAGGATGCAAGATCGTTCATCAATGGTGAGATTTTATGCCAAAAAACTTCTTTGGATTATAATGTAATTAACTTTAGTTAAAACCCCCACATTAAATGTGATAATTTCACTTGAATTTTACATCAGAATTGAAGGTAGATAAAGAATCTTTTGGAGGGTGTGGAGGAATAATTGGAAGAAAGAAAGGGGCTGTTGCAATTCGCATAAACTACAAAGGCATTAGAATGGTGTTCATCTCTTGCCACCTCGCAGGTAATTATATTAACACTAAAAAAAAAGCAATGATAATTAGTAAACAAATAATATTAATTAATAGTATGAGATTTATGTATATGCGTGCAAATATATACATATATGTGTTAGTTTATTAGTGTGGATTTTTGAAAACTAAGTTTTTGTTGTTTCTTTAAAATTCACTCTATATAGAATCGGTTAGGTTGATGTTAGTTCATCATCATTAGTTTTTAATTAAAGTGGTTTAGTATTCACCAAGTGAATGTTAAATTACACTAAAAAAAATTCTTAATTAGAAACCAGTTTTAGAAACAAAAAGTAATTAGCTATAGTGACCCATTAAAATAGTCATTATTATAAATAAAAAATTACAATTGGTTACTAATTAATTAGAGACCAATTTAGAAACTAAGTCATTTTGGTAGTTAAAATTTAGGTAGTTAACTTTTAGTGATCAATTTCATTTGGGTAGTTAATTTTAAAGATAATATAGTGACCAATTATAATTTTTTATTCATAATAATGAATATTTTAGTAACCAATAATTTTTACTTTTGTAAATTAATATCTAAATTGGTTACCATAGTTACTAATCATTATTGGTTACTACAATTGATTACTATTTAGAAGTTTTCTTGTAGGGTTAAATAAATTTTAAATTTTCAAAAAAATAAAATAGAAAAAAAAATTATAGTAAATGAAAGTGTGGACAAAGAGATGAAAAAGAGGGAAGAAAATGATGACATGAGTGTGGATAAAAGAGATGAATGTAGATAAAAAAGAAAAAGTGCGTAAAAGAGATAAATATATATAAAGGAGATAAATGTGAGAATATTTAAATGAAAAATAAGAGAGAAAAATTACAAGTAACAAGATTTGCTATATATCTTTTAAATTTGAATTTTTAGATTTAAAGAAAACGTAAGAACTTTTTTTTTTCCATTGTCACAAATTTGTATTATATAACATCGACTTGATCAAGATTAACTTAAATGAATTTAAATAATTTCAGGTTCAAGTTTTGAACTGAAATATTGCAGTAAGTGAGTGATTTTTGTTTTGAATTTCAGCTCACGAACGCAATGTGGAAGAAAGAAATTCACAATGCAGACACATATCACACACCCTATTTTCTAAGTTCTGGAACCCTTACGCAAGACCCTCCCACATTATAATCTGGTTAGGAGACCTAAACTATAGGCTTCAAGGAATTCATACATACCCTGCTAGAACTTTGATACAACAACATCTTCATAAGGTATTTTTTTTCAACTTTATTTTATTTTTTTAGGTTAAATATGTTTTTGGTCCTTTAATTTTGAGTGAATTTTGAAATTAGTCCATTTCGAAACTTTGAACCTATTTAATCTTTCATCTTTTGAAATACGTGGATTTAGTTCTTTTAATCAAATTTTGTTAGGTTTATTTGATGTTTCATACGCATTTCAGGATTATATTTGAGTTGGTTATACTGTTTGACACATTTTTGTTTTAATGTTAAGTCAAATACTATTATGAAATGTGTTTAAAATGTCAAATAAACTTAACAAAATTTGATTAAAATAACTAAGTAACATATTTTGAAAGATGAAGAACTAAATTGGTTCAAAGTTTTAAAATAGACTAATTTCAAAATTCACTGAATGTTAAGCGACCAAAAACATATTTATTTAATCTTTTTTTTAACAAAATATATATATATATATATATATATATATATATATATATATATATATATATATATATATATATACATATTAATTCCTTTTTTTCTATTTCAGCGTTTGCATAACAAGGACCAGCTTCTGCAAGAAGCACGTCGAGGGCAAATTTTCAACGGCTTTTGTGAAGGAACATTGACTTTCAAACCAACCTATAAATACAACAAAGGAAGTAGCAACTATGATACAAGTCATAAGGTATATATGCAACACTTTTCAATTATCCACATTAATACGTCATGCATGCCTTCATTAATTTTATGTCATTCATTATACACAAATTTTTTATATTTATATATAATCATAATATATATGGTATATAACTTACATGCTACGTAATTTCTAAAGTCAAATAAGAGAAGTACACGGAAATTTTAAAGATTTTATGGTGTGTGCATGTAAGCTTTTTATTAGTTTGTGCATGAGAGATATTCATCCAAGAAAAAGAGTTATTGTTTAATTATACTTCGATAGTGTGCGTAGTGTTTTCTAAATCTTTGTTTGGTTGCAAGAAAAGGACGTTGGGGGAATGGAAGAGAAAATTAGAAATAGATTAAAAGGGAATGAAAAAAAAAAGAAAAAGAAAGAAAGTGAAAAATATATTTATATTAGTTAGTTTGAATGAAAAGAAAAAAGTAATGATATATAATAAATTACTTGTTTGCTCTTACTTTATTTTTCATTTTCAAATATTTTATTGTGTTTTTTTATTTATATTCGTTGTTATTATTATGCTATTATAATTACGTGATGCATTACTTGTGTCAGGTACGAGTGCCAGCATGGACAGATCGTATATTGTACAAGGTAGAAGACGAAAATAAGATGGAAGCAACTCTACATTCATACGAGTCCATTGATAAAGTCTACGGTTCTGATCATAAACCAGTAAAAGCACATCTCTGCTTAAGACTTCGTCAAATTCCAACAAAAACCTAGTCATTCGTTGCCAAACAAAACTCTACGATCATTCTTTCTTTTGTATTTAATTCTTATGCAACTATATCCTTCATCCACAAGTGTTTATTACATATATAATGATTAGTAATTCCATGACTCTGCTTTAAATCATTAATGTACAGAGTTTTTTCTGCTTTCACGGTATCATCCGAATGTTTATGAAATTATATTAATGGACGATTTGATATAGTATAATAAACTTAAAAGATAATAAATTTTATTATATTAGATTTTATTTAATTCAGATTTTGATATTTAATCTGCCTGACGTACAGTGTCAGGACAATCTACGTGTCTGACGTAGGTCCAATTATCTATTACATCCTGAAAACTCCCGTTAACTTCTCTAGGCAACGACTCATCCTTGTGGGGAAGTCGTGGCCACGTCAGCCTCATCTCAGTCTCATCCTACCTTCATCTCGATCTCATCTTAGCCTCATTTCGACCTAATCTCTTATTCATTTTGACCTCATATCAAATCTTAAATTAACTGTTCCACTTAGTGTCCTTTTGCCACAATACGAGAAAATATATCATCTTAAGAAGTTCATTTTAAACTTAATTCAGTTCTATAAAATTTACTTACAATAATACAAAATTTGTACCTATTTATATAATACAAATTCACTTTATATTTAATCGATGTCAGATTTTCAATTGTTGTTTAAAAAAAACATCATATATAATTTCATAAAACTTTCGTAATTGTTGTAAAACACAATATGTAATTTTATAGAAAAAAAAATTCAGAAGTAATTAGTGTAATTTATTGGATTAAATATATTTTTTGTTTTTGTTTTTCCAATAATGTTCTTAATCGGTCAACAAAATATATACAAAGAAACATAAAGAAGAAGAAAAATAGAAAGAAAAGTGTGAATTTGTAGGTTTGTGGAATTTGAAATTAGGCACATATGGACACATAAGTCCTTTTCTGGTCGGTTATTGAGGTTTGACTGTTCTGTGATGTATTTTTGATTGGTTGAGCAATTACCACCTAAAGCCACCAATGTTGAAGTTGACCTTTGTATTTCATTTCTTTCTTCTGGAATTTTTGAACCAGTTTTAGTGTTGAAGAATCGGGTGTGTTCTTCAAGAAAATTTAATAATACTATTGTTTGTTAAATAGTGTTATATATAAATAAAATTAAATAAATATTGAGAAATTTTTTTCTTGATCAAATTCTCTTATCTGTAATCATTGGTGCATGGATAGTGACATCGAGGGTCTACAAAAAATATCATCATTAATTTAAAGAAATATTTAATTAGTTGGATGATACTCATTTTTATCTAGATGTATCAATTTGGTACATATTTTTAAAAAAGTGTCAATTCAATCTCAATTTTTGAAAATATGTCTCAATTAAGTCATTTTTAGCAAAAAAATTATTAACACCGTTAACAATATTGATATTTAAAATTACTTACAAAATTAAGTATTGATACTTATATCAAAATTGAGTGATAAAAGTCATAAATTAAGTTAATGACTTTAGTAAATTTTGTCTAAAAAGGATCTGATTAAAACACTTTTTTCAAAAGTTGAGACTAAATTAACACATGTTTAAAAGTGGGTATCAAATTGACACATCTGAACAAAAGTTGGTACCATCTGACTAATTAAACTTTTAAAGAAAACAGTAAATATTATTTTTATACATCTTTAAGCAACTTATTTTTACAATAAAAATGAGATGAATTTCTGTATTTGTAAAGTTAGGGTTTATCACTAGTTATTTAGGTCCTACCTTTTATGTGCTCTACATTAAACTAAGTTAGCCAAGTTTTTTTACGTTAATCTTTTCAAGTTCGTTTAATTCAATGGTAATATTTCAAATCTCCTTATAGCATTCTCTCATTTTTTTTTCATTAACAAATATTTGAAGGAGATTTAACATTATTCACAAAAGACATTGGGCTATTTTTAAAAAATATTAAGATATAAGAAACCGATAAATTTAAGATATATGATAATAATATATATAGTAAATTATACTTTGGAGTTGCGAATAATTCATATAAATAACAACTCTAAAATATTTTATTGTTAATATTAAACAATAATACAACTTAAGAGATATACACATAATACATAAGATTTCACTTCAAAAAAAATATTTAAATATGGGCACAATTAAGTTAGTTAAAATATCGAAACTTCAAAAAGAAAATGTAATTATTTAAATTCTTATATTTCAAACATTGTTTTCTCATACAATAATTCTTATTTTCATAAAATGGGATTAGTTAAATGTGTTTTTTTTCTCTAAACTATTATATAAAATGTTTCCATCCATAAACTATGTTATAAAATATTTAATTTTAAACTTTATGAAAATAACGTATTCAGTCTTTTAACTTTGTGTTTCACGTATTGTTTATTGAAGAAATATTTTACTTTACTCTATAATTTAATTTAGAAATCAAACACAATTTTTTAAGAACAAAATGTATCTAACTTTTTTTTTAAACACGAGAAAAATAGAATAAAAAACGACTTTGTGTTTTACTTTATTATTTTTTTTCTTTGAAAGTTGAGCCGAACGTGAGAAATGAAAGAAGAAACAGTATTTTTGTGTTTAATTATTGAGAACAAAAGTCAAAGGAGAAAAAGATATAAAAAATATGTTAATTTTCTTTTCTATCTATTTGATTGGTATTTTATTTTTATTATATATTTGATTTGATGTTTTAACATCTATTAAAAATAAATGATCCTTATAAGATAATTTGAAAATATTCCTAATTCAATTTTCATTTTTATTCGCAAAATATTCTAAAATAATTTGGGATTATGATATCCCTTGTCCCTGACTACATCAACCTAAAACTTTCTTAAAACATTCAGAGTTCTAAAAATCAAACTACCAATTTTTATTACAATCATATATCTTCTTAACAACAAAAAAAGAATACACATTTAAGTATAATTCAAACTTGTAAAATACAAAATAAATTATTTATATTTTCTAACCCCTCCCAAAACAGTAATAATTATTTTTTTATATATATATATATATATATATATATATATATATATATATATATAACATTATCTATCTCCTATATAATAATATTGTTATTAATAATAATTTTCACATGTCAATTTCAACTATGTTATTAATAAAATATAATAATTAAATAATATTAAAATATTTTTAAGTGAAGATTGTATAATTCTAAGAAAAGTAACTAGAAAATAAAATTTAATTATTCGATGACATTCTTATCTTCTCCATTAAGAAAACTCTAAATATTTTGCTAAAAGTTAGGATTATTTATTAAAAAACATTTCTTAACTGACTTTAATAAACCTTTTCAATGTCTTAAGGTTGCGAACGAAAAGCTTTATTCTTCGTCTTTGAAAAATCGAAGAACAATGCTTATTTTTCATTTTTTTTTTATTTTAGGATTTTACGCATGTAAATTTTGTAATTCAATTTTTTTTATATTTTTCAAAATATAAACGTGGTTAAGATGAAATATTTTATCAAAGATATATCATAACATTTCTTACCAGAAACTAATCATATAACTTTACACTTATAACACATTTATCAAAATTATATAAATTGTTTAAATCATACAGCGAGGAAACCAACTACAATAAACTGTGTAATTTTCCGTAACCGTGTTTTTTTCGACTATTATAATTAAAAAAATTATACATTTAAAATACAAAAGGCATAAAATAGTCACGTCACTAAATCTATAAATAACATGTAACAAAAGGTACAAACAACATTAACTACATTGTCTAATCAACCCCACATATTACATATGTCTAATTAACACATGTCTTATCTTAATATTTATTTGAGTATGAGTTGAGATTAAAAATAATTGAATTAATGGTATATTAATTTTGGCATCTAATTTATGTTTTTCAAATACGATAAAATGGATAAACAACATCTATCTATATTATTATATACATAGGATTATGCTTTTCCTTTTATCATTTTTTAATCATATTTTTAAATTAAAATTATCTATATCTATAATTATATATCTATATATATCTATAATTATATATCTATACTTACATATAATAAAAAAGATTTGTTTCTTTAGACATTTTTTTCTAATTTTATCCGCTATTGTCTAGATGTCACTTTTACTTTTTAAATAATCGTTAACTTAAATATAATAATTTTATAAATTAAAATGATTCTTATTTTTTAATAATTATTTTTAATAAAAAATATACAAATTATTCATTTTTATAATTATTTTTAATAAAAATTATTTTATGGTTTAGTAAATTTTTACTAAAATAGAAAAAAAGATTATACACACATTACATATGTTTCCACTAATTAAAGATAAAAAAATGTTAATGAAAAGATATAACATATATTTCCAAAAAAAAATTGAAATTCAAGGGTTTATTTTATTAAGATGATTAACCAAATCAATGAATTTAAACTTGATTTAAAAGTAATCCCCGCATCCGCATAAATCCCGTGTGCGTGTGCGCCAGGGAATCTTTTCCCTCTCTTTCTACCAAACCAACCGCGTACTCTACTCAACGCATGAATCCCCACAACAACGCAATCAACGATTAACACTAATTAATTAATTGATTAATTAATTAATTAAGTAAAATCAATTAACTAATTCCAATCAAACAAAAACAATAAAACTCTCTTCTTCTTCTTCATTCTCCTCTCTTTGTTCCATCATAAAGAAAAAACTTTTACCTTTGTTTTTGTTTGTGCCTTTTTTCTTCACCTTTGGGGTCTCCTTGAGGAGAGGGGAAGAAGAAGAAGAAGAACAAGGAGGACCCCACCACGCACACAAACAAACACAAAACACATTCACACCAATTTCAAACCCTTCTTCATTTTCCTTGATCCTTCCTCATCATAAGGGTTTATCACTTTTGTTGTTAATTACTTCAATTATTTTTCTTTCTCAATTTTTTTCTTCAGCCCCCAAAAACTCTTCCACGTTTGTTTCCTCTATTTTGACTTTCAAATCGTCTGCGTGCGTGCGCTTCCACTTTCTTCTCCTTTCAATCCTTCAATCAATCCTTGCAAATGTCAATCATCTTCACTCTTCGCCTCCCAACTCGTTTTTGAATCGTTCCACCACTTTTTCGTACTCGCTTCTTTCTTTCCCTTAATACGCACCCCAAAAAAGCAATTTTTTTTTCTTCTTTCTACAGAAAAGAGCCAAATTGTTGTAATTACACACCTTGCAATTTATTAGATCATCACACGCTTGTTTCCTTCAATTGAGTCTTGATTCTTCCGCCGTTTGTTAAAAGGTGAATCCACGCACACTTCAAATTCGGGGTTTTGCAGCTGGCAGTTATTATGACTGCTTTTAATGTATTTGGCTTTTTTCTATATATAATTTGGCCTTGTTTTGCAATATGTGCAGGAAGAAAATTTTTTGTTCTTGGTATGAAGTTGTAGTGATTCTTTTTTGAGTGAGTAGATGGGTTGGCTTAGCAGAATTTTCAAAGGGACTGAGCAGAAGATTTCGGAGGGCCATTATAGTAAAGAGGATGCTGGTTATTATTTGCCATCGACTTCGGGGGTAACAACAAATGTCAGCATTCTAATTAACGAATGCTTTTTGAAGTTACTGTTTTGTCCTCCTTACAGGAATGAGAGTTTGTTTGGATTGCAGGATGTTTGGAACCAGAACGAGAATGAGGATATAGATCGTGCTATTGCACTGTCGCTGGTGGAAGAGAGCGAGAGAACACACAATGTAAATGGTGAGTGATTTCAGCTCTTAAGACATCATTGAGTATTCTTGATGTTTACACTCTATGGAACAGTTTGCTGTGGACTAATGCAATTTTGCCAAGTGCAAAATTTGGGATGCCCGTGTTGCTGTTTTTCTAGTTTTCGATAGTGTTTTTTCCGTTGCCCCCCTTTGTCTTCATTTTGTTGTTGTGAGAATTTTTATATGAAATCTGTGAGCAGATCATTTGGTAAATGAAAAAACTATTTGTTTCTGTTCAATGACTTGTTTAAATGTGATTGTAAATGTGGATGCCACGCTTTTCTTTGAACGCAATGTGTGCAGTTTGGTGTTTTATGGTGTGGCTTAGCTTAGTTGGTATCTTCACTTTCGATAATGCGCTCATTTCATTCTGTACCAATTACTACTTTGTTGAATATTGACTAATTTTGCACAGTTTTTTTTTTGGTATCTATCTTTTTAAATATTACACTCATAGTAACTTTATTTTTGTCTAGATAATATTTTCTGATGTGTATTTCCTTATTACGTTTCACATCAACAAGTCTCTGTCTGTTCTGTAGACAACAGATCACAGTTAGAAGAAGATGAACAACTTGCCAGAGCTTTAGAAGAAAGTCTAAACGTGGACTCTCCTCCCAGATATGGAAATGAAAATGCGTTTCAACCAATTCAGTATTTCCCCATGGGGTCCAGGTACGAGTTAGATGTTGGATAATAACAATGTACGAAGTTGGTATCATAATTCAACACTTCTTTTGTTTGATTACTTCGATTCATATGTTAAAAGAATCATCTTCACTTGTCTATTCACCATTTGCCGTAGGGTCACAAGTCTCAGGTTCTATAAACTCTCACCTTGGCATATACTGCAATGCTTGATTGGATTTCTTTATTTTGACACATGTTTATCCCTTAGTTGGTGATCAACAGATTTTCCTTGTAATTTCACTTATTTGTGCTGGTCCTTTTGAAATACTTATTAACTGATATTGCTATGACTAATTAGTCATTTCATTACCAATATTTTTGGTAAGAGAGGCTTATCTAACTGGGTTTGATGGTAGTCTGCATACCTTGACCTCATCCTTTTCCTCCTCCTTAAATAAATACCATGAACGAAACATATCATAAAGATGCATTAGTTGAGTGAAAATGCTGCATTTGAACTAATTTACAGTCAAATATTAATATTATAATATATATGACTAGACTCCATATTATTATGGGATGAATTAGTACCAAACATCCGCAAGTACCTATGAAATCTACTTGCAAAGAAATTATATGATTATCTGTTAGGTGTTAGGAACACATTCTTTTGAACACTCTCTTACTGATTGAAATTTATTTAAAATCACAATATTTGGTGTGTTTCAGAACTTATTTAATGGCTCGCTCTTGATTTTGTATTTTTCAATAAATTTTAACCAATAAGAAAGTATGTGTTAGAGAGTGTTTTCCTACCACTATGTATAGACCATCATCATGCTCGATCATAAAGGGGAAAACATCTATCCCAATATCATCCCGTTTATTCAGATGTTGAAATTATTCTCTTCCTTCAATTTCCTATGCCTTCATAATATCAATAATGTTATGCACATAACTAAAGTTGTGTAGTTATTAACATAATAGGATTTGTGCTGGCTGCTATACTGAGATTGGTTATGGGCGATATCTTAATTGCTTGAACGCATTCTGGCATCCTGAATGCTTCCGCTGCCGAGCTTGCAACCTACCAATCTCTGATTATGAGGTGCTAAAATTTCCATTTACATGCCACCTTACTTGTTTTTTTCTATTTTCATAAATGATGGTTTTCATTCTGTACTAACAGTTTTGTTTTTTCTTATTATTGTTGCAGTTCTCCACATCTGGGAATTACCCTTACCATAAATCATGTTATAAGGAAAGCTACCACCCAAAATGTGATGTCTGCAAGCACTTTGTAAGTATTTTGAACAAGCTTTAGTGAAAAATGCACTCGGTACCCCTTAGATTTGCTTATATGACATGCACACCCTTGCTATTTTTTGACCTATCTCTTTTTAGTTGTTACACCAATAACACCCCTTAGCTAATGTTGATTAAAAAATCCGAGAATCCTATGCTGTTACTGACATTTATACCCCTTCTCCCTTTTGCACACCCTTGCTATTTTTTGACCTATCACTTTTTAGTTGTTACCCCAATAACACCCCTTAGCTAATGTTGATTCAAAAATCTGATTCTCCTATGCTGTTACTGACATTTATACCCCTTCTCCCTTTTGCAATATCTCTCTCACCTTCAAAAGTATGATTAAGAAGGATGAAATTATTCAATGAATGATTAAGAATGGTGCCCTGCTCACAAACCAGCCTTTTACCAAAACTTCAACATAGCTTTTCACCATCTTCAACCATTGTGGCAATGAAATTCTTACTACACAACTTTCTTACTGGATTGACCATTGTTGATTCGATCACCTTGTTCGTCCAAACTTGTAGACATTGTCCGACCGAGTCATTCATGATTATAATAGTTTATGATTTTCTTGTTAGAATTAAACATGACATTCTTGTAAGTTTTTACCTTTACTTTGGCCTTATATCTCATTGCCTGTTGCTGTTGATTTTTGGTAATATATATTTTCACAGATTCCAACAAATCCTGCTGGTCTTATTGAATATAGGGCACATCCATTCTGGGTCCAGAAATATTGCCCTTCTCATGAACATGACGGTACTCCACGATGTTGCAGTTGTGAGCGAATGGAGGTTAGTATGAATGGAGTATATTTATCTGATATAAGCTTGGCTGTGGAGAAGTGAAAGAACTTGTATGGTGCAAAGTAAAAAGAGTGTATTGAAAATTTTCTCTCTTCATTGGCAGTCGCAAGAGGCAGGATATATTGCTCTTAAGGATGGCCGGAAGCTCTGTTTAGAGTGTCTGGATTCTTCTATCATGGATACAAATGAATGCCAACCCCTTTATGCTGATATACAAAGATTTTATGAAAGCCTAAATATGAAACTGGACCAGCAAATTCCACTACTATTGGTTGAAAGACAAGCATTGAATGAAGCAAGAGAGGGAGATAAGAATGTAAGAGAAAATGCATTGTCATCTGTGTGCAGTAAATATAGTTACATGATTTAATCATAATGACATTCCTTTATCCGATATACTTGGAACTATTTTTTGGATGTTTGGCACTATCTACACAACTCATTAAAAGGAAATGCCTTTTGCTATTGCTATTGGTAGCTTTGCAAATTCTATCTGACTGAGGTTTTTCTCCTGTGATATGTTAACTTATACTCTGTCAAATAATTCAGCCCGACATGTGTGATGTTGAAAATTGAAGAGCAAAAAGGAAACAAAATAAGTATATTCATATTTGAAGATTAATGCTTGCTCTGTTAAATAATTCAATCTGGCATGCATGATATAGAAAATTGAAGAGAAAAAGGAATATATTCATATTTGGAAGTCTAATTTTTTCGATAAATAGTACTGTCCAAGTCAAAAGGCTTTCAACTATGAATCTTCAATTCATGTTTAATTCGTGATTAAAACAGTGCATTTCCATTTCATATTTGAGTCTTTATCTTGGGCAGGGACATTATCACATGCCGGAAACCAGAGGGCTCTGCCTCTCAGAGGAGCTCACCACTGTAAGATTTCGTGTTATTTTTTGTTTGGTGACACTGATGGATTTTTATGGTTAGATGATAGAATTTCTTTAGTTGAACGAACCATTAACAATCTATGGTACTTTGCATTTAAACTTTATCAGTTCAGACGACCTAGATTTGGGACAGGAAATGGAGCAATGGACATGAGAGCACAGCAATACAGGATGACTCCACATTGTGATGTGACGGCTATTCTCATTTTATATGGTCTTCCAAGGTAATAATCTAGTGTTTTTGCTTTTACAAGTTCTAACTTGGCGACAAACTAAATGCGTATGAGCAGATAAATAATTTAAAACGTATCAAATCCAGAAGACAAGAAAATTTCCCAAGGATTAATACAACTGTCGGCAAAAGATCCATAGTAATATTTTTCTAGTTGCAGAGACCCAATTGCAATTTCGGTGACTTTGTCATTTGTGAATTTAGTCCCCCTATTTTGTTTTATGAAGTTGATTCTCTTGCTATTTTGATTTTGCAATTTTGGCACTGCACTAAGACCGACAGTGGCACAGAGCAAAAATTGGGGAAACGATAGTAGATAGACCAAAAGTTCAATCAAGCCTTGTATGTTTAGACAAAAGCAGTGTATTTTACCTGTGTCTTTGCTAACATGGCTAAATAAGAATCTAAATGATCTTCTGAGAGAAAACCCCACCCCTTCCCCTTCCTTTGGCTACAACTTTGATTTCATTTACGTATGAATGCTATTTTTGACAGATTGCTCACTGGATCCATCCTAGCCCATGAGATGATGCATGCCTGGCTTCGACTTAAAGGTACTATTTTATTGTAGAGAATTTATTTCATTAGGATTTATCCATTAAGTTGCTGCAATTAGGGTGTATTTGTTTTGGTTACACGACATGTAAACTGTTTATTCATTCTAACAGTTAAGATTAATCACCTAGCACTGAACCAATGTTATTTCGTTGGGGCTGTCTCTCAAATTTATGCTAAAATCTGTGTTTGTGAAGGTTATCGGACTCTAAGTCAAGATGTTGAAGAAGGTATCTGTCAGGTTTTGGCTCATATGTGGTTGGAGTCTGAACTTAGTTCTGCATCAGGCAGCAACTTTGTATCAGCTTCATCCTCATCTGCATCACACACATCTAAAAAGGGTAAAAGACCTCAGTTTGAGAGAAAGCTTGGGGAGTTCTTCAAACACCAGATTGAATCAGACATTTCCCCTGTTTATGGAGATGGGTTTAGGGCAGGTCAAAAAGCAGTGCGTAAATATGGTCTACAAAGGACCCTTCACCACATCAAGATGACGGGGACTTTTCCATATTAAGTACAGAGATACTCCATTAACAGATTGTTTTTCATTCTTTCTTGATATAAAACCTGGCCTGTTATTAGAAACCAAGGTCAAGGTGTGTTTTAGGCATTAGTTTCAACGAGTTGATGATTTTTTGTACTTGTAATTATTGATACTGTTGCGGTATATTGATTACATTCACATTTTTTTAATTTATCACACTGCTACTTTTTGGCCCAGACTCCTAACCTCTGCTATGTCCGAAAATTAACAGTAAAGAACACTTTTCACAATAGGGACTCGTTACGTTTTATTCAGTTAATAAGAAATCAGGTGGCCACCATGGAAAGGAATAACGATTGGTAAAAACAGATGCTAGAGCAGTAAGTAATGTCTGTTTAAATGAACCAAACTAAAACTCTACTTAAAATACGTATAATATATTGAAATTAATTGCAAAGGTAATGGAAGTCTACATTCTATCTCTGGTTTCCAAAGTATAATTTCACATCTCCATGCTGAGACTATTGTTGATGCTGGGACTACTGTTGATGCTAAGTGGTAATATTTGGTCCATATAGCTTACATATATTTTCAATAAGCTAGAAACTACTTCTACTATGGTTGGCCTCTCTTCTGGTTCTTCAATCAAGCAGGTTAGACCTAATTTAACTAGCTGCAGAGCACACACTTTCTCATTGTTTCCAGTGAAGCTAGGATCAACGAACAAACTCACTTTCTCTTCTTCATTCTCTTTACCAATGAAGCTTACTATGACTACATGAAGCATTGCTTCTCTCTCTTCTGGTATAGTAACAAAATCTTTACCTGTGATCAATTCCAACAGTACCACTCCAAAAGCATAAACGTCCATTTTGGTGGTGACCATCCCTGCTTCCAGATACTCTGGAGCAATATAACCCCTCTCCATAAACAAGGCACGAGTGGAAGTTATTTTCCTTTCTGATTCTTCAGCTAGAGCGAAATTTGCTATCTTGGCTCTTAGATCTCTGTTTAGAAGAATGTTTCCACTGTTTATGTTCCTGTGCACATAGGAAGGTTCAGTGAAGTTGTGAAGATACTGAAGACCATTGGCAATATCCAGAGCAATCAAAATCCTCTTTGCCAAAATCTGGTGCTCGGTAGTCCTGTTTTCGCTTAGCCATTCTCTCAAAGAGCCATTTTCCATGTACTCATAAACAAGATAAGAACAAGCATCGTTTTCACAGTAACCTTGCAGCTTTATCAGGTTGAAATGGTTGATTCTTTTCAGCAAATTCACTTCCTTGGATGCATCTCCTCTCATTTTTTTAACAGCCAATATGTTCCTGTCATTACCAAATACCCCACGAAACACAGAACCTTTAATTCTATTCTTTGAACTAAAATTTTCTGTGGCCTCATTTATTTCCTCAAACTTATAAACTTTAGATTGATGCTCAATGATCGCTATCTCACCACGGATATCATCTGAAGACACCCTCTTTGCTTTCTCACCTTCTTCACCTCTCTTAACGAACCTTGAAGATCTCTTTCTGAACAGAAAAACCCCATAAAGAACAGCACAGAGAACCACAACGGAACCCCCTGTGATGGCAATAGCAGTGTGGAATTTCCTCTTTGACTTGCACTTCATGGAGCTGCAAACAAGAGGAGGTGACATATCAGGTGGATCACTAACAACTGTAGTCATTGAACTCGGAGGTTCACTAGGCAAAGGAATCAGAACAGTTGTGAAGGGATAAAGATTTTCTGCTGGTGTGTTAAAACCATTGGCCTCAACCACATTACTTTCTGCTACATTGAATCTTGCAGCAATACTTGTAATGTTATCACCCCAGTTCACTGAGTATGTCAGCAAATACTTGGTGCCGTTCGTGACCTGATGCATTGTAGGACAAGCACATCTGAGTGGCACGTGCAACTCCATGCCTGGAAGCAAATCAAATTCCCCATATGGATTAGCACGCATTAGGGAATCACAAGTGGTCAAACCCTGAAAAGTGTTATTTGCCACTGTGAAATATGTTGGGTGTTGCCCCAATACATATTCAGTTTCAGCTTGGTAATAGTCCCTGGTTAAACAAGAACAGTTCATAGGGACAATCATTTCTTTCCCAGTTGGGAACTCCGTGAGCACAGTTGCACCATTGATTCTTGCAACCTCTTCTGGGTTTGATGATGTGAGGTTGGAAACTGTGAGAATGGAATTAAAAGGAGGTCTTGATTTGAAGATTAAGAAGGCCATGCATGATTTGTTGAGGCCATTGCAGGTGTAGAGGAATGTAGGTGATGGCCCCATTTTGTCATCATTCTTGCAGCTGAGAATTGAATTCCCAGAGTAATTTTGCTGAGCCTTGCCATCAAAACAAACTAGAAAAAACGTTATTGTGAAGAGAATTGCAACATGATTCATGGTGACAACAAAACAAGACTATGAAGAACACATTTGAGTGTGTGATAATTTAAGATGTTTGAGTCTTATTATGCTGCCACTATTATAGCAGAATAACGCGTGATAATTTTTGCTGACTAATTCAGATTATCACAGAAACAAATTGCTGTTTGGAACCACTGTTTTTGTTTAAGAGATGAATTGCATAACTGTGGTGATATTTAAAAATTGACTTGGTTTTGGGGTTGCTTCATATTATATTATGCTGTGATGTAAACTGAGGAAAAAATGAAGATGAAGAAGAATTTGGATTATTTTAATCATTCAGAGAATGAAGCAATGTATAAAAATATACAGCAACTTGAATAAGGTTGTTGAAGATTTTGTCCTTGTATTTTCGTTCTCGAGCTGAGGCTGGCACGGTTTATCTTACTAATTAGATCGTGCTTTGTACATTTTCAAGATCTTCTTTTTAATTACTCATATCTTTAATTGCTTCACTCTCCTGCTACTTATACTGCGTCAAATTGAAACACCACAATATTACGCAAACAAAAAGACAATTTGTGAAATGATTAAGAAAAATTACCTTAGTTAATGTAGACAAACAAAACAATATACGATAATATCTTAATGATAATGTCTAGAAACTTCCTTCAATAACCAATCACATGACTCTTATGTCCCTAAGATAAAACACAAAGAAAACAAAAGAGTGAAATAAATTAGTAAAATTAAAATATGTAAATCAATCATACTGTATACCACTCATATTATCAATAATGTATATGTAATGATTGAATGCTTTTGAAAAAATCATATTAAGTTGAGATTTAGATAGATAGTTGTAACACTTATTAAAACAATTTGTTTGTCTTATCATTTGTTTTTTGTTGGTATATATCTCATCCAATAACTTACAACAAATTGATATTTTACACATTTCATCAATTTCATCAAGTATAAGTGACACTTCGCCTTCAACTAAATGACATTCATCTCGATAGACTTTTATTATATTATGTTTTTATTGTGAAAAATAATTTTTTAACAATTAAATTTTTACAACTTTCTCTTATAACTTGAGATAATATCTTTTAAATCATTTTGTATTTTTTTCATTTTTTTAATTTCTTTATATTTCGAAACCATTTAAAAAATGTCATTTTAGATTATAATAGAAAATTGTCAAAATATCAAAATCTGTTTGTTATATGACTAAATCTATTGGTAAAACTCAATAATATCTAGCTATTACTTACATAAAATATCATATAATTTTATGTATTATTCATCAATTACGTTTGAGTGATTCTACATCAACATTCTCAATTCAATTTACATCTTAATTATAAGAAATAGAAAGAAAAAAGCATATAATTTAAATCAACCAATAATAGAATAATTAATTTGTAAGCACAATATAAAAAAGGCTAAACAGAGGGGAGTCGTTTGAAGTGACAACACATTTTTGGAATAACAATTTACATATTGTTTGAGTGTTAACACTCAAACAATGTATTTATGGAGTACGAAAAATTGATTTAGCATATTTCTTGTTTGAAAATTCAACAACTTTTTAACCATCTTAACTTGTAATAAAGAGAAATGTAGTATTGTCTTTCTTTTCTTACATCATTGTTTAAACTATTTGACTTCTGGTATCAAACAACTAATTTCTAGAACCTTCCTCAAGTTTGAAATAATTCATTGTTTAAGTGAGTACAAAAATTTTTTTCAGCATTTTTCTCGCTCAAACTTCAAGTCACAACTTAATTAATGAATATTGTCACTTAAATAATAAGTCGAAAACTTGAATGATAATGTTTTGTAATTTCAATACATGCAATCGTTTGAGTGTTGCTCGAGACCAACTCAGTTATTCAAGCAATATCTAAATAACCAATCAAAATAACAAAAGGTATAAAAAAACTTCAATTTATATTCAACAAATCATGACTGTTCTAACATGTTTTAAACACCAAATGTAACATGTTCTTGTAATCAAATAAACAATTTTATCAACTAACTAAAATATATATCGTCATCATCTAATCCAAACTAAAATAACACAAATTGCTTATTTTAAATCACATTCAATTTGATCAATCTAAAATCTACATTAGAATTCGGTACTTTGTTCTAAAAGATAGTCTTTCAATGTAAACATGAACATTTTAAATATATTGTTGTCTTTTGAAAGCTTTTGAGAGAGAAAATTATATTATAATGTCAAAATTTGAATTTTAATCATCTAAAATAAAACTTGAGACTCATCATCATACTAGCATATGACATTCATGTAAATTAAATTTTTTAATGGATTACTTTAAAGTTAATTTTTTTTAGAGATGTACCAATATTTTTTGTTTTTTCTAATTTGATATTATTATTATTATTAATTAGTTCAATTTATATTATGTAAATCCTAACTAAAATGACATTGTTAACTCTACCAATAATAATAATAATAATAATAATATTATTATTATTATTATTATTATTATTAAAATATTAGTTGCATGCAAATATGAAAATATAGTATAACATGCTTCTCCTCCAAAGTCAAATCTTACATTACCAATATTACTTGTCGTATACGCAATCTTAAAAATGTTGAAAATAACATTTTAACACACTTCATTTCCTTCATCTATTAATTTCGGAGATGTATATTTTCTCATCTTAGATACAAACAAATATACTGTTATGAATTTAATTAGATTAAATTAAAAATATCGAAAAATATTATATTTTTATCGACAGAGAATTTTTACATCTACTTTTGGCAACAAATAAACCCTTAAATTTTTACACAAGAAAACAATTATTATGATGATGTTAATTAAAGCTCGTGATTCTAATACATTAAACATAATTAAAGATAAATTAAGGATAATGACATATACAAATAGCCTTAGCTAATACACCAGCCGGCCAGCATCTCTTTGTTGAAAAAAAAAATAACAACAAAGTCAGACACACTATTATATATTCCCAACATTTTATTCTAATATTTTACTAAAATCGATATTCAACTTCTTCACTTTTCAAAATGCCTAAGAATATACTTTTAAGTATTTATAATCTTTAATGATGGGAATATTCTTTTACTCCTCTCAATTAAATAAACAATTTGTTTGAATGAATTTTTTCTTTAACCATTCATAAGAAGAGAAAATAAGAAATAATTAATTCAATCGTTACACATTATACGAACACATAAAATCAATGCAACCCAAATAATTCAGCACATTTTCGTATAATATTCTGAATCGGTTAAAAAAACATGTTACCTAATAAAATTTGTCAATTTTTTTTAACCTTTTTTAGATACACGTGCCTTGTTTTTTCTTTTTCTTTTTCTTTTTATAAAATGAACTTGTTAATTAATGATAAAATGGAAGGCTTTGGATTTAAACAAAATCTTTCTCATATTGAAAATTTAAGCTTGATCATTTTTATGGAAGAAGTTTTCTATTTTCTATTATTATTGATGAAATCACCTCAAACCCATAAATCAATTTATTTCCGAGAAAATTTAAATTCTCCCCAATAATTTTTATTCTTTTAAATGTTTTGAGTTGGTCTTGTGTAATTTTTTCTTTGCTTTTTGGTCTCTTTGAAATTGAAAAGCAATGCTCTTTATCCATAATATTGTATGATATTATTTTATCAATTAACCCTTTCAAGTAACCAACTATTATTTTGATGTAATGTAGTGTTTCAAGAAAAAGTTAAATAAGTATTAAAGGTTAAATATATTGATTTAAATCTTTAAAGGGATGACATTTTAATTAAATATTTCATAAGAAGTAAAATCAAAATTTAAAATATGTAGACTAAACAATTTGATTTCAAATTTTACAGAAATAAAAAGAAAATACCGAAATCAAAAACTCATTAGTTTTTCCATTATTAAAAATACATTTAAGCTTTTCTATTGATCATTTTTACTTACTAATTATTGAATGCATTTTATATTTTAAAATATTGAATATATATAATTTTAATTTAATACTTTTATTTATTTAATAGGAGTGTACTTTAAAGATTTGTAGATAATACTATCCGAGCTCTCCTTTATAGTATTTTTATTCATAAAAAATGGCAAAACTCTTAGATAAGGAATTCACAACATGAAAATAAATAAAATAAAAGGGCCTAAGCTGGTCCATTCTGAAATTTTGGGCTTCCTGTGAGATCTGGGCCTATTACTCAAAAGTTGACTTGATCTTTAATATTTTGAAAAGTTTCAAAATATTCGTGGAAGATGAAGAAAGTTTAATTTTTTTATTAGATAATATATCATATACTTATTAATAATTTGGTACGTTGCTGACTGATTTTTATTTAAAAAAAATATTGTGATATTATGTTAGCTCACACAAGGTTAGAAGAAGAATTGGTTTTCAGTTTCTTTTTTTTATGTAACATTTATAAGAGCAATGCAAATTTTTCTTAGGTGATATGTGGTTTTTTAAACAGAGTGATTAATTTCACAATATAAAATCAAAGTGTTTTACAATCTAAAATAATTTCTCCTTTATATTATATAAAATTTTATTTATTTACAATTCATTATTATATCTTTCAAATTTGAGCTATTTTGACACTTCTAAACTCATTATTTGTTATTATATGAAAAATATTATTAAAATATAAAATATAAACGATCATAGTAGGCCAAACCAAACTCATGAACAAATAATACATGACAAATTTTCAAGCAAAACTAAGTCCTCTGTACATTGGAACTTGATATCTATTATGGAAAAAAAAATCCAAATATTACTATAGAGTATCTTAAACTCTATTCACTAAATTTATAAGATGGTCCTTTTACATACTTAGATAATGAAATATATAAAAAAATATGAAGCTAATGATAGAATTAAAATGTAATATTTTCTAAAACTTATAAACTAGTGATTGAGTTAAAATATAAAATTTATAAATTAAAATTGAAAGCAATATAAATTTAAAATAAAATAAATAAATGTAATCTGGAATGAGATCTGAGCTCAATCACATAAGACATTAACACTACTTTCAACTCAACCCAAAATTTTAAGCCAATGGATTTATGGATCTTTTATCCTTATATAGTACTTTACTTTTTCATTTATAGTCAATATAAAACTTAAACTCACATTTGAATTCCTAACATTTTCTGATATGTTTTCTTACATTTTATAAAATGGCACACGCAATCTATACGAGTTTCTTGGAGTGAAGAGGTAACAACCAATTAGTTTAAGTTTTTTCCCACTTTCTATCATAACCCTAGTTAATGAAAAAATATTATTAAAAAACTATTATTTTTAAGAGGAGAGGTCAATTTAGTCACGATATAACATTTTTTCTTTTGTGACAGAAGATCTTCCATGACTATAACTTTAATACTATATATTAATTAATCCTACAAGATATTTGTTATATAAAATGTAGTCACTATCTTGAATTAACGATGCGTAAACAATAAATAAAGTTGTTGTAGTGTTGTGAGGAAAATTCAAGGAAGCTCGGAATTAAAAGGACATTATCAACTCTTAATTAAAAATGGTGAGGCATATTAAAATTTTCGTTAAATTAAAACTACTTTAATTGGGTGATTAAATTAAACCCATTGATTAATTTGTTGGCTATACACGTACTATGTTAATGTGAGTGTATGTGTTTTTATTTCAATGAATTAAAGAAAATTATTTTAAGCCGATAATTATGTATGCTCATTATTTTTATTGATAGCTTAACTCAATTTTACAAAATTGACTTAAAATATGAGATATTGACTCACTTATAGAATTTAAATTTATCTTATATTTAATTGATATGAAATCTTCACCACACTCCGTCTATCAAACTTATACTATCTCAATATTAATTATAATCGAATTTATCATTTCATCTCTAGCAAACTAATTTTTGTGAAAAAAATAATCACATAAACAAATGGACAAAAATTAACTTTATAGGAGATAGATGTAAATTCTAATTAGATATTTGAAATATTTTATAAAATAGTAATTATATTATTCATAGATTAAGATTATATTAGATTTTGATATTGGACACTTAATTTATGTTCATGATAAAAACTAAACTATTTTTTACGGAAAAGTTATTGCTCGTAAATAAATGGACAAGAATTCATTTTATAGTAGATAGGTGTAAATTCTAGTTAGATCTGAAAAATCTTTATAAATCTTAATTATATTATTTATAGATTAAGAGGATATTGATATCTCAATATCTTAACTTAGACACTTAATATAGAAATTTAAGATAAACATTAAACTATTTTTTATAACACGAAAAAGTTTTTACTCATAATTAAATGAATAAAAATTCACTTTACATTAGATAGTATAAATTCTATAGTTAGATATGAAACATCTTTATAAAATAATTGTAATATTTATAAATTGAGATGAATTTGACGTCTTAGTATCTTGGTCGTTTAACCACTTTTTGTTTTTACAAGTATATTTACACAAGAGGAAAATATTAGAACAATATACTAAAAAAGAAAAATAGAATAGAATGTAAAAATATAAATAAAATTCATTTTATAAAGTAATTTTGTTCTTGCAATAATAACACAATGAATTAAAGTGAAATCGAAAGTTTTATAGCGTGTAGACTAATCAAATAAATAATATATAAAAAAGGTATTCACATATCCATTATTTTTAAATTTTAGATTAAAAATAATGTTATTTTTCTTAATAAAAAATTAGTAGAGACAAAATTATATAAAGTTAAATATATTTTTAAATTCTAAATTTAAACGTAAAATTGAAATTTATTTTTATCTAAATTTTGATATATATTAATTCTCAACTTAAAAACAAAAAATATAACCCTTTTAATATATATTTCTCTTTGGTGTTACGAAATATTTGAGATCGATAAAATATATCAAAAATAATGTAAATAATTTAAATATCAATTTAAAATACTATTTAATATATCTAAATAATTAAATTTTATAAACTAAATTATAACAACTTTATGTGTTAATTTGTAAATTTGAAAGTCAATTTATATAAAGATTTGGGACATCAATGATTTGAAATTTATGTCAATATTTAAAAAATAAAAACATATTTAATTGGTATAAAATATTAAACTTCTCATATTAATGCAAGGCAAGTAACACGGGACAAAGATTCGTGCGAGGGTGGTATGGAATAGACACGGAAAGGACCTATGAAAAACATTATACAACTAATTCTACAACCTTATCTACTTTATTTCAATTTATTACTGTTACGTGCTTCACTAAACTCGCCAAAACAGTTTTCGATTCATAAATATCAAAGTTTTGTCGTATTTTATTCTTATTGTTTTAGATTTGAATTTTGGGTTCCTTAGAACAAAATGTGTCGTACAAATCATGTTACCCACTTAGTACTTTTCACTTCACACCTCTCTCTTCTAAATTTGGATTTTTCATATTTCATTTTTCATGTTTTTAATATGTTTTCTCATCACTTGTTTTTTCTTCCTCTACCGACACTGCTTCCGTCCTTTTTCTTCTTTTTTTCAATTAAATATTCATCTCAGAACACATTATTTTATCACAGAACACTGTATATAATAATTGTTTTAGGTTAGAAAATAAGTTAAGAAATAAAATAAATAAGTAAAAAAAGGGTGAATTGCATTCATATTGTCCAGGTTGTCAAGTGATGAATCGCCATGATGTTGCAAGATTCTTTTTTTTTTATGTGCTGAATCTGAGACAAAAATATATATAAAAAATAATTGTTCTTTTTTTAGTTTATTGATGTGCGAATTTAGATTAATTTATTTTGAAATAAAAACAGGTTTCTAAATGAAAGAATTTAACAAAAAATTGTCTTGAAAATTTAGTTTAAGGTTCACATTGTTTTGTGGCATAACAATGTTTTCTCACCCAGTATTTCCGATGCCAAGTTCTTTTTCTATCTTAAATTAAAATATAACATGGTAAACAATGAGGTTCAGTTAAAAATTATATTAAAAATATTAAAATAAAAATTGTCAATATAATATTATATAATTAATTTAATTATCTTATTTTGCAAAATTACTTCTAATTTTTCGTTTCTTTATTTTCGATTTGTAGGGGGGAGAGGGTACAGTACATTCCACCGTCACATTAGAAATGAATTTTAGTAATAAAAATTTGAAATTAAATCATAGTTTGTTGACCTCCAATCATCAGTTTCTCCTTTCTTTTCACTGACAATTACTTATTATTGCACATGTATACTTTAAATTTAATGGCTGGCATAACACCTTTCCAACCTCATCTTATTCCTTTCAAGTTCAACTTATAAACAACACAATCGATTCATTTTTTACATAAATTAATTCAACATATGTGGATAATAAACATTCAGTTTTATATTTTTTACATAATTATTTTGTAACATATTTCTTCTATCTCTTATCATCACATTATTTATTTTATTGTTGTCTTGTTTTTCCATAATATACATTATTTTATTATCATTTTGACCATTTACTAAATAAAACCAATTACTCCTACTACTACTAATATAAATTAATAATATAATGTCTCTTACAGCTGTTTTTGCTTATAACTTTTTAGAAATGTTATAGAATAGATTTTTTTTTTTTCAAAAACATATTAAAAAATTTCCAGTTTATAAAAGTTGCAAATTCATCCATGCAATAATTGTAAAATAACCAGTAAAATCACTTTTTTTTTGGCGTTATTAATCAAAGATTTGACTCAACTCTTTTAAAAAATTCACACATATTGATCTTTAACCTAGAAAAATGTGAAATTGAAACGCACCAATCACTTCCTCTTGCTTGAAACTCAGTCATCTAGAACAAAGCAACATCATCGGAATCCATGAACACACATAATTAGAGCAACAAACCAAGAACTTGGTTCACATTATCAAGCCACAGAAAAAGGAAAACCAGAAAGTAAGGAAGATCCTAACAAACATCTCAGTACAAAATCTTCATCATGTTCAATTATCATCGATCATGAACCAAAAAAGAACGCGTCCAAAACTCATTACAGAACTAATATTCATCTATACACAAACTCATCATATGTTACAACGTTAATCTCACATTCTCCGTCATCGTAAAAAGAAAAATTCACAGACTCACGTATTATAATCTCTGTTTACAGCCATGTTATCAAAATAACAAAATTTAGACATTACCAGACATCTTCGTACTGTGTCAGTTTCACCTTCATCAACACATGCACAATAAAAGCATGTGGAACACATCAAAGTGTAGAATTTGAAGGATGAAAGAAAGCATCTAAATTTCGTTGAGAAAGATATTCACATTTGATTTTATATGTTTATTAAGAATCGAGAGAAAATGGGGTGCGTAAAAGATCATAAGGTGACCAAAGAGCATCGAGAGGACAAGGTTTATTAGCGTCCAATCTGACCCAGGGTTTACCCTTCCCACTCCAATGCAACAAACTAACAGGACCAGGGTGAAGATCCCGACACAGACCACGAAAGTTGTCTCCTCCGAGACCGTGCTGGTTCCACCTATGATCCACCGGAACAATGTTCCCCGCAAAAACAAGCAAAAACGGCGGCAACGAACCCAGTTCGTAGATTCTCATCCTCTTCTGAACCTCCATCCACTCTTCGATCTTCCTCGTGTACTCCCCCACGCGCCACCGCTCCAAATCGATCACCATCACCCCCGTGTTGAAGTAACAGGCCCTCCGCTCCGCGAACGTCAGCGAGAGCGAAGGGTTGGACCAGAACGTGGGCGTGAAGTAGGAGGTGAAGTTGGCGTTGCAGTATTCCGGCGCCGCCAGCACACTGTGTTCTCCCAGCGGCGTGGCTGCGAGCTTGGCGATGTCGTCGACCAGTACGAGGTCGGAGTCGAGGTAGACGACGCGCTTGACGCAGCGTGGGATTAAGGTGGGGAAGTAGCTGCGCGCGTAGTTGAGGGGGCAATCGAGTGCGGCGCGGATTGAGGTGGAGATGAGGCCGGAAACGAGGTGGTCGTGGAAGGGGTAGATTTGGAAATTGAGGTAGGGGAAGGAGGTGGCGATGGTGGCGCGTAGGAGGGACGCGTGGGAGGAGCATACGAAGTGGAAGAAGACGTTTTGGGGGCAGGAGGAGTGTTGGAGGACGGAGAGGATCGCCGCCATTGAACCTCGGATGTATGTCGTGTCCAGCGTCATTGCCACGTGGACAGCTTCTTCGGAGCATAATAGGTTGTCGGAGAGAGAAGGACATTTTGGAGAGTTGTAGAATTGAGGTGCTTCTTTGAATTGTAGGGTGAAGAAGGTGTTTGTGGAAGACACACACGAGAAAAAAAAGAAGAAGAGGGTGAGAGTTTTTAGAAAGTGTGCTGATTTTGAATTGGACATGGTTGTTGTGTGTGTGTGTGTAGTGAGAATGAATGAAAAATAAGAGAGATGTTTGGGATGGCTTATAATTGGAGTTTGAGGTTACGAAGAACACGGTTTTGAGTTAGCTAGCAAAGTTATAAAGTATATTAACAATAGAGAAAGATTGAGAGAATAAAGTCAAGAATACATATCAAATAATGAAGGGGAAGTTGGTGGAGTTCACAAAGATTTTCAGCTTACTCATATTATAATGAAAAATCATCTTTTTTATACATATTTTTTGAAAAAAAAAATATATTATTATGATAATTATAATGTTATTGTTTGAGTGGTTGTGTGGGATGGGGAGCCTTGCCTTCTTGCTAAGGTTTGTATGCACTTGGTATTAATAGTAGATATTGAAGGAGGGATGGGAATAGAAAATAGGGTATTCCACTTACACAAACATGGTATGTACTTCTGTGCTGTGTAGTATGTTGCCATGAATGAAAAACTATCTCAATTTTACAACTCAAATACACTCCATCTTCATGCTTCATTCAATTTTTATTTTTATTACATGTCGTCGAGAGAGATGTATTTGTACACTCTAAACATTTTTTTTTTCAGATACTCAATAATAACTATAGTAAAATCAAATAATACATCTGCACATCCTGATAAACGCTTTGATTTGTCTCTATATACTGAAATGAAAATAGTAAATGTGTATTCGTAACAGTTATCTACTATGCAAGTACATTTTCAAACCAAACATGTTTATATTTTTGCTATTTCACTTAGGAGAGCCTCAGATTTTTCACTCAAGGAAATAGAGATTAGGATACAGTGTCCTTCCAAATAATAACACTTGACATTTAGTGAAATTTTGTCGCATTCATCAAAAAATTTTTTAGGATTTTGACTCATACTTGGACTACAATCATTCTAAATCATATATATAGGATTGCAATCATTGAGAGATTGTAGTTTCCATATGATTATATGACATTAATCTTACACATATAAGACATTTGACACCACTTTAACCCCAAAATCTTAAGACAATGTTGTTATGAATCTTTACTTTTATATAGTGTTTAATTTTGTCTATTTTATCCAATGTGGATATTTCCGACAAAAGTATACTTATTTATTTAGGTTTAACTAAACTCAACTCCACCTTAGTTTCAATTTTTGTAATCTTTCATTAGCTAATTATCTTTCACGGTATATGAATCAATATTTACTTATAATCTTTGACTATTTTTTTACTAAATTTGTAATTTCTACATTTTTTATATTTTTAGAATATATATTTTTTAAAATGTATTATATTATTTAATATTTAAAGACACACATGCAGTTAATAAAATATTATTGTCATTATTATTTAATAATTGTGTTGAGATTATATACTTATCGTCCAATTGGCAAGTTCTTTTGTTATTTAAGTTAGTTTTTGACACAATTTTACTTACAGTACTGATTGCTTTTAAGTTTGAAATGAACTCTGTAACAATATTTGTCTGAAAATGATATCTTACGATATTAATAGAGAAAAGTATATATAAATTATTATCATCTTCAACTTTTACGATGTTAAATTTATAGGCGTACAAGAATAATTTTATTTTGTCTCATACCAAAAGTTATCAAATACATCAATTTATTTATGTTTGTGATTTAATTCTTTATCTATCAAATATTTAGTTTATTTAAAACATTTAAGAAGAATTTTATCTATTTTAAAAATTAAATCATAAGTACGTTATAACATTTATCAATTAATTTGTCAAATACTTCCAAGTAAACCAGTTAACTTATCAGTTAAAAACTTATAAATTAAAATGATTATGAACTTCTAAGTTATCAGTTTTATTAACCAGCACAATAATGTATTTTATATGTCATTTAGAAATGAGTTTGTTTCTTAATTGGTTGAACTGAATATTGTAATATATTAGTTTAATTCAACACACGAACAGTTCAATTCAATATTGGAATATAATGCGTTAAAGAGTTATTAATTTTTATTTAAACGAATAAAAATAAATTTTTTGATGACTTTTAATACACTTCATTATGAGTTGTGCTGTATTTATTAAATTCATAATGCACTATTAGCAAGTACCGTACATTTAACTGACACATGTCAATGATTTTAATTGACTCGTTTAATTAACCCAATCTTCATTTCATTGACTCGCTTGGTTTCAATAATAATTAACTAGTATCAACTACGAGAAATTAATTGAAAAAATAAACTTAGTTGTTTACATGACTCTATACTATTATTGTAGTTAATCAAACTAGATATTGTTATGTATTAATTATGCTTGCATGTTTTTATTGAGAATATTGCAACACTAGTATTTTATTAATTCCTTTAGAATATATTTGTTAATGCAGTCTTATTTAAGATTGTAAATATATTATAGTATCTGAATTTTATAATATCACGCGAATAACACTAATTACTTAATTGGAGAATGTAAACAAATTAAACATTATTAGCAACAATAATAAAGGTGTGAATTTAGGTTTGAACAAAAAAGTGAAACCGCGTAGAAGCACGTGCATGCACGTGATGAAGACAAGTTTTTGAGTTTTGGCCCATTCTCTGAAATTCCTTTTTCCATTTATACTTTGTTTCTTTCTGAAAAGAAAACCAATGATATCACTAAAGTTCAAATATATGGAAGCACCGCCATTTGAACCAAAACTAAAACGCGCTTTCCTTCAAAATGCTCTCAAAATTCATCACTTTGTTCATTATGTGCTAACTAAGCCTCTTCTAATTACATAAGTGCTTAATGTTTTGGTATATCCAATAAATTTTTTTAGGTTTAATTAGTTGGATTATATACATTTTTATTTAGATGTATCAGTCTAATACCCACTTTTAAAAAAGTGTCAATTGAATCACAATTTTTGAAAATATGTCTTAATTAGGTCATTTTCAACAAAAAATTATTAACATTGTTAACGGTATTGATATTTAAAATGACTTACAAAATTAAGTATTGATATTTATATCAAAATTTAGTAGTAAAAGTCATGAATTAAGTTAACAGCTTTAGTAATTTTTTTCTGAAAGAGACTTGATTAAGACAATTTTTCAAAAGTTACGATTAAATTGACACATTTTTAAAAGCGGATATCAAGCTGACACATCTAAACAAAAATGGGTACCATCCAACTAATTAAACCTAAATTTTACATCGTTTAGAAGTCGATATCAAATATAGTTTAAATATTAATTTCTTCCTATATTCTTCGATGAGTATTTAAAAAAGAAATCATGACGAAGATCTACACTTCAAAATAAATAATATTTTAGAAATATGGTTGTCGTTCCTAATAATGTTGTAAACAGACTTGAATTGAGTCGAAACATTTACATCATTTGTGGAGACCAACAATTATCCTTGTCACTAAAAGATTATTTTAGTATACCCGATAAATCTAAAAAAGAGTTTAAGAGTTAAACTTCAATAAAAAAATATTTTTTAGTTTAATGTCTTATGACACACTTTTTTATTTTCCATTCAATCTTTTAACCGTCGGTGCCAAATCATTAATCCAATGTCACTATCGGTTGAAACAAATGGTCAAAAAGTCAAACTTATCATTTCTCATCTTCTTCGTGTGTATACAAGTTCATCTCCCTTTAATGGTATTAAAATCTCATTTACTTGACAATTTAGGGTTTTGTTTAATTTTTCTTGCGAATGCAAGTTAAGAGTTTTTAATATTTAAGAATAAATTAGATAAGTACACTAAAGTACAGTTTAAACGTAGAAAGGAGGGGTTTATGGTATTAATGAAATGTTAGAAAAATAAACAATATTAAATCCTTTTGATATTAATTTCCACATGGAAGGTGGAAAATGAAAAATTTGGAAAAGTTTGTGCAGAAAGGAGAGTGAAAGAAAGTTTGGTTTGATGGATTACAGTTGTGGAGAGCATTGAAGAGTGTAATCTACGATGTTGTTGGGATTTTTGTGAAAATGAGTACACACAAGTACTACGTCATTCATTCACTGTTCACACATCCTTTGCACATGTTTTCATACCTTTTTTCAACTTTTTATGTCTTTTCTGCATTATCTTATTATATAATAATAATAATAATAATAATAATAATAATAATAATAATAAAATCCCTATACTCATTTTTTGAATCAGATAGTTCAGTCTTTTGACAGTGTAATTGAATTTTCATCTTTTGTTCTTATCCAAATATATCTAAAGGCAAATTGGAAAAGAGATAAGTTTGAAAAGAGTGAAGGGATAAATTTAAATAAATTTAAAAGTAAAATTTGTTTGTATTTTTGACATGAAAGTAAAAATAAAGATACACAAAAATAAAAGTTATAAGAATTTATGAAAAAATGGATGAATGTTATAGAATTAAAAATAATAATAAATTATAATATAAAATTATTATTTTAATTTTATAATTAAAATTAATATATTATTTAATTATTATTATTATATTGTTCTTATTTATTTCAACCTGAATTTTCGTATTCAATTTTATCTGACAGATTCATTGTTAATAAGCTAAACTATAATAAAAAAGAGATGGCTAACAAACATGCAAATTTGTTACAATCATTAACTGATAAATAATTGTTAATTAGATAGAAATCAATGATTTTTTTAAATGTAGCTTCCAATAAGGATTGCATCTTTATTATTTTTTGATGGAAAATAACACATTCTACATTTTATATATCAATCTTGATAAATGAATAATTAATTTGCAACACCACAAAATGTAGTCTTCCTACTAAGCTCTTAATAGAAACCAAATTGATTATATGGAATAAAATATCCATAATGAATATACTATGATTTGAAGCATTTGAGGATCGAGAAATATTATGAAATATGTTGATGATGCAAACAAGAATAAACCTTTTGCAGGTAAAGTGGTTGTTTTGGATAAGACTTTAGACAAATTTTGTTCATGGCAAAAAAAATTGAACTGAGTATAATGTCATCAAATCAACAATAACCTAACACGAGTTATGAAAATATTGCAAAGTATTAAAACTTTTCAAGAATATGTGATTAAATACTTCCACATATCAAACTGCAACAAATATCAAGAATTTATTATTGATTAAATATTGAAAATTGAAGATAAAAACATGAATTTTAATAAAAATGGTGAAAACATTCTTCATAAATAAAAGAAAGAGAATTCTAGATTTTTCTTTTTTCTGCTAGACTATGGTTAAGAAATGTAAAGGTGAAAAGTTTTAATAAAATGGAAACAAATGGACTGGACCAGAGAATGAAACAAAATCAAATATAAATTATTGAGATATGTATCTATTATAAATTACGATAGAATTAGTTGTAATAAGAAAAAAAGGTTTTCTATATGTATTAGCACAATTATGTCTATTAGCAATTATGGGTAACTTTGTATCTATCACTATAATCTTAGATAACTATTAAAAAATATACGTCAGACATTATTGATTTAACAAATTCTTTTAATAATATCTAACAACAAAATTTTACTAATAAAATTTTATTCGTTATTTTTTCACCAAAAATATTTTTTTATCAACGAATATTAATCTTTGCCGATGAATTATAATTCCATACTTTTTATGATTTGCAGAAAAAGAAAAGCAAAAATAAATTTTCAAAAAGTTTAATAAATACCAATTTAATTCATTTAGCTTGTTATATTTTTGCCGTTGGTTCTTTAAACTAAAAGCTGTCCTTTTAATTTTTGTGTCCATCTAAAATTTGCCTTAATTAAATAATGATACATCATTAACACACATTTGGCTTATTTGACTTTAGTAAAAAAAAAAAAAAAAACTTTCATATTCCGCTTCTGTTTTTTATTTCAAACAAACGTTACTATTAAAATATAATTTTAACCATTAACATTTAAATTGTGTCATATATAATAATTAAATTATATTCTAATGACAACATATCACAATTAATAAAAGATGAATATAAAATATTGAAACTCCGAGAGATACTATAAAAGAACAAAATCAAGGAATAGCTTATAGCATAACTCTTAAGAACAAAATAATAAATTTTAACTATCTATTTATATTTTTGTGTCAATTAGGGTTAACCCTAGTAATATTTTAAATAAATATGAGTAAACCTTCACTTTCAAGAGTGTATAATTCCAAAAATTTAATAATTTCTTCCTCTAACATTGGAAAATAACATTTATACCTCATTCATACTTTTCATGATATTTGTAACTGGTGGCGGATGATTTTGGGGCAGGGAGGGCCTGGCCCCCAAATTTTGAATTTTTTTTAAATTTTATATATATATATATATATATATATATATATATATATATATATATATATATATATATATTTTTTTTTTGGAAATTTATTAAAACTTTTAATTGTAAGTATTATATTTTAAGATTGTATCAAAATTAAATTGTGTATTTTTTATTTATTTTATAAAGTACAGCATTTAATTTTAATAGATAATAAAGAATAAAAATATTTATGTTTAATTTCTTTTTTGATTTTTGTTTTTGTCAAAAAATTACACTAAAATTATATTAATTACATCATAAAGCAAATCATTCATATTAAAAATTTCAATTTTAATGAAAGAATCATTAATTCGTTTTAAGAGATTTAAAGAAATTGATCATAAAAGACCAAATTATATTAGTTTTTTAAAAATCATGACGAAATTGAGACTAAAGAAAATGGAGGACCAACTTAACATTTTTAAACAAAAATCATGAATCAAAAGAGTAATTAAAACAAATATTTATTAAGATAATTTTTATTTTCATTCTTATTATGTTTTTAATTTTTTCACAAATTGTAATCATCTCTCACTCTCATATGTTTTCTCTCTCTTTTTTTTTCTTGAAGAAAAAATGTTAGACACAAACTCTTCTTTTTTGCTTTCATTTCTCATTTATGCTCTTCTTTCCTTGTCTCTTGTTTCACTTGATAATGAAAACATTGTTTTTTATCTCATCAACTTGCTTTTTGTTAATTTTTGTATGAATATAGAAAAAAAAATGTATCACGTGCTTTTTCATAACCGATTTTTAATTTTAAATTAATTATAGTATATTTTTCTTTTAATAACTACATGTCTCAATTATTTATTAGACTATGATAAATTAGTTTTTAATATTATTTACAAAAGAAGTATATTGATAAAGAATAAAAGAATAAATTCGTTGTTTAAAAGTGATAAAAAGAAACTATTAATGAAAACAATATAGATTATACTTCTTCACATATTTTGAAGCATTATACTAATGATCAAATTGTGTTTAGTAGAGAAGTCATTCTTTGAAATATTATACTAATGATCAAATTCAATAATCTCAAAATTATATTATTTTGGCCCTCCAATATTTTTTGTCAAAATCCGCCACTCTTTGTAACATCCTCTTTTTCTTTTCATTTGTTTAATGTTAAAGCCAGTTAAATTAACATTTTAGTTTATTGTCATTGATATAAATACAAGTAAGATAGTTTTAATTATTCAAAGTTAATACCATTAAAAAACCATAATGTTAGCTTATAAAACTTTTATAATTTTAAACTAATTAAAAAGTTATGAATAAATCAAAATAAGATTTTAAAACTGATTAGCTTACAAAAATGTTACGAGTTTAATGCAAAATAAATTTAAAAGTATATGTGTGAAATAACTAGATAAAATTTGATAGAATTATTTGACAGTTGAAACAGAATCTAACAGTAAATAATTAAATATATAATTTGAGAAATTTTAAATTAATAATTAAACGAAGCACCAACATTTTATTTTTATTAATGCTTGGAATTAGATTAAGTTTAATAAATTAGTTATTTTCCTTTTGGGCTTACAATATTGTACGTGGTGAGTGAGTTTCTGTTTCTTTTAGCAATTTCTTCATGCACCCCCATTTCTCAGATAGTTTAAAATGGGCCTATTTTTTGTCCTGTACCTAGTTCATATAAGTTTAAAATGGGCAATTTCTTTTAACACTCCCTATATCTTCTTTCTGCATCTCCATAAATGTAGGAAAAGTCCCTACTACCTATCGGTTGGAAAAATCTTTTTCAAATTGTCCGTTGTAGAGTTCAAAAATATATTTTTGTTACAAACTTATTTTGAATGGAATGATTTGGAATTTTCAAATCTAAAAGTGCTTTTAAATTAAATAGTCCAGAATTATAATATGAATTATATAATTCAAACAGATTAATTGTGTATTCTAAAAATACATCAATGAATATATCTGAAATTCAATTCTGTATTCCATAATTCAAAAAATAAAAAAATGGATTGTAAACTTTAGATTTTTTTTATTATGTAATTCATAATATAGGTCCACATCATGTAATTCCACAAAATGTAATTTATGACTGTATTTTGAATTGTCTAATTTAAAATTTTGAAATATATTTTTATATATAGAATTTTTGTTTTTGAATTCCGCACTTTGAGAATCTAAAACATCAACATTTTTACTTTTTTTAACACCTCCATATAAATGCAAGAAAAATCGGTAAAAGTACAAAAAACTAACTATCATAAAATGACTTTAATAATGTGATATAATTATAAAAAATAAAGATATAAATAATGAAAATTATTAAAATAAATAAATATATTATTTTCTAATGTTTTTCTTTGAAAGAATCATAATAAAATGAGTTTTAAGATGACTTAAAAGGTTTGGAGTTAAAATGTTACTTTGAATTCTAACTTTGCAGCTTTGTTTTGATGTACTAAAGACCGATTTTGTAGTTTTAATCTCTTCTTGTATATAATTGTTTTTTTCTAATTGATGGTCCGAATAAAAAGAGAAAAGAAAGTGAAGAAAAAGAGAAAATTAAGTTTCTCTCTTGCATAAAGAAGAAAAATTTGGAGTTTAGTTCAAAAGTCTTGGCCTCCATTGTTGATTTTTACATTTGTTTAATTACTTGAAATTGCTTGTGCTTGAAGTTTTTAAGAAATTTTTTATTCATTGTGGTTTTAATTTGATATTTTCATGGGAACTACCACAATAATATCTAAGGAAATTCATGATTGTTTGAATTAATTGCTTATATTACTTTTATCATGAAAAATGTAAACATTCACTATTAAAGTTGTTAAAGTTTCTTTTTCTATTATGGCCCTCACCAATTGAATCAGAAGTTATTCTTAGACAGCTGTTTCAATGAATTTTCATAATAAATGGATGAAACACAAATCTACTATTCAATAGATAATTACACAATTTTTTAAATTAATTTAATTTTATAACCAATTAATCATCTGTATTAAGAAGTTATAAATTTTTTTAAAATGGAATATATATATATATATATATCTATATATATATATATATATATATATATATATATATATAAAGAATTAAGCGAAGATAATTGGTTGGGAATAGTCTAAATGTGAGACAAAAGTCTCATATCGGATAGAATAGATAAAGTTAAACACTATATAAGAATAAAGACCCATAATACCATTGCTTTAAGGTTTTGGTATAAAAGTGGTATCAAATACTTTATACGTGTAAGACTAATGTCATATATATATATAACCACAATCTCTCAATGACTATAACCATAACTATAATAAAAAAAGAGTTACTTGGTTCTTTTGTATTTCAGAGTCTCTTTAAATTCAAATATGTAAAAATGGGTCTCTGACTTTTTTTTTTAGTATAGGGACAAGTCGTAGGAGACAGGACGACATTACAGGTGAAGTCGTCCTGTATCCCACCGATTTCTATTTTTCTTTTTTCTTACAAGCAAAGTCGTCCTTGTATCGAACGATTTCAATTTATATAAAAAGTGAAGTCGTCAGGATATATGACGACTTCACTTTTCGATCTTTATTAACAGTTTTAATTTTTCTGTTATCAAAAACACAGTTTCAATTTTTCAGTTTTTACCCAAAAACTTTTTTATTTGATTTAACATCAAATTAAATCACATTAATAGGTGAATTGTTAGACTGATTTGACTTCTAATTTATTTCCATTTTCAAAGTCCCACACTCAATCATTAACACTGGTTCTGCCTCAAAAACATCCTAAAATTTTGAATAGAGAAAAAGTAACACTACCTCAAAAGCATCCTAAAATTTTGAATAAAAAAAAGTAACACATGTATATGCTATTTTGACTTTAAAGAGAGACTTATACAAACAAACAAAAACTTGCAACTTAAAAAAAAATTCAAAAGTGAAGTCGTCATGTGTCCTGACGACTTCACTTTTTACTGAACGAAATCGTCTTGTATAAGAACGACTTTGTTTTTTTTTTTTAAAAAAATTAGAAACCGGTAGGAGACAGGACGATTTCACTTATAATGTCGTCCTGTCTCCCGACGACTTGTCCCTATATTATTACAAAAAAAAAGTCAGAGACCCATTTTTACAAATTTGAATTGAAAAAGACCCTAAAATACAAAAAAACCGAGTTACTCATACACATGAAGAGAAATATATCATATGACAAAAAGAAAATTCGCCCTTGAAAATATATTGTTATCTTGAAAGCAAACTATTTAAGAAATAGTAGTAAGAAAAATTCATATATATATTCTAATATCATTTTACAAAAATAAATATAAACCATAGCAAGATAAATTCTTATATATTCTAATATCATCATATAAAAATAAATATTAAACGTAACTCAACTAATAAAATCATATCCTAGAATAAGATTTTCATCGATTTATATAACTTATTTTAATCATAAATCTAGAGCACATCTCTAACATTATTAATTAAAATTTTATATTTGACATACAAAACATAACTCTTTTTATTTAACAATATATCAATCAATACCCAAGATTTTATTACACTTTGGTTTACCTTAACTCTGTAATATTTATCAAACACGTAAGAAAGTTGAACGTAATGTTACAGTATAGACAGAACACAGTAAAGTTTTGTGCACAAATTGTTCTTCACGCCATGGGAAACATGAAAAGCAGAATTAAGGATGTTCCTCGAATGATTCGCCAGCAACAACAATAACAACATTCCCCAAATAATCATAAGCCCTGTTTCTTTCTCTTCTAGAAACGCCAAACCAATGCGGTTGGTGGATGGATCAAAAGGGTGACAACAAATAATCATTTTTAATATTTTTATGCCAAAAAACAATTTTATTTTAAACTTCATCTAACTAAAAGATTTAGTTTTTTTTCTTTTTTCACAGATCTGAATCGATCATTCATTACTTTAATAGTACAAGTTTTGTTGATTTGGTATTTTCAAATACAATATGTACAATTTAGTAAACACGTTTTTGTGATAATGTAAATTAAAAAGCATTAATTGCATTAATTAAATGAAAGTGCAAGTTGGTAGAATAAGGTTAAATGAAGGAACAGATAAGGTTAGAAGACAGAGTAATGTAATGACAATCCAAACTCTGAAAGAACAGCATTGGGATCTGAAAGTGGACCCAAATCTCTTTTCACTGTTCTACAACGAAGCTGCACAGTAGGTCTCCCTGAACAGCACCGCTGCTGAATTTTCCCCAGCCCAATTTTATTTCTCAGATTCATAATCCCTGTTTCATTCATTCTTCTTCAACTCACCAATAACAAGAAAAACAGAGCAAAACACGAGCTCTCACAATATCTCCACGCAAGGTGAGTTTTTTAAGTCAACCCACTTTTCAAGTTTACGTCTTCCCTTCTGGGTTCTCTTTTCTTTGCGTCTTAATTATCTCCCCTTTATGGAATCTCAATTCCGTGTTTGTTTTTTTCTTTGTTTCTCTGAGGAATTTTTATCGTGGTTGGATTCAAAGATAGGGGGAGTTTTAGAATTTTGGAATATTCTCAAAAATATGCTTTTTGTTTTTATTGGTTTAGCTTTTGTTATGTACTCTGGGAAACAGGGTTTTGGATTCGAAACGTATTTATTCATTCGCCAATAACTTGTGGTTGTTAGATGGGGAGTTGTTGTTCTTTGATCGGAAATGGGGTTGGGGTGTTTAGCCAGGGAAATTGGTGTGCTAAGTAGGTTTGGAATTGCCTTCTCTGGTTCAACATTGAGATTCAAAGATGGTTTTGGGAGATTTATTGGGAGAGAAGTTTTGAAAATTTCAAGTTCATCGCAGAGAAGTGTTGAAAGTTTCAAATTTCAACAATCCCCTGCTATTTCAGAAGTGTTTCTCTCTATATGTTTTTTGCCTTGCTGTGTTTTTTTGTCCTCAGTTTTTATACCAGATACCAACCAGGGTTGAGGTTAGTGTCTCATAACACAGTGACCAAGGACTTGAATGTCTGATGATAGAGGTGTTTGCATTTATTGTTCAATCATGTTTCGAACAGGATTGCATAAAAAAAGAACAACAAATTCTTGTGCAAAAGAAAGGTTTTAAATTGTGATTGTTTCATTACAATTCTTGATATTTCGGAAAATTACAAAATGTGACTTTTGTGCCCACAATTGTAGATGTCCAAGTATAAAAAACCTTGATGCTGCATCTAAAATTGTGTGGAAGAACTTTTCTAAAACCTTGGTAATAGCATTTGGTTTTAGAAAATGCTTTCCGTATTTACCTTGATTTCATTTTTATTTTTGTTTCCATAATATGTATAAGAAACAGTGAAAGTTGCTTTCATAATTTCTTTATGTAATTTGCAGAGTACTTTTGCAATTAAAAGTGTAAATTAAATGAAATCAGAAAAACTTTGTTCTGATTCAGAAGAAACACTTATCATTAAGTCAGTTGCTACATTAGGGTACCCTTGAACATTTTGGTGGTTTGGCATATTTCATCTTCTCTTACATATTGAAATTTATTGTGTCAGAGATTTCATGCTACTGTACAATCCATCTTCTTGCAATTTAAATGTATTGGTACTCACTGTCTTATTACTATGCTACTTTGGGATTTAGGATTGTCTGCTGAAAGCAACTTTTTCAACTCATGTGTATGTAACTCAGAGTCCAGATTCTAACATGCTAGTATACTAAAATTTCTTTTAATATATTTTAAAAGATCAAAAATTAGTGTCTACCCATATTTTAAAAACACATCCAAAGAATGACCCAGAATCCAAATTCAACTTCTACACAGTAATTGAAAATACTGAACACTGTACTTCCCTGGTTACAGAACATTTAATGAATACTTCTAGTTGAAAATTAAGTATTAAATGATCTTATGGTTGTTGATAAACATTTTTGTCTGATACCATTGATGTTAGCATACTTGTCCAGAATTGGATATTGTCAAATAACAGCACAGTACATTATTGCAGAAGGAAAGTTTTTGCAAGAGTTTCTTGAAGATGGAAGATTGCGGGCCAGTGAAATCTGAAAATAGATTAAAGCACAGACCCTTGACCCCTCTTAGGTTGTTGAGGGGTGTGATATGTTTAGTGGTATTTCTTTCTACAGCTTTTACGTGTTTGGTGTATTTTGTGCCAGTAGCAGTTGTAGTATTGCGGCTTTTCAGCATACATTATAGTAGGAAGACAGTGTCATTCCTCTTTGGACTTTGGTTATCTCTGTGGCCATCTCTGTTTGAAAAGATTAACAAAACCAAAGTTGTCTTTTCTGGGGACAGTGTTCCAATGAAGGAACGTGTTCTGCTTATTGCTAATCACAGAACCGAGGTTGATTGGATGTACTTGTGGGATCTTGCACTCAGAAAAGGGTCACTGGGATTCATAAAGTACATTCTCAAAAACAGCTTGATGAAACTACCAATCTTTGGTTGGGGATTTCACATTCTGGAGTTCATTGCAGTGGAGAGAAAGTGGGAGGTAGATGAGCAAATACTGCACCAAAAGCTTTCAACTTTGAAGGACCCTAAAGATCCCTTATGGCTAGCTCTTTTTCCAGAAGGAACAGATTACACGTACTACCTTGGATCTTGTCTTTTAATTTCCAACTCTTTTCAGTTCCACAAATCATTTCATTTGATATGCTTTGTCTGTTTGCAGTTGATGTTGTGTTTTGTCTAGCATGCTGCAATTTGTGGATCATATTATACCACACAAACGTAAATACGTAGTTCAATTGAGATGCTCGCTTGACATATGATTTGCTTTCATTGCGTAGTGATCAGAAGAGTAAAAACAGTCAAAAATTTGCTGCTGAAACTGGTCTCCCCGTGCTCAAAAATGTATTACTCCCCAAAACAAAAGGGTTTCATGCTTGCTTGGAAGCCCTACGAGGCTCGTTGGATGCAGGTTTACAATTTCTTTCCTCTTTTCTAAGACTCTAAAGTCAATTCAAAATGATCCTGTAGTGACTGTTCATCATATTCTGTGTGTAATCAGTGTCACCAAATGCATCTGACTCTGCTTCACAAAGTTTTAACTTTTAGCATTTTCACTCAGCAGAAAATTCAAATTCAAATTCGTGTTCTTGTGTGCTTGGACTATGTGTTTGATGAATTTTTGACACGAGGGTCATTTTGACTACTAAATTTTTTTGACAACTTTCTCTTACAACCTTAGGTGTTATTTTCTAAGTGGTTTTTTATTTTTCATTTTTCTCATTCTTAATCTTCCAAAACCACTAAAAAGATGACACATCATATTGAAAGATAAAATTGTCAAAATTTAGTAATTAAAATATCATTTGCAGAATGGTGTAACTATTTGGTGGTGGGATTTTGTTTTGAATTTTTCTGTTAAATGTGTTGAATACTGAGTGAATTACGTGCAGTGTACGATGTGACAATTGCATACAAAAATCAATGTCCTTCATTTCTGGACAATGTGTTTGGTGTTGACCCTTCAGAAGTGCACATGCATGTAAGGCGTATTCCAGTGGAGGAGATTCCTGGTTCTGAAACCAAAGCTTCATCTTGGTTAATAGAAAAATTCCAGAAAAAGGATCAATTGCTTTCAGATTTCAAGATTCATGGTCATTTCCCTGATGAGCAAAATGAAAATGAAATTTCTACATTTAAGAGCCTACTCTCTTTTACAGCCATAGTTTCTTTTACTGCCATTTTTATTTATTTTACATTATTTTCTGTGGTTTGGTTCAAAGTGTATGTAGCTTTATCTTGTGCATATCTTGCTCTTGCAACTCGCTTCAATTTTCAATTGATGCCTCTAAGTTATTATGTTCATGCACTCCATAACAGCAAGAAACAAAACAGTGAATAGTGTTCTCAGTTTTATATTGCAATGTACTATCTTGCTCTTGAACTTTATATTTTGAGGCTCAATTATTTCTTCAATTTTCTTTCCATTTGTTTTTTATTCATACGATCACAGAATCAAAGGCATCATTTTTGCTATTAATGCTGTTTTGTAGGAAAAATCAGTATTTTCCAAAGTCAATTTTTTATTAGAAATTGTCACAATATGACAAAGAAACCAATAGGAATAAGGAGTTAATTGTCCATTAAAATTTAAAACAAGGAAGCAGGAATTTGGATAAAAATTTTGCTCCTAATTTTACATATTCTACGTAAAACAAGTTATTTAAATGAGTTTCAATGGAGTTTATTTTCTTAAAATCCAAGCTTATTTAGTGGAATAAATAGAACTTTTCCTTTTTAATATATATTTTAATAGATTTATTTTGAAATAAACAACTCTGCTTATTTTAATAAAGGCTTAAATAATTTTTTCGTCATCATTTTTGTAGTGTTTGTTGTGGATGATCCTCGTTTTGACAAAATGTTTAAAATGATCCTCATTTCTATCGAATGTTTAAAATGGTCATCATTTTCGCAATTCGTATCTTATTTTGTCCTTTACTGTGACGCCGTTTAAGTCAGTAACGAAACACTGTATAAGTGACACTGTTTGTATTACATTGTATTTACGTGTACTGTACAGGTGGTTTTGTTACTGATTTAAACGGCGTCACAGAAAAAGACCAAATAAAATACGAATTGCGAAAAGGAGGACCCTTTTAAACATTCTGTAAAAATGATGACCATTTTAAACATTCTATCAAAATGAGAACCATCCACAACAAACACTACGAAAATGAGGACGAAAAAAGTATTTAAGTCTTTAATAAACAAATCTTATTTGTTTCTTAAATATAACTGTTCTAAAAATTACTTATTAATAATATTAATTTAAAGTTTAAACAATAGATTTTAGTATTAAGAAAGTCTGTAAATATACTCTTCAAATAAATAATTACGTTAAATTTCAGGTTATCAACAAAGGTAGGTGTTTAATTTTTAAGAGGATCATGTGTTTTTTTTTTTCTAATATAAAATTCAAATTTTCATCCTGTACTATTAGTAAAATGAGATTATTTCAAAATAATGACTCAATCTGTAATATTGTTTCAAAATTATTTTTAATGTTTTAAACTAACAGTATCTTAAAAATAATCAACTTCCTTAAGTTTAAAGGTCTATTTTGTTTATTTAGTAAAGATTTGGAGAGAGAAAAATAACAATTAATATATTTAAAAATATTTTTTAATCTTATTAAGAAAGAAAGATGCTATTTGATTAATCTGTAATCTTAAATATATTGTGCTATAATATAATTTACAATTAATTCGATATATTTTAAAATAGTACTCATATAACATTTAGTTAGAAATTTTTTGAAAGATTAATAAACATTTTTTTTAAAATAATGCTTTAACTAATATATAATATTTTGGATCAAGATATTTTGGTATAAAAGAGTAAGAAAGTTTAAAATCGAATTTAGAGTATACAATGTTGGACGAATTTTTAGGAAATAGAAAGGGATACATGTTTTGTATGTTGTTGTTCCAGATTTTCTAAGGAAATAATTCAAATATAAAAGAAAAACATGTGATACCTTAGTACATATAGCTTGTTAGACTTTCTTTTTTCAGTTTAATTAATATTTGGTAAGTATAAGAATTAAAAAAAAAAGGTTAAATATGTTTTTGGACTCTCAAGTTAAAGTGAAATTTGGAATTAGTCCATCTTCAAAATTTGTGATTAATTTAGTCATTCATCTTTAAAAATACGTAAATTTAGTCATTTTAACCAATTTTTGTTAAGTTGATCCGACATTTCAAGCGCATTTCATAATAATATTTGAATTATTTACACCGTTTGACACATTTTTGTTTTAATATTAACTCAAATATTATCATATAAAATGCGTTTAAAATGTCAAACAAAGTTAACAAAATTTGGTAAAAAGAACTAAATTCACACATTTCTAAAAATAAAAGATTAAATTGGTATAAAATTTTAAAGAGAAACTCATTCTAAAATTCACTTACCTTCAAGGAAAGAACATATTTAAGAAAAAAAATGTTCCTTGTAATATGATGGTTGGAAGTGTAGTTAGAAATATTGGAGTTAGCATGTCCATGTGAAGATGACCCACAATCTTCAATTTCTCACCAAAAGATGGACTCCATTTCTTAAATAACGGTTGGTCAGTTATAAATTCACTTCCATTCTTCAATTCTTCTTCATCCTCTTTCTTCTCTTCTCTTCAAACAATCATGTCTCTTCTCCTCCACCTTCTCCTTTTTCTCTTCTTAGGTAAACCTTATTTTATTTAATTCTTCATCTCTCTTCTAACTTCTTGCTGCAATATATATCAAAAAATGTCTATTTAGAAAAACATGTTTTGTTTTTTGTTTGTTTTAGTCTCAGACATAGATTTGTCAGAATTAGGTTATGTTTGTATTATTGTATGAAACCAGAAGGAAGATATGAGATGTGGATGCATATTCAGCTGAAATAAAAAACAGATGCTTGGTGCTTTAATTCTCAATAACTTTAAGGTTTCATGTTATGTTGTAATTAGCAAAGCATTTTGGATTTTGTAGTTTTTTTTCTTAATCAATGTTTGAATTATATACATTGTCAGGTAATGTAGCATCTGCCACAGTATTTTCTCTAGAGAATCATTGCAGTTACACAGTTTGGCCGGGGACACTTTCCGGCAACGGCGCCGGCATTCTCGGTTCTGGGGGTTTCGCCCTGCCGCCGGGTTCGTCGGTCCAGCTCACGGCGCCTTCCGGCTGGTCCGGCCGCTTCTGGGCCCGGACTGGCTGCTCATTTGACGACTCCGGCGCCGGGAAATGCGCCACCGGAGACTGTGCCGGAGGACTAAAATGCACCGGCGGAGGAGTCCCGCCGGTGACGCTGGTGGAGTTCACGACCGGAAGCTCCGGCAACGGCAACAAGGACTTCTACGACGTGAGTCTGGTGGACGGTTACAACGTGGGAATGGGAGTGAGGGCTACCGGGGGAACCGGTGACTGCAAGTACGCGGGGTGCGTGGCGGACCTGAACGGCGCGTGTCCGGCGGAGCTTCAGGTTAGAGACGGCGGCGGCGCGGTGGTGGCGTGCAAGAGCGCGTGCGCGGCGTTTAACACGGCGGAATTTTGCTGCACCGGCGAGCACGGGTCGCCGCAAACGTGTTCGCCGACACATTATTCGGAGATTTTCAAGAGCGCGTGTCCAACAGCTTACAGTTACGCATACGATGATGCTTCCAGCACTTTCACATGTTCACAATCTGATTACGTTATTACTTTCTGTTCAATGGGATCATCATCTTAATCATTACTAAGATGTACACATTTTCATACCATTCATCTTTGTTTAATAGAAAATTATTTTATTATTAGTTTTGTTTTTTGTAAACTTGTTTTATGATTTATGATAGTTAATATGATTCTAATTAATCTTTGTATAGCGCATCATTAGTTTTTTTCTTATATTAAATCAAAAAATTACATATTGTAAAATACTTTTTCTGTATTTTTATAATAATTAGGATTGAAATTAATCACCCACGATCAAAGATACGTTTAAATATCGATGGATCAAATTTAAATATATAAAGATATATGCGTGTGTGTAATTTATAACTATCAAATTCTTATTAGTTGGATTATATTTATAAAAAAAAAAAAAATCAAAGGAGCATAGCTAACAAAAACAATCTTTAGCATTATTAACCAGCATTAATTGTTAGACAGAATTTATTAAAAATTTACAAAAAACAAATATGATTGATCACATTTCGTGATTTCTAATCAAATTGAATCAATAAATGAGTAATTATTTATCTTAATTTTAAGAAGAAAAGAGAGTGCTGTTAACACGTGTGTCTCTTTTTAAATAAGATTTTTCTTATACGGTATAATTATTTTTATTGGTTAACTTTTTTAATGGACAGAAAATTTGTGTCATGGATTCGAGATTTTGATATTTTATTTTGTTCATAGTTTTGATGAAAAATTACTTTTATGTTTTTTCTTTTAAACAAAACATTTTTTTAATCTTCTCAATTCATGACCTAAGGAACTGAAAATTGTTTATTTTCTACACGCTTTCATTCATTTTGTTTCCAATATTCTTTTATAAACTTGTCTCCTTCCATGTGGAGAATTAAATAAATTTAGAGGAGGTGTATAGTTAATGCAGATATTGCAGTCCATACTATATAAAAGTAAAAATATATTATTCCCATTTACTCTTCCATTTTTGAGAAAAATAAAACTTCCAGACACTAACACAAAAAGTGTCTATAACATATGTTATTCTCAGTTTTTTATGTCTGCAAAAGTATCAACGTTATATATGGTGACGTCAAAATTAACGTCTGAAAACAAATTGACATTAACTAACGTTTAATGTTTGAAAACTGGTGTCTGACGTCCCTTTATGTCTGTTCGATCCGCATCCAACGTTCAACTCACCAACAGGAGGGAAAAAAGGTTGAAAGTTGAAATTGATGTCTGTCATTGTACTAACATACGTCAAGGGACGTCAGACAATACAAGGACAGACGTCAATTTCAGCAGTTTATTTTTTTTTTAATTTTGGTTGTATTTACATATTTTCACACCTTTTAACTCATAATTGTAAAGTTGTCTAAACTTTATAATAGAAGACCTTTAGAATAGAACAGAACAGTTTCTCATTTTAATTCATATTATTAAAATGTGAACGAGCAACTTCCCATGGTAGGTAAAAGACCTTTAGAATTTTAGAATAGAAGAACATAGCAAAAAAAATATAGAAGTGCAAAGACAAAGGCACTTTCCTCATCTCTTGTGGCTCTGATTATTTCTACTATTGAATTTAAATAACCCCTTCAGTTAAGATAACAGACTTTTTTTGGCGAATAAAATATGCAAATTACCTCAAAGTTAAAGAATTTCTATATGTTAACCATCTTTTTTTAGGTTATAGATAGGAATGGTTAGTGTCTTTTTTTATGGAGTGTTACTTCCATTTATTACACCAAATACATCTATTTGAAAAATGAGTAACGGGTTAATAGATTACATGTTGTAGTCATTTAAAGGAATTTTTTTATTGGTCGTTTACTTTTCAGATTCATCTTATGTTATTGTTTGTTCAATGACGTAGTGAAAAAGGCAGATAGAGTGAAATAGAAGAGGGCCTAAAAAAAGTAATTTCGTAATTGAAAGATGCTTCAAGATCTAATTTGATATTTACGCAATATTAAATAGATTATTGAGTTATATATTTTTTGTGTAGGTTATTTAGTTAATAAATTTTGTCTTTTGTAAGGATTTGGATTTTTTTTGCTGGTATTTTTTGTCTTTATTATACATTCATATTATATTGATTACCACTAATTTTGCCATTTTAAAATATATCAAAAAGATAATGCTCAGCAGAGGATAACATCCAAAAAATTAGTAGAGAATCTGGACTCCTTTTGTACAATATAAATTGACTGGTCAAATGTCCATACAGTACCGTTCGGTCACCAACCTTTATCATATCAGTTTTTGTCGAAATTCTCATACTATTGAGTGATACCAATGTGCCAATTGAGGTGGTCAGGCGCCAATAGAAATGAAGCTGAACGACGAGATGTTCAACACAAAATAGGTCAATAATCAAGTTTAGGCAGCTTTGGACTATAATTAGGTTAATCTTAAACAAAAGTCCATTAAAAAAACTAAATATATGTTTAGGTAAAGTAGTTGATTACGCATTTATTATAACATTCATTATCTGTACAATCGGATCTAAAGTGACTTTAACATCAGAAACCCTTATCCGTTGAGATAAACAAGAACTTTAGCATTGAAGCATGAAGATATGGAGTACTACACAAGTGACTTCTATAAGTAATCGATCGATCCTGCACACAAACATCTTTAAAAGAGACTAAATTATATATCTATTTTACCTTAATACTTTATGAAAATAACATAAAATGTTTTTTCTACTAGGAATGAAATAGAGTCTTTTAAGAAAGAAAAATATTTAATCCATGCAAAGAGATGATCTTCGTATAATATATATTTAATCTGTTTATAGACTTATGTTACGTATATTTAAAGATGGAACTTTAAGTTATATTAGTTTTAATAAAAAATAATCTACAAGTTGTATGCCAAAATTATAAAATAAAATTTCACAAATTTCACAAAAAACAATTACATAATAATATAATAAAACTTGTAAGTATTAATAAATATATTTCGACAAATAATATAATAAACTTACCAACCTTTTAAAGGTTTTAAATAAAACAAGCTTTTAAATAGAGTCATATATCAATTCAAAATTAATTCATTTTAGGTCAGATGTTTAAAAATACCTTCGTCAAGTGAATAGGTCACACTTAAACATTTATTTATTTTAATTAAAGGTAAACCGAAACTTACGAAAGTTTGATGTGACCAATTTCGACCAAGATGCATTTAAAAAATATCAAAGTTGTATAATACACCTTCTTAGGTTAACATATATGTAGATTTATTAACATGTTTCTTGTAAGAAAAAAATTGTGTTAATTACGTTTTAAAAATATATTAGATTCTAATGAAACGCGATATTGATCATATGATGTTAATTAAATTTGTTAAAAATATATTTTCAATTGATAACAGTTACTATTATTTTTTGACAAATATATAGCGAAGTTTTTAGGTTCACATATAACATATTTGGATCTGTATGTTCAAACCAAAAAATATAAAGTATCACAATCAATTCCTCAATAAACTAAAAAAAACAACAGAAGAATATATATAAAGAAAGAGGAATGTTATTAGTTTGTCTCAAATTTTAAAACTATCAATTCTTTGTATAATATTTAAATTAAGTACATTGAGAACCTTATTACAATTTTTTTACATAATACAACTATATAGAAAAGATTTATATAAGAAAACTATATAAAAGATATTTATATAAAAAGATAAGAATGTGGTCATAACTTCACAATAATAAAAATAAAAGGAGGATAACATGCTTAATTAAAAATAAAAACTAAGAATATTATCATAAAATTTTAAAGCACAAATAATTAATGTCTTTAATATTAGTATATTATATATTAGTATATACTCAATTATGAAATTATATAAAAGTGAGAAATACTGTTCAGCATCGTTTTACCGATAAGATTGATGAGATTTTTCACTTGTGAAATATAAGTTGTTCATATAATATATGAGATATCGTATTTAACATAAAATCGTAAGACTCAATATTTATGGACCTTTCTTTCTTAGATGTCAAAAGTATTATATTTTTTTACTCAAACTCTTTAACCTCATATATAGTTATTAGACTTTATAAATTTTGATTGATGTGGTTATTTGGGTTTGGGAAGTAGTGATAAATGCATATAAAGCAGCAAGTGCTTGAGTTGGGAGGAGTCATGACAAGACAACCAACCGTAGTAAATTGGTGACAGAAAGAGTATGCCAAATTCTTAAATAACAGTTACCAACAACTACTCAGCCTTTCCGAATATAAATTCACTTTCATGCATCTCCATCTTCCATTCTCACTTCAACATTTTGGTGCATTTCCAACCATTTTTTTTTTTGTGTTTCTACCACTTCTTCTTTTCCCTATGAAAGTGATGGGCCTAAACCCAAACTCAAAAGACTTTACACTTGCCTGCTTCCTCCTCTCCTTGTTAGGTAAACAACTATCTTCTTCCTTCTCATTCCCTAATCAAATAAATTTTTTTATTAGTGTCAAGTATTTATGGTTAAACCAATGATTACCATTAGTTGACAAACCTAGTTATCTCTTTTATTTTTTTGTCTCCAAATTTTAATTCAAAATTTTAGGTCAATGATAAAAAACAAATTTGTTAATGTGTAATAAAATTTACTTATTTTTATGTATATATAGACACACACACCAACCTAATCGATGAGTAATTAACTAATAATTATAATGATTTTAAAGACCTTAATTAAGTGCTAATTGCATTTTATATTTAAAGTTAGTTTTAAATTTGGACGTTTTGAGACTACATTTTTTAAGTAATCATCTTAAATTGTATTTGTCATTTGATGCAATTTTTATTAAATAATAGATCAGTAAAAGTTGTATTTTTCTGAATTTAAATATAACCAAAATAAATTACAATATAAAGCAAACTTTAATGTGAATAAATCTAACTAATCTCATTCTTAAAATATTTTTCAGTGAAAAACTAATTATTATATTTTTGTTATATTTCAGTGGAGAAATAATTAATATATGGATTTACACATTAGTATTATGTATACTATTTTTCTTTTTCAGGCAATGTAGCATCTGCCACAGTGTTTACCCTCCAAAACCGTTGCAGTTACACAGTTTGGCCGGGGACACTTACCGGCAACGGCGTCGCCACTCTCGGCGATGGCGGTTTTCCCCTGGAGCCAGGTACGGAGGTTCAGCTCACCGCACCATCAGGCTGGTCCGGGCGGTTGTGGGCCAGGACCGGCTGCAGCTTCGACGGATCCGGCATCGGAACATGCACCACCGGAGACTGCGCAGGTGGACTGCGGTGCACCGGGGGAGGCATTCCACCAGCGACTCTGGCGGAGTTCACCGTCGGATTCGCCAGTAACGGCAACAAGGACTTCTACGACGTAAGTCTCGTGGACGGTTACAATGTTGGCATCGGCATCCTGGCTACCAGAGGAACCGGTGACTGCCAGTACGCGGGGTGCGCGGCGGACTTGAACGCCGTGTGTCCGGAGGAATTGCAAGTGAGAGACGGCGGCGGCGCGGTGGTTGCGTGTAAAAGCGCGTGCGCCGCGTTTAACACGTCGGTGTTTTGCTGCACCGGTGAGCACGCAACGCCGCAAACGTGTTCGGCGACACATTATTCGGAGATTTTCAAGAATGCGTGTCCAACAGCGTACAGTTACGCTTACGATGATGCTTCCAGCACTCGCACCTGTTCTGGATCTGATTATGTTATCGCCTTTTGCCCTTAATAATCTCACACTTACTTTTTTAATATAATAAATTAATAATTTCCCACGCATAAAAATCAGTACCGGCTATCAAAATGTTATTCATGATGAAAGAGATAATTTAGTCAAGTTTTTTTTTTATCATGGATATTCAAAACTATGCTTAGTGCTTTTAAAGTGGTCATAGATGAAGATTGAGACTGTGAATTCGCTTTTAAAAAAATATGAGGTGATGGAATAAATTTATGATCATTTCCTTATCCAAATCAAGGTCTATGTTAGACATTCCTGCATCTATCTTTTTTCTTATTCTCTTGAAAACAAGACTATTTGTGAATTTTTGGAACAGATTAAGTTCATTGTTGATGAATTTGTTTGAATCGAATGTCCTATTAAGCATCATGAATATGTTGATGTTATTTTTGAAGGTTTTTCACAAGAATATGTTGAAGTTATTTCTGTCATTGAACTTGAGTTTGATACCAAAATTAAAAGTACACAAATTAATTGTGGGGATGGGCCCTTTAAATCATTTGTTGCCACTAATGACATTACGCACATACTTATGTGTCTTCGTACTCAACCAAAATAGTGTTGTTTAAAGAAAAGCCACACAGCCAAGCTAGGATTAACCTTACTGCATTCTATTCCTTGAAAATTTTGAAGCTTTGTCTTTCAAATTGTTCTCTACTTAATAAATAGACTGTCCACTGCATCATTACAATATCATATCATATCCCTTACAATGTCTTATATGAACAGTCTCTCGACTACATTTTTTTTAAAGTGTGGTTATGCTTGCTTTCCTTTTCTTAAGACAATACTACAGTTACAAATTAGATTTCCACTTACAAGAATATGTTTTCTTGGGCTATTCAGCCTTTCATAAAGGTTATCAATGTCTGTAAAAATTTGGTCGCAGTTACGCATCTAAAGATGTTTTCTTTAATGAGATCAAGTTTCCCTATTCATTTTTTCCCCAATCTCTTGCTTCTTTACCTACAATACTCAGTATTTTAGCCTTACTCCTAATCTCTCCCAACTGAATCATTATTTGTTCCATCACAGTCTAACTACACTGACAATAGATCTCTCACTCAGTTATCAACTACCTCTGCTACTGTTACCATACCTACTGAATTTGAGTTTTTATGCGCCTAGGCCTCTTAATATTCAACCTATGCAAAATCAATTTAAATTTGGTATTCATAATCCTTGAATTCATCTTTCACTCTTTCTGATCAATATTGAACTTTGTAGTGTTATACAAGCTATGAAAAATCCAAATTGGGCTTATGCTATCAAACATGACGCTCTTATTCATAACAACATTTGGGATTTGGTTTCTTTACCCCTTGACCCCTTGACAAGGACAATAATTGGTTGTAAAATGGGTTTTTTTTGGGTAAAAGAAAATGATGAAACTGTTGAAACATTTAAAACTAGAATCATTGCCAAGCAGCTCAATCAAGTTCTTGGGTTTGATTTTCATAAAACTGTCTCCTTTTATCAGGCCTAATACCATAAAAATTATTCTTACACTTACTTTAACCAATAAACGGGATTTGTTACGTTTGGATGTTAATAATGCCTTTCTCAATGACACTCTTAAAGAAAAAGTATATAAGGCTCAACCTCTTAGATTTGAAGTCTCAAATAAATATTGAACTTTGTAGTCTCAAATAAATTTATGGTCTCAAACAAGTTCTTAGACAGTGGTTTGACAAACTCAACACAACTCTCCAGCAAATGTGATCCTTACCTATTTTACCTATCAACATAACTCTCAAATTGTTTGCAAGTCAATATCATCATGAGTGGTACTTCTATCTCTTATTCGGCAGTTCACTCACAAATTGTAATTTTTCTCTCAAGGAATTGGGTAATCTTGACTATTTTTTGGGAATAGAAATCAATTTTTCTCTTCATTCCTATTAAACAAAAAAGGCAATACTAAAAAAACATATTAAAAGGGTGGAATGAAGAACAATTTGTAACTATACATACAGAAAAAATAAAAATAAAAGGGTATTTTTTTCCCCTTTGAAGGCCTTCGGCCAAAAGTCATAAACTTATTTTTTCCTATCATCACCTATGCAATTCCTAAGCTATCAATTTTCTCTACAAGAGGCTCAGTTCGAAAGCCAAAATGTTGGATAAAATTGCACGGAACAAAGAAACAAGAAAGAGAAGACACTTCATTCCTATTAAACAAAAAAGGGCATACTTAAATAATAATAATAATAAATAAATAAAAACATTAAAAGGGAGGAATGAAGAACAATTTGTAACTATACATAGAAATGAAGGGTAACTTTTTTCTTTACTCTCTGAAGGCCTTCGGCCAAAAGTCAGTTAATATAAACTTCAATTTTTCCCCTCCTATGCAATTCCAAAGACTATCAATTTTCTCTACAAGAGGCTCTCTTAGAAAAACAAAATGTTGGATAAAATTGCACGGAACAAAGAAACAACAAAGGAACTACACTTCATTCCTATTAAACAAAAAAGGCCATACTAAAATTTGAAAAAAAGAAACATATTAAAAGGGTGGAATGAAGAACAATTTGTAACTATACATATAGCAAAATAAATGAAGGGCAATTTTTTTCCTTCCCTCTGAAGGCCTTCGGCCAAAAGTCATTTAATATAAACTTCATTTTCCCCCCTCATCACCTATGCAATTCCAAAGACTATCAATTTTCTCTACAAGAGGCTCTCTTAGAAAGCCAAATCTTTAGCCTTCTCATCCCATTTTTCTAGACAATTTTGGACGAGTAAGGCCCTAAATCTAAGACGTTCCATGCCCCCAATTTCTCCTAAAATAACCCTGTGAAGATTACAATCCAAGCACCCCTCTCCCCGGAAAGAGAGAAAACAATGGAAGCTAAAGCTGCCTATATCTTACAGATATCACTTTTGAGGAACTATTTCTCAAAGAAAAACTATTTCTTAGTCGATTAAACCATGACAATTTCATCTCACCAGAGCCAGTGCACTGACCCTGCCTCTCCCCCTCGCTGCTGAAAAGGGTTTGGTCACCGCAGTCCAGTGAAGCTCCACATGCTAGATTGTAAGCCTGACATGCGGAATGACATACTCGTAGCCTGTTGTCTCCATCCTTCTCACACTTCTGGATTGAGATCTGGAAATTAATGTACCAAGAGTTTTAGATAAATAAGCAACATTACAACTAAATGAACCAGCTAAATTTAGAAACAGGGTAGTCAAGCTTAGACGACTAAAGAATTATAATTTAAGGTTTCAGTCATTCTCAGAAAGGCAAAATGTTAGAATCAGCATACTAGTCAGAATCAGGATTACATTATGGCTAGCGGAATAACCAACGTCAGTATATTATTTTTAAATCAAATAAATTTGGTTCGTCCTATTGTTACATTACATCAGAATGGGAAGTCACATGCAAGGCTTTAAATCGTGTGAAATAAATAGTAACCGAAAAATTAAAATAAACAACACATTGAAAAGCAAAATTGAACACGACTAAGAATGAAATATATTACAAATAGAAAAAAGAAGGATCTAAAGAATAATTTTGGCAGGAAAAGATAGAACTTACCCAACAGGCAAGCCTTTTGGCTGCCTCATCACAGTACGTACTGCCAAATATATTAAATAGTTTCCTAGCACCACCAGGGAATAATCTATGGTAGTTGGGCATCACAACCACTTCTTCTAGCTGCTGTTGTATGCTAGGTTCACTGGGTGCACAATGTTGTCCGGAAATATCATTTCCCAGCACATTTCTGCAAATTGAAAGACTGGAGATGAGCCTGGAGCTGTTCTGGCAAGTATATCCCGCATAGTCAGAACAACGGAATTCACAAACTCCATTATCACAAACTCCACCATGAAGACTGCACTGCTTATCGCAAACAGCTGCATGTAATATCAGGGACAACAATTAAGGATTTTCCTACTAGAAATATTGTTCAACAAGATTCACTAAATCTATTTAAATTTAACATGTAAGTGTAATGTAAACATTTGGGGAAGGAGGAGGGTATATAAACTAGGAGCTTTCATGAATTGAACTGAGGCTAATTATCCTGCAGGACCACAATACAGTCCATGTGTTCAAGCACTCGAATACATCGTATTGGCTAACAATGTAAGAACTATTCAAAAGCTCATCCGTGATTATCTAACTAATGCTAAAAGGTTAGGATAATTTATTTACTGTTACAAATTTTAAGCAAGAAACTACCAAGTATGGAACTTGAAATGTACCAGTGGAACAGTCAATGCCAGTATAGCCAGTTTTACATTCACATATTCCACTGGTGAGGCACACCCCCTTGCCAGTGCAATTGCTGGGACAGTAACCTGGAATAAGCGAAGAGAACAATAATTAATAAAACAAAGTAAAAAACAAATATTGTACCACTAAACAGAAGGTAAGAGCAATCAAAGTGAAATGAATACTGAAGTTCAGACACAGCGTGGGAAATGAGAGCTTACGTCCACTGCAATCATGACCATGAAATCCAAGAAAGCAGTGACACCTTCCATCAACACAATCTCCATTGAAATTACATGCACTGGGACATTGCCCAGAGACAACCACAGGATCCGTGTTACAGAGCTCATGATATGCAGGGCAGATTAATTCACCTATTGGTAATCAAACGCAAGCCATCAGCTTACTGGAATCTAACATTAATGTGTAAACAAACAAAATACCAGTAAATATTGACCATTAAAACCAGGGAACTGAATGGGTCCACCAGCCCGAGGACACACTTTCCAGACACCATCCACAGCAACCTGTATGTAATATGGAGCTTCATTCAGTGGTTTCACATTAAAGGAAAAAGAAGGGAGATGTATCAATCAATTCAAAATAAGGTGAAAGAAAAGACAAGCAGCAGTTGCAACCTGTTCAAATGTCAATGAAGAAAGTGTCTACTCAAATTTGGTTGTAAATTAGAGAAATAATTACTTTTTCAGGATATAAAGTATCTAATAATAATATAAACCATGAGGAAAGAACAAAAAAGTATGAATTCATTGTTTCAACAAGAAGACAAACTCAATGACTGTCATTCATTACTCAAACAATCAGCCCCTGGAGTGGGTAGGGAGAAAGTGGAGTTATTCAATCAAATTATCCGGCTAGTTCTGTAGTAGTTCAATTTTGATTCCTTAGTTCAACGGCAATAATTGGCTCCACACTTTCAAATTTGATTTTACTAAATGGTTAAGTCACACTTTCATTGTCTAAGGATATAATATTGCATCATTTCATATATCAATCAAAAAAGGCATTGTCTGCCAATCATTAACTTCAATTAAGGAATTTGCTTAAAACTATTAACACTATAAACTATACCTCTAGAGAATTGTTGATACACCTGTGCTGATAACAGCCATTTCCCTGGGTCAGAGAACCCCTTACAAATCCTGTGCGCACCAACGATGAGGCCATGCACCTGCATTAAAAAGCAATAACAGTTAGAACTTAGAAATCATACACCCTATTTCATGACAAATTGGATGTAAAAACAGACTGTGTTATCTTTTCAAAGAAGAAACCTGACCTGGAGTTACTTCCTCGAACTTCACCTAGCATGCTATCAGGTGCCCGTGCACTGCTAGTGTCTGTACATGATCCGTCAGAGTATGCAACAAAATAAGTGCAATAATCAGCCAATGAGGATTGTCCACCTGCACAAATCAGTGCATCATGATATTTAAACTTTCTACAACCAAATCTTCATTTAGCATTTAAAACCATTTACAACATCTACCAATGACAAAAAATCAATGTGAAACAAAATAAAGAAACAGCAGCTACAAATGAATTAGAATAATCTACAAACTACAATTGCTTGGCAGTCTGTAAGAATGTGTCCAGCAGATATAAGAAATTAATAAGAAAAGAATGTAAAAGACAGATGACATTCATTCTTCCTCACCAAGTCTATACAATGAAGATAGATTGAGCATAGAGTACAAAAGGTACGTAGCTTTACAGAATTGATTCCTTACGCACTCCGCTAAGACATTTGAGACACCTTGGTTCTCACTTCCCATCCACTTCTAACTAAATTCTCCCACCTAATAGACCAGTCTTTTGGGTTTAGTTCTTCTCTTATGCCTAAGTCCTAACTTTAATTGTCCACCTTTACCCACTCTGACCTTCCCTTTATTCATTCTACTACAATGTTCTAATTGGTATTATAGCATTAATAAAAAATGATCTGTCCCAAGCATTGATTATCAACACAAGAAAGCTCTCAACAGTCCATACACAGATTAGCACTTAAATATTAAAATGAATACATGAAAATGCATACCTTTATTAGCTTGAGGAAAATACCGAGCCGACTGAGGAAGATCTCCGCTGTAGGTTAGAATTGGGCAGTAACCCTCTGCCTCTCTGTTATACGTACAACCTGAGAATTGTGTTGTGTTGCAATGATAGGCCCCTTTCCATAGATTGCAAGGGGAGGTAACAAACTCAGTACCCTGGTTCCGACCCCAATCAAGTTGGTCTGCCATGCTATAATTGGCTTTGTACCATCCACTGTCTTCTAATAGGGCTAGAGTCATTTTTGAAACTACAGATCTTGTATCCACAGAACCAGTCATGATCTCATTCATCAGAAGCCTCTTTTCCCAGTGAGACCCTGTAAGCCAATCATCAAACTTGGATTGATGAATTTGATGGTATAAGTGGTAAGTAGCACTTGAACATCACGCATGATATTTTCTGAGAAAAATTTTTCCAAATTTTTTCAGTATTTAAGTGTATTTTGGGAAAAATTAAAGACAGAATAAAAAACCTAATTCTTTGTTTATAATTTTACCAAGAGGGCAAAAATATTTCAACATCACAATATGCATATTATATATACATTTTAAACCATATAAACCACATTTGAGCAAAATTTTATAAATGTGATGCTGCAACACCCATGATTGACTAGTCTTTCTACTAATATTGGTTGGACTAAAGCACCAGGATAGTATTATTCTTTCAAAATAAAAGGGGAAGGGGAAGGATGAGGGATTGGAAATATAAATAGACAATTAAAATGTTCTGAATGAAATTCAAGCTTCGCCAGCTTCAGCTATTGAAAAACAGTTTGCCAATGTAATCTAATTCTGGTGGAAACAACATAGACCAGAGGAAAAGGATGGCACTTATATTATAATAAGAAAAAATGATGAGATTAAGAACCTGATGTGCCACGTCCTCCACCATCTTCCAGCTCTAAGCCAGTAAAATTTCCTGAAAATGCCTGCCAATAAATCACTAATCAATCATTAGTTGAATCTTCTAATAAAGATCCCATTACATGTGAATACAGGAAGGTTGCCATTGAAATCATAGAGAATATGTTCCATAGAAATTACCGCATAATGATGCCGGGAGTGCATAACAACACGTGGAAGCACCACTCGTGTTACCATCCGCCCAATCTTTTCATCCATAACTTGTTCAGTTACCTGGAAACACAAGAAACAATGAGTTTCCAAAATGTGACGATATGGCTTAAAAGGAAAAGGAGTGCTTAAAAAGAAAAAAGATTTTAACATACATATCGGAAAGAAAAACAGAGGATGTCTAAAAATAAGATTAAATGCCAAAAGATTTGTAAAGTTTTCTTACAAACTCCACATTCATTAAAGTTCCTCTACTTATTGTCAATACAAATTATTATTTAATAATGTAAAAGAGCTAAAAAATATCTCCACTTGCAATACAAACTCAGCTATTACTAGTTTCAAACTTCATGACTGACAGAGTATACTACAATAAAATTATAATTATAATAAAGAGAGCAATAAACAACTATCTGTATCAAATGAAGGTAGAAGCCACATTTATTTAGTTACTCATCGTAAAATTCAAATCATCAAACATGGAGGAAAGTATACTAGAAAATCAATGGCTTGTAAATCTATAATATACCACTGCATTGTAAAAACGCCAACAAAAGCAGCAAATACCTTGTCAAGGCGTCTTTTCCTTTCATCTCTAAAATGAGCAAAGGCATGTGGATCAAAACCAAGAACATGCATAACCTGAAAAGCATCACATTAAATCAACAAAAACACAAAATAGACAGCCATGTTTGCAATCTCATCTTTTCTTCTATACGCAAAAACTAAACAACCTCATGTATCAAAGTAGCTGATAGCAAAGTCTCCGCCTCAGCAGTCAAATGACGTGGAGCAACATTAACATGTCCTGCACACAAATACATACAAGCAAAAGCACTTTCAGTTACAAAGCATCCCAGGTATAAAGACAACATTTAAACACACACATTCAATGTACCAGCTATAGCACGACCCCATTGGTCCCGTTCACATGCCACAGCCCAAGCAAGTGTATTCCCGGTAGTAGGTCTTGTAGTCACCAAGAGAACCAAGTCGGCATCAGAGACTCCCTCTGGGGAAGGCAAACAAAGAATCGTCATCATAAATTTACTAGTACAGTTAACCAAAAGCTTTATAAGAACTACATTGTCAAGAGAAGGCCAACAAATGAATCAAACCTTCCACATATGCATGAGGGAGCTGCACACCTCCATCTTGTCCACATGCAGAGTATCCACTTAACCGCAGGTTCCCCTTCACAGGCTCCACAGACAATACCCTTCGAAACCAGTCAGCTGTCTGACCTAATGCCTGCAATAAGTTTCTACTAATGATAAATATCTCTATCCAATATTTATAGTATAGCTCTAGCTAACACCACCATGACAAACAATAAATAGAAAACTGCCAAAAATGACACAATCACATAACATAATTGCCATGATGAAGAGGAGCATCAACGTAACAGTTGGACTTGTGACGGTGTGATGTGACTCGAGTTGTGTTGCAAGGTAAGGTTGCCTACTATAAACCCACATAGTGGATCTTGTCATTCTCAGGAATTCACGCATATCCAGATCTTTAATTCTTTATGCCAAACGGAGGCACTTTTTTTATTATCAATCGAGTAAAACAATTTATAATTTAATAGAAGAAAAAAATAAAAAGCAGGACCCCAACAAACCTTACGAAGGCGACGTTTTTTGTCCTCTCCTGAGATATCTTCAGAAGTGCAGTTATACCAACAATCACCAAAGACAGGAGGATCAGCAAGAGGATTACAGGAAGGCAAACCAGGAAGAGAAGTTATGGCAGGCTCCCCAAGCTGTTCATAAAAAAATAATTATTAAACTGTACCAATAGTATATGTGAAAGAGAACACCGATATTAACACTGAATTTTTTTTTTCATTAATTTTAAATACCCACCTTCACAATATCACCAATCTTTTGGCAATCCCTGTCAGGGGAGTGACCAACTGCATCATAATTTAGATATATCCTAATAGGTTGCTTTTCAATCCCTAGAAGCTCTGATGATGTTGATATACCAAGCAACGCTCTACCTTTAAGCTGGAGGTGTTTCGAAAGACCGGGCTTGTAAACCTGTGGGGTAACGGAATACACCTTTCGACCAGGTCGCTTTCTCTGTTCAAGTATCTGGTCATGTATGCAAGAGTGTGAGGCAATGTTCTCACTCCTCCCCTCCAAACCTCCCCCATGAAATCGGTGTTCTGGGAGCTTTGCATTATAGACTTCCAACCATGCCAATATCAATATAATCTGATGCAGGATTTAACAATAGATATCCAACTTTAGAAACTATACTGACTACACTTTCATGCAATGTTTTAAACAAGCATTATGAATCAAAACTTCTTAATTTTTTGCTTATGACTAAACGGAGGTGCCTGAGCAACCTTGTTTACTTGCATTTTGAAAACTAAGACCAATTTTTGAAATAGAAATTAAAGACATTCTGATTCTTAAATCTTGATCCCTCTATTTATTTATATATTTTACTACCTCGTCACTCGTACAAATCGTGAAAATATTCTAAAACAAGAGAAAAAAAAAATCACCAAACAACAACAAAATCATCAAATAGTAAAACCAAATTTCAAGTCCGATAATATAAGGTTCAAACATCAATTCTCTTATAAATCTCCACTCACATTCTCCAGCTACAAATTAGATCATAAGCACAGTTCAGCATGCTTTCCACAAAAATCCTAAGACCAATACATTAGAGCAACATTGAACTAAAATAAATGTCCGAAAAACAGATAACGAAACGAGCAAAAAACATTGGTAAACTCGTGAAGAAGCAGCAGAATCCACACCTCAAAAACAACAACGGCGAATCGAAGGTTGCAACGAAATCCGAATAACGCGCACGAACTATAGCACCGAACCATGGACTCCATGGAATGGCGAACACCGGAACGCAAACGGCGCCGATTCCATCAAACCTCCGGCGATTCCTCGATCGGAGCGCTCGGTAACCGCTCGCTCCGATGCATTCCGGAAAAGCTTAGCGCAGAAGAGAGTAAGAGACAGAAAAACCTAACCCTACGCCTCAACCGGTAACACTGGTTTCGATTTACAATGTTCCGAGATATATAATTAAGTGAAAACGGAACCTCGGCTTCTGAAGAGAGAACGCTGAATGTTTCAGAGAGCTTCGAACTCGCAAAACGACGTCGTTGCGTACGGTATGAGCTTCTTTCTCCCTGAAACGAGGGAAAAAAAAAGAAGACACTGACAGTGAAAGAAATAGAAAGATATTAGACAGAAGAAGAAGCTGAGAAGGAAGAGAAGAAGAAGATGAAAATATTGGGTGGAGTGGTTGGGTCTTAATATTATTACTTTAATGTTTTCCTGCGTTTTTATTTATTATTGCTTTTATGTTCCATTTTTTACTACAAAATTAAACATATCATACTTTAATAATTAATCATAAAGTAAATTTTCGAAATAAAGATCTTTATTTATTAACGCGTGTGGTTAAAATTCTTCGTCGTTAAGTTTAGTGCTGAGTATTAATTAACGTGATAGTCATATTTAATTCCTTGCTTGTTTTATACCCTAGAATAAAAATAAATTACTTCTTTTAAACTGAAATAATAATTGTTTGTTAAGACATATATTAAATTAGAAATATGTATTTTAAACTGAAGTTTCTATTTTTATTGTAACTTACTTTAACCAGTATTTTAACTTTTAGGTTCAACTACATAAACATTACTTTTACATAAATATATATATATATATATATATATATATATATATATTTTTTTTTGTTTTTTATATATATTTGTGTTTTAGTTGGTCGAAGATTGATTACCGAGCTCAAACAAATATTGCTAAATATAAATTTTAATATTATTTTGTAAAATATATATTAAATTTAAATTAACTTCACGTATTATAAAAATAAATTTAAATTTATATGTTATATCGGTTTGAATCTTCTAAATATTTTTTTAAATGACATTTTAGTTAATCAATGTCTCAGACTCTGATTAAAACAAGGTTGAAATGTTTCAGCTTCTTACAATTAACGGTTACCTATAAATTAAATACACTCATTAATTGATTCCTTATCCATAATTATTCTTTAAGAGGTAACGTCAACAATGAGAAAAAGATTTTTTAACGTAAATCGCGAGTGGAGAAATAATAGGAGTGTAATACCCATAATAATGTAAAGCAAATTTATATGATTTAATTATAAATCGTTATCAATTATTCATATATCATTGTAAAAAAACTAAATTATTAAAAAAGTTAAAATTATAAAAAAATAATGTAACGAATTATTCACATATTTACTATAGCCTTATAAAATCTTTGTTAATCAAGTCTAAAGTATTAAACTTTTAAACTTTTTTTCTTTTACCAGCAAACTTTTCAACTTATAACTGCAACGCCATTTGTAAGAATTAACAATGAAAAATTAATGCTTTTAAATTTGATGTATAAAAAAAGAAAGAAGATTTTGATGTTTTCAGAATAGGAATATTTTTAAACTTTACCTTCTGAAATTCAACCATGTCCAAATTGTGTGTATGAAAGCTAATTATAGAAGTACGAAAAACTCTTACTCTTAAAATAATAACTTTAACTTTTATTAGATGTTTTCAGAATTAAATATTACATTCTACTTTCACGAGTACTAGGTATATGATTTTAAATAATAAATATTAAATTTCAAATTAAGTTTTAACGATATAATTAAAAAATTAAGTATGTTTTAAAAAGTGTATTTTTTTGGAATTTATTTTCTCTAACTCCTTTAAATTTATGAGAAAACTACTCGTGAATTTAGAGTTGATTTTGTTATATAAATATTATTGAGCTTAGGTAAAAATTATACCATATTTTTCTAAGACAAATTTTTTTTTGTCTTCTCTTTGATAATTTGTCTTGTAAAAATTATATATTATATCATATTAATGATAGATTAGTTTATTTAGATTGAATGTAATAAAATAATACAAAGAATTTATGACTAATGTACATTTGTAAATAATCTTAATTTGTTTAGTCAATATAATGATTGATGTACATTTATAAATAACCTTAATTTGTTTTGAAAGATCATGTCATAGGACTTGCTTATATATTTCGAAAGATGTCATATTTTCTTAAACATTTGATAATGTGAAATTTGATAACGTGAGTAGGATGTAAAAAAGATTCGTACTCATGGGTATATGTAAAAAAAATTTGCAACGGATAGAAAATAGATATTGAAAATAATATTTGTAGGTAACGGGTACGAGTATTTTTAATACTCGCTATACTCTAATTTAATTTTTTTTAAAAATGATTAAAATATTAACATATTAATTTTGAATAAGTTATTTTTTTATCAATTAGTTTTAAAAAAATTCATTTCTTTGTAAATTGTCATTAAACACTATTTAAATGAGCTATTTGGACTTTATTTAAAATTTATGAATGTTATACATCATATTTTATTTGAATTTACGATTAAAATATGTTGTTAAAAATTTATTTTTATTTTTTTATAAATACTCGTGGGTACCCGTGGATATTAAAATATTATGCGGGTACTCGCATAACGGATATGCGTATGAGTATAAGACAAATATTTATTCAACAGATAGGACACGGAAAAGCTACTAACCATATTATACTCGTCCCGTTGACATCCCTAAATATAAGGGACAAAGATTGAAAATATAATATATATATATATATATATATATATATATATATATATATATATATATATTTATTGGGAGTGAGCTTTCTTATATCTAAAGACAACCTTTATAACTCAAAATTGACATTCCTCCTCATTCCTTTATTCTTTCCTTCTTTTCGCTTTTAGTTTTATTTTGGGTCTTAATAAAGCCACTTTTCTTCCACTTCATATATTCTCTGTGGTTGGAGTGACGTGAACTAGGGTTCTTGGCCCTTATAAAGCACCTACAAACAATGGTCCACTTCAAATTTTATTTTTCACTCTTCCTCACAAAATCACTAAGAATCGAAGGACAAAAACAACTTAACAAAATACTATAAATAATGGAATATTGTTATTAAACTAAATAAATATGTGTTAACAATATTAATCTTGATTTTTTTTTTTTAAATGAAAAGTGTTAAGAGAGTGAGAATTATGAATCTTGAAAACCAAACCTAAAGGATGCTACGGATTTGATGAAAAGAATTCGTGTTTGCAAGCAAAAGACCAAAATCATGGTTATCTTTTCAATCAAAGATGGGTCGATTAGGTTTGGTATTTTGCTAACCTACAATTTAAGCTTTCATTATATTTTTAAATACTTTGACCTTTCATTCTTTTTTGTATTAATCCGCACACTGAATTGGATAAACATACACGTATAATTATAATTAAATGTAGTTTTAATTTGAACTAACCTCTTCAAAAATATATTAGTGTTGACTTTTTCCTCCTAAGTATCAAAAGGATGACCGTTTAATTCAACTTTATCATACACATTAACAACAACTCTAGATATAAGTTATTTACTGAAATAATTCGCCAAAGGTAAACTTTGTAGAATATGACTTTTTTTAGCTTCAATATTTGAAAAGTTTATTTAATATAATTTTTAGTTTTTTATCTTCACCTCGATCTTTATTTTTCATTAAATTATTGATGATATTGTTTGAAAAATAATCACATATCAATAATTATAAATTTATGGGTTAAATATGTTTTTGTCCCTTAACTTTCCGTTAATTTTGGAATTAGTTCATTTCGAAACTTTGGACCAATTTAGTCATTCATCTTTCAAAAAATACTTTGATTTAGTCCTTTTAATCAATTTTTTTTGGGTTTATTTGATGTTTCGTATGTATTTCAAGATTGTATTTGATTTGTTTATACTGTTTGACACATGTTTGCTTTAATGTTAAGTGAAATACTATTATGAAACGCGCTTGAAATGTCAAATAAATTTAACAAAATTTGATTAAAATGACTAAATCCACGTATTTCCAGAGATGAATGACTAAATTGGTTTAAAGTTTCGAAATGGACTAATTCCAAAATTCATTGAAAGTTAAGGACCAAAAACATATTTAACCTTTTTACATTGCCTGGTTCTACCGATCACATGTTTATATTCTTTTCAAAAACAATAGCAAAATTGCGATGAGTGAAATCAGACGATAGTAGAACCGGTAAAATTCAGAATTATTAGCATATGTCTATTTTTTCAATTTATGTTAACAACAAGTTAATGAAATTAATCCCATTAACCCATTTTAAATAAAACAAAGACTAAATTATGGATAAAAAATTTAAAAAAAAATTATCGAATAAATCTCTGAAATATTAAGACTCAAAAAACAATCAAAGCAACAAAGTTGAAGTAAAATATTGATGGATTGATTTTCTCTCTCTCATGATATATTAGGTCAACAACATTGATGATTGATGATGAGTTTGGGTACAACCCATCAACCTCTTGGTGAGCAACCAGCAGAAGAGAAGATATTATTTTAGTAACAGTTGAACAAGTGTGGATAAAGGTACCATGTTAAGTCCTTGTCACCATAGTTTTCTAAACATTTGTGACAGTTGAGTTGTTTATGTTAGGTGGTGTGGCCATCATCATGCTTCCAAAATCATTCTCTCAAACCTTGTGTGGGTCATACACACTATCTAAGGCTTTTCCTTTTTTATACATTTCTTATTAGCTTCCTAATTATCCCAATCAGGTTTTAGAAAGGGAATTGCACACTTGTTTCATCAAGTTTTATCTTCAAAAAATGTTTTGAATTGATGCATGTCTATTTTTTCTTATGGTAATTGAATGAGATTGTGTTTACAAGATCAAGAAAGTGATATTGATGGATAGATAATTTTATATTAATATTAATCATATAATATGTTATTTGTTGAAATGGTATTGAATTTTGACTTGGTAAAAATATAAGGTTTGGAGTTCAAATTTTGTTGTTCAAAAGTTTTTTAATAGTTTCTATCTATTTCGCACCAAAATTCATTAAGTAACAAATCAACTTTCTTTACCTAAAATTAAATTAGAGATCAACAAAAGACTCTAAAGAAACTAAAATCACTCAATAGACGCTAAAATAGTCTAAAACCCTAACCACCTACCAATCTACTACAAAAATAACAAAACACAAATTAAAGAATACATAGTTGTTGACAGAATCAAAACTAAAAATAATTGTAAATTATTTATGTTCAAAGAACAAGCAAACCACAACACATAAATAAAGTATCCTACATCTATCAAATTCTTTTTATCTTTGTGTTTGGTTCTACGTTAAATTGATATATAATTGATTTTTTAACACAGAATCAGTATGCGTTTAGTTTTCAGAATCAATTAAAGAGTAAAAAATTCACATTGAATAAGAAACAACTAATTCTTTCTTTTGTGTTAGAAAATTGATTCGATGTTGAACAAAACACACCATATAATCATTTAGGTCTTTCAGTGATTATTCGATACAATATTAACAAAACGTTACTTTTTTTTATTTGTGATTTTAAACTTCTGCGACGAATAGAGATGGCAAATAAACCCGTGCCCGTGGGTATCACCCGAACCCGTCCCCGTTTTGACGGAGAATCCCCGCTTTGACTGGGTATGGCTATGGGTATGGGTAATACCCGAAATTTTCAACTGGGGATGGGGATGGAGATGGAGATATATATATACCCACCCAAATACCCGTCCCCGCTTAAATTACTAAACTATTTATAATTTATTAAATAATCTAAAAAATATATATAAATAAATAATATATTTACACATAAAATATAATATAATATA
>Ga0214544_1000271_pt1 | contig 86749 bp, 37 predicted proteins | sample CNSS3metaG_FD_160074 | JGI IMG/M metagenome (GOLD analysis project Ga0214544, IMG submission 160074) | Root nodule microbial communities from cowpea collected in UCLA plant growth center, Los Angeles, California, USA - CNSS3 | ecosystem: Host-associated > Plants > Roots > Nodule | place: USA...
TATGAACCCATCATTTCTATTTTTGTGACACTAAAGCAAAATAATTTTACTACAAGTTGTTAAATTAAATCAATATTCACTTTACTTCTCAAAATATGCACAAACGTAAATATTATTTTGAAAATGACATTAAAATATATGTTTTGTAGTATCAAGTGGACAAAATGTGTATTTAGTCCTATAAATTTTTCAATAAATTAAATACATTTTAAAAATATTGTATTTTTTTCCTTTAACTTTAAAAATATTTGTTAAATTTGTATTAATGACAAGGATAATTGATAAATTTTTATAATGTTAGCAAGTAATTATCAATTAAAAGTATAACTGATATTAATTAATCTCATCCATGTAAGTTCGTCTATCATTCTTATTTGCACTGACATAATAATTATTAAATTTTAGAAGAATCTAAAAGAAGCATGCTTAAATTTTTAAAGGACAAAAACTTAATAAAAAAGTTTAGATATAATTTTAAAATTTTAAAAACTTTACCATGATGCAGAACAAATTTTAGCCCTATAAAATGATAAACTAATGAATGATCCATAGGGATGAGGGATGTTTGTGCAATAAAATATTTCTTAAAAAGGTAATGTGACAGGAGAAGAGGGTATAATTGGAGTTTCATTAAAGATATGGAGTGCGGGAAGAATAGAGAGAGATGCAGGAAGAGAAGTCCATGAAGCAAAGGCCATATATTTAGCTTGTGGTAGGAAGTGCCTAATAAATCCATAATAACTAAATTTTACTAATGAGATAAATAAATCAAATATTATGAAATATAATATACCGGTGAAATATCTAAACTATCCATATTTATACCATTGACACTTGTCCAAAAACATGTGTTTTTTTTCTTTCTAACTATTAAAATTTTCACTTTATGCATCACCGTTTGACATCTATTAATTATAGACTTTTTTTAAGCTCTCAAAATAATTGGAACTTACGAGCTAACCCAGCCACTACGAGTTCACGTCGGATTGGATTGAAATTTTTTTATATATTTTAATACGGGTTGATTTTTGATCCAGTCCACCTAAAACTTGGCTCAACTGGGTTGAACCCATGGTAAGCCAGGCTGGTTCATCATCCCGTAAATAAAGGGTTATACAAGTATTTTTTATTAAGTTGGACTTTGCATTTGGGTCAGGTTAGGTTGTTGTTTTTAGCCAACACATAGATAATTTGTATTTTTACGATTTTGGTTTGTATTTGGATTGTATTAAAGTTTATTTAAATTTTAATTGGAATTATAATTTAGTTTTGACTAAAAAAAAATTGTATCTTTTTAATTAAGTGAGTCAGTGAGCCAACTTGTTACTAGACCGGGTTCAAATATTTTTTACTCGCTAATAAGTGAGTCGGGTTGAATTAACTCACTAAATGATCAACCAGACCGGGTTATCCATTTTAACCGTTCTACCTTTTTGTCATTTACCCACATCTCACTGTTTCAATTCTCTTCTTTCTCTTGGCACTAACATTGCAGAGGATCCACAGATATTTGACCGCTACGATTGCTTTAAATTAGGGGTGGCAATGCGGGTTGGGCTGGACCGTTTAGGCCCAGCCTGAATAAGACCCGCCCCGCATATTCCTTGGCTCGTGAGCTGGCCCGCTTTTTTTAATTTTTTTAATTTTTTTTTTAATTTTTATGATAAAACTTTCAATGTTTAAAAATTGGAAAACTTTAAGAAGTTCACAAAATTAAGTAAAGACTTTGGGGAATTGGATGATAAATTGATAATTGAACATTTTCATCATATTCATATTATGACATACACAATGTATTCTTTAAATTTTAGCACATTAAAAAATATATAATACTTGTCTTTTCTAATTATATAAGAATTTGAAACGTAATGCAAGAGTCCATAAAAAAGTAATTAATATACACAAGTGCAACTTTTTTTTTAAAAAAAATTATGCAGGCTTGCAGGCTGGCCCGCGCGGACCGCGGACTTATGCGGGTCGGACCATTACGGGCCTGCGGGCTCACTATCCTGACCTGCCCCGCATTTTTTTTGCAGACCTGTGAGCCAGCCCGACTGGCGAGGCCCTAATTGCCACCCCTACTTTAAATGTTGTAGTACATGCTTGATTTTTATTTTGTTTCATTTGGATTATATTTGTATTTTTGTTTTAGTTCTCCAATACATTTATGGAAGAAGTTATAGTCTTAGTAATGTGATATGTTTCTTTTTCAACATCTTATTTCGTTTGGATAAATAAAATGTTTCTCAAAAATATTATTTTTTGTTTAAATTTTGAAAGTAGATGAGAAAAATAGGGTGAAATAAAAACTGATAATTAAAATGAAGTGTGAAAAAGAAGGAGAATAATAATGTTTTTTGAAAGAAAAAATGATGATGGAGTAATTAATTAGTTTTGCACATCTCCACCTTTCCTATTCGCTCATTTTCTTTCCACCCCTTGTTTTTAGTTTGTGCACCCCTGTTACCAGCACAATGTTCTCTTTTAATAAAACAAATTACAACCAAATAAATAAAAAAAATATTTAGTATAAAATTTTAAAAACTATTTATATTTACTTTTAATATTAAAAAAGGTGAACATACGCACATTTGTTTTCACTAATAACTTATAAAATGAATTTATTATATTACATCAAACATATTTTTATATTATCTTTTCACTTTAAATATAATATATATATAAATATAACACAATATATATATATATATATATATATATATATATATATATATATATATATATATATATATATATAAGGTTGCATAAACATACTAACAATTTAATAAATTTGAAATGTTTAAATTCATTCAATAAAAGAGCAAAGATAAAGTTAATCCTTTAATTTTTGTTGATCAAATTCAAGATTTGGGTTTAATAAGTTTTATAATAGTGTAACAATTTAAATTATATTATTTAAAAGTTATATTACTTAATCACAAAAGATATATATTGGTTTTAGTATTATAAGTTGTACGTTTATATTTATTGTATTTCTTTTATCACATTTGTTAACACTTCATTCTACCGTGAATATTGTCATTGTTTTGACTTTATTTTACTATTTGCATTCTCTTCATATTTTATTCTCACACGAATAATTCATATTATTAATTTTTGTTATATTTTAACATATAAAATGTAATTTACTTTTAGTTTTCTGCCAAATATATGTTGTTTATCAAAAACATGTATAAACACATAAATTATTTACTATATTCTGACTTTAAATATTATTATACTTTCTTCTCTATTAAAAAAATATAATTGAATCTATGTTTTTCTACTTATTTTAATTAATTTATCATAAATATTTTAAGATTTCAATAAAATTTAACATAATTATAATCATGTTATGTTATATTAAATATACTATAGTGAAAACATAGGTGTCGTAGCACTCATGTGTCCACATTTTGTAAATATTTGTATTATAATACAAGTTATTAATATTTGTAAATTGATATGGGTGTGGACGCGTGCGTACGTGTGTGGATGAATGTTTGTGTGAGTGCATGCAGATGCGTGTGTGCATGTGTGGGTGTTTATGTAGATACGTGTGTGTGTGTACATGTGTATGTGTTATAATACAAATATATAAAAAATGCAGACACACAAGTGTAACAAGACTTGTGTTTCCGTAGTATATAAAACATTTTTGTTGTATATTGAAAATGTCATAACTAAAATCCAATATTGTTATTATTTCTAGAACATGCATGTGACTATGTCGGTTCAAATTTAGGATACTATTTTACATTTTTTTAACTAAATGTCACGAGGTTAAACGTAAAACACTTTTGGTTCAAGCTATACAAAGTTGAGAATCTTCACCAAACATTTTACCCGGACCATATGATATATATATATATATTCGACTGTTTTTACATGTTTACTTTTCCAAAAATAAGTACATTTTAAGTTTTTTTAATACATTAAAGGCAACAAGCTATAAAAAACTTAACTCCAAACATAACAAGTTTTTTTTTTGGTATAATAACATTTAAACAATAAACATGTAACAATTCAAATAAAAGAACTTAATTCATTTCCCACGTCAAAACAAAGGTGTGAAAGCTAACCATGTAAAACTCCTTATACTAATGAAACTTCCTACGAAGATGCGGAAGCTTTGCTTACATCTATTGGCTTCGGAGTTGACAATAGAACCACCGTTAACAACAAACTCACGACGACCACCATCGCATGCAAACACACACATAGGTGTCTTCACACAAGTGTGTTCGCATTTTTTAAATATTTATATTATAATATAAACTATCAATATTTTAAATGATAGTGTGGGTTTGGATGCGTACGTGCGTGTGTGGGTGAATGTTTGGGTGAGTGCATACATATACATGCATATTGGCATGTACAGGTGGGTGTGTGCGTGTGTATATGCTTGTGCGTGTGTGCGTGTATATGTGTTATAATACAAATATTTGAAAAAATACAAACACAAATGTTTGATAAGACATGTATTTCTGTTAGTATATTATTATTAGGTTATTAGATTTTAGAAACAGGAATAAAAGTGAAACATGAAAAATTCCATCAACTGGTGCAAGCCCCCTCCAACCAAGCTTACCGCCTTCACCTCATCATCAGCTTTTGGAGATGGCAACAACACAATCGCCATTATGGCACTCAGGGTCGCCGCTGCCGCCCCACCATGAAAGACGACAAGTTACCACCACCAAACAAACCATCCCGATGACCACTCAATGCAGACACCACCATCTGTTTGTACATTCACATGTGTGTAAAAATACACACTCACTCAAATAAGTCACTAATAATTTATGTTCATTCAAAGAATCTTTCTGCTTCAATTAGAAAAAATATCAGTCACTGAATTCTTACCTGTGGTACCACAATTGGGAGATTCAATACTCCCAATGATAAACCTGAATCAAGAAAACAGGTTAGTTAGTAAAACCCAATTGAATAAATCAATGGACCAAAATTATGATTTGAGTGTGTTTAGTGAAACCTAATTAACTTGTTTAAAATTTGAAGTATGAATATAAATAAAAACATCTAATAATTGTGACTTATTTTGTACCTTGCCCTGATCCTGAAGCACGGGACTATATTGATGCAAGAGAAAAAGGAACACCGAAAGTAATCTTAACAGAAAAATAAATAACATTAGTTTAAGAAAAGTAGATCCTTTTTAAGCTTTTCTAATACTTCTTTGTTTTTCTAATGGTTCAATAAACCTCGTTTTTAATGTAGCTTCTTCATTTCGTTTTTACATAGCATGTTTCTTTAATCATATTTTTCAATGAATTATTATGTACAGTATATGAGACAGAGAGAAAATATAAAAAAAATTATCACTATACATTAGTTACCAAAATTTTTACTATCAAAAAAAATTAGTCTCTAATTAATTAATAACCAATTTAATAACTAATTATAATTTTTTATTTATAATATATAATGACTATTTAAGTAACTAATAATTTTTTATTTTGTAAATTGGTATCTAAATTTATCATTTTCTTATCGATAAAATTAGTTGTCAATGAAATGAAGCATCTTGTCCTTCGAATATCTAAAATTTAGAATTTTTAAGTCCTATGAAATTATAAATATATTGTTATTCTTTGCAAATAAAATATGCTTTTCAAAATTACAAATGTTTACTTTTTGTTCTTCAATATTTTTAGTACTTTTAAGTTCTTAAAAACAATAAATGTGATATGGCTAATTTTTAAGGATAATACATCTATACTAAAAATTTGTAAAGCATGGAAAATAGCGCATTTTTAATTTTATAAAATGAAAAGATATATTTTATTAAAAATTGTTATGTTTAATTTCATCAATATTTAGTTTATTCTTTTTGATAAAACAGAATATACAAAAATAATTGTTTTTAGATGTAGTTATTTTTAGTATTTCTGGGATTTTAACCTTCACTAATGGTGTTTTACTAGAGGTTCTCTCCTTCTCTAGAAGAGCCAGCGTAGCTCGAGCCAAATTTTGACCTATTTCTTTTTTTTTTAATTTAATATGAAAATCGTCGGTAATCGGTTATTGGAAAATTGAATTTTGAGTTGTGTTTTTTTTTATTTACTTTTTTTATAAGGGAAGGAAAAAATAATTAAATGTAAGAATTATAATAAGTTAATTTAGTAATTATTAATGTAGTAACTGATGTAATTTTTTGAAACAATTAAATATTGAAAAATGTATAATTAAATTTTTAAATAAATTAAGTTTCTTATTATTTCATATGCAATGTATAGATTCTTAAAAATTATATTTTAAAAATAAAGGAATAAATAATTGATTAAAAATTTGTTATTGAAGGAAAAGAATATTGAGTTGGAATTATTGTTTTTTTCTCAAACTCCGAATCTTTCTTCAAGGTATCTTGAATACCATCAACATTATGACTAATCACTAAAAAAAATAATATATTCATCATCCTTTTCTCAACTCTATCATATAATAATGACTTGATAATCTATCTATATATAAAGTACTATGAAGTAGGGATTCAAGAGTCAAGAGCAAGCGAAATGACATACATTTCATCTGAGTATTTACATTAATTGGGTAATAAATCCATTTACTTCTTTTTGAGAAAATCATTATATTTTTTCAGCACATTTTCTTTCTTTCATATTTAATAATGAATTTTTATAAAGAAAAGCATTATGAAAATGTTAAATGAACATTTCACAAAAATCAGCCGTTGATCTTGATTAATCACTTTGAAGAACCAAAATATTACACGCAAAATTTATATATTAATTAATGTTACTAATATAATAAAATTGTAATTATAAAAAAAAAATCACACATATCTAAAGTTTAAGAATAATTTTTCTTTTATCACTTCTAAAAAATGAATTAATATTTTACTTTTACTTACTATATATGAATATGTTTCAATTACTTGACCCTTTTATTTGTTATGTTGTTTATTTATCTTTACATTTAAATAATTATTCCAATTCAAAAAAAAAATAGTTACTAAAATTAGTAAAATAATAAAACTAAAAAATAATTTTTTTTTATTTTAAATAATTATTTAAGTTTAAAATATCTATAACAATATACAAAGAGAATTCTCTCTTTTGTGTCCACATTTCAAAATACAAATTTTACCCTTTAAAATATAATTATTTATTAAAGTTTTGAAAATTGACCGTTACTTTTACAAGTTTTTTATAAAATCTTTTTCTCTCCTATTTATCAACCGTTATTCTTTCATCTTTTTTTATATATTTCACTTTATCTTTATATATAATTATAAATTATTATACATTAGCCTTAGTGTTAGCATTAATATTAATATTTATAGCATAAATATTATTATTATTATTGGTATCAATATTATTTTTATTATTATTATTATTATTATTACGATTCATAATGGTGTTATTATTATAAGTGTGTTTTTTTAAAATATAGAAAACGTTGTTATATTAAATACTTTTGCTAAAAAGAGTTTTAATCTTTTAAAATTTTTATAATTTATAATTTATATTAATATCATTATTAGTATTTTAATGGTTAAATAAATATAATAACAATTATATTATTATTCTGAAAAGAAAATTAAAATAAACAAAAAACAAAAAAAATGTTCGCACGAATCATAGGCTATTATAATTATTTCGTAAAATCAATTAATTGTATTATATTATGATATCAATTCTATTTATTATATTTAAAACTAAAATTATTATTGCATCACTTAGATTTACTATTTTATTACTTTAATAACAACATTTACAATAATATAATTTAATTTTCATAATATTTTATTATATAATACTTTCACTATTTTATTATTTTAATATACAAAATAAAACAAATACACACCTTACGTACGCACGGGTCAGTATACTAACTATACAATAAATAATAAAAACATATACTTATACCATTGACTATTTAACACATAACTTTATTTTTCATTTGCCATACATTCTAAATAAAATAATTACATTTAAATATTTATTTTAAATTTAATTTTAATGCAAACATAGATTTGTTTAGTATTTTTTTATAGATTAGAAATATAATAAAGTATGAATATTTCACGGTATTAAAAAAATTATTATTCATGTATTATTTTTGATAAAATTTTTTTCGTAAATAAAATATCTATTTTCCATATTATTATATATGTGTATCTCTTTAAAATTAAGAGGATAAAATTGTAAAAACAAAAGAGGACACAAATATGTGTATCTCTTGATATATGTAGTTGTTGTATTATTATTATTATTATTCTTCTTCTTCTTCTTCTTCTTCTTCTTCTTATTATTATTATTAACAGTCAAAATAAAAAAAATGGTTAAAGAAATAATTATAAAATAATTAATTTTTAAAATAATAATTAAGGGTAAAATTGGAAAATGAAAAGTGGACACAAAAAGAGGAATCCCCTTTATATATTGTTATAGATTATTATTAATATTATTTTTACCATTATGAGATATTATTATAATGATATTATTACTACTATAAATATACACATCTCTTAATCTTATTTACTAGAGGATCATATTTCAATTACTTGTCTTCTCTCTTTGTTTTGTTGTTGATATATATTTTTATATATAATTATGGATTATTATCGTTAACGTTACCTTATTATTAGCATTAACATTAATATTTATATAGTGTAAATATTATTATATTATCATTAGTTTGTTATTATTGATATCATTATTATTTTTATTATTATTATTTCGAATCATAGTGGTGTTAGAAGTGGATTTTTTAATTATAAAAAACGTTATTATATTAAATACTTTTGTTAAAGATTTTTAATCTCTTAAAAATTTATAATTTATATTAATAAAATTATTAGTATTTTAAAAATTAAAGAAATATAATAACAATTATATTATTATGCTAAAAAGATTTGAAATAAAAAAAATTATGCAGTAAATGCAAGAATGAGAGACTATCTTAATTATTTCATAAAACCAATTAACTTATAATTTTTATGATATTGCATTACATAATATTTTTACTACTTTATTATTCTAATATATAAAATATAAAAAAAAATACAACACTCGTTTAGAATTATTAGTATTCTTAAATGTTAAATAAATACAATAAAATTATATTATTATGCTAAAAATGTTAGAAATAAAAAATAAAAAACAAAAAAAGGTCACATGCTATCATAATTATTTCGTAAAATCAATTAACCGCACGATATTGTAATATCCATTTTACATATTATATTTAAAACTAAAATTATTATCATATCGCTTAGATTTATTACTTAATTACTTTAAGATTAACAATTATAAGGATATAACATAAATTTTATTATTTTACTGTACAAAATATAAAAAAAAAAAAAAAATAAAAACATATTTTTTATATTTATTTATTTTAAAAAAAAAAAAAAAATTTTAATTTTTTTTTTTATTTTTATTAAAAAAAAAAAATAAAAAATTTTATTATTTTACTGTACAAAATATAAAAAAAAAAAAAAAATCAACACCTATGCGTGTAGTCTACTAATTCTAAATAAAATAATTACATTTAAACATCTATTTTAAATTTAATTATAATGCAAACATAGAATTGTTTACTATTTTTTTTATAGATTAGAAATATAATAAAAGTATGATTATTTCATTGTGAGAAAAAAATTTATTATTTATGTATTATTTTTGACAATTTTTTTTCGTGAATAAAATGTCTATTTTCCATATTATTATATATGTGTATCTCCTTAAAATTAAGAGGATAAAATTATAAAAATAAAAGAGGATACAAAATATGTGTATCAGTTGTTGTATTATTATTATTATTATTATTATTATTATTATTATTATTATTATTATTATTATTATTATTATTATTATTATTATCATTATCATTATTATTAATATTATTTTTACCATTATGATATATTATTATAATGGTATTATTACTATTATAGTTATACAAATTTCTTAATTTTATTTACTACATGATCATATTTCAATTACTTGTCTTCTCTCTCCTTAGTAGAGAGTGGGGCCATCATGAGTTTGAGATCACCCCTCAACCCATTCTCAAACTTCCTGCACTGCCACTCCTCAGTCATCTTCAAGGTGTGAAATCTGCCCAGGTGCTTGAACTTTTCAGCGTACTCCGATACTGACATATCTCCTTGCATCAGCTGCAACAACTCGACCTCTTTGGCGTACCTCACACTGTTTGGGAAGTACTCAGCATAGAACTTTTTCTTAAACAACTCCCAAGTAATAGGCTCCCTGCTGTCCTCCAGCATCATCTTCATACTAGACCACCAGTGAACGACTTCTGCAGCAAGAAGATACTCAGAATATGCTAGCCTGTTCTCTGCAGGACACCTCTTCGCATCATAAATCCGCTCTATGTCTCTCATCCATTGATCTGCCTCATTCGGGCTAGTCTTGCCATTGAAGCGGGATGGATGGTGTTGAAGAAAATCCTCCAAACTCCACTCTTGCACTCGAGGTGGTGGAGCTTGGGAAGAACCAGCTCCAGAATGATTTTCCCCTATTTGATGCAGGGCTTCCAAATGCCTCTGTTGAGTCACCTCCGCTGCTAGCCTAGCAGACTCCATCTACTATAAGTCCAGGTTGTGCTCATTCACCATGTTAGCATTATGTTGCTGCATGGCTGCTATCATCGCCTCAATTGCCCCCACCAAGTGAGGGTTATCCGAGTTTGGAAGAAAAGGAGAAGGAGGCCTAGGTGCCATAGCTCTGACCACACAAAGAGAGCACTATCAGATCGACTATCAGATACTACATCCATGTTAAAGACATCACGAGGAACACACAACAGAAACTAAGCAAGCTCACATCTACAGATCCTAAAGAAACTACTGCTCTGATACAAAAAATGTAACATCTCATTTAATAGTTTTCACGCTACTAAATAAAATATTATATCATGATCAAACAAAGCAGATAGTGAGAATAAACTATTATAGAATACTGATACAGTCATCCAAAATAGCCATATAAGTCTCTATCAACAAGTACAGTCTATACAAGGAAGAGTTAATTTATATATCTCAAAACTCCATAGAGCCTAACCCAAAAGCTACTACCGGATTTCCAAGCAAAGAATCAACTCCTATCTAGGACAATGGTGTCTTCATCTAGATTCTGCTCTGCTCACACCAGCAGTAAGTGATCATTGCAAAGGAGAACACACAAGGAAAACAAACATAAACAAGAAGGGTAAGCTAACTTAAATAAGAGAAATCATGCAGTTCAAATTATGAATATCAGTCAATTATGTTGCAATCATCAGAATTACTTAAACCACCACCACATAGCACAAATACATGACTCTAGACTCAATATCCGGATTATGTAAGCAACATTGGATCTTTTGGTGGCGTGCACCTGTGACGGTCACCAAACTCTGCAGAGTTTCGGCGCAACGGGTTATCACCCGACCACTCCCAGGGTAAGTCTACGTCTAAGACTTGATCAAGTCCAAAAACTAGGACCTCCTGCTACTCCTCACAATATAATCCATTCTACTCTACTTGAGCGTGAATGATTATTGGAGTTTCAGGATACCAACCAATACGGAGTCCTCACATTCTTACACACACTAACATACTCATTGAATTTCCCTTGAAATTATAATTCACCCACATCTCATAATCCAATTTCACCCAATTTCACTACTCACAATATTAGCAACAACATTCCAAGCATATAAGGGGCTAGTTGCACAAGATCACATTCAAACATACAATTTCATCCATTAAAACAGAACCTCAAACACCCCACTGCAGTGGTTCTCGCTCAAGCTAGAAAATCTAGCCCAGGCGAGAGGTCATCTCGCTTAGGCGAGTCAATTTCGCCAAAGCCAGGCTCTAACAGTGGGCAAAATAAAAATCTGGGCGAACTCTCGCTCAGTCTAAGCTGGTTCGCTTAGACGAGAGTGTCTCTCGCTTAAGCGACCTCAGCTCGCCTAGGCGAGGCTTCGCGCAGGAACATGGGTGGGTTTTCTAGTGTTTTCGCTTAGGCGAGAGCCACTTGCCTAAGCGAAAATATCAGATTACTTTATTGTTCCCACATGCAGAAGCCTAGATTGTTCGCATAATTTCAATCACACACCCAATTCATACAGTTCAACATCAATTAACACTCAAATACGCAATCCAGAGCCAATAGAGCATATTTCCACACGAATTTAAAAGAAAATGGTTAGCTTCCCTTACCTTTTGCAATTACCACTAGCAATAACACTTTCAACAAGGGGGCACCTCAATTGCACAACCTAAGGAACTGGAATGCATAAACTCAGAGTGAGGATAGGACCCTAATTCGATTTGGTAAGAATGGAGCTCCAAAAATTTCGAAATTTGAAGAAAATTGAGGAAACTGAAATTGACTTACTTGGAGGAGAAGGAGACTCAGCTGGGGGAAGGATTTCTGTTCTGGTTCCAGGTTAAATTGCTGTACAAAAATGGAGGATGGATCAGAGTGGAGTTCAAGCTTTCTGGTTAGAGAGAAGGCAGTGAAAACAGAGGGAAAAAATTTGTATAGTGAGAGTGGAGTGTGTTGTTTTGTGGAACTGGTGGCATAGAGAAAGAGAGTACATGGAAAGGAAAATGGGATTCTCACATTATTATGCTAAAAAGATTTGAAATAAAAAAAAAAATTTGTGCGTAAACGCACAAATGAGAGACTATCTTAATTATTTCATAAAATCAATTCACTTCTAATTTTTATGATATTGCATTATATAATATTTTTACTACTTTATTATTCTAACATATAAAATATAAAAAAAAATACAACACTTGTTCAGAATTATTAGTATTTTTAAAGGTTAAATAAATACAATAAAATTATATTATTATGCTAAAAATATTAGAAATAAAAAATAAAAAACAAAAAAAAGTCAGAGGCTATCATAATTATGTCATAAAATCAATTAACTGCATATTGTAATATCAATTTTACATATTATATTTAAAACTAAAATAATTATCATATCAATTAGATTTACTACTTCATTACTTTCATAATAACAATTACAAGAATATAACCTAACTTTTATGATATTTCATTACATAATATTTTCACTACTTTATTATTTTAATAAATAAAATATAATAAAATTCAATACTCGTGCGTACGCACGAGTTAGTCGACTGGTTATAAATAAAATAATTACATTTAAACATTTATTTTAAATTTAATTTTAAAGCAAACATAGATTTGTTTACCATTTTTTGTATAGATTAGAAATATAATAAAATTATGATTATTTCACTGTAAGAAAAAAATTTATTATTCATGTATTATTTTTGACAAATTTTTTTTCTGTGAATAAAATGTCTATTTTCCACTAATATTTTTTTTGGGTAAGAAAATTATTTTTCATGCATCTTTTCCACAAAATTTTGTTTGTTGGTAAAGCAATTGTTTTCCACACGCATTTTCCCATGGAGGCTGCCGCATGTCGAACTCCTAAGACCTGAATGTATGGTGTGAGCAAAGACAATTGAATACCCCACCCGAACTATATGTCCTCAGCTATGGACGCCATCACAAAAAATTTTCATAGTGGGCTTGGCTCGGCCTCCACACTAAGTGTGGTGATGGTTGAAGATGGTGCCTCCATGATTATCACAGATGGTGCTTCCATGCCACACTCTCAATGGATCCTCTGCACTGGGTATACCTCTTCTATGTGTCCTTCTCGTGGCGGGAACAAAACAATGCGGGAGAGACCAGGCCGACTTGCCCAGTACAAGAAAGCAAGAAAACTCCCTTACCCGGATGATTTAAATAAACTCTTTCAAAATTTTCTTTGATGTGTTCTCCTAACATGTTCTTCTTTTATCTCTTCCTCTTCAAACGTAACACCAAAGTGCATCCTTCAAACAAATATATAACCTAGCCTTTGCCAAAAGTGTACTATATCGTCCTGGTCGTCCGGGGCCCAACCTGATTCCTAATTATGGATAAGACGTTCCAAAGTTGACCTAAAGTCTATGTGCCCAGGAATTGGGTCTAAGTTTCTCAGTTACTAGTTCATTAAAGGTTAACTACCAGGGTCAGGGGTAGCTATTTTCTGGCCTTACTGTTCTTTGTTTCAAATTAGGTCAAGATAATGCTTCATTTTTGTTTCAGTGAGAGCACTCAGTTTTTGCCGTAACATGTAACCATGATTTTTCTAACTCCCAATCAATCACCTAATAAAGTTCCTTCAATTTCCATAAACCTCACTTTAACCAACTTATTTTTCGTAAATCCATCTGTTGGATTTCAATACGAAATCCAATAATTTCCATTTCTTTCAAAACCTTAAATGCAATACATGTTCCCTTCATATTTAACTTCCACAACCATACAATTTCCATAAACCTCACTTTAACCAGCTTATTTTTTCTTTTTCAAAACCTTAAAATGCAATACACGTTCCTCTCATATTCTTAACTTCCATAACCATACAATTTTGCTTTTCAGAACTCTTCTCGCCAAAAGACTGTGTAGGATATCACCAATGTAGTTCAGACGGGAAGTCACCGAGGCTACAAAGGTCAACATACTGGTCTTCAGGTGAGAACATATGTTTTTATCAGGACAACCCTCATCAATATCTCTTGTCTTACTAATTGTTATATTTTTACTACTCTGGCTTCCATTGCATTTTTGGTATTGTACTATTATGCTTTTTAAATATTTGTATTATAATATAAGTTATTAAGATTTGTAAATTGATATGGGTACGTGTGTGGGTGGATGTCTGTGTCAGTGTGTGTGGGTGCATGCGTGCGTGCATGTGTGGATGTGTGGGTGCGTGCATGCATGTGCGTGTATATGTGTTATAATACAAATATCTAAAAAATGCAGACACACAGGTGCGACAACACTTGCCTTTCCATTAGTATATAAATCATTTTTGTTGTATATTGAATTATCATAACTAAAATCCAATATTGTTATTATTTTCTGAACATCCATGCGATTATGTTGGTTCAAATTTAGGATACTTTTTTACATTTTTCTTAGCTAAATGTCACGAGGTTAAACATAAAAAACTTTGGTTCAGCGTATAAAAAGTCAAGAATCTTCACCAAACATTATACCCAAACCTTATGATATATATTTGACTGTTTTTACATGTTTATTTTGCCAAAAATGAGTAACTCTTTAAGTTTTTTTTTTTTTTTACGTTAAAGGCAAAAAGTTACATAAAACTCAACACTAAACATAACGAGTTTTTTTTCTTGTACTTAAGCAATAAACATGTAACTAATTCAAATAAAAGATCTTAATCCATTTTCTCATGTCAAAACAAAGGTGTGAAAGTAAAACATGTAAACTTTTTACACTAATTGAAACTACCTACGGGGACAAAAGCTTTATTCATATATGTTGGCTTTGGAGTTGGTAGTTGAACAATCGCTATCACTGTCATCATAAACACACACTCACTCACACACACAAAGGTGTCGTCACACCTTTGTCTATATTATTTAAATATTTGAATTATAATAAAAGTTATTAATTTTGTAAAAGAAATTGTGGGAATGGGTGTGTGCATGTGTGTTTGGGAAGATGTCTATGTGAGTGTGTGTGTGTGTGGGGGGGGGGGTGGGGGGGGGGGGGGGCGCTGCGTGCATGCATGTGTGGGTGTGTGGGTACGTGCGTGCATGTGCGTGTATATGAATTATAATACAAATATTTAAAAAATGTAGATACAAAGGTGTTACAACACCTATGTTTCACCTATGTTTTCATCCAATTAAGAATAAAGAATATTGGTCCACGTACACCGGACCAAATTTCATTCCTTACCCAAACATGTGTCGTAGGGTACGGGGAAGACTGCCAACTACTAGAATCCATAATGAAATGGATCAACCAAATCCCAACAAACGAAGTAAATGTTCATATTCTAGAAATGTAGGATATCATAGGGGCAATTGTCCCTATCGTCAATAATTTGTTGTTTTATCCAATTTTCTAGTGTATTTTTGTTATGTATTTTTTTATTATCTAATGTATTTTATTATGTTAACTTATTGTACCAATCAACAAAAAAATTAAAAAAATAGAAAATATAATCTCTAGGGAGAACAAAATTTGTGAAAAAAAAATATAAAATTACAACGTTTCAGAAAACATAAGAAAAACCTGAATTGAAGTCGTCATTCAACCTGACGACTTCACTTTTTCTATTGAACTAAAATCGACCTATATTAGGTCGACTTTGCTTTTTGAAAAAAAAAAAGAAACCGGCAGGATACAAGACGACTTCACATGTAATGTCATCTTGTATCTTGATGACTTGACCTTGTTTTGCAAAAAAAAAATAACGGACCCATTTTTACAAATTTGACTACAAAAGGATCCTGAAATACAAAAAAGTCCAATTGCAAAGATAGCGACTGTTCGTAGATGTGGATTATTTCCGTATATATCCTCGCCGATGTCGGATGCTATGTCAATGACATAACCAATGAGAATCACTGAAATAGAGATGACAAACACTCCACCCAGAATGAAGGGACAGAGACGGCCAAAACGGGAAGTGCAGTGATAACTAGTGTATCCTACAATGGGCTGCACAACCAACCCAGAGATGGGGCCAGACAACCAGAGAAAAGAAGACCAGGCATGAGTGATTCCATGCATTTTGACAAAAGGTGTTAAGAAAGACACCTTTAAGGTCCATCCAAATTGGATTGTCGTAGCTACGGAGGTGACAACAAATATTTGTAGGAGAGTACTCGTTTCTTGCCTCTGTGCTGCTTCTATCTGAAGCAAGGAGGAAGAATGTGAGGTTAAAGAGGAGGCAACAAGGACTTCTCCGAGAGAACTAGGTTCTTCCCTCTCGATTTCCACTTGAAGCGAGGAAGCTTGTTCCATTTTGTTTTTGCTCGATGAGAAGGATTTCGTCGAATCTCTTATGACACAAAGGTGCTCAATGGGAAACTCTCGGAACGAAGTTTAATAACAGAATTTATACAACATTTTGTTTACAAACCTATGACAACGTGAGGGAGCGGTAAGTTTAGGCTGTAACTAACAAGCCTATTTATCTCTCGATTTAGTTTTGAAAGATACAATTAGAGAAAGTTACGATTCTAATTATTAGAATCAATACCAGAGATATTATGTCAATAATATTATCCCAATATCCCTTATATTATGTCCGTGTATTATTTCTCATGTATGCAGCCATTATTATTAGTAATGGCTTTATTATAGAGATTATGATTGTACTGTATTGTGTTTATATAAACATTGCATCTGCAATACAAAAGTACTACAATATTTCTCCATTTTATCTTTCTTGATTTTTTTGAACTTTTTTATTTTTATTTTTATTTTTTTTAGTTGTACAATCTCACATGTCCTTTATACTTTAATGCATGAATTCAATACTTTTAACTTAAATTCATATTTATAACCAAGTCTTCTTTATTTAGAACTAGGAAAACATAGGTGTTGTTACACCTTTGTATCCGTATTTTTTAAATATTTTTATTATAACACATATACATGCGCATACATGCACGTACCCACACACCCACACATGCATGCCTGCACCCATATACACTCACAAAGACATCCATTCACACACATATGCACTTGCATGCACTCACACAGATATTATAATTCAAATATTTTAAAAATGTAGACACATGTGTCCACATTTTTTCAGAGCATTGTGGCTTTCAGTTTACGTTTTTTTGTTCATTATTTCACAAAAATAAAAATTAAAACCAACACTCCCACTTTATCATTAATTGTTCAAAATAATTAACAGGAGATGACATTAGTTGTGAATATGAATGGTGTGAATGACGGTATAGGAGAGATGTGTGAATGAGGTTACAGGATACACAACTACATACCAAGAAGCACACCAGCACACAAAGTGGAGGAGAATACCAGCACAGGGAGCACATGGATGTGAAGAGAAGAGAAAGAGAATATGTGAACTTCGTGGGGTTTGGGGTGGGAGGGTTTCTGATGCACGGTTAGGTTTTCATAGGTTTCAAGGGTTGATATAGTTTTCATTAACTAGAAGAGAGAGTATGAGATTTAATTTTTTAAAAATAGTCAAGAGCTAATTTTGGAAACTAAAAATTACTAATTGTGCAGAAGAAATTATGGGGTGCAGAAAGAAATCCCCCATCTTTTTTGTCACGCACCGCACCTTTCCTTAACTTGTTAAACAAATTCATGGCAGATTCTTCTTGCATCTTTATGGGGGCTTCTCCCTACACCTCCAAAGAGTTCTACAGCACCTCCAAAAGAATTTAAATTTCCTATAGTATCCCTCTGAACCCTTTGACTATTCAGCGGTAAAAGTTAATAAAAGATTCTCTCTGCCTCTGCTATGAAATCACAGGTTCTTTCATATTTTGAAACCCGGTAAAATCTTTAACCGACTTTCGAAACCCGATGAATAGTGTCAAACATATTTGAAATTGTGAACCGACATTTGAAGTTTGGTTAAGTGATTTAACGAAATTCAGAATCCGTTCAAAATATTAAAGAACCCGTGATTTCAGAGCAGAGAACAAAGAGAATTTTTTTTTTTAACTTTTACCGCTGAATAGTCAAAGGGTTCAGAAGGGTATTATGGGAAATTTAAATTTTTTTGGAGGTGCAGTAAACTCTTTGGAGGTGTAGGAGAAGCCCCTCATCTTTATAACTTCTTTTTTGCACCCTGTAAAATTTATTTTTTTATTCTATTCCCTTGAGATTGTACAATATAATTTTTTTTTAAATTATAATTTAAAAATCATTTTTCTAAAAGAAACACAAATTTTTAATTACACGATTTGAAAGTCATTAATTTTTGTATTGTACGATCTACAAGTTATTTTTGACTTTCTATTTATGCAATGTATTTTTCAAGATTTATTTTTTCAAATTGTACTTTAGAAAATGACAAAATTTGGAATTAAAAGATATAGAGAGCGAGAAGGTTTAAGAAATTTGGTTGTTTTATGAAAGAAGACAATAAATAATGAACGGTTGGTGGTCAAGGTGACCCACCATTTTTTTTTCTTACTGATTATTTCATAATGAGATGCCAAAATTGATCACGGTGACCCACCATATTATAACAAAATGTTAAAATTTATATCAAAGTTTTATAAATTTTAAATCCCAAGTTCACTCTCTCATTCTATTTCTTACTCACGAACTCCCAAAGCAAAATCCACTTCAAGGTCAAAAATTACTTAAAATTATCACTTTTAATTTAATCATTTCAAAAACTATTATTTAAATTTACTTGTTAGTAATGTGTAATTTAGAATAATTTTTTTTAATAATTATCACTTTTAATTTAATCATTTCAAAAACTATTATTTAAATTTACTTGTTAGTAATGTGTAATTTAGAATAATTTTTTTTAATATAGTTGGGGTTGGGAGTTTGAACATGATTTTAAATAAGAAAATAATTTTTATAGATGATAGTGTCAATATTTCTATGACAAACAAATTTTGATCACTATTAATAAAATTTCAGTGTTGTTTTCGTTACTATTGTGGTCTGGTGTCAAAACAAAATTAGGATACTAATAATATATTATCTATATCGTTGTGTTAAAAGTGTGATAAAAGTTTTTATAACTGTTTTTATATATTTTTAGTTAGATCATTTACATTTTATTAATTTAAAATAATTTCATTATGTAATAGAATATATAATTATACGCTGTCACCCACATTAACCAACCCCAACAATACTATCAATTCTATTGATTTTTTTTTTTGTCATTGATGTTGTGGAGGGGAAGGAGGAGAAAGAACATTGCATTGAAAGGGTGTACATGGCGGCCGGCGACTGAATTCAATAGACCATGATAGGTTCTGGGTTCTGTTAAAAGCATTTTCAGAATAAAAAATAAATAATAATGATAATATAAATAATTAGAAATTAGTTTGGGCTTTAACATTCGCTACCTGCACCTGATGATTACACTTCCTATTTGGTTTTTATTTTTGGACTTTACTTCATTCCTGCACGCACCCCACATATTTAATGCATTGCACCTCTACATAGGTTGATGTTTGCATCTCCTTTTTTTAATACTTACACCCCTGAAATATTAATTAAAGATTTAGGTTCTTTAAATCCTGTTTTTTTTCATGTTTTTATCTGATGATACTTTTGATGGTACATGTTTTTATATATAAAATCATTTTTTTCTTTTACTTCAAAAATTATAATATTGGATATATTAATTATCATGTTAAGTTTTAGGATCACTTGATAATTATAAGTTTCATTTGATTTAAATAAAATTTAATTATCATGTTAAGTCTCAAATTTCTTTGATAATTAAATTTTTTACATAATTAGAATATTACAAATAAAATTTGATTATCATGTTAAGTCTCACACTTACTTGATGATTAAATCTAAATTTTTAAATAAAGTTAATTATCATATGAAGTCTTGGACTTGCTTAATAATTAAATCTAACCTCTTAAATAAAATTAATTATCATGTTAAGTCTTGAACTTACTTGATAATTAATTATTTTCTTTGAATAAATTTTTATTACCATGCTAAGTCTCATATTTACTTGATAATTGAATTTTTTTTCATAATTAAAAAATATAATCATGTCTAGTACCAAATTTGCTTTGATGGTAACATTTTATTATGTTAAGTCTCAAATTCACTTGATAAATAAAACACATATTAAAATTTAAATTAAAAAATACAAATATTAATCAAATCAAGGTTTTTTATAAATAGTTTTTTTTTTTAATATGTAAGTCTGATAGTGGGTGAAACAGAATGTCTAAGAGATCTCACTAGGATAGGCTTCTTTTCTTTTACAATGGCTTAGCTCGATCGATTTGGCGGGTCGATTCGTTAGGTGTGATCCGTTTTGACACCCCTATTTAAGTCATTTTGTTTGTTCATTTATTTTGTCAAAAGACTTAATGATCAAATATTTTCTATTTTATTTTTATTCTATAACGTATTTATATAAAATTTATATATGATTTTAAATAAAGTTTTAACAGCTCAGCAAGAAAATATATTAAGATACATTAAAGTTAACAAACATGGAAAAAACATTATTTCAAATTCTGGGAAAGGAAAGTTGCTTAGTATGGTGGAGAGAATTCGACTAGTAAATTCAGTGATTGTTGGTTTGTTATCTTTTAGCTTTTAGGTTGATAAATGATCTATTAAGCTTCTTCTTGAGCTCAAACAATGCATTCAAACTTTTGTTTGGACTCAAGATACATAAAAACAGGAGTTATCACCGTTAAATGGTCTATCTTGTGTGGTTCTAAGGTGAATGATGGTTTGCAGGTTACTACTACTAAGTTGGAAAGTAAAACTTATCTACTATGTTTAGTTTGGGAGTTTGCTTATGACAAAATGACTTGGATTAAACTTAAATGTATATGATTTCTTAAGTTTAAGTGTCATAAATATATGTCCTTTAAATCATCGTTAATTTGGAATAGTATTAAGGATGCATATAATGTTCTTGAACATACTTTCTAGGAACTTGGTAAAGGTGGTTGATTAATAGAGTAAGGTTATACTCTATCATTCCATCGGCTTTGATAAGTACTCACTAGAACTTTCCTTCTTCTTTTTTACTAATTTATGTGATTTTTTTTTCTTTAATAGTTAATGATGTTGAGAATATGTCTTATTGAATTGTAGATGATACTAGTATCATTCCTAAAAGAGTTGATAAAAACGTTTAATCCATTAAATTTATTTATAATAAACTAATTTGCTCTTAAGTTTCAGAACAAAATAATCGATTATCCAATTTTACAACCAATTAACCTAAAATATATTTTAAATAATAATTAAGAACCAAATAATTTCCTTTTTTCTTTCTTAAATATTTTTTTAATGATAATAAAAAGAATATTTTTAAAGTAACAAAATAAAAATAAAATGTATCCGGTAGTAAAAGTTATGCTACAAAAAGTTTTAAATTTAGCATTTGAATATCGTAAAACATATCAATTAAAGAACTAAAGTGTTTAATATTTTATACCTTAAAAACTGTTCACAAAAGTTATTAAAAACAGTTTAATAAAGGAAAATAATGCATGACAAACCAAATTCCTTACTTATTTTAGTTTTTGGACAATCTTTTTAAAATTCTTCTAATAAAAAGTACATCCATATAAGTTGCTTCGGTGCAAGTCCTTTTTTTCCTTTCTTGCCTAAGTTTTTGAACAATAACCAAAGGAAATATTTTTCCCCCATTGCCATTTTCTTGCATAGTGAAAATGTTTCAATTTAAGATGTATATTCAAATCAATCAATGCCAAAGATAGAAACTAGTTAAAAACTTATAAATCTGAAATGCATAAAATCAACGTTACATTGAAATAAAAGAGTTCAATATTTACTATACAAGATAAAAAGGACATTGATTTCGTAAACAGCTTTTGTTCATCCACTTTAAACAAGTTCCTAAAAGCATTAATGTTTTCATACTAAATAGTAAGTTCGAGAAATAACATTGATGGTTTTTCTCTTAGTTTTATTGATTAATTTGAACTAATAAATATGTAGCTTCTTTTGTTCAATCTTATCTATAGACTAGTTTCTTTTCACTCATTCACAACAACTTGAGAGGTTGTTTTTTTAATACCAGGAGACCGGCCGTGCGTACGCACATGTTGTATTTTATTTATTTATTTTGTATATTAAGTAGTAAAATATTATGTAATGAAATATTATGAAAATTATGTTATATTGTTGGAAATGTTGTTATTAAAGTAATGAAGTAGTAAATCTAAATGATGTAATAATAATTTCAGTTTTAAGTATAATAAATAAAATTGATATTAAATATAGTGCAGTTAATTAATTTTACGAAATAATTATAATAGCTTGTGACCCAAGTAAGGATGACAAATAAACTCGTTTCTCGTGAGTATTGTCTGAATTCGTACCCGTTTTGATGAGAATCCCGGTATTGACTGGGTATGCGTATGGGTATGGATATGGGGATGTACATATTTGTCCCGTCCTCGTTCTCATACCCGTCAAAATACTACGTAATATAAAAAATTTATCTTTTTTACTCTATTATTATTATTATTATTATTATTATTATTATTATTATTATTATTTCATTTGAAGAACTATTTTGTTTCGCTAAAACAATTTTCGTTATTTCTAAAGCATTGGTTATATTGATATTTAAAAAGTTTTTTTAGATCTCTAAAGTATTTTTCATTTTATCATATCCTTGATTATATAGTTGTTTTCCTTCGTGTGATTTCATTCAATGGTCTCTCAAATTGTTTCTAAGACACACATTTGATAATTTTTTAATATTTTTATTTTCATAATGTAAAATATTATTTTGATATATTTTATATAATTATCTTTTATATTTTAACTCATTATCATACTTTGATTTTGTCACTATAATTGTATAAATAAATTTTATTTACTATAATATAAAATTTTAATGTAATTGTCATGAATTTTCTTTTACCATCCCAACATATATTGAAGTTCAAAAGATACAATATTTATGTTAAATATTTATTATTATTAGTTTAATATTTGTTCTTTGTGTTATTTGGGTTAAGTGATTTATTATAACTTTTATTATTATATAAAAAAGAGATTCATTAGAATTTAAAAAATAAAATTGAAGTAAAGATACATTTAACATATATTTTAATCTGAATATTTGTTTTCGTTTTATATTTTTTTACAAATTAAATTTTATCAGCTACAATTCATTAATGTTTGCAAATTTAACAGAAGTTTTGGTTCTCATGAAATTTTATTTGGTTTTCTAATTTAAAATATATACAATTATAACATAATTTCTTTATAAATATTTGATATTGGAGAAACAACTCTCCTCTTAATATTGAATATTTGATAATATTATGTTTCCTTTGTCATAATTTTTTATTATTTTATAATAATTAATTAATTAATATTAAAACATTAAGAAAGTTGATATGGGTATGAGTACAAGTATATACTCGTTACCTATGAGGATGAAGTTTGATACCCGTTGGGTTGGGTATGGGGATGATAATAAATTTTTTCGATGGGATTAGGTATGAGATAGTGAAACTTGTCTCTACCCCGTCTTGTTGCTATCTCTATATTAAAATAATAAAATATTAAAAGTATTATGTAATGAAATATTATGAAAATTAAGTTATATTGGTGTAAATGTTGTTATTAAAGTAATTAGTAAATCTAAGTGATGCAATAATAATTTCAGTTTTAAATATAATAAATAGAATTGATATCACAATATAATATATTTAATTGATTTTACGAAATAATTATAATAGCCTATGATATATGCGTATATATATTTTTTAATTTTTTTAAAATAATAATATAATTGTTATTATATTTATTTAACCATTAAAAATACTAATAATAATATTATATAAATTTTAAATTTTAAATTTTAAAAATTTTAAAAGATTAAAATTCTATTTAGCAAAAGTATTTAATATAACAATGTTTTCTATAATTAAAAAACACACACTTATAATAATAACACAATTATAAATAGTAATAATAATAATAATAAAAATAATAATGATACTAATAATAATAATATTTATGCTATAAATATTAATATTAATGCTAACACTAAGACTAATGTCAACTATAATAATTTATAATTATATATAAAGATATACATTAACAATAAAATAAATAAAAATGACAAGTAATTGAAATACGACCCCGTAGTAAATTAATTTAAAATGTGTGTCTAACTATAATAATAATAATAATAATAATAATAATAATAATAATATCATTATAATAATATATCATAGTGATAAAATAATAATAATACAATAACTACATATGTAAAGAGATATACATTTGTTGTGTCCTCTTTTGTTTATACAATTTTATTCTCTTAATTATTATTTGTTAAATTAAAATATATTCATAATAAAAATTATTTGTCCATTTTATCATTTTAATAATTTTAGTAACTATATTTTTAATTCAAATAATTACACAGATATAAAAATAAAATGAACAACAAAACAAAGAAAAAGTGCAAGTAATTAAGATATGATCCCATAGTAAATAAATGTAAAATACGTGTTTAACTATATTAATAAAATAATAATAATAATAATAATAATAATAATAATAACACTAAAATAATATCTCATAGTGATAAAAAAAATACTAATAATAATAATAATATTAATATATATATATATATATATATATATATATATATATATATATATATATATAGATAAACAACTCTGGTTTCCTTTTTTATTTTTTCAATTTTATCATCTTAATTGTTATATTTTAAACTTAAATAATTATTTAAAATAAAAAAAATATTTTTCAGTTTTATTATTTCACTAATTTTAGTAACTATTTTTTTGAATTGAAATAATTATTCAAATGTAAAGATGAATAAACAACAAAATAAATAAAAGGGTAAAGTAATTGAAACATGATTCATAGATAGTAAGTAAAAGTAAAATGTGTATGTAATCATAATAATAAAAGCAATAATAATAATAATAATAATAATAATAATAATAATAATATTAATAATAATAATAATAACTATTATACTAATTATAGTTCTAATTAATAATAATAGTAGTAATAATAATAATGATAGTAATATAGTAATAGAAATAATTGTAGTTAATAATGATAATAATAATACTTATAATTGCTAGTAATATTGGTCATAACAATTATAGTTGATAACAACAATTATAGTTAGCAATAATAATAATAATAATAATAATAATAATTATTATTATTATTATAATTAGAGCTAATAATAATAATTATTATTATTAGAGTTATATTTGATAATAATAACAATAATATAAAAATAAAATAATAAATATAATGAAAATTAGGTTATATTGTTGTAAATGTTATTATTAATGAAATGAAGTGTAAATTCAGTCTTAAATATAATAAATAAAATTAATATTACAATATGGTGCAGGGTTAATTAATTTTACAAAATAATTATAATAGTATATGACTTGTGCACATTTTTTTATTTATTTCAAATCTGTTTAGAACGGCAATATTATTGTTATTATATTTATTTAACCATTAAAAATAATAATAATAATATAAATTATAAATTATAAAATTTTTAAAAGATTAAAAATCTATTTAGCAAAAGAATTTAGTATAATAACGTTTTTTATAATTAAAAAAATAACTTATACTAATAACATCACTATAAATAATAATAATAATAATAATAATAATAATAGTAATAATAATAATAATGATGATGATGATGATGATGATGATGATGATGATGATGATGATGATGATGATGATGATGATGATGATGATGATGATGATGATACTAATAATAACAAACAAATGATAATAATAATAATAATTTTTATGCTATAAATATTAATGTCAATGCAAATACCAAGGCTAATGTTGACATATTAATAATCTATAATTATATATAAAGATATACATCAGCAACAAAACAATTAAGAAGGATAACTAATTAAAATATGATCTTGTAGTAAATAAAATTAAGATGTGTGTCTAACTATAATAATAATAATAATAATAATAATAATAATAATAATAATAATAATAATATCATTATAATAATATCCTGTAGTGATAATATAATAATAATACCATTATAATAATATCTCATATTGATAATAATAATAATAGTAATAATAATAATAATCCACTAACTAAATATATAAAGAGTTACACATTTTTTATGTCCTTTTTTGTTTTTACAATTTTATCCTCTTAATTATTATTTATTAAATTTAAATAATTATTCATAATAAAAAATTATTTGTCACTCTTATCATTCTACTAATTTTAGTAACTATTTTTTTCAATTCATGAAATACCAAGATATAGAGATAAAATGAATAACAAAACAAATACAAAAAGCAAGTAATGGAAATATGATCCCGTAGTAAATAAAAGTAAAATATGTGTTTAATTATTATAATAATAATAATATCACTATAATAATATCGTGTAGTGATAAAAAAAATAATACTAATACTACTACTAATAATAATAATATTAATATTAATACAATTACATATATAAAGAGATAAACATCTTTGATGTCCTTTTTATTTTATCAATTTTATCCTCTTAATTATTAAATTTTAAATTTAAATAATTATTTATAATAAAAAATTATTTTTCAGTTTTATTATTTTACTAATTTTAGTATCTACTTTTTTAAATTGAAATAATTGTTCAAATGGAAAGATAAATGAAAAACAAAACAAATAAAAATAACAAGTAAACGAAACATGATTCCTACATATTAAGTAAAAGTAAGATGTGTATCTAACAATAATAATAAAAACAATAATAATAATAATAACTACTATAATAATTATAGTTCTTATTAATAATAATAATAATATTAATAATAATAATAATAATAGTAATATAATAATAGAAATAATTATAATTAATAATAATGATAATAATATTTATAGTTGATAGTAATAATGATTATTAATTATAGTTAATAATAATAACCCGTGACGGATCTTAACCAATAATTTTGGATGAGCCAAAATAATTTATAGTAAAAAATTTTGAACTCATCAATAATTTATTCGGAATAAAAATCTCCAGTTATTCCTTTTATTCCTTTATGAATGTAAATAACCATATTGTGTTCAAGAAATTCATCTTTCATCTTATTCCAAATTTGTTTTGATAATTTTCGTTGTAGAGTTAAATAAAATGAATTAGACAATTAATCAAGTAAAATATCTTTAATTTGTTTGTTTTTGTCAAAGATTGACATAATTCAATAATAGTGGACAAATCCTTCAAATTTGAATGGGTATGAACATCAACAATGACATGTTGGAGTGAAATTTTAAACTAATCATATATTTATCAATATACCTATTTTTTTAAGTTTAAGACAAAAAAATAATTTATCATAACCTAATAAAAATTGAGACGTAATTACTAACAAAAATATATAATAATAATAATATTATGTATTACAAATAAGAGTAATAACTTTATCACTAATAATGTTAATAATACTAATAGTAATAATATATAATACTAACATATAATAATAATAACAATTATTATTATTATAATAATATTAATATTTGTTATAATTTACTACTATCACTATAAATAATATTTATAATAATAATATCTATCTATTACATATCAAGAAAAGAAGATACCACCAAAATTACTACATTACCCATTTTCTTTTATTGACACGTGCCAAAAAATTTAGTTTTTTCGTCATTTTAAAACTCTGATACAAAAGAACCCGGGTTCAAATCCTACAAAAGTCAATTTATTTTTATTTTTTCATTTATTTATGATTTCAGCTATAATATTAATTATAAATAATATTATTATTTGTAATATTTTTATAAGTATTAGTATTTCTAATTATTAATAATAATATTATTATAAATATTATTTATAGTTAATATTATAGCTTTGTAAACATGTCAACCAACTGATCTCTTCAGACTTGCAGTAAACTAAGTTCACTTCTCCATTTTGCTGCATCTCCCTAAAAAAATAGAGCTTGATGTTGAAATGTTTTGTTTTCCCATGACATACTGGATTATTTGCAATTGCAATTGCTGCTTGGTTGTCAACAAAAACCTCAATTTTATTTTTCTGCTGAAAGTGTAAATCATATAGAATCTTTTTCAGCCATAGAACTTGATTTACAGCAGCTGTTGCTGCTATGAATTCAGCCTCTGTAGTGGATTGTGCTACAATCTCTTGCTTCTTTGTGCACCATGAGAAAACTCCTGAACCTAAGTTGAAACAATACCCTGAAGTGCTTTTCATGTCATCATAAGATCCAGCCTAATCACTATCAGAAAATCCACACAACTTGAAATTTGTACACTTATCAAATTTGACACCATAATCAAGAGTGCCTTTCACATACCTTAATATTCTTTTTGCTGCTCTTAAATGCACCTCACTAGCACAATGCATAAATCGATATAAGAGACTTACAACAAATATAATGTCTGGCCTTGTTGCAGTTAGGTACATTAGACATCCAATCAAGCTCCTGTAGTATCCTTCATCAACTTTATCAACACCATCTTCCTTGATGAATTTCTCTTTTTGATTCATTGGTGTGCTAACTACTTTACATTCATCCATTTGAAATTTCCTCAATATTTCCTTTGCATATTTTCTTTGGCAAATGAACACTTCATTTTCACCTTGTTTGATCTCAATTCCAAGAAAATAGGTCATGAGACCAAGATCTGTCATTTCAAATGCTTGCATCATTTCTTGCTTGAATTCGTCAATCAACTTTGTGTCATCTCCAGTTACTAAAAGATCATCAACATATAGTGAAACTATGAGAAAACTATTTCCCTTATCTTTCACATAGAGAGTGAATTCAGATAAGCTTTTTGTAAAGCCTATGCTTAATAGGTGATCATTTATTCTACTGTACAAGGCCCTTGGAGCTTGCTTTAGGCCATATAGGGCCTTTCTTAGTAGATAAACTTTATCTTCTTCACCATGCTTCACGAATCCCTCTGGTTGCTCCACATATATTTCTTCTTCTAGAACTCCATTTAAAAATGTTGATTTGACATCCAACTAGAATATTTTCCAGCCCTTTTGCATAGCTATAGTTAACACCAATCTGATTGTATCTAATCTAGACACAGGAGCAAAAGTGTCAGAATAATCAACACCAAAGATTTGTGCATACCCTTTAACCACGAGTCTGGCCTTGTATTTGTTGATTGAGCTATCTGCATTAAGCTTTGTTCTGAAAACCCATTTGACTCCAATGACTTTTCTGTTTTTAGGCTTATCAACCAACTCCCACGTTTTGTTTTTTTTAATCATAGACATCTTTTCGGTTTGAGGATGGTACACTTTGTAGGCTTTCGAAACAGAACTGTAACCCACAAAGATGCCTGGAGTAGCCTTCTTGTCAAGTTTATCACACTTAACCTGAGGAATATATACAAAACAGACACAACCAAATACTTTAAGGAAGGTTAGAGAAGGATTATACCCATACCAAGCCTCAAATGGAGTTTTATCTTTCAAGGCCTTGGTTGGAAGCCGATTTTGCAAGAAAACTGTTGTATTAGCTGCTTCTGCCCAAAATGTTTTAGGCAGCTCCTTCTCATGCAACATGCATCTAGCTATCTCCATCACAGATCTGTTTCTCCTTTCATTTACCCCATTTTGTTGAGGAGTGTAAGGAGCTGTCAATTGATGCGCAATTCCTGCTTTTTCACAAAATAGATTAAATTTTGTTGATGTATACTCCTTCCCATTGTTTGATCTTAGAAATTGAATCTTGTAGCCACTTTGAGTTTCCACCATTTTCTTGAACTTCATAAATACTCCAACCACTTCATGCTTGAATTTCAAGAAAAAAAATCCAAATTCTTGTAAAATCATCTATGAATAAAATAAAGTAGAGACTACCTTGTAGTGATGGTGTTCTTTATGTACCTGACATTGATCAAAATTTGCTAAGTGTAGGACAGTTGATGGAAAAGGGATTTAAAGTGTCCTTTGAACATCAAAACTGCCTTATCTCTGACATTGTTGGTCGGGGGGTTCCAGGGGTTAATATTATTTATAATTAATATTATAGCTGAAATCATAAATAAATAAAAAAATAAAAATAAATTGACTTTTGTAGGATTTGAACCCGGGTTCTTTTGTATCAGAGTTTTAAAAATGACGGAAAAACTATATTTTTTGACACGTGTAGTAATTTTGGTGGTATTTTCTTTTCTTGATATGTAATAGATTTTGGTGGTATCTTTTTTTCTTGATATGTAATAGATGTAACTTTCTTATTAGACTTGGGAGGAAAGTTATTTTATTAAAAAAATTGTTGAATTATTTATATTATTGAAAATATTAATAAATTTAACTTTATTTATTCTAAATAATTTTAATTAAGTGTTTTATAACAAAGTATTAAATACTTGAAAACATATTTAAAGTATTCACTACAAGGAATATTTATTGTTTAGTATTTTTTGTATAGATTAGAAATATAATAAAAGTATGATTATTTCACTGTGAGAAAAAAATTTATTATTCATGTATTATTTTTGATAAATTTATTTTAGTGAATAAAATTTCTATTTTCCATATTATATATATATATATATATATATATATATATGTGTATCTCTTTAAAATTAAGAGAATAAAATTATAAAAACAAAAGAGGATACAAAATATGTGTATTGTATTATTATTATTAATATTATTTTTTATCATTATGAGATATTATTATAATGGTATTATTACTATTATAGTTAAACACATCTCTTAATTTTAATTACTACAGGATCATATTTCAATTACTTGTCTTCTCTCTTTGTTTTATTGTTGATGTATATTTTTATATATAATTATGGATTATTATCGTTAACATTATCCTTAGTATTAGCATTAACATTAATATTTATAGTATAAATATTATTATATTATCATTAGTTTGTCATTATTGATGTCATTATTATTTTTATTATTATTGTTACGATTCATAGTGGTGTTAGAAGTGGTTTTTTTAATTATAAAAAACATTATACTAAATACTTTTGTTAAATAGATTTTTAATGTCTTAAAAATTTATAATTTATATTAATAAAATTATAGTATTTAAAAATTAAATAAATATAATAACAATTATATTATTATGCTAAAAAGATTTGAAATAAAAAATAAAAAAATAAAAAATAAAATTGTGTGTACACGCACGAATCAGAGACAAAAATCAGAAACTATCACAATTATTTCGTAAAATCAATTAACTTCTAATTTTTATGATATTGCATTACATAATATTTTTACTACTTTATTATTCTAATATATAAAATATAAAAAAAATACAACACCCGTTCAAAATTATTAGTATTTTTAAAGGTTAAATAAATACAATAAAAATTATACTATTATGCTAAAAAGATTAGAAATAAAAAATAAAAAACAAAAAAAAGGTATCGTAAAATCAATTAACCACACGATATTGTAATATCAATTTTACATATTATATTTAAAACTAAAATTATTATCATATCACTTAAATTTACTACTTCATTATTTTAATAATAACAATTACAAGAATATAACCTAACTTTTATGATATTTCATTACATAATATTTTCACTACTTTATTATTTTAATATACAAAATATAATAAAATTCAATACTCGTGCGTACACACATGTTAGTCTACTAGTTCTAAATAAAATAATTACATTTAAACATTTATTTTAAATTTAATTTTAAGGCAAACATAGATTTGTTTAGTATTTTTTGTATAGATTAGAAATATAATAAAAGTATGATTATTTCACTGTAAGACAAAAAATTATTATTCATGTATTATTTTTGACAATTTTTTTCCTGTGAATAAAATGTCTATTTTCCTCAGATATTTTTTGTGGGTAAGAAAATTATTTTCCATGCATCTTTTCCACAAAATTTTGTTTATGGGTAAAGCAATTGTTTCCCACACGCATTTACTCATGGAGGCTGTCGCATGTCGAACTCCAAGACCTAAATGTATGGTGTGAGCAGAGACAGCTGAATACCCCACCTGAACTATATGTCCTCAATTATGGACGCCATAACAAACAATTTTCATAGTGGGCTCGGCTTGGCCTGGCTGGCCTCCACACTAAGTGTGGTGATGGTTGGAGATGGTGCCTCCATGATTATAGCAGATGGTGAGCCAGAGGTGTTAAAGCTCAGGTCTGGGGTTCGATCCTCCCTGAGAACAACCCACCTGCTAGTTGGTGCTAGAGGTGATGGGTTGGGGTGTATTGGACTACGGATCTAACACAACCGGTTTGAGGGTGGCAGGTGGGATGCCTGGTAAGCCCAAGAGGATCCGGGGGTGTTACAGATGGTGCTTCCATGTCACACTCTCAATGGATCCTCTGCACTAGGTATACCTCTTCTATGTGTCCTTCTCGTGGCGGGAACAGAACAATGCGGGAAAGACCAGGCCGACTTGCCCAGTACAAGAAAGCAAGAAAACTCCCTTACCCAGATGATTTAAATAAACTCTTTCAAAATTTTCTTTGATGTGCTCTCCTAACATGTTCTTCTTTTATCTCTTCCTTTTCAAACCTAACACCAAAGTGCATCCTTCAAACAAATATATAACCCAGCCTTTGCCAAAAGTGTACTGTATCGTCTTGGTCGTCTAGGGCCCGACCTGATTCCTAATTATGGATAAGACGTCCCAAAGCTGACCTAAAGTCTATGGGTCCAGGAATTGGGTCTAAGTTTCTCAATTACTAGTTGATTAAAGGTTAACTACCAGGGTCAGGGGTAGCTATTTTCTGGCCTTAGTGTTCTTTGTTTCACATTAGTTCAAGATAATGCTTCATTTTTGTTTCAGTGAGAGCTCTCAATTTTATCGTAACATGTAACCATGATTTTTCTAACTCCCAATCAATCACCTAATAAAGTTCCTTCAATTTCCATAAACCTCACTTTAACCAACTTATTTTTCGTAAATCCATCTGTTGGATTTTAATAGGAAATCCAATAATTTCCATTACTTTCAAAACCTTAAATGCAATACATGTTCCCTTCATATTTAACTTCCACAACCATACAATTTGCATAAACCTCACTTTAACCAGCTTATTTTTCTTTTTCGAAATCTTAAAATGCAATACACGTTCCTGTCATATTCTTAACTTCCACAACCATACAATTTTGCTTTTCAGAATTCTTCTCGCCAAAAGACTGTGCAGGATATCACCAACGCGTAGTTTGAACGGGAAGTCACTGAGGCTACAAAGGTCGACATACTGGCCTTCAGGTGAGAACATATGTTTTTATCAAGACAATTTGTCTTATTTGGGAAGAGTAATTGATGCCTTCTCCTCGGGATAAATGCCTCCTCTTATACGCGTGATTTGCCTCCCATCTCTTTGGTAGTTGCACGAACCTCAGGGATAACAACCTTAACTTCCGAACATATCGGGTGATCTGTTACTCCACTAGTCGTTACTTTGTTGCTTAAGGCTGGGTGTAGTAGGGTTCATGTCCTTTGACCCAGGCCTCTATACTCGATCGGTAACCTTGGTCAATGGTAGTTCAGATTTGCCAGGAGGTACAAGAACTAAGCACCAAAATGCATCCATCAAACAAATAAACCTTCTGTATATTTTTGTCAAAGGGTTGCGTGACGACCTGGTGAGACAGTAAACTTAATTTGGTGATCTTCGAGATAAGAATGAAACTAGTGACTATATATGTTCTCGTCAAAGGGTTGTGTGACCACCTGGTGAGACAACAAACTTAATTTGGTGATCTTCGAGATAAGAGTGAAAGTAGTGATTAGTACCCTTCTGAGGTTCAGGAATCATCTCCCTCATGTGATAAGCTCCACGATAGGACTTACCGTTTTGTCATAGTCGTTGCCCTAGGAGATGCATGGTGGACCTTAGGGTGTAATGGATAATTGTGGCTGACGATCCAGTCTCAACATACATTAGATGTAATTAATATAGTCTTAAATATATATTTGGTCTCTATATTCGTTTTTTTATTTAATTTGGTTTTCATTTTTGTTTTCTATTTAATTAGGTCATCATTTTTCGTGAAATTTTGGTCCATTTATTTTTTTACTAACGGTGTTTAAATAGTTAACATTTTTGAACAGTACATGGCACGTGTCGGCTCCTGATTTGTTTTTAATTTTTAAATTTTTTAAATTTTCTTTAATTTTGAAAAAATTGTCTACATATCAAGTCATAACTTTGTCACGTGTCAATGTTAGTGTCATGTGTCAATTTATGGTTTTGTTGTTTTTTTTTTCAATTTAATTTCCATATTCATTATTTTTCTTCAATTTAGTCCCTATATTCATTATTTTCATTCGATTTCATCCCAATTATAGTTAAAATGAATCAATTTTGTCCCTTTCAAATTGACATCAAATTAAGATGTATGTTTTGTGGTATCAAGTGGATAAAATGTGTGTTTAGTTCATAAAGTTTTTGATAAATTAAATACATTCTAAAAACATTAAATCTTTTCCTTTAACTTTAAAAATAGTTGTTAAAATACTTACATGAAATATAAGTTTAGCACGTAGATTATCAATTAAAAGTATAACAGATATTAATTGAGACTCTCATCCACGTAAGTTTATTTTTCGTTCTTATTAACACTTAAAAAAATATTAAATTTTAGAAGAATCTAAAAGGAATATGTTTAATTTTAAAAGGACAAAAAATAATGAAAAGATTAGAAATTGTTTCAGTCTAGAAGTGCAGCCTAAACCAAAACAGTGATTTTCTACCGTCGAACGTTATCTCTCTCAATTTCTGCCTTAATCCTGCGCCCTCACTCTCTTTTTTCGTCCCCTTCAATGGTACTGGAATCCACCTTTCAAGCATTCTCGCTAGCCATATTTCCCTTAATTCGTTCCTGAAAATCAGTCCATGTCTTTCCTAAAATCTAGGAATCCAGTACTCGATTTTTACGCATCAGTTTCTTTTATCTTTTATGGGCCTATGGGTCATATCGTTAATTTGGGCCTGTATGGATCGCATATGCTGAAAATGTTGTGGTTTCATCCGAGGGTCCGACCTGATCCGATCGTTCCGAGCTATTCCGATCTGGCACCTCGGTCCCGGTACACAGCCCTCCAACCTTATTTTGGGCTAGCGCAACATAAGGTTGCTTGCTTCATCGAATGAGAGAAAAAAGCGAACCGCCACTTCCTGTTAGTGAAGTGACGTATCCTGCTTGCATTTATTACTCCTTACCTACCAAGACACGTGTTCATTCATCGAGCGCACCAGCTGTTTTTGTCAGTTTAAATCTAATGGTTGAAATTTAAACCCTAAATAACCGTTCAAATTCCTTTTATTCGTGCTTCTTCTTCCACTTCGACTTCTCATATTTGCGTTGCTCTTTTGCTTAGCTTTTCTCCAGGAAACGTGACCTCCATATTCGCTGTTCCAGGTATGCTGCTTAGTTTATGCTCTTTCCCGCTCTTTCAGTCCTGTTATTTCTGATGATCTTGATAAAACACATGCTTTGAAATTGCTTCTAGTTCATATTGTTTCCTGTCCTGTAGACGTTTTATCTTTTGAGAATCTGAATATCGAAGTAAGATTGGGGTTTTGATGGTCTATTTATTTCAGATTTTCCTGTTCGTTCCCGTTCATCCTTATTTTGAGCACTAAAATCCTTTAGGGTATTTTAACTGACCAAAATGACTTCTTACGATATCCAATACCCTTGGGCCCCTTTAGACCTTAAGCAGGAATGTACTGGTTTTTGTACTGAGAAAATAGTCCAAGCTTTTAGGGAAAAACAAGCTTTATGTAAGAATGATGAGAATGACGTGATTGTAGGGGTATGTGAGCTTGACGAGCCTGACTGTAGAGATGGTACGCTCCCTCCTCGAGAAACCTTTACTTTCATATATGCCACCCTTTTCGAGAGACTCGGATTTCGACTTCCCTTTAATGATTTTGAAAAGGGATTAATGACTACCTTAAATGTAGCTCCTGCGCAGTTGGACCCAAATAGTTGGGCATTCATACGAGCTTTCCACATCCTATGTAAGGGTCTCGGTATCCGACCCACTCCTGCTATGTTTCTGTACTTTTTTGAGCTAAAGGGTGGCTCGTCCCGATCAGTATGGACGTCCTTGAGTGGAGCAGGGGGTAGAGGTTTATTTACCCTATACCAATCTTCCTATAAGGGTTTTAGGGGAGCCTTCGTAAAAATCTTAGCACCAACACACAATCCTACTTTATTAGAGGGATTTCCTTTGTACTGGACGAAAACTCCTTTGCTAAAGAGAGCTCGCCCCTTTGAAGAGCTAGATCCGGTGGATCAGAAAGGTTGTGCAGAACTGGAGGGTCTAGAGGTCATTTTCAACATCCGTAAGATCTTAGACCTCGAATATTGAGAAGTAGACTTAAAACTATTCATTGGTATATACTTTGACCTTGTTTTTGTGTTTTTATTAACTATTTTCTATTAATTTTTACTGATTCCTGTTATTGTTATGATGTTTTTCTAGAGAAACAAATGGCCTTGTCTCAGAAGGATTTACTTAGACGAATCAAGCTGAAGGGGAAACCAAAGGAGCAGGCTTCTCGATCCCAGGCCCGATCTTCCAAAATCGTTATCGATAGTGATCCTGAGACGACCCAAAGTGATTCTCAATTAAAGAAAAGGAAACTAGGCCATGGAGAGCATGATGGGGAAATTTCCGAGTCCATCAACCTTATGCTGACCATCGATGTGACTGGGACCAATACCCTTGTTGTTTCGGGGTCGAGGAAAAGCTTCTGGGACGAGGACTTTGAGCATCTTGCTCATGGGCGAGCTCATAACTTCTCCACAACTGATAGCACCATGCTTTCTGGCAAGAGTGTCACGTCGGCCCGTGAGGAAGTGTTACGATGTCTGCATCAGGCCGAGGCCTCAACCATATTTCTAATTGATCGTATGGAAGCATTAGAGTTAAACGAGTATGTGTTAACAGACAACCTTAACAAAGCGAAGAAAGATGCAATGCAACTCCGATTTGATGTTGTTGATCTCGCCAATGTTCGAAAAACTCTGGAACAAAAAGAGCTTGAGCTGACTTCCTTGCAGACAAAACTGGATGAGTTAATGCCCTTGAAGACTAAACTTGAAGAACTAACACCTAAAGTCGCGGTTTATGAGACTCAGATACAAGAGTTGACAACAAAGTGCCAGAATTTGGAAAATGAGAAAGAAGAGCTTGCTGACCAGCTTTGCGCTACTTTGAATCAGGGTTTTCAGCTAGCCCTAGATCAAGTAAAAATACTCTGCCCTGATGTTGATATCTCCCTTGTGAGTATTACGAAGGAAGTGATAGAAGGTCAACTAATAGAGATAGGTGATGAGTAAGAAATAGAGATATATAATAAGTTTCTCTTTCTTTTGAAAAACCCTTTGCTTGCTGTACTTAAATGTTTTGATTTGTGAGATCCGATGCGCTGTTTATTTAAAAAATGTGTGGCTAAGCTATAGAACTTCATATGCATTTATAACGTGTTGGTATGAAAAAGAAATCGTTTGATAAAATACCTGGATTATGATGTTTGCCTTAAATTCCTTTGCACATGACATCCGCCGTAGATGATTGGGTGTCGGCCTTGTGTCTTTAGTATGCTGGATGGGAACGTTAGGACAGAGTAACTTAACTTGCGATTTGAGAATTTTAGATGTATGTTCGAGGTCGGACCGAGTAAAGAGCCCTCAGCGTACTGAGGTTTTTCCAAGTGCGTAGCGAGGTCGGACCAAATAAAGAGCCCTCAGCGTACTGAGGTTTTCCAAGCGCGTAGCGAGGTCGGACCGAATAAAGAGCCCTCAGCGTACTAAGGTTTTTCCAAGCGCGTAGCGAGGTCGGACCGAATAAAGAGCCCTCAGCGTACTGAGGCTTTTTCCAAGCGCGTAGCGAGGTCGGACCGAATAAAGAGCCCTCAGCGTACTGAGGCTTTTTCCAAGCACGTAGCGAGGTCGGACCGAGGATCTATACAGCACCATGACGTAAAAAACCCACCTCGTTAAAAAACCCTCCCCTGTTTATGGAAGGGAAAAAGAGTGTGGGACCCACCTCATAAAAAGAAGAGTGTGGGATTTTATTTATAGGAATGAATGTTTTGCAAAGAACAAGAAAGTAATAATGTATACAAAGAAATATTTAACTAAAATAGAACCGTAAATTGGCTGCGTTCCAAGTCCTGGGAATTGTTGTCCCGTCCAGCGTCTCTAGTTTATACGCTCCACCCAAAAGAACTTTCTGTACGCGGAATGGTCCAACCCATTTGGGTGATAGCTTATCCTCTAGTTCGGCTGCGTGGGCCTTTCTAAGCACCAAGTCGTTTTCTTTGAAATCGTGAGGTCTTACTTTGGTCTGATATCGTCGTTCCACTCTTCTTCTGGTAGCTTCACTAGTGATCCGAGCTAATTCACGAACCTCTTCCAAGACTTCGAGATTTCCGCGAATGCTCTGGTGATCGACCTCTGGGGAAACCCTCTCCCTTGTCGAATTCCCGAACTCTGTGGGAAGGAGAGCATCAGTTCCATATACTAAATTAAAAGGGGTTTCATGCGTTGTCGTCTGGGGAGTCATGTGGTATGCCCATAAAATTTGAGGTATTTCTTCTAGTCAGGAGGTTCTTGCCGAGCTTATTCTTCATTTGAGCGCTTTTAAAATAACTTTATTGGCCGCTTCAGCTTGACCATTTGTCTGGGGATGCTCTACGGATGAGAATCTTTGCTTGATCCCTACTTCGTTGCACAGTTTTCTAACTTGTGAGCTCGTGAATTGAGTTCTGTTATCTGATATAAGGTGATGAGGTCTGCCGAATCGACATATTATGTTTTTTCAGATAAATTTTGCGATTTTTGAGGCCGAGATAGAGGCAACTGGTTCTGCTTCGATCCATTTCGTCATATACTCAATAGCAACCACTAAAAATTTCATCTGCCAAGCCGCTAGCGGGAATGGACCCAATATATCGATACCCCATGTGTGGAAAGGCCACGGAGCATTGATGGAATGTAAGAACTCGGGCGGAGCATGATGTAGGTCAGAGTGCCTTTGACATTGGTCACACTTTTGCACATACTCTACGCAATCCTTCTTCATTGTGGGCCAAAAATAACCTACTCGGAGTGTACGTAACATGAGGGCTCGTCCACCAATGTGACTTCCGCATATTCCCTCATGAAGTTCGACCAGAATCCTCTTGGCTTCTTTCTCGTTTACACAAGTTAAAATGTGTCGGGAAAACCCGAGTCGGAAAAGATGACCATCTAACAGAGTGTATCTAGAAGAACTCCTTTTTACACGATGAGCTTTTGTTGCGTCTGAAGGTAATACTCCATCGGCGAGGTAGGTTTTGATGGGAGTCATCCAAGTTTCTGAGCGGTTATTTCCCTGAGAAGTCATGATTACGACGTTGTCTGCACGATTTATGCGCGGGGTACTTAGCGTTTCCCGAATAACTGATTTCTGTTGCTCTGGTTTGGTGCAGCTGGCTAGTTTAGATAGAAGATCTGCTCGGTTATTGTCTTCTCGAGGAACATGTATTAATTCAAAGGTGGTAAAGGCTGTAGCCAAAGATTTTACATATTCTAGATACCGTGCTAACTGGGGATCCCGAGTTGCGAAATCACCGTTGACTTGTCCAGTCACTAGTAAGGAATCGCTCCAAGCAATGAGATGAGAAATTCCCATTTCCTTGGCTAACAACATTCCTGCGGCTAGAGCCTCATATTCTGCTTGATTATTGCTGGTTTTAAAAGAGAATTTCAGGGATTGTTCCACCAGAACTCCTCCAGGTCCTTCTAGGACTACTCCTGCTCCACTTCCTCGTTGATTAGAAGAACCATCTACTGATAAGAGCCATTTTGTGGCTACCATGTCCTTCTTGTTGGCGTCGCAGCCATCGTTACTAATCGAAGGCAGAGTCTGTTCTGCTAAGAAATCTGCCAACACCTGTGCCTTAATGGGCCCTCTCGGTTCGTACGTGATGTCATACTCTCCAAGTTCCAAAGCCCATTTTACCAAACGACCTGTCATATCAAACTTTTTGAGGACCTGCTTGATAGGAAGGTCAGTTTTCAGTATCACCTGAAAACGTTGGAAATAAGGTCGGAGTTTTCATGCAGTGATTACGATTGACAAAGCTGTTTTCTCCAAGGTCGGATATCTCTTCTCCGCAACCCGTAGTAATCGGCTGACGAAGTATATGGGCCGTTGCGCGCCCTCTTTTTCCTGTACCAGGACCGAGTTGATCGCATGCTCGGTTACGGTTATGTACATTTGTAACAGAATTCCAACCTCGGGCCGACTGAGTACTAGAGGACGACTTAGATATTCCTTCAGTTCTGTGAAGGCCTGTTCACAATCAGGTGTCCACTGGAACTTATTATTCTTTTGTAAACATTGGAAGTAGGGATGTCCCCTGTCACCACCTTTCGCTAAAAATCGTGCCAGTGCTACCATTCTTCCTGTTAACTGTTGCACCTCACGTATACAGCTCGGGCTTTTCATGTTGATGATCGTCGTGCATTTATTAGGATTAGCCTCTATTCCCCTTTCGGTTAACATAAAACCTAGGAATTTGCCGGCTTTGACACCAAAAACGCATTTTTCCGGGTTTAAGCGTAATTGGTATTTGTTGATAGTATCAAATAACTCTTGGAGATCGTCTGCGTGACTGCTTTCGCTGACCGAGGTGACCACCATGTCATCTATGTAAGCTTCTACGTTGCGCTCGAGCATAGGTTGTAGAATTATGTCCATCATCCCCTGATATGTTGCGCCCGCATTTTTGAGTCCAAAAGGCATGACCCGATAACAAAAGTTTGCCTTAACTCCCATGAAAGCCGTTTTATCCTCATCCTCCGAGTGCATTCAGATTTGGTTGTATCCAGAGTATGCATCCATGAAGCTTAACAATCCACAACCTGACACTCTATCCACCAAAGAGTCTATGTTGGGTAGCGGGTAGGAGTCTTTAGGGCATGCAGCGTTCAAATCCGTGAAATCGACACACATTCGCCATTTTCCATTAGCCTTTTTCACCATTACTATGTTGACCAACCATTCGGGATACTGGATCTCCTTGATGTGTCCAGCCTTTTGTAATTTCAAAATCTCCTCCGCGGCGGCCTCCGCCTTTTCTTTGTTTAGCCTTCTCCGTCTTTGTATTTTTGCCTTACTTTTGGGATTTACATTTAAACGATGACAAATGATATCTGGGCTGATTCCTGGCATGTCTCTGGCGGTCCAGGCGAACGACACAAGGTTGGATCGTAAAACCCGACAGAGATCGGCCTCTATTTTCGGATCCATGCCCGAGCCAATTTTCACCTTCCTTCCTGAAGAAATTTCGATCTCCTTTAAGTCTCCAACAGGCTTTGGACCACGACGTTCGTCTGCCGACCTCGGGTCTAACTCATCTTGCTTGGTTTCGTCATTGACGGGAGCTGCCTATGCCAAAGTGTAAGTCCTTCGGGTACGTAAACTATTTTCGTAACACTTGCGGGCGACTTCCTGGTCAACCTTCATGGTGACAATTTTTCCTTCTGTTGGAAATTTCATTTTCATATGACTAGTGGAGACGACTGCCCCCAATTTGTTTAGGGACGACCTTCCTAGCAATAGGTTATAGGAAGAGGGTGCATTTACTACCAGGTACCGAATCACGATGGTCTTTGTTGCCTGCTCGTCTGAAAAGGTCGTCCTTAAATCTACATGGCCACGGACTTCAACTTGTTCCCCCGAGAAACCCACTAGGACCCCATCGAAAGGTTGTAGCTGATCGCGAGGTACTTGTAGACCTACAAACGCGTCCCAGAACATCACATCTGCTGAACTTCCTTGATCGATGAGAACTCGATGGACATTTCGCCCCATCATGACGACCGATAAAACTACCGGGTCATCTTCATAGGGATAGACGTCCCTCATGTCTTCCCATGTGAAAGTGAGAGTCGGTACCGAGCCTGGTGTTTCTATAGTGGTTGTCGTCATGACACTTCGGGCATATCGTTTTCTCGATGACTTGGTCGATCCGCCACCTGCGAAACCCCCTGCTATAGTATTGAAATCTCCAAGGATCGGTATTTCGTGTGATTCTCCCGTCTGCTTTTGATGTTGCGGTCGCTCAATCTCAGTTCGTGGATTTTCTGAGCTTACGTACCTTTGGATCATCCCTCTGCGCGCAAGACTAGCTAACTGTCCTGTTAGAGGATAACATCCTTTGGTATCGTGGCCATGAGTTTTGTGGAATTCACACCAAGCAAATGTATCCTTTCCTAGCAATCTTTCAGTTTCTAAAGGGAATCGTAGATATCGTGCAACTTCATCGTCTTTGATTATCTGAATTTTAGGTTTAATTAGGGTCGGACAGAGTGGTTTGATCAACTTCCTCTGAGGTGGTCTCTGGGTGGAGTAAGGGGCAAATTTGTGATTAGTCCTCTTATGGGGTGAAAAAGCCTCCATTACCTGCTGCCTGGTATCCCTATTCTTATAGTCCGGGTTAGGGCGTTTTTCATCCGCTCTTTTCCGTTGCATGGCTTCCTCTGTTTCGATATGAACTGCGGCTCGGCTTCTCACCTCGGCTAATGACATGGCCGGTAGTCTGATTAAGGACTCACTGAAAGGGTTCGCTCTTAATCCTTTGACAAAGGCTCCTACCAGCATCTCCTCACTAGGATTAATGAGTCCCATACTTATGTCGCAGAAACGATTCAGGAATTGCTTTAGTGATTCCTCTGGATGTTGTTTTATGTCGAACATATCGGCGATCTGTAATTGCTTAGGTCGGTTGACAGCAAACCGCTCCATAAACACTTAGGAGAATGCGGCGAACGATGCTATGGAAGCTGCGGGGAGCTTACTGAACCACTTGAGAGCAGTTCCGGTGAGTGTTCCCACGAACATTTTGCAACGAATAGCGTCGCTTCCTCCGGAGATCAACATTTGAGCTCGGAAGGCCTTCAGATGGGCTTCGGGATCGCCTTCGCCGAAAAACGGTGGAATTTTCGGGATGATGAAATGCGGAGGAATCAGCTCGTCCATGATTCCTCGTATAAAAGGATGTCCCTCCTCCTGGATCGCGCTTCTATTTGTAAGACCACGGTCATGAAAATGACCACGATCCCTCATCCATGTCCTCAGCTCCTCATTGCTCCGACGCAACTGTTCTTGTTGTCGTAACGATTCTTCCAAGCGTTGACGAGATTCTGATGCCTCTTTTCGCAAACGCTCGCTTTCTACTTCTACTTCCGCCCGTCGTGTTGTTTCGCGCTCTTGCCATCGTGTTTGCTCGTCGTTCGCTTGCTTCCGCATTACTTCATTCTCTCGACGTAGGTTTTCTATATGTTGCATTATTTGTTCCATCGTAGGAGGGTCATCTCCTCCGTTGTTTCCTGTTGATGACGTGATCGCCATCTCGGTTTTTAGTGGACAGGGATACTAGTTTTACCTGCCCCACAGTGGGCACCAATGTTTCAGTCTAGGAGTGCAGCCCAAACCAAAACAGTGATTTTCTACCGTCGAACGTTATCTCTCTCAATTTCTGCCTTAATCCTGCACCCTCACTCTCTTTTTTCGTCCCCTTCAATGGTACTGGAATCCACCTTTTAAGCATTCTCGCTAGCCATGTTTCCCTTAATTCGTTCCTGAAAATCAGTCCACGTCTTTCCTAAAATCTAGGAATCCAGTACTCGATTTTTACGCATCAGTTTCTTTTATCTTTTATGGGCCTATGGGTCGTATCGTTAATTTGGGCCTGTATGGATCGCATATGCTGAAAATGTTGTGGTTTCATCCGAGGGTCCGACTTGATCCGATCGTTCCGAGCTATTCCGATCTGGCACCTCGGTCCCGGTACAGAAATATATTTAAAATTTTTAAAAAATTACCGTGATGCAGAACAAATTTTAGCCCTAATAAGTTGAATGAAAACTAATGATTCAAAAAAAAATTTAGGGTTGAGAGATGTTTGAGCAATAATTTTTTTCTTAACAAGGTTATTTTAGTCATTTAACAAATATTGAAGGTGCGGGAAAAGGTACGAAGCAGAAGCCACTATTTTGCTGGGCATGACAAGGGCCCGATCCAATAAAAGGCCCAAAAAGAATTGTTCGAGAAAGAAAAAAGCAACAACATTTCAGTTTTGACGAAGGGAAAGTTCCCGCATAAGAAAATCTCTTGCAGTGTATAAACAGAAGTTGAATCTGTGTACTGCGTTGTTTTTTGAGACAAAAATTTAAAGTGTTAGAAGAATGGAGGAACTAAAATCTGCTCTGGACGAACACATTGTGCTTATGACAGATCTTTTTCAGAAATTCTCCACCGATATTCGTGCTGGCTTTATCCCCGCTTATGATAACTTCATGGGTTTCTTCCATGCCATTGACTGGAAGGTAGCTTTCCAATTTTGGTTTTTCTAAACTTCGTTTGTTCTTTTTTGATTTTCTAGTTTAGTGTTTGTTCTTTCTTTATTTATGGATCTGTGGGTTTTAAATTTAAGCTCCGTGTTCTTTTGTTATTGGGACTCACCGTTTGTTGTATATTGATTTTGGATTTGCGGGTTTTCAGTTTAAGCTCATGTTCTTTGTTCTTGAGCTGTGAATTGTGGATTTGTGTTTTCAATTTGATTGTCAACGTGATTATCATAATGCGTTACTTCCTACAATTTAAGAGGCGATAAGGACTTTCTGGTGTTTGTTACTTGAATGACAGCTGCAGTGTTGAAGTCTGAACTTCTCTTATGACTTGGAGGGAAATTTTAGTCCTATTTTATTAGATGGTTTATTTCGTCAAGTATCCAACCACATCTTATCAGCACCTTTCATCAACCTTTTGTGTTAGATTTGTTATTCATAGTTACTCTTGCACATTATATTTTTGTGTTAGAGTGGAATATGAGATTGAATCAAGCCAATTCCTATCTTTTCTTATTGAAATCCAAATTAAAAGAAAAATTTACTGGATTGATGGGAGGCCTTCTAATAATTTTTCTGATGAGAATGTATTTCAAATCAGAAAGTGAAAATGTTCTCTTGTGGTCTCTATCCTGATGTCATCGTCTAATTCTCTAACTTTACATGATGGTGGTTGTTGAATAAATTCAATAATCTTGTTCTCATTATTTTAGTCCATTAAAAGTATGACTTATATATGTTTTTATTGTAAGTGATCCTCAATTTCGATGTTTGAATCAGACAGAATAACATGATCTTAATGTTTATAAAAGTTTGTTGACGGGTGTTTGGTTGTATTTTGTTTTAGTTTTTGGGTTCCAGATATCATTTTATTTTAATTTGGGTATGTGAGAATTCTATCCTTGAACTTGAAGTACAAAATATGGTGTAAGTTTTCAAGGTTTAGGTTTTTTTCCTCCTCGTGAAATTTGTGTTTGGTAGATGTTTAGTGCTTGTTTGTGCTGTGAGTGGCATGATTTTGTTCTTGGATCTCATTTTGTGCTATTATATTTTTTGGTGATATAATCTTATGAATTTTTTTAGATTTTGTGTTTGGTAATATTTGATTACTGGAATAGGTATAAGTTGGATAGAAATTTTCAAATTCAAATTTGATGAAGAGGGGATGATTATAAGAAACTATTACTTCATTTGCAATTTGGTGTAGTCAGTGACCCTTTCTTTATTGTGATCTTTTAATGTTGCATATCAAAGGATATAAACAAAATGATGGTATTTGGCTTGACAGCTTAATAGAAAAGAAACAATGGAAGAGAATTCATGTTGGTTCTTGGCAGGAGTATCTTGAGATTTCATATCTATATACTGCTGTCTTAGTGTACAATGCTTATAACATTTACATATGTACTTTGGTTTTCGGATCATGACTTTCTGTGTTTTCTGTTCTCAGATTGTTAAATCTCTATCATTTTTCTTTTTCTGAATTCTCCTTTTGGGTTTACTAATTTTTCTGTTTACCCTTTGTTTCAGGAACCATGGCTAATGGGATTAGTAGGATTCCATGTTGTGTTGCTGCTTGTAGTTATCATCTCTAGAAAGAAGACGAACTTTCAAATGTTTTTATTCCTTTTGACATGTATGTTTCATTCCTTACTTATTTTAGGCTGAATTAAAACTGATTTATTTATTTTGAGGCAGCTAGCCTCATTCTTGTTTCATTTTGTTGATTTCCTTGAATCCTTCCTAATAGTTAAGTGAGTGCCTTGCCTTTGCTTGATGACGTTGGCTGAAATAAAATACCTCACACAAATTGTCTGAAAATGAGAGGAATGCTGTCCAATATTATGTTTGGCTTTGCGCTTCATGCAAGCATTTTGCTTGTTAATGTTTCTTGCATTGCAAATATACCTACTATTGTCAAATTAGTGGGACAAAATCCAGCCATTTTAGCATCTTGAAACAATATATTCTTTTGCATTGTGAAGAGCTCAAATTGTTGTAAATTTCTCCATATCATTTATGTAAAGATTTCTTTTAAAATGAGAAATTTGATGATGGATTATCGTTTATGTCAAGTACCCATTTAGTCCAATTGAATATTCAAGCTCATTCATAATCAATGTGCTGGAAAGTTAGTAGCATTCTTTTAGGACACTTTGTCCTAACAGGGCTTGCTTTAGATAATGGGTCGAGTGGCACAACTTTTGGAATCTATTCAAAGAGGAAGGTTATAGGGGGATGTGGATGAGCTGACTAGGCAGATTGTTAGTATGTATTGTATATAGGGGAGAAACATTAGTCTGATAAAGGGGAGTGCATTAGGACCTTAAGAAATGTTGATGTAATTTCACTGGACTGATACAGTATTAACAAGTTTCTTGATTTATCTAGTTTAACAGTAGCAAATATGTACATAACGGATTCTCTGCATTAGTCTTAGATGTGCTGAACTCGTCTTTCATAAAGCACAAAAGTTGAATCATACTTAAAGTTCAGTAGTAGAGTCTAGAAAATTTTATTCTACTTTGATGTTTGCTATCTTTCTGCAAAAAATTGTTGCTTTGTGCCTATAAAAAGAAATCAAGTTATAAAGATGGTAGGGTAACAATTGTACCATACGTTTTGTGTGAGGCTGAAATTTTCCGAGACACAATTTTCTTTTTGGGGAAAATTAAGTTAAATTCTTAATAGGCAGGATTTGCATAGAATCATTATAAATTTAAATCCTGAAAAGAGGATGATGATGCAAACAAAGGCTGATTAATAAAGAAATATTGGGTTTTATTTAGGATATCGTAGATTTACTGATGTTTAGGATATTATTGTGAAACTGGCTCGATATTAGTCATCTACAATGGCCTAAGGTATGATATATCATTTCATTATGTATCATGATTAACCATCTATGTTCTGAACTCAACTATTCCTTGATAAATAGACTGTAAAGAAATTGTCCAAGACTAACTACCCTGGAAGGTTAAGTTGTTTGCTATGCCTAGGAATAGTTTTACACCCAACATGTCTCTTATGCAAGAGCTCTTTGGTTATGAAGAGCAAGTGGTGCACATGCACCATACCATCTTAAAGGCTATCTGTTAAAATTTTAAAATGTTTGTGGTAGTTATTGACCCAATGACGGCTATATTTATCTATTACTAGCATCATTAAACTTTGTGGATAACTAGTGCTGTTTTTCTGTGACTAGTTGTTGATCATTTTAACACTATCAATCTCCCACTTTTATATCAACATTATGTGACTTCTACCTTTTTTGTATTGATTGGACCGTTTATAATCCCTACCACGTATGTGGTCTAACTGTGATTAATTTTTTCCATCCCCTTGTATGCTTGCAATCTTGCAGATATTTCTGAAGTTCTAGTCTCTATTAACTTTCCTCTTTGTTCCCACAATAGAACATTATGACGTTGTGGGAAAAGACTTGGTTGTTCTTGAAGCTTGTCTTAGTACAAATTGTTTGATGCAGTGGTTGGTGTATATCTTGCTGAGCGTCTGAACAGAATTATGGGTAAAAACTGGAAAAGCTTCTCTGGTCAGAACTACTTTGATCCCAGTGGGCTATTTATGTCAGTTCTTTGGTCTGGACCTCTTCTTATCATTTCTATGATAATCTTGGTTAGTATTTTTCATCACACAACCATTTCAGTGCTGCTGTTTTTTCCTTTTCACATTTAACATTGACTTGCAAAATCTTTCTCTATGTGCAGATCAATACACTCTTCTCCTTATGCTACTTGATTGTTAGGTGGAAAAGAGCTGAACTCAGACATCGTGCTAGGGCTGCTCGTAACAAACAAGAGTAGTTCATGCTATTGGCAATGTAATAATAAGGTTTTACACAACAATTTTCTTTTTCTTTATTTAGTATTTTTATTATTTCTAATTTTTTGTGTACACTATTTACGGGATTTTTTTTAGCCTTTTAGCTCCTTTCGTTAAAGGGGCTGAGAATTAAATGAAGTGCTGATGTGACTATATTAACGAGATTGTATGGATGATGATCACTGACAAAATGTGTCTGTATTTTGGGACTAAGAGTTTCAGATTTTATTTACAGCGAATAGATAGTAATTTAAACCGATTTAAAGTAAAACCTGATATCAAATAGACTGGATTTTTTTTTAATTGTTTGAATTTATTTTAAGCGAAAGCTCTCATCTCTAAGCAATAAAAGAAACTTGGTAATATAGTATAAATTAATATTTAATTGAAAATATAACTGATATATGCATAAGAAAATTTGTTATAATTTGAATTAAAATATCATTTTCATATTTAAAATGTTTTTCTTCTTATGAACTTTAATTATATAAAATAAATATATATCATGTAAATTTGACATACTAACATACTAGTAAGATTAAATTAGACATGTTCGAGGACAAGCTGGTTGAATTTAGCTGGGTGAATTGAATCAAGATTTTAAAAAGAAAGTTATTTTGTTAAAAGTTGCAATTTTTAAAATTTCAATCTAATTAAAAAAAAATAGCATACTATTTATAAAAGTTAATTCAATGCTTCAAGTAAATCAGAGTCAAATTATTACAAGTTTGTCTAAATTAATTCATACATAAGAAAAACATAACAATTTATCCATAACACGAAATATAATTTACAGTTTAAAAAGTCACAATATTTTGATACACGAAGTCTTCCCCATAAAGAGTAGTCTTAAATTTTAATGTTTTCAATCCCATAAAGAATAGACCAAAAAGAAATAGTATTTAATGTCAAAGCAATTTTTACATTTAGAAAAAAAAATTATTTCTGTAATTCTGATTGATTATTACCTCTGAGTCAACTTTGTACTACAAATCAAAGCTTTCAACTATTATTGGGATTCAAAAAACCATGAAAGGGAACAAGTACATGTCCTCTCGTATGAAAGAACATAATATTTGGTCAGCATCTTCACCATGCCAAAAGGTCAAATCCAGTGTTATTATCTTCAGCATCATCGCCCAAATATCTATTCAACTCATTCCTTTGTTCATCTCTTTATTTATTTTTTCTTTATTTTCATTATAAATTAACTGTCTGAATTCTCATCATCATTACCATTGTTCTCAATATTTGTTAGATTAGAGACACTGTCTTAAGTCACAGTACTACTTTCAATAGAAATAGGATGTTTCATTGTATATTCAATAAACATTTTCCCCATCTGATCATCCAATTTTTTCACCGTCTATTTATCGTTTATTAGCACCATACATTTTCTTTAAGAAAAAAAAAATGAATATACTCAAATTTAAACATGTCAAGAAATTGAAGCCACAAACAAAAGATAATTAATCTTATGACTTTCCCAATATTTATTAAACGTCAATCGCATATTCATTGTCTTATTATATATATATATATATATATATATATATATATATATATATATATATATATATATATATATATATATATATAATAGCATAGTTTATTAAGCCTTCTTATTATTTCACAAATATTTTAGAAGTTATGAAACAAAGTTCATTATTACATAATTTAGGATGTTGAGTTTGAAAACAATGTAAATTGACAATAATATAGTAAATTATTTTATACGTTGGATTTCGTCAGACACGAACTTTGGTTGGACTTAACAGATAAAAGCGTATATGTTATGACTTTATTTAACTGATCGGACGCAAGAGTATAACTTAAACACTTTGTCTAATAATATACATCATATTTGCGTGGTTATAATAGTAATGTGCGAGTCTCCATGTTAGAAAAATTCTATCCACAAATTTACAACAAAATTCTTAATTACATACGTCATAAAATAAACTAAGTTGTATCATTAAGTTCTTAGGGCAAAAATTCTAATTCATACAAACAAATTAAGTGAATTAATATCATGGTTACAATTTGTGTCATCGTTCTCTTTCTTTGAAAAATAGAAAAGTAAGGTTAAATCTTTCTCTTATCTCTAAAAGTTTACCATAACAGAAAAGTAAAGTTAAATCTTTCACTTATCTATAAAATTTTACCTTACCTTAAGGTAAGTGTGGAACATAATTATTCAAATAAATTGACAATGGAATGAAACAACTTCTCAAAATGTTAACAAACTAATTAGTATAAAAATATAGTTTACATCCTTCTTTTCCCTTAATTCTTTAAATTATATATTATTTAATTGTGATTAATATTATAAGGAGAGGTTTGCAAATTGAGAAATAACTTTATTAACAATTCATAATAATCCAATTTCAATTAATAAGAAACATTCAATGGACTCATGTTTTCAGAAAGACTCATTTTAAATACACTATAAGCAAATCCACACATTATTAAATCAGGATAAGTTCATCACACTGTGTGAGGACTCTCCTTCTGCTTCTCCTTCTCACTACCTGATTCTCTATATGACTTAGATCATCAATGAAGCAAAGAATATTTATTATAACATATGTATCAACACTTAATGGACAATTCAAACAATGGTCATGATCCCATAAGAAAGACCTCAAATTCATGCTACATCAATCGGTCTCAATAATTGTCTCCATAATCAATTTAGTTTATCTTTGCAAGAAATATATCATCAATCATATATGCATCATTTCAATTTAAATGGTAATAAATCAAAATAAGACTTCCATTACATTAATATAATATCCAAATTCAATATATATCAAGTTAACATAAAAGTTAAAGATAAACATATCTTAGCATTTAAAATATTTAAAAACTCATTTTTTTAGAGTTCATGAAATTCTCTCTCTTTCTCACTCAACATTTGGCCGGCTTAGCGAATTAAACACATTAAAATTCGCCCAGCCTAGAATTTTGCTCACACAACAAAAGTTTTCTGCACAATAAGTGAATTTTAGCTTGTCCAATTAAAACTCAGCCACTAAGCAAATGACCACTTGGAGCTTTTATAAATAATAATAAAAAAAGCTTCATTGAGCAAGAATTTGACTTGCTAAGTGACTTACTCATCCCAAACTATGGATTTTTCATAAAACACTTTCGCTCTACAAGGGTCTTACTCGCCTAGTGACCCAAATCCTTGGGAACTTTTTTCACAAGGCTCGCTCAGGTAGCATCAACTCGTCCAATGAGTAGAATGACCTATGTCTATGGGTTTTAAATTTTCCACTTCGCCTAGCATTTAGAGCTCGTCCAACGAGTCTGCATAATTCAATAAATCTGATGGATATATCATATTGGTCTTCACTCCAACTAGTATTTTTAAGGTTTAATTACTAGGACGGTACCCACTTTGGTAGAGGTGTGTCAATCTGGTATCCATTTATAAAAAAATGTCAATTACATCCCAACTTTTGAGAAAATGCTTCAATTAGGTTCCTTTCAAATGGAGATGACTAATGCCGTTAACAGTATGCCACGTGTCAGTTTGTGGTTCTTTTATTTTTATTTTTTAATTTTCTAAAATTTTTAATTTTTTTTTTGCAAAAAAAAATGTCACGTGACAGGTCCCTAGTGTGACACGTGGCATTCTCAGTGTCATGTGGCAATGCAATGTCACATGTTAGTGTCACTATCAAATGTCATTGTCTTGATTTCAATTTAGTCATCATATATGTCTCAATGATTCAATTTAGTCCCTACTTATGTGTCTCTGATTCAATTTTGACCAAATTTTTTTTAATTATTAAAATCCATTTTTTATAAGATTAAAACTAATTAAATATAAATATTTTTACAAAAATTAAGTATTGATATTTATATTAAAATTTAGTGGTAAAAATCATTTTATTAAGTCATTTTTAATAAAAAAATATTAGTATAACATTGATACAAATAAAAATTTTGGTTTAAAATTAGTGAGGGTCAACATTGTTCTATGTTGAAAAAAAAATAATTAACAAAACATGAGTACTTAAAAAAAGTAATTAATAAAGTAATATATTAAAAAGTCGTTTTAATAAAAAATATTAGTATAACATTTATATAAATAATAAATTTGGTCTGAAATTGGAGAGATATAAATGTCAGTAATTAGTTTTGTAAAAATATTTATACTTAATTATTTTTAATCTTATAAAAAAAGGATTACAAAAATATTTTAATTATTAAAAAAAATTAGGACAAAATTAAATCAGATACACGTAGATAGAGACTAAATTGAATCAAGACATATATGGGGACTAAATTGAAATCAACACAATGATATTTAATAGTGACACTGACACGTGACATTGTATTGCCACGTGGTACTGACAATGTCATGTGTCACACAAGAGAACTGACACGTGCCATTATTTTTTTTTGCAAAAAAAAAATTAAAAATTAAAAAATATTAAAAAAAATTGTAGACTAACACGTGGCACGCCGTTAACGGCGTTAATAATTTTTTTCCGAGAGGAACCTAATTGAAACACTTATTCAAAAGTTTGGATGCAATTGACACTTTTTTAAAAGCGGATATCAGATTGACACACCTCTACCAAAATAGGTTTCATCCGAGTAATTAAACCTATTTTTAATCTCTTTTATCAATCATGATAGGTCCAATTCAATTCTAAAATATAGCATAATAGCCGATTTAACCAATATAATATTTTTATACTTAAACTTTTTTTAATCACATAAAGTATTTCAAACCAATATATCATAGTAATATTGAACACAAATCAATCATTATTATTATACTCATATCATCATAGATTTCATCCACACCATAGTATGATAAGATACACGAATCAATAACAAAATAACTAACTCCCCTTCCATGCAATAACTATTCTTAAAGTAAAATTTTAAAGTCGAAGTGGTAAGGTTATTCAAAACTTATGATCTTGTTAAAAGTTTTGATTGAATAGAAATGGTTCTTAGTTCCTCAACTATGACCAGATGCGACCAGATGCGACCGGATCTTGAGATAGATGGGAATGGAAATGAAACTTTAGAGAAGAAAGAAAAATAAATAAATAAATGAAAGGAAAGAAGAGGATATGTAGGAAATTAAAGGGGAAGGGGTCTTATACAGAGTAAATCCATGGATTTGCAATTATTATTATTTTTTTCAAAAAAAAATCACGTATTTACTTTGCTTTAAGAAAATTCAAAACTTGTATTTAGTCCTTTTAAAAAAAAATTAAAATTTTTACATATTAATTAAGAATCTTTTAGTTTATTAGACCAAAACAGTCTCATCATTAGAGATTTATCTAAAAGTTTCTATCTCAATAGTATATTACCAAAATATTCAGACAACATATGATTTTAATCGAAAATGCATTCCTTCTTTTTCATTGTATTTGCACAAACTCTCATTGCCATTTCCTATTATATGCCAAAATCGTTTTAAAAAACTTTTCCATGTTGTTAAATAATTATCCTTATACTATCTTTTAAGTTCTATATAACCTTTTAGCGAACATTTTTCTTTTTCATTACCAATATATTTTTAGTTAAAAATGCCTTTGCCTTTTATCATGAATAAGTTTATGGTTTAATAAATTCAAATATTTTTAAGTAAGTATATAATAAGAACATTTCATACAAGTTTCAATTCTCTTACCAAACCTGATTTTTGTACAATAAAATAGGTAAAATATTTGTACAATAAAGTAAGTATAGATTTCGAATAAAGTAAGATTTTATTAAAGTGACGAAAACGAAATTGTAAATCCAAATGATTTCCATTTAAAATAATTAATAAACTGACTTAAAAATTATTATGTTAAAATAAAATATAAAAGTGTTGTTTTATTTTATAATTATGATAAAATTTAAATATGATTTATGAAAATTTATAAGCTTTACATTTAGTCGCTAATGAAATTTATTTGACTTTACATTCAAATATTTACGTATTATATATTTAATTTTAATTTTTTATTATAATAATTTATACCTTTTTCATCACAGAAGTACCATGTTATTACAGTTAACAGAATGACCAAGACCAAATATAAGACAAAAAATAATATTAAAAACCAAACGGAAAATTAAAATTCTCTTACAAATAAAAATATGTTTAAGCTTGTATATAACTATTATTAGAAAAAATTAGTTCAAAAATAACAATTACATGCATTCAAGAATCCTAATCGACAGAATAAAATCATAAATTTAAATTATAAAAAATATCGCATTTAAAAAAAAGGTTAAAATACTTCGATGGTCCTCGTTTTGGTTCAGAAATCTCAAATTGGTCCTCGAATTTTAATTGATCTCAATTTCGTCCTCATTTTTGTAAATGTGTTTTAAATCAACCCTTTCCGTTATCAGTTGACAAACGACGTTTATTCCTGATGATGTGGCTGTTTTATGTATTCTGACGTGTCATTCAATTGTTTTGGAACATGTGTTCTTGGTTTCTCTTTTAAAAAGTTCATAACTTTTGAAGCTTAGGGTTTGAAAAGGGTGAGGTGAAGTTGTCTCCTGCGTTCTGATTTGGTAAGATTGGTAATGTCTCTCTTTCGTTCTTGCTCGTCCTGCACTTGCAATGGTTGGGAAATGAAAGATTCCAACGTTTCTTCTTATGGAGGTGCGGTGAGGAGGTTCGATTTAACACCTGTTTGCTATTGCGGTGAAAAGGCAATCACGAGAACTGCTAGAACTCCTAAGAACATGGGGAGAAATTTTTGGGGTTGCCGAAAGTTCAAGTTATGAAATTTGTTGTTTTGGTGGACGTTTTTTTTCGTATTTTGATTTTGGAAAACCTAATTTTGTAATTGGTATGTAATTGGTGGTGTTGATTTTTTGTTGGACAGGGTGGAAGTGAAGAAGTTGTTGGCTGCAATTTTTTTGCATGGTGTAGTGAAAATCGCATTCACTACCTTCACCACCCAATTCCAATCCCTAATTCAGTAATTTAGGGTTTCAAGGATGGTGCTTATTTTAATTATCAGGGTCGACACACCCATTTTTCAGTCCTCAAAATAATGCATAAAGCCATGTCAGAAAATTAAAATGAAGTTAACGTTAATAATTTTAACACTGTTAACGATTGGGTTGATTTAAAACACATTTACAAAAATGAAGACGAAATTGAGATCAATTAAAATTCGAGGACCAATTTGAGATTTCTGAACCAAAACGAGGACTATCGGAGTATTTTAACCTAAAAGAAAATTAAAACCCAGGTAGAAATAGCCGTTGCACCTCGTCAAACAAACGGTCACCATTCTCTAATAATTCAATTCAAAACCCTTTCCTTCTCTTTCATTGGTTAAACCTCACTCAGTACTTGCTCACTCCTTCAAACCCAAATTCTGCAACAATCATCGAAAAACCAGAGAAAGAAACACAGAGAATGGATTCTGAGAAGCGAGCGAAAGGCGAGGAAGATGAAGGTGAAATCCCAGTGCTGACTGTGCTCAAGAACAACACAATCCTCAAGAACATCTTCATCGTCAACAAGCCGCCGGAGGAGCCAGATAAGGCGTCACGAGGAGAGCACGTGGATGTTCTCCTCGTGGGACGCCACCCCGACTGCGACCTCATGCTCACGCACCCCAGCATCAGCCGCTTCCACCTTCAGATCCGCTCCAAGCCATCCTCACGCGCCTTCTCCGTTGTCGATTTGTCTTCCGGTAACCTATCCCTCTCTTCTTTCCTTTCTTTTTTCTTGTTTTCATTGATTGGTTTGGTGTTGAATGAATGAAATGAATGAACAAAACGAACGATGGTGGTTGGTGATGACGTTGCAGTGCACGGGACGTGGGTGTCGGGAAAGAGGATCGAGCCGATGGTGAGTGTGGAGATGTGGGAGGGGGACGTGCTCAGGATTGGGGTTTCCAGTAGGGTTTACCGTCTGCATTGGATTCCGATTAGTCGAGCCTATGATTTGGAAAACCCGTTTGTTGCGCAATTGGATGTGGTTGCCGAAGAAGAAGAAGATGAGGAGGAGGAGGAGGATGAAGAGAAAATGCAGGTATGATACAATTGAATGTTTCACACGAGGTGTTTGTGATATCTTCTTTTACTTTCTTTTCTTTTCTTTTGAATTGTATGTTTAATGACTTTTGCATTTTGGCCTTTAAACGAATCAAAAATTGGGTTTGATATGACTTTTAAGCTGTTGATTGTAAAAAATAACAAACTTACTCTGTACAGTGTGATTGTGATGATTGAATGGCGGTATAACTATTTTCTGTTGAGTTGCATGAGAAAAGCTTGAGGTTCATGTAAGTACAATTATTATAAGCGTCGAATTGAATAGTGCTCGATGTACCAAGAAGCTTGACATAATTGGTAGATAATTCATTACCAGGTCATTTACATGAAAAAGATCTCGTTATGATATGTAAATTCTACTTGGTTGATATTTATGTCTTGAAGAGATATACCAATGGGACTTTGTCAGTGGTCACGTGCATGAAAAAGGCTTTTTTATGTTAGGTAAATTTCATTTTGTTCGCGTTTATGTCTTGAAGACATATTATAAGTGACCAGAGTCTTTATTGTTGTTATGAAAGGTAAATCACCTTTTGCTGATCTTTATGTCTTCACATTTCTGTTTTGGCTAGACATTAGTGTCCCCTGTTTGCTAAGGAATACTTTTAGTACACAAACAAAAAATACCACACTTAGGTTACCATGCATTAATGTCTAGATGCATTTTGTATTATTTTGAATATTTATTTTTTTTAAATATTATTCACTTTTATATAAGAGAAAAGTTATAACACTGCAGTAAGATCCAAAGACGTAATATTACAATATGTTTATGTTTCGATTCAAAGACTTGTGCTTTTATTTATGAATTTTTTGTATGTTTTAATATTAGTCGAGTCATGTGTTTCAATTTTTAAAAATTTTCGTGTCCCTTTGTCTGTGTTGTATTGTATATTCAACTGTTTTTTGTAAGTTATGTTTGAACAGGGTACTGATTGTGAACTATGTACCAGGCTTACTTTGCTGTTTTGTTTAAGTATTATAACATGATCTCTACGTTTCTGCTTTCGCAACCTGCAGAAGTTGAATGGCTGTTCTGCTGAAATGGAAGTGGATTCAATTGTTGAGGATATAAGTTCTTTATTCCTTGATGAGAATGTAAAACTAACTGTGGAAGAGGAGATTCACTTGGCACCTTGGATTCTGGAAGAAGAGAAGAGCCCATCGCAAGAGGAAGCAATTGGAATCCAAATATCTGATGGTGAAAAAAGTTTGGGTGACTCTGTAAGTCAGGTTCTATCACCACCTTATGTGGGATCACTTGTCCGAGGTCATGACATACTGACAGAAAATTTGTCTGAGACTTTATGTTTGCCACCTCTGGAAGCTTTTTTGGAGACCAAAATGTTGCATTTCCATACTCCACTTGATACACTTTCCTCCCCATTACCACCTGGTCATGAAAATTCGTTTGAAAAGCTTCATTTCAACTTGCCTAAAGAAGCTGAATGTGAATATGAATGTACAGACAGAGATGATGAACGTGTTGTAGATGCCTTTACAGTTCCTGCGCCTCTTGATGAGGAAAGTTTAGCCGAAGATGTAATACTGCCTATGGAATCTGAATCCGAATGTGCCCTCAAAGATGATGGAAGCACGTCAGATGATTTTACTGCTGGAGTTGGAAATATGGATTCTGTGGATATGTTGCTTCCAGTCAAGGAAGCTGTGCTAGGAACCCTCGTTGAGCAGATTAAAATTGTTGACATAGTTGCTATTGATTCCTCATCTGACGTAGAAAAGCAAGACATGTATAGATCACAGTCACAGCTGCGGAAGGATAAATTTTGTCATGACAGTGGGCACTTACTCAATGAAATAACTCAAGACGTTAGAAACAAGTGCACAGATAGCATCTCCCTCATATCAGGTCAGATAGAGTCAGTCAATTTATCAATGACACAAGAATTAGTTTTCAATATTATGAATAAGGATCAGACCCTGCAGTCTGATATGGAAATCCTTGAAAGCTGTGTAAAAGCAGAGGAGAAAACTTCAGCAAATCATAATATTTGGTCAAGAAGAGGTAGATCTAATAGAGCTCCTCAGGTTCGAACTAGCAAGAGCACAGTTAAGAATGCAGCCAACGTTGACGCTGAAGTTGCAATGAGCAAGGAGAAGGATATCAGAAAGAGAACAATCACAAAGAATCTTTTCTCTGTACAGGATGGGGAGGTAGAGGAAGAAGAAATCTTCACTCCAGATAAAGAAAATTTTAGTCCAAATACCCTCCAGAAACGATTATTGAAAAAGGATAAAGTAGAAGAAATTAAACATTCAAGGTCACAAAGGTCACGACCCTTTTCAAAGCATCGAAGTGAAAGCACCGCTTTAAGCAAAATGAACCAGAAGGATATCATAAACAAAACAATTTCAAAGGATCTTTTCTCTGTTTCGGATGGGGAGAAAGAGGAAGAATTCTTCGCTCCAGATAAGGAAAACATAAGTCCAAATACCCTTCAATTGAAGCTTCTGAAAAATAAGGGTAAGGTAGAAGAAATTAAACGTTCCAAGTCAAAAATGTCACCTCTTTCAAAGGGTATATTTAATCCTGACATATATCCAAATGAAAGCACAGGCCCCACTTTATGCAAAACGAACCAGACAGATGTAAAAAATAGTACAATGTCAGACGATTTCATCTCTGACTTTGACGGGGAAGAAGAGGAAGAAGAAATCTTCACCCCTAATAAGGAAAACTTCAGTCCAAATACCCTTCAGTTGAGGCTCCTGAAAAATAAGGGTAAGGTAGAAGAAATTGAATGTTTCAAGCCTCAAAAGTCACCCCTTTCAAAGGGTACGTTTAATCTTGACGTTTATCCAAATGAAATCATAGGTTCCGCTTGTGGTAAACTGAAACAGATTGATACAATAAATAGCTCAATCTCAAAGGGTCATTTCTCTGATTTGGCATGGGAAGAAGAGGACGAAGAAATCTTCACTCCAGATAAGGAAAACTTCAGTCCAAATGCCTATCAATTGCGGCTTCTGACAAAGAAGGGTAAGGTGGCAGAAATTAAACATTCCAAGTCTCCGTGGAAAGACAATCAAAAGTTGCAAAGAAATCCTTTTTGCAGCCAAATCAACTTGGCACAGGAGCAACATCTTGTGACATCAGAGGACAGAGTGGAAAGGGTACCTTTCCAATCACTAAATAGCTCAGCAGACAAGGGAAAATCAAACACTTTTTACCCTGTTTCTGCAGCCAAAAGCTTTCATTTCAGTAATTGTGGACAAATTTTAGACCAGCACATTAACCACCCTTCTGTAAGTTTCCACAGGAAATATCATGCATTCATGTTTACTTAGAATGATTCAATAAACTGGGTAGAGTATGTTTATATCTATTTTAATTTGCAGGATATTAGTGGGGTGCCAAAGAAGACTAGCTGGGACATGATTGTGGATACCAGTTGTCTTGTGAACAAGGAATCAAGGAAAGCTCTGCAGCTTTTACAAGGTCTCAAGGGGACTAGGTTAATCATTCCAAGATTGGGTAATGTGTCTTAAACTGTCATTTCCTTATCTTTTACTGTTTTAAATAAATGAAGCAGTGTTGTTTCTCACAAGTATAGCTATCATCACTCTTCAATGTCAGTGATAAGGGAACTGGACCGTATGATGCGACAGTTCAAAATCTTCAGAAGAACTTCAGAGGCTTCCTTGGCATTGGAATGGATTGAAGAATGTATAGTGAAGACAAACTGGTGGATTAAAATCCAGAGCTCAGCAGATGAAGGAAGGTTAATAGCTCCAACCCCACCTGCTTCTCCCCAGTCTCAGTTTAGTGAAGACAGTGGAACTTCTCTTTCATACCAGAAATGCATGGAAATTGTTTCACCAACTGTAGAAGACCACATCCTTGACTTTGCTCTTCTATATAGAAGAAACCAAAATGATGGACAACTTGTCCTACTCAGTGAGGATAGCCCTTTGAAAATCAAATGCATGGCAGAGGTATCAAAAGTTATTATCCCCATTTTACTTCACTCTCTTGTATTCAAAACTTTTAACACCACTCTTTCTGTGACTGTTTCAGGGTTTGCTTTGTGAGCCAGTGCAGGAGTTTCGTGAGAGTCTAGTGAATCCATTCTCTGAGAGGTTCTTGTGGACCAATAGCTCTCCTCGAGGACAGACTTGGTCTTGCAAGGACGACGTGGTTTTAAGAGAGAAATACTGTCGTGTTCCTTTCTGCAAATCATTAAAGACAACTGCAAGCGGTTTAAAGCTCATTCTGCTTCACAATTCCAAGTATGGGCTCTGAGCCACTGACAACAGTTCAGTTGATCCTGCTGAACGAAGAGTCTTGGAATTTTTTTCTTCTTATTCAGCTTGGTAGAAAGCAATGACTTGGTATCACTTTCATATAAACTGATGTAAAATGGGTATATCAAATAAGATTTCATAAATATACGTAGTATAATATTGTTCAATTTTCCTCTTTAAATCTTTGTAGTATAATCTAGAAACGAACTACATTTTTTTCCATAGAATGTAGTAAATGCAAGAGGACCCAATTCCCGTTCCAGATACAGAAAATTCCCCATTCAGGTTTATTACACATATAAATAATAATTCTTAGGTTTAAACCTTAGGAACGTTTTTTGTTCTAATATCTCAATTTCGACTTGAAATTTGAAGTCATTCCAATTGGATCCTCATCTTTTAAAATGTGTTCTAATTTGGTCTCTTTTGCTAGTGTATCACCAACCTTAAAATTCAGTTCTTAATGTTTTTAATTATTTATTTATTTTTAATTTAAAAAAATATAATTGCCACATGTTAAATTAGGGGTTCTGTCATGTGTTAGCTCGTGATTTTTTAAATATTTAATTTTTTAAAAAAATTTGTCATGTGTCAACTTAGAGTTCTGCCATGTATTATTATTTATGTGAAAAATCTCAATAATTTGGTTTTGTATTTGTTATTTTGTCTCAATTTAGTTTCAAATTCTTTTTAAATTAGAGCAATTTCATCCCTTCCCAATTGAGACCAAATTTAACTTTTATATAAATATTACAATGATATTTTTAACCAAATTAAATTTATTTAAATTTATATTTGCATTGAACTTTATTTACAATTTGTTTTAAATATTTATATATCAATCATTTTTAGACAAATATGTTAGAGTTGATGTAAAAATAACAACTTTATAAATTCAAATGTAAAATTTTAAAATAGTTTTATAACAATTACAAAATTCAAATGTTTATGTAGAAATTTATAAAGTTGTCTAAAAATTATTAAAATATATTTTAAATAAAGTACAATACAAAATATAAATTTAAATAAATTAATTTGGTTAAAAAATGATAGGGGATGAAAAACAATTTGGTATTTCGAGGTACTACCCTCTAGATAAGATAATGTAGAGTGAATATGAAATTTTCCTTTTTCCTTCTTTTAAAATGTTTCTTACAATAGTATATATAAGCAAATCTACCCTATAATAGAATTTCACCAAACACGGAGACAAACACAAATCCTAGCATAATTTATTCTCATTCTGCATAATGCATAATTGTAAAAGAAACTATTTCTCTTAGTGGATAAACTCATTCCATCCAGCTGGTCTTGCAGTTTGCCTAGAGCTTTTCCTTATGATTGGCCCGCTCACATCAATTGGTTGTTGGTGTTACACGGTCCATTAGCTCCCCCATCTGTATCATCCCTTGGCCCTTGGAAAAAAACTTTGTGCTTAAGGTTAAAAGTTTGTTTTATATCTGACCATGATTCCCAGGTTGCCTCTTCAAGAGAAAGCCTCATCCACTACACCAAAACTTGTATGCTTGATGGATCAACTGAGGTGTCTTCTCAGTGATTCAAAATAACTAATGGAACTAACAACGACCCATTTTGATGAGTGTCTGCAAGAAGGATGCCAACCTTTGTCGGGGGATTTCCAACATGGAGTTTCAGAACAGAACAGTGATAAATAGGATGTATGCGAGATGTTGCGGGTAAGGCCAACTCATATGCCACTACTCCAATGCGACGAATAATTTGAAAAGGACTAAAGTAGCGTTTGGCTAGCTTGTGAGGAGTACATCCAGCTACGAAGTTTGACGATACAGACGAAGCCTGACATACACCCAAGTCCCTACTTCAAATTGGACATCACGTCGATGAGTATTCGCCAACTTCTTCATGTGCTTTTGAGACTTGTGCAAATTCTTACGTAATTTAGCTAACAGAGCCTCATGGGAACTCAACATTTCTTCTACTGCCTCCACTGGAGATTGCCCTAATAAATATTTTGATCGTGAAGGAGGAGCACAACCATACACGTAGTTGAGTACCACAAGCCTTGAACAGTGCTTGCCAAAATTTGCTTAAAAACAAGGGATCATGATTTGAAATAATGCTCTTAGGCATTCCATGGAGTTTGGCCACCAAATTGATAAATAACAGAGTTACTTGGTAAGCAAAATATTGAGTGAGTAGAGGGTCGAAATGGACAGCTTTAGAAAAGCAATCGACAACTACCAAAACAGTTGTATATCCGCAGGAAGGAGGAAGATGGGTGATGAAATTCATGGCCAAGTCTTCCCAGAGTCGAGTGGGTGGTGTAATAAGCTGGAGGAGTCTTGCTATCTTTTGAGGGCTATACTTAATCTGTTGACAGATCACACATCTTCGAATAAAATCCTTAACATCCTTAGACATCGTTGGCCAAAATTTTTTTTCCTGCAATCGGTTAAGGGTCTTAACCAATCCTAAGTAACCACCCAAAGGGGTTGAATGAAATTATGTCATCAGTACTTCACCAAAAGGAAAAGAGGGGGGCAACCAAATTTTTCCCTTGAAAAAAATCAGGTTATCCTGAAGTTTGTAGTCAATTACAGTTTCAGCACCTTGTTCAATATCTTGGTTCATGGACTGAAATTGTTGGTTAGACTGAAGAATTGTGCAAAATTCCTCCAAAAATTGGAAATGAGAAACCGTCATGATGCGTAGTTGAGAGTTACTTTGTTTGTCAGGAATTCGTGATAATGCATATGCAGTAGCATTAGTGCGACCAGGACGATATTGGATCGTGTAATTGTACCCCAACAATTTACTCATGTAAAATTGTTGTTCTGGCGTCTGAACAGTTTGAGTAAAGAGATCTTTCAAAGGCTTGTGATCTATTTGTATGATGAAGTAATTGCCTAAGCGATATTGTCGCCCCTTTTTTATAGTTGTTGTAATGGCATAGAGCTCCCGCAAATACGTAGAAGCTTGCATCATACGAGGACAAAACTTCTTACTAAAAAAGGCCACTAGCAGAATTGAGACTAAATTGAGACAAAATAATAAATACAATGACCAAATTGGGATTTTTCACATAAATAATGACACGTGGTAGAATCCTAAATTAACACGTGGCAAGTTTGTATTTTTTTAATTAAAAAAATAAAATAAAATAAAATAAACACGAGCTGGCATGTGGTAGAACTCTAATTTGTCATGTGGTAGTTGTTTTAAAAAGAATTAAATAAAAAAAAAAAAAAGGAGCTGACACGTGGCACAAAGTTAACGTCGTCAATGTTGCACGAACGGAAATAGCCAAATTGGAACACATTTTCAAAAGTGAGAACCTAATTGGGACAACTTAAAATCTGAGGACCCAATTGAGATTTTGGAACAAAAATGGTTTAAACCTTAATTATAATATATCAAACTTTTGTCCCATCCCCATCCTCACTAGGTAACGATAATCTCGTACCCATACCCATACTTGTTTTCTTACTACTTCAATATTAATTTTAATTAATTTTTATAAAAAAAAAATACAGTAAAGGAAACATAATATTATCAAATATTCAATATTAGGAGCATAATTGTTTCTTACATATCAAATACTTTGAAATAAATTGTAATTATTTACATTTTATATTAGAATATCAAATAAAATTTCGTGAGAATCAAAACATTTATTAAATTTGCAAACATGAATGAAACCTAATTGATAAAATTTGAAAATATTTTTAAAATAATATAAAAGGAAAACAAATATTCAAATTAAAATATATTTTAAATATTTGTTTACTTTAATTTTTTAATTTCTAATGAATCTATTTTTTATAAACTAATAAAAGTTATAATACATCACTTGATCAAAATGACGCAAAGAACAAATAATAAACATAATAATAACATTTTTGACATAGATCTTGTATCTTTTGAACTCCAATATATCTTGGATGGTGATAAAAAAATATTCATGCCAATTACATTTAATTTTTATATTGTAGTAAATAAAAGTTATTTATAAAATTATAGTGAAAAAATTACAGTATGATTGATAATGAGTTAGAAAATAAAAAATAATTAGATAAAATATATTGAAATAGTATTCTACATGATGAAAATAAACAAAAAATAAAAATATTAAAAAATTAACAAATGTGTGTCTTAGAAACAATTTGAGAGACTAGTGAAAGAAATTGCACAAAGAAAAACAAATGTATAATTAAGGGTATGATAAAATGAAAAATACCTTAGAGATCTAAGCAAACTTTTCAAATATCAACATATATACTCAATGGTTGATAAATAACGAAAATTATTTTAGCGAAAAAAAGAGAGTTCTTCAAATGAAACAAAAATGAATAAGAATAATATATACATAATATTGTTTTTATATTACATAGTAAATGAAATGTTTATGCTATTAAACACTTAAATTGAGAGTATTAAACATTCTCATGTCAAAGGAAAATATGAACAAAAAATAGAAATATTCAAATGTGAGACATAATTTTTTTTATTTGACATACATCATTTTAACATAATTACATAAAGGTTATGATAAGATGAAAAATATATTGGAGATGCAGATGATTTTCATGACAAACCAAATAATTAGAAGAAATAAAAAATAGAAAGTATATATATAGTGTTAATTAATTAATTGTGAATGTTTTAATAATTTAAATAGGGGCGGAGATATGGCGGGGACGAGTATTATGGTGGGGATATGTACATCCTCATACCCATTCCCATACCCAATTGAAAAAGTCGAGGATTTTCCATACTCATACCCAATTGAAAAAGTCGGGGATTCCCCATACCAATACTCATACCCAGTCAATGCGGAGATTTCCCGTCAAAATGGGAACAAGTTCGGACAATACCCACAGGAGCAGGGTTATTTGCCATCTCTTTTTCTCAACACTTTCAACATTGTTAATAATTTCTTGATAACGAATAAGTCATATCGATATTATGATAAAAGAATTATTCAATGAAAAAAAAGTGATACAGCGTTATTTGGAAAATGGATAGCGTTATGACCAAGACAATAGAGAGAATAATTGAAAAATATATTATAAACTATGATGATTATTATTGAACTCATAAATTCTATATAAAGTTTAATTATAAAGAAAATTAAATTTCACACTTGCCTCCGGGTCCTCCAAACTGGATGACACCTTCATCATAAACCCCTATGTGATCTTTATAGTAATAAACACCATAACAATTAGTATTGTCAGAGAAAGCTTTGATAAGAAAAGTTCAAGCGTATAAACTTTTCGTGAATTCTCTTGAATCTTCGAGAGATCTAAAATAAAATCCATGGACCTTGTTTCCATCGGGAAAGTGTCCAAATTCCATTGGAGGACTAAGACTACCAACATTGGCTTTCGTTCTTCCACCCCACCCTCCACTGGATGTTACCCTAAGTTTGAGGACAATCTTGCTGAATAATATCCAATATTTACATTTTCTGTACTTATCCACCATTTTTTTGTCTTTGGATCTTGAAAATACACCTCAACTTTTGTCAATAACATATCATAAAATATTTCAAACTCTTTAAATATGTTTATTTACAAGTGTGTTTAAAAAAGTAAAATGTAATAATGGATTTAAGAGTCATTCAATTTTACTTAAAGTGGAAATTTAATTGTATAATTATTTACCTGAGTAATAGCCATGTAAACCTCATGAATTGGTCCACCATAGGTAAATGTGTCACAGAAATATCCACAAAAAAAAATTTATTGTCAACCTGAACAAAACCTCGACATTTGGTATTATAGCATCATGTCTTCTTAAAATCATCTCACAGTAATTTTTTAACATTGACTTAAATTTAAAGAAATAAAATGTGTGTAGCATAAAAATAAATAAATAATGATATGTAGCTATGAATAAATAAAATTAATTTTTATTTATAAAGATTAATCATAATCTTCTATCAAGTGTCTATTATATGTAAAGGCAAAACATCCATTTGCCTTAGAAAAAAAAGTGAAAAGAGAATAAGCACTAATACCTAAGATTTATTATAGTATATTGTCTTCCATATTTTAGTTATATAAATTAAATTAGGATCAATTAAAATATAATGATATGTCTTCTTACCGTCAATGATGTAAAATCCACTTCTTTTGCTCTTAATGGCCTGCCCTAATCTGTTGGGCCTAAGGGTGGCCCATAGGGTGCCCAAAACCCCTAAACCAGCTCTAACCCTCTCATTCTGCCCACTTTTCAGAAAACAGCTCCCATCCTCCCTCATAGAACAACAACAATGAGCTCTGATAGGGTTTGGCCCCTTTCCGCGTCAAGCTAGCAAACTCCATTCCTAATCCACGTAAGTTAGTTCTTAACTCATACTTTCTATTCTCCAGCTTATTCTTCGTGGTTCCAACTAGAGTTCTTGTAGTAATCTCATTTTTGGGTTATGGTGTTAGTATTTCCAGCTCGCAACTTTGTTGCTGGAGTTGTAGAAAACCCTGTGTTGAGTGTTTGTGCTTTCCGCTAGCATCTGTCCAAGTAAGGGAAGCTAGGGTTTGCCTGTTTCTTGTGATATACTACCTGCTTTGGTTTTATTTCATGATAGTGTGGCTTGTTTGATGTTGTGATTGCTTAGGAAATGCTAAAGCACTGTTTGGTTGTGAATGTCTGGTTGTTGCACACATGTGAATAGTGGAGGAACCTGGTGTTTTTGCCCAGGCAAGCGAGGCTTGCCCAAGCGAGAGTATTAGAAGTGCTCCCTAGGGCTTGCGCGAGCTGTCGCTCAAGTGACGAGCTCTAGTTTTGAGCGAGAGTCCATCTCGCTCAGGCGAGGAGGTCTCGCCTAAGCAAGAAAACGCAAAAGCCACTGTTCTACTACTCGAGTTCTCGCTTGGGCAAAAGGAGCTCGCCTGAGCAAGAGGACCTCTCTCGCCTGAGCGAGGGCTTCTGCCTAAGTGAGAACTGGGCAGGGACGTGCTCAGGTCTTGTTTTTTCCTCTGTTCTTGGTTGATTGTCACATATTTGATTGAATTACTCTGTTAAAGCATGAATTGGGTGATTATGCATGTATTAAATGGTTCATGGGCTGGAATTGATAAGTTGGTATGATTATGCGTATGAAACATGATTGGATGGTTGGTTATAAATTGGCATGAGATTGGTATGCATGATCATTCTATGATTGGTTGGTGAGACATGGCTATGGTATGGATAGGACGTAATTCCATGAACCTCTTAGTGAAATCTCATGGTGGTACCTCATGTAATGGACGTAATTCCATGACCCTCTCAGTGAGAGCTCATGGTGGTGCTGCAGGTAATGGACGTAATTCCATGATCCTCTTGGTGAGAGCTCATGGTGGTGCCTTAGGTAATGGAGGTAATTCCATGACCCTCTTGGGGAGAGCTCATGGTGGTACCTCAAGTAATGGATGTAATTCCACGAACCTCTTAGTAAGGTTTCGTGGTGGTGCCTCAGTATATAATTAAGTATGGATTCAAGAAAGGATTGCATCCTGAAGCTCTAAAGAGTCAGTTAGTCTCACGTAGAACATACTGACTCAAGTGGTGAGAGTAGCAAGAGGCCCTAGTTTTTGGCAGGATAATGGCCTTAGATGTTTGAAGGCCAACCTTGTGCGTGGTAGGGTGAAACCCATTGGCAATGGCTCTGCAGAGTAGTAGAGGCCACCACAAGTGCAAGTATCCAGTGAATCTGACTGATTATATGTATCCGGATAATTTGAGTCTTAGAGTCCTGCATTGTTTGCTATCACATGCTTGATTAATTTATGTGTTCTTGGCTTTTAAATTGTATGCTCATTTGTATGATAAAACCTTTTCACTCTAGCTTACCCTTTCTTGCTTGTGTTTGTATTCTTGTGTGGTTTTCCTTTTTGCAATGATCATCAAATTTCTTGGTGTGAGCAGATATGGGAACCCTTGGTGATCGTAGTGACAATGGGGATGCTGCAGCTTGATGGTCATGGATTGGTATTGGGCTCACTGTTGAGCCCACATTTGGAGAGTTTTAATTAATTTGTAATCCCCTGCTTATGGGCAAGTCTTCTGGGCCACTGTTGAACTTTTATATTTTGTTCCAAGCAGTGTAGTGCCTTTGTTTCCAATGTTATTATGATTGGATAAATGTAAACCTTCATACCCTAAACTCCATGCTCTTTAGATATTACTAAGTATGCGACGTTTTATTTAATTAGTTTTATCTATTTAAATGGGACGTTACAAATGATGTATAAAAATAGGTTTTTGCATCACCATATATCGCTGGAATATATCGCTGGAAGTACCTTATATGAATGTATGAAATCAATTAGAAGTTTAGTTTTGTTATGTTCGACTTTATCTATTTTTTGAAATTATTTTCACACAAACAAAAAATTATGATATTTTCTTCTTCACTATAATAAAATTAATATATTTATTTATTTATTTATTTATTTTTCTTTACATTTATAACTCATAAATTTAATAAAACTAAAAATCATTATTTCAAATAAAATATATATTATGAAAAACTAAAAATATTTTATAAAATAATATTCTTTAATACGAACATTAAAAATACCTAATTTTTTATTGACATTTAATAGACAAAGTAAATAACTTAAATTTAGGAAAAAAAATTATAAATACAATAATTGTAACTCACATGCCATCCAATGGTTATTTTATTGGAAGATTCTATAAGTTCATTTTCAACCAATATATGAGACATAGAAATTTGATTTTTCTCAACTTTTGGATTATAAAGGCTAGTAATTTCACTATATAAAGAGGACCATAAATAAATGTTTCTACAACCCTGCAAAAATTGAATATATTCAAATAACTAATCAACTTAAAAAATATAATTTATAGGAATATACAATCAGGATTGTTATAGATATCTTACGTGAATACCGGGAATGTCTTTAAGCAATATATGATCATTTAATAATTTTTCTTCAAAGAGATCATATTTTGCTTTTTGTATAGGAATTGTTCCTAGTGGACATTATTTCTCGTCAAGCCCAAACCTGGATCCAATTTGTGTATTATTCACAGATTTTTTGAATTAAATTTTTAAAGTTGGGTTTTATATGTAAATAATGGAATAAAAATTAAAGTTTAGAAAAAAAATATAATAGAGAAAAGATTGAAAGTTAAAAGTAAAACATTAAAAGATTTTAAAGTTGAACTTTTTCTATATAATAAAAGGTTTTTATTATTTACATGCAATTTATGCTTCTTTAGTAAATGATGGTCGAAGGCTGATTGTTTATAAATATCAATACAATAGTGTCTCTAAATTCTATCTGTAGAATCCAAAATAAAAAGAATAAAATTAGTAATATATACATAAAGTTAGAAAAATAATACCAAAAAACTTTAAGAAAATTATGAACTACATAAATAATCTTGAGTGGAGTCTTATTGGTGAGGTTTGGTTTTGTCTCAAACTCCAAATCTTCCTTAAAGTATCTTGAATACCATCAACATAAGAGTAAGTGAAATAACATACATTTCATCCTGATCCTAATCTTTGACTTTATTTCAAAAGGACTATTTACATTAATTGACATTAATTGGGTAATAAATGCAATTACTTTTGTTTAGAAAACCATTAATATTTTTTCAACGGATTTTCTTTCTTCCATATATAAAAATGTTTTTTACAAAAAAATCATATATTTATTTTAATTCAATAAATTGTGCTCCATGCCAATCACGAAATATATTATAGATTTAATTATATTTTGAAAAATTCCTAATAAATTTGGAAACTATCAATTTTCCGGTCAATTCTCGATAAATTATTATGATTTATTGAATACTCAATAAATTTATTTTTTTTCAATTGAGTCTTTAGTATTAATTTATTATAATTTATTGAATACTCAATAAATTTATTTTTTTTCAATTGAGTCTTTAGTATTAATTTTTTCTGTTAATAATTAAATGATTTGACGATTAAATGGGTGACGTGGTTATTATCTTTCTAAGTTGTTATTACATGTCATATTTTTATAATTTTAATATTTTAATTTAAAATAATTATAAAATCATGATTTAATATGAAATATTATAGGCTACTCTTCATACAGCCTATAATATTTAATATTTTGAACAATCTAAATCACAGTACGAAACTTTAATCGTCAGATTATTAGAAGAAGCATTATTTTAGATTTCTTGACAACTATATCTATATTTGGTAAATAAAGCACATACTAATAATTTTATCAATTTTAATATAATTTTTATTTTGACAAAGATTACATTTTATGTACCCTCGCAACTTCTAAACATCTCTGAAATGATATATACGTTTTTAAAATTTAAATCTTGATAATAAAATTAATTTTAGAAATATTAAAAATATTACCCAATTCAATATGTCAATTTTCTTTTGGGTGTTTCTTCCTGCATCTCATTAAATTTTCTGCACCCTATTCTAAAACACATTATTCCTATTCCGGAAAAGTTTTTCTGGAAGACACTCATTACACCCTTATTCTGGATAAAAAATTTCAGTGTGATGGGGTGCAGGAAGAAATTTGTCCGTATTTTCTTTTTCTGTCTTAACCGACCAGCACATCGTATTAAGAGATGTAATTATATGCTACTCCTCATACAGAGATTTTTTCTTCCCCACCTCCATTATTACCACCTGCACTGCCCCCCATACTAATAGCAAAGGGATTAAAATATCTTTAATCTTCGCCATCCTCTTTTAAAGGAAGGAGAAAGTGTGAGTAAAACATTGGGTTGCTCGTTATAGAAAACTCGTTCCAACACATATCTCATATGTTAAAGAAGCTTATTCCATAGATCTTGTCATAGATCTTGTTCTGAAAATATATCGAAAATTCTGATCAGAAATCATGGTTTAAAATTTTTGAAAAGCTCGTTTTGGAAGATTTCCAGAACAGGTAATCCGGAAAGTATGGCGGTGCAATCAACTCAAAACGTTAAGTCATTAAGTAGCACAGCAATGGAAAGTAGAAGAACCCAGATGCTAAATCGCAATTTATATTTCTCTGTCGAAAGGTTAGGAAACAAGATAAAATCTTGAAGAAAATCTATGATCTTAGAATTTGAAGGGATAGGAAACTAAACTGGCTTTACAAATTTAATATAAACCAGAGTTGTAGTTGTTCAGATGAAGAGACAAACATAGATACTAGCACTGTTACAAAAGATCGTCAGGGCTGGATTCTCCACCAGATTTGAAAGATCCAGGAATCACAAAAGAGAATGAGCCTTCTGAGTCATCAAATAGAGGTCTAGTGAATTCATTAAACCCACCAAAGCTGTTGTCAAAGTTCAATGATGAGAAAAAACTTATAGGATCATCACTATTGCCTTTTACATCCATCACATTCTCCACTTCATTTCCATTTGAAGAAGGGCTTGATCCAAAACTGAACTGCATATTCTCCACCTTACTGTTTTCTTTTCTTTCATGATTGGGTGGCTCAGCTACCCCTTTAGTGTCATCCAAGGGAATGGCTGGAGTATGGCCCTGGAAAAGAGCAATGTGCCCAAAAAGCTTGTCTTTCCTAGAAAATGTTGTGCCACATGAACACAGCCATTTATCCTTACCACAGTGCTTTTCATGAGTTTTCAGATCAGCCATGACTGAGAACTTCTTGGTGTTGCATCTGCTGCAAGTGTAACTCTTGTCACAGTGTGTCCTTTTGTAATGGTTTTTCACACAAAGGATAGTCTTCAGAGGTTGAAACTTCTTGTGATCCTTGTTGCGCTTGCAGCCAGGATAGGGACAGGAATACCTCTTGATAAGCTTTGGTGATCCAGATTCTTTGTGAGGTTTTGCAAGAGCTGCTGGGGTTTTGTACTCGTCGCCATGGCCGCGCATATGCATTCGGAGATTTGCATCTCGCTTGAATCCCTTCCCACAAATTGTGCAGAAATGGGTGTGAGGAGCAAGGATTTCTTCTTTCTCTAATTGTAGAATCTCATATGAACCAGGGGCAAGGGTTTCTCCCTCATCTACATCTTCTTCATCTTTGAGTTCTTGTTCTACCACATTGTAGTTTGGCTCCATTTCACAGTTATTAGGTAGATCAGTTTGCATGGACTGATCAGACATTTTCTTTCCACCATTATTTTCTGGCTGAATACAGCTGCTACTTCCACCAGCCCCGGAAGGAACGGTCGTCCCACGAAGCTGATCAATCTGTCCCAACAATGAAGCTGTGTTTGCAAGGTTGTGCCTAACAGATGGGAGAAGACTACCTGCAGTAGAGATCAATTGAATAATGATTGATGTGAGATCCGTTGTGATAAGCTGCTGTTCCTGAGTTACAAGTTCATTAGGTTGTCCAATGCCCTTTTGACGAACAATCAAGTGCACTAGATCCTGAAGCTGATGAATCTTTTCTTCCAGGAAAGACAGGTTATTCAACATCACATTGGGGTCCCAATCTTGGAGTGCACTGGTTTGTGATGATTCATTCAGATGACAGTTTTCTTGATTAGGGATCTCAATCTCATTGTTTGAGTTGCAAGAAAGTGGAGACTGAGTTTGAGAAGGCTGGTTGAAGTCTTTGAAAGGTACTTCTGCTCTCATCCCATAATCTGAATTTGAGGGATCATCCCATTTGGGTTGATTATTCTGCAGACCAAAACCTGGGAATGACATGGAATCCGAGGTTAACGATGAAGACCTTGCCCAGTTGTTGGCATGTAGACTCCCATTTGAATCCATTTCAAATTCTTTATCAAGATTCTTGATCACTGAAAATCAAAGGAAATATGACTGAGAAACTGATACAGTGTACAAAGCACAACAATAACAACAAAGCCTTATCCCACCACTGGGTTAGATCAGCTACATGGATTACACAGCTAAGTCAGCTCCATCAAAAACCAAGACTCTTTTACAAAAATACCACACATGGATCATTCATCATTCACAAAGAACATCAATAGAGTATAAAGAATTTACCAAAACCAAGGACCATGTCGGATTAGATTATGTTTCAAAGTTCCAAAAAGGCAGAAATAATAAAGGGTGGTCAGGGAAAATTTGAACGGAAAGAGAGACAAAAGGGGACAGCGATAAAAGGAAAATTAAGCATGACCACCAATCAGAAGAAATATGCTATTCAACATAGATATCCACAAGAATACAAATAAATATCCCATGCCACTTGAAATTACGATTGAATACAGGAATCAAACCATGAAACAAAATCTTTCTCTGCACTTTAGTTGAATTAACTTTTGACGTGGGTAATTACCTAGCTAAGGCTATAAGCCTTAAGTTAAGTCAACACAAACACAGTAATCACATAAACACAGTAATCACAAGACCAAACTCATATTTTCTTCACAGTATATTCAGGATCCAAATTCCAAAATCTTTTTCCCTTTTAATATTTATATCATACCATAAAATCAGAACAAAGAAAAAACCCCTTTACCCTTCACGTCCTTTACTCCTCAGGTGAAGCGGCAAGTCAACCTGTATAAAGCCCCAATTATAAAAAAAAAATAAAAAAATAAAAAAACTTCAAATTCTTCTTATCTAATTCATCCCCTCACTCTTTGTTCTGAGAAATCCAAAATTGAAAAAACAGATTTCATGGAAAATAGAGAGATCAAGTTTTTGCCGAAAACAGCAAAAACCCTATTCAGAGATAACCCTTAACAAAATTAAAAATTAAAAAGGACATGCAACACAAATTCATAGAATAAAATCACACAGGGGGATGGAGCACTTACAGATTCAGAGATCAAAAGAGACCCCAAGCAAATTGCTCCATTTCAATTGAAAAATGAAAAAGGGTGGCATGAGAAAGAAAGCAAGGGTTTCAAGCAAATGTTTATATAGGCATTCACTTTGTAAGCATATATGTTGTGCTGAACACAGTAGCAGCACCATGATAGCTTTGGTCAACCCCACAATTATGACCTGCAATTGTATAGGTCAATTTTGTTCACTCAAATTGGGGACCCCACCAATCTGACGACAAAGTTTCTAATCAACTTTTTTATCTATCAATCACAACCGTTGTTTCTTTTGTTTCAGTTTATTGATTCTTTCTTAAATTTATGTTTTTTTTATCTGTTATAATAGGCTGTTATTAATGATAATTAATATACATTAAATTTTATCAAAATATTAAATAAAATATAATTATTAATATAGTTTTTTTTATTTAAAGTACATAAATATTTATAACTGTTATAAATGTGTTTAATATTTTATTTAATATTTATGAATAAAAATTAAAAAGTAAAATAATTATATTTTAATATTATTAAAAATTAAAATATAATTAAATATAAAAAAAAAATTAAATAAAAAAATTAACAAAGAATGGTGTTAAAGGTCTAAAAAGTTTACAAAAATTAAAATTAAAATATTAATTTAAGATTTCAATGAAATTAATTTCTCAGACTTCTCCATAATATTTTGCAACATTCATGTTAGCTTAACAAAATTCCAAAAAATAGACAATATTTCAATATCTAAAATTATTAATTCTAAATACATAAAACTAGCAATATAAAAAAAATTATTTAAACTTTTAGAAAAGACCTTACAAATTTCAAAGTTCTTATTTTGTATCAGAGGTATTGCTTAAAAGTTTTAAATGATAGTTTTGTCTTTATAAAGTCTGTTATATTCATTTATATTATTTTAATTAATGAACTCAATCATTCCATCTTTCGATGTGAACATGATCATACAATGCACATTAAGTATTCCATATATATATATATATATATATATACTTAATTATTCATTTAGTCCTCTAATATGTTGTTTTGGTTCATTTTAGTCCTTTTTAGGTTCAATTTAATCATTCATTTTGTTTTTAAAAGGTTCAATTTGGTCTCATTTAAGTCTATCTTTTATTCAATGTAGTCATTCTTCATTTCAAAACTATCCAATTTTGTCCTCTTTAATTTAAGACTAAATTAGTAAGTTTAATTACAACTTATATATAAATGTTAATTTTTTTTTTTTTGGATTTATACATCAAATCACACCACCAAAATACTAAAAATTATTTTATGTTTTACACTCCACCTAAATACTCAATTTGATTTATAAATATAAAAAATTATTTTAACATGTATATATAAGTTATAATTAAGCTTAATTACTAATTTGGATTCAAATCTAAAAGAATTAAATTGTATCGTTTTAAAGAAAATGAGGACTAAATTAAATAAAAAATAATAAACGACCAAAGTGAACCTCTTTTAAAACATTGAAGGATTAAATTGAATCAAAAAATAATAAGATTAAAACGAACTAAACTAATAAATTAGAGGATTAAATCACTAATTATATATATATATATAATAAATATAAATCTGTAAGGATTTTTTTGTTTATTTTTCTTTCCACTTTAACATTCAAGTTATTATTTTATTTAAATTTTATTTATTTTTTAAATTTAACTACTTTTTAAATCAAATAAATAAAAATCATCTATTAAATATAAAAATAATTTACAAAATAAATAAAAATTATCTATATTTATAATTATAATTTAATTATTTTTTATTATAAAAAAATGAGAACACATGTGCATGTGTTATAAAAATACAAATTTCATAATTCCAATTTTATCATTTATAATATTTTTATCTGACTTTCTAATTGTAACTGTTATATTAAATATTTTAAGATAAATAAACTTTTTTTATATACATTTTATGATTCTAATTTTATCATTTATAATATTTTTTATTATTTTTTTAATAATAACTGCTATATCACATATTTAAAAAAAAATTGTTGAATATTTGATTTGATTTTCATTGTAAGTTGATTATCTTAAAATCCACTCATATTCTATGGATAATAACATTCTTTCTCACACTTCTTTCACACTATTTTTTTACTTATAGAAATTAATAAAATATGATAAATTTTCACAGGTACATTTTTGACCTAGAAATCTTTTTCCTCTTACACACAAACATATACAAAATTAGTCAATTTAGAATATTTTAATATACATAACTAGAAATTCTCTTGAAATATACTTAATCATAGTTTGCTAACATAGGGTGTTAAGAAATTATAACAAAAATGATTTTGAATACATTCACATTGTGTAACTTATATTAATCTACTACAACAAAAAGAAAATCAATAGATTATATATATTTTTTTAATGGGTAACTAGAATGGAGTATGAAAGTGAAATGTGATGTGATGAAAAGGATAGATAAGATGAGAAAGGAGATGAGTGGGGGTACCCTACATAACATTCATCATTCTCTTTCCTTTCTACACCTGTAAACAAAAGATTCTTTCTTTCTACACATTTTTCCATGGAATTCATTACAGTCCCCACCACCTTCATATGTTCCTATAATTCAATTCCCAACTAAATTTACTCATTTACATAAATTCATATTTGCATTTTTCTTTTCTTTTTCTTTTACAATATCATATACATTTATCTCAATTCTTCTTCACTAGGGTTATCTTAGTTTTTTTTTTTTCTTCTTCTGAACCTATAACTATAAATCCTGAAAATTATTATCTCTGTAGATGATTAAGGTCTTTTTGGGTGGTAGGTAAAAGATATGACTAGAAATGTTTACATAATTTTCTTAAAATCAAAATAATGTGTTAGTTTCACTATAATTCTTAATTTTTTGTTACATTAAATAACTTAATAAAAATGATATTTTGCCTTTTTATATCTTTTCATTTTGGAAAAGTTTAATTTGAACACTCTTGTATGATTTTATTTTCCTAGAAATCTTTGTTTTTTTCACTAGGAAACCTAGACGTGGGAACATTCCTTTAATAGTTTAAATTAACTGAAGAGATTAAAACGATTAGGGATGGATATAATATTTCGAAACATTGAAGTTAAAAGCTAGTAAGAGGAAGATGTTAAAAGATACACCGAGGAGCCAAATTTGGATTAATTGAAGGATAAAAATAATAATACTTAAACTTCATTTAATAAATATATAACTATCAAATATATATAGTTGTGTAAATTTTAAAAACATAATTCATCCTTTATCTCACTTCTCGAACTCTCTTTTTCTAGATTTTTCTTTTCAACTACTTTCTAATTTTCTTTCTCCTATCCTCATTTTTTTTTTAAATCTAGGCATTTCATAATATTTGAGGGCTAGGAATCCGATCAGACTTTCAATCCAAGTAAATTTCTCTTTCTTTAAAGATTTTTTGTTCTTTTACTTTTCTTATCATTATATCAACAATCTTAGTAGAGTTAATTTTGAGAAATAATTATCTTATTAAAGACACACTAAACTTTTGTTATATTATGATACTTTATTTTTTCTTCCCAAATTTTGAATATCGGTTCAGGAAATTGCCTGAAGAGAATAATTATAGGTAAGAGAAACTATTTATATACTTTTATATCTTATGACAGATAATCTGAATATGAAAATGACATAGTGATATATCTTAAGTTTTACGTAGGATTATTTGTTGTTTGAACATGTTATCAATTTGAGTTTCTGATGAGATTTGTATAGTTCAAAAGAATGAATATTGTTCTGTTATTTGTTTTAGATTATTGCATTTAGGATAAATTATTCAAAGTTATAGTTATTTGAAGCAAAATATTCGATGTTAGTTTACGAGTTTGATGACAAAATATATATATATATATATATATATATATTCTGACTAGAGAGCAAATCGGGAAATTTATATTGGAAATTTTGATTATCTTTCAAAGTAACTTATAATTTGTTAGTTTTATTAAACACATCCTAATTTTCTAAATACTTTATAATTAAATCAATATAAAGGGAATACTAATAAATTTATCAGATAAAAAATGCATTCATTTATAGTATTTTTTAAAAAGATTTAGTTAGTTACATACTACATAATTTTGTTATCTAATTGTTAGATCTACATTAAGTATGTTCATGATTCATGTTAACTATATCCAATTTAAGTTCATGATAACTTAACTTATGATGTAACTCTTGTAAGGGCAGATGACCAAAGAATCAAGCAATTACGTATTAAAATTATTTTATTGGTTAAAATTATTTGAAGTCCACAAATGCCTTGGATAGAAAAGCTCAAGGTTAGATCCAATAATCATCTAAAATAAGTTTGAGACAAAGTTACAAAAAATTAAGTTTTTTCTTTTGATACAAATTTTCTACACTATGAGTTTATTGTAACAAATTTTGTGAGACCCTAGAAAATAGTATTTAAGGGGTGGTCGTGTTTTAAAAGAATAAAATCTTATTATTTTAATAATAAAATAATGAATTATAAATAGAAATTTCATAAAGAGATCTCATTACTTAAAAATATTTTATCTCTCTAAAATTATCTTTATAAGAGCTCACTCTCCTCTCTCTAAACTATCAAATCCTGTGATTATTTGTTTGAAGATCAGAGACCGTCTGTGTGATCCTTGCAGCAAGATCTTCAAGTCTGTCCGATCAATTTTTCCATTGAGTAAGTTGATTTTCAACTCTTCCTTTTGTGTAATTCTTGATCATCCTTGCATGCTCCTCTCTTTGAGGTCGCATGTGTTCCTTTAGTCTTCTATTTGGTTATCTATTGATCATTGGTCATGAGGGTATGATCTGATTATCTCCGTGGTATTTCTATGTGTAGATAGAGTACCTTGTGGTTTGCGGAAGATTTTGGTGTTGTTAGAGTCAGTCGAGCTTTTCACCAGGTAAGTGAAGCTAGTTTTTGTTTGTGTGTGTGAGTTTGATAAAAATTTCTAATTGCACGCTTGTGGTTGATTGAGTTTGGTAATGATTAGTGTTCATATGGATGATTTTAGTATGTGAACTATTTGATGAATTATGTATGATTGTTGATAAATTATGTGGTAGTTGGGGAAATGTAGGATTTGAGTCATTGATCAAATTTGTACCAACTCCTATGATTTAAAGACTATTTTAGATTGATACCTAAAGGAGGAGTACTAATTTGAATTATGAAATAGGTTCAGATTTCCCAAAAACCTTAAATTGCAATTGTTGATATTTGGTGTAGCGCTTAGCTCCATAATAGCGTCATTGAGCACAAACTTTTATGTGTTGGTTAACGATGAGCGTTGTCCATGTGGCATTGAGTGTTGAAGACCACTACAGGTCTAGGAGTTTTTTAGCTCCATGATGTTGAGCGCCGACATGCTGGTGTTAAACGTGTATTTTTATTAGGTGAACCTAGGCATAATAAGATTAATCTTTTGTGTGGTTAGGTGATAACCCCTTGAGTCTAGACTTTACAGAGTCTACAAACCATCAAAAATGCATACTTCCAGTGAATTCTATATCAATGACATGTATCCAGATATTTAAGTTTAATGTCAACTACTTGTGTGAATGTAGAAAGTGATATGACTTATATTGTATTTGTATGCTTCTAGCATGAGTTACTTTTATATATATATATATATATATATATATATATATATATATATATATATATATATATATATATATATATATATATATATATATATATATATATATATATATATATATATATATATATATGAATATGTCTTTGATAAACTACCTTATCTTGTTTTTTGGTTGTATTGTTGGTTTTGTTGTTTTTCTTTTGCAATGATCATTAAATTGTGTAAGCAGAGGAGGAAGCAAGTAAGGAGACCCCTTTGATGGACAATAGTGAGACTATTTAGTAGTATAGGGTTCTAGAAACTATGTATATTTTGTTTCTTTTGAAAAACTTTGTTTGGTTCTTGGTTTAATTATCTATATTATATTTTATGGTTATTACTTTTGGATAATTGTATACATATTTTATAACCTTTTAACTTTCTGTTTTGCTTTATTAGAATATTTAATATTTTATTTAGTAGTTTATACTATTAAATGGGATGTTATTTGAAGCATTTTTTTTTTGTATTTAGAATGGATGATGGAAGGTAGGGGTGGCAATGTGTGCTTAGCTTGGCGAGCCGGCCTACAGACCTGCCAAAAAATGCGAGGGAGGCTGAGATATTGAGCTCGCTGTCCACTTGTATTTGTGTATATTGGTCATTTTCCTTATGGACTTCTGCATGAAAGTTTCAGATTCTTGTATGAGTAGAAAAAATAAGTGTTATGTATTTTTGAATGTGCTAAAAATTTAAGAATATATAGTGTATGTTAAAGTACAAATATAAATATAATAAAAATGTTAAATTATCAATTTATTATTCAACTCCACCGTCTTTGCTTAATTTTGTGAATTTGTTAAAGTTTTCTAATTTGTTAAACATTTAAAACTTTATCCTAAGATAAAACAAAAAAAAGGCCAGCCCACGAATCAAAGCTTATATGGAGTGAGTCAGACTTTGAGTCCGAATTTTCAACACGGAACATGTCAGTCCAACCCACATTTTGCGTACTAAATACAAGGTGGACCTAAATAAGGTTAACTTGACATGCATTGTTATCCCTAAGAGAAGGTGTAAATCTTAAAACGTTAAGTCAGTGACATAAGATTCAATTATAGATAGTATGTTTAAGTAATAATTAATATATATTGTAATTGTTAGAACATCTCATTCAATTCGTTAATTAATTATTATTAATTACATTTATTTAGTATGAGTTATTTTCATTAAATAACCATTCTTGTTAAATTTTTTAAAAGTATGAGTTATTTTCATTAAATAACCATTTTTAAATCTTTTTAAATAGTGAGATTTATCTTATTTAAGGAAATTAAGATTAAAAAAATTGAAATTAAACTATTTTTAATTTTTTTTTCGTTACCCAAATGTTATGATTCCAGCTTGATTGCGTCTGGATGATTTCAACTATGAGATGATGTAATAAGTTTTCTTTTAATAATTTTTTAATCAAAGAGTATTCTAAGTTAAATAATAATAATAATAATAATAATAATAATAATAATAATATATTATTATTATTATAAAAAAGAGGAAAATTCCTAGGAAGATACCCATAACATAGTTGAAGTGGGTTCATTGCTTCTTTTCCTGAACACAGTCACTGCCTTAAACCAGCCAACTGCAGACAAACTCATATTATGGGTACAAACTACTTATTCTTTTATTAGAGGTAACATGGACACATGGTACAATATATATATATATATATATATATATATATATATATATATATATATATATATATATATATATTTTTTATATATATATATTTTTATATATATATATATATATATATATATATATATATATAATTTTTATATGAATATAATCTAATATATAAAATTATTCAAATTTATTAACAATAATTACTGAAAAATTATATTTTAAGATAAAACATCGTCATATAAAATAATTCTTTTTAATTGAGCTGTGAATTATGTTTAGAAAATATTGTTTTTTTAAACCAATTGAACAGCTTTTTAAGTAGACAAAAATTCACAAAAATGTGATTTTCAAATTGAAGGATATTTTAATATATATATATATATATATATATATATATATATATATATATATATATATATATATTCTTACGAGTCAACATTTATTTACGGATTTATATAATATTGCTTCATTAATGATAATATTTTAAGGAAATTCTAACTTAGAAAATACATTTTTTAATTTTCTATTCCTTTTCACATATGTGGATTGCATAAAAAGTCATCATCAAAGCTAGTACCTTTTTTCTTCATTAAACAATGATGAAAAAGGCAAAAGCAATACCATTATTTTCACTATTTCATCGTTTTTGAAACTAAAAAAAATGCAACTCTTAACTCAAAGAAAAGTGGCATCACTGTTAATAACTACACTTCATTAAACATTTGGATTCCAAAATTATACCACCAATTTTTCTAATATTCTCAATTCGTTGAGCGTCAATGATGTTGACTTTTTCTTCTATCAAGAAACTATTCTCTCGTCAATATATCAAGTTTCTCCCGGAAATATATAATATTATCTAGATTATCTCAATCTTTTCAATTGCATCTCTATCTTTAGCATTATTTCTTGAAGTAATTTTTCTTGAAAGAAAATATCCCTAAGAGAATTAAGAGTTATTATTCCAATCCCCCTTGCTAACCTTAGCTCGAGGTCAATATTAAATTATTTTTTACTTTCCACTTTTTAACTTTCTCTCAAATGTTTTGTCAACATTAAATGTGACTCCTTAACCATTTAGCCCATGGAACAATCATGCTTTCTATCATTGGACTCCTCAAAGACAATTAATTCTTTATTGCAACACATCAGAGCTATTTTTTAGGAATTCTATTCGGTACAACTTTTACAATCTAAATTTCTTAAGTTTTTAAAATGTATACAAAAATCAACAATAATAATAAAAACATAAGTTTTATATTTTTCTATTTTAGCTTATATTATTAACTATTTTAAACGGAAACCATTAATTTTTTTCTCTGTACATTCCTTTTGTTTCATGTAAAAGTATCGTGTTATGATCGTAGCAATGGAAATATCTTTGCACATCGGAATATTTATCTCGGACAAAATTAAGAGGGTGAAGTGAATTTCTTTCTTAATAAAAATTTATCTCTTAAAAAAATTTCCTGTTTTAGGATCAGAGTTACAATAAATCATTTGCTTTATAATAATAACATTTAAATAAAGAGCAAGGAAATAAAAAAAAGTACACAAGTTATTTTATTGATTCAGAACAAACAAAAGATACTACATCCAGTTATTAATCACTTTTAAGAGAGATTATTAACTATATTAAAATAAATTGAGATTACAAATAGGAGTAAGACCACTTTAGGAAAGAAAATATCTCGGTTGAAGCCACAAGAGATGAGAACACCTCCCTTGACATTCATAATAAATGAATACCTCCTTTGAGTCCCACAAAGAAAGAAGACATATTGGGTTTGCTGAAGGTATGAACGAAGCCCTAGAAGCTTGGGAGCTTCCATGGTTTTGGGCAGAGAGAAGAGAAAGGAAAAAAACCCTTTGCATCAGAGAGAAGCAGAGTGGAGCAGAGATAAAGGAAAGCTAGAAGGAAAGGTAAGATCTGAAACTTTACTTCATAGATATGAAAAATTGTGTGTGGAAAATGTGATTACAAAAGAAGGGAAACCTATGTTAAATAGGTTTCGAAACTAACTAAAGGTGACCACAAGCGGTTACCTTGACTAACTCCAAACCCTATTCTAACATCCCCCCTCAAGCTGGACTATGGATGTTCAGTAGGCCAAGCTTGGAGGTGATGGCGTGATACTGCCGATGAAGAACCTTGGTGAAGCTGTCAGCGAGTTGTTCTTTAGAATGAATGGGAAGAAGATGGAAGAGATTGGCTTGCACTTTTTCACGGACGATATGGCAATCGATGTCAAAGTGCTTGGTGAGTTCATGGAAGCTCTGGTTATGGGCGATATGGCGAGCGAATTTGTTGTCGCAGTACATTATAGCAGTATGAGTAGATTGAATTTGAAGGTCATGGAGGAGATAGCTCAACCATTGGACTTCATAAGTTGTGGTTGCTAGGGCGCAGTACTCTACTTCAGTAGAGGATCTAGAGACTGTTCCTTGCTTCTTGGATCTCCAGGATACAAGGGAAGAGCCAAGGAAGATGCATAATCTAGTGGTGGATTTTTTGGTTTTTGGGCATGTGCCCCAGTCTGAGTCGCTGAATGCTTTCAGTTGTATACTGTTGGCTGCAGGAAATAATAAACCCTATGAAGGGTTAGCCTTTATGTACCTTAAGACATGTTGAATAGCAACATAGTGAGTGACACTAGGAGCCTGCATAAATTGGCTAAGAAGATGAATAGAAAAACAAAGATCAGGTATAGTATTAGTGAGGTATATAAGCTTCCCTATGAGTTTTCTATAGATAATGGGATCTGGTAGAAGATCAGTAGGTTCATAGAGAGCCTTTGTATCCTTGAGGTAAGGTGTTGAGCATGGTTTGCACCCCATTATACCAGTCTGGTTTAAAATGTCGATAGCATACTTACATTGGCATAGGTGGATGCCTTTGTGAGATCTCGCTACCTTAAACCCAAGGAAATATTTGAGATTTCCGAGATTTTTTATTTTGAAGGCTTGATGTAGGAGATTCTTGATGTGCTCAATAGTTTCCAAAGAGTCTCCTACTAAAATAATGTGACGATAAAAAAAAATTTCTATTTATTTAATTATTATTATTAATTCCTACAATATACTTATAAACTTTAAAGGCAAAATTATACGATGATATCTAATTATACTTAAAATATTCACACACACACACACACACACACACACACACACATATATATATATATATATATATATATATATACAATACTGTATGCATCTTATATCTACACTGTTTAGTATATCTTATATTTCCTACACTAGAAGAGGAAGAAGTGTTATTTATTTATAATTTCCCCCTCATATACTATACTGGTTTTCAAACAGGTGGAAGGAATGGATAGGGTTCACTTGGACTGTTGGGGGTAAATAAAAGGTAACTCCAATCGGCACATTCAAAGCAGAGAGAAAAGTAATGGTAGAGTTTCCCGTTCCCTGAAATGTTACATAACTATTCACTGCATTGGTTTGCCAGGCATTTCCCGGAAAAATAGCCACGATGTCGACGAAGAAGGGATCAGGCATGTTGGGAGTAGTCATTTATGATAATGTTATAAAATTTTGTTTTTCACACACAATCTTAAAATAGGGAAGTGAGACAAAGATAAAAAAATATACAACATATCATAATAAGATAAAATGAAATGAAAATTCTCCCAAATCCATAAAACTGGATTTTATCATACTTTATAAAGATATTGATTAATTTTGTAGTCACTAATCAGGATAAATGAGTTCATGGCCAACAAAGTAACTCAAGAACATCTCACTTGAGTAATACTAACTCGTCTAAATCCCAAAGGTTATACCTCCAACTACAATAATCAAATCTTTATTTATCATAAATTTTATTTCAATATTAAACCATATAATTATATAAATAAATAGAAAGGATCAATGAATAGTTAAAATAAATATAAATAAATAGAAATGACCAGTACGAAACTGGAAATAAATATAAATAAGTAATTAAAAATAAATATAAATTGAATAAATAGGACTAGTGCGTAACTGGAGGTGAATATAAATAAATAGATAGGGACGAAAACTAAATATAGATTAGAATGAGGTTAGGGACACCTCACTTAAAGGTAAATATAAAAAAAATAATTATGAGGAGATAAGAAAAATTAAAAGTCAAAAGATAGAATGATAAATGTCTCATTCCCTTACCTTAGAGATTGAAAAAGGTCTGAATAAATGCACGATTCAACTCTTATTTCTCCTTTGAGTCTCACTGTTTCGTTTCCCTTTTTCTAATGTGCCTCTATAACTCTCAAATCTCTCTTTTTTTATTCTCTCCTTGCTTTGCTTCGTTTGGCTTTCAGTGAACCATCTCTATATATAGAGGCTTGAAGATTCACACATTAAATTCATCTAATCTTTTCTTAGATTTGCAGTACAAGAATGAAATATTATTAATTGAAACTCTATCTCTTTCTGAACGTTGTAGTTGCACCATTTATTCTAAGATAAACTTGTATTATACATGTAAATGTAATATATCATTATATAATATTTATCTAATATATAATAATTAATATATATATATATATATATATA
>Ga0214544_1000272_pt1 | contig 86685 bp, 31 predicted proteins | sample CNSS3metaG_FD_160074 | JGI IMG/M metagenome (GOLD analysis project Ga0214544, IMG submission 160074) | Root nodule microbial communities from cowpea collected in UCLA plant growth center, Los Angeles, California, USA - CNSS3 | ecosystem: Host-associated > Plants > Roots > Nodule | place: USA...
CTGCGAGAGTGAGAGTGAGAGTGGAAATTAGGGCAACCTGAAGGGTTTTATACTATGGGCCGGCCTTAGGCCCACTTACAAGGGCAGCCCACTAATCTTTAGGGCAGAAAAGAAATGGGGCCTTACAAATATCAAACTAATATTTTTCTATCAAGATAAGAGAGAGTTACCTTTTTTATCTTAAAAGAGAATGGATGAGAACTAAGAGGGAGAGAATGAATTTATATCTAACTTTCTAATTCTTTTTTAAAACAAAAAACAAAAGAAGAGATACAAGAATAATAAATGAATACAATACATGAAAAACTTAAAATGAGAGATAACAAAAAAAATATCTCAATAAGTTTTATTCTTCTTTATTATTTTTTATTTTTTATTTTTTATATATTAAAATTAAATATTATATTTTATAAAAAAAAATCAGTATAAAAAAATTTAAAAAATATTTTTTAAAAAAATTAAAAAAAATTTAGGGGAGCCATGGCCCCCTTGGAGGCCCCCTTGGACCTTCTATGGTCCGCCATTGATTGAGTGTGTATTTTTTGTAAGAATGTGTCCTATTTATACGTAGCAAGTGTGAATTAATTGATAATATCATGATTGAAAAATTATGCCTTAGTAATATCATTGACTGACATATTATATTTCATTTAATATATTATTTTTATATATATGTATATCAATTATCATATTTCAATGACATTTGTGGCATATTATGCTCATAATTATATGTATTACTTGTATATGTATAATTGTATATCAATTGTATTTACTAATAGTTTATGATATACTATATTGTATTTATTACGAAAATAATATGTACATATGCATGATATTAGAAAAATAATTATTTTGACTTTAGTATTATTTTTCACCTTCGATGGATGGAATTATATTTAGCGTCCACCATGGGGTCTTGTCCCACATCCCTCTAAGGTACCAAATAAATATCAATTGTAATGGTTGAGATTATTGCACAACTTATTTTAGGCATTTAAGAATGTCTTATGTGCTTTTCTGGTACTTATTAATCATAAAATAATTATTTACTTATTTATTTTTTAAATTATATTAAATGTTTCTAACAATCTTCATATAATTTAAAAAATAAAATAAAAAAACATATAATCTCTTAAAACAAAATTTTGTATTACGATACAAGGAATCTTTCGATCTTAAGTCTTACACCTGGTGTTTATAAAGTTTCACCCAAAAAAATGTAGAGACTTAATTATTTTGAGTTACATTCCTTTGACCAGGTTTTATAGTAAATAACACATACAATATCAATTTTCATTTTACATTCTAATAAGTGGTTACACATTATGACCTTGTGCATGTATATTTTTTCAGGAGTGTCACTTATGCTGGGTTTGGATTTGGAGGAGTGAATTTGGAGGTGATTTAAATGTATTTGAGATAAAGTTCGTATATAATGTGATAGCTATGATAGATTAAAAATATTAATAGATAACATTAAATGATTACCATTTTACCCTTGATGATAAATATAATGTAAATAGGGAAAATAATGTTAAAATGAAATTGAACTTATTATTTAATATTACAAAAATATAATTTATTATTATTATTACATATTATAGTATTATTAATATTAATAATAATATTATTATTAATTGTACTATTACTATTATTATAATTATATTGTTATTATTTATTATTAAAAACAAATGTTAATTATTATTTTAAGTAAGAATTAAGATTACACGTATAAAGTTTGATAATATAAAAAATTACAATAAAGTTTTTAAGACATTTCACTTGTTTTCTTCACAATTATCTTTATATATGTGAAGAAAGAAAAAAGTGAACTGCACACTTTATTTTTTGTGTTTTTCTTTTCGTTTTTCACATTATCACTTCTTTTTGCGGCTGGTAATCTATCGTCGCAAATCCGTCTGTGAATTCAAATAGACCATAGAGACTTTTCCAAGTCTCATAATGGCGGCCTCACCATCATATTCACTAGGTAAACTCTCAAAGGTGGTTTGTGACTATTATAAAGAAATATGGGAGAGAAAGGTAATCTGTAAACTGAAATTGTATTCTTTATTATCATATCAATAGAGTACAATGAGGTATATATGGGCCTAAGAGCCTATACTACTACATCTCAAAATAGATAAAGAGAGGAAAACAAAAAATGGATATCTAGTTGAATAATTGTATTAAATCTCTTTAATACCCCCTCTCAAACTCGAGGTGAGGGAGTTTTACAAACAAAGTCCCTGACATTGAGTTTGGAGCGTAAAAGCTCAAGGCTACTGGAGGACAGGGATTTGGTGAGAATATCAACCCATTGTTATAGGCTTGGAATATGATAAACTTCTAGTTGTTTTGTGAGAACTTGATCACAAACACAAAAAGATGTCAATCTCTATATGCTTTGCTTTGGAGTGAAAAGTTGGGTTGTGTGCTATGGTCACAACTAGGGATGTCAACGGAGTAGGGTACGAGTAGTAGCTCCCCACATACCCTACCCGTAAGATAAATATTTGTCTTGTACCCGTACCTATATATGTGTGGGTATCCAGATGCGAGTACCCGCATATTTTTTTAATATCCACGGATATCCACAAGTACCCACAAATATTTACAAAAGAAAATTTAATATTTAATAGTATATATTAACCATAAATTCAAAAAAAAAAAATACAATGCATAACATTTACTAATTTCAAACAAAGTACAAATAATCCATTTAAATAGTGTTGAATGACAGTTTACAAAGAAATTAAGATTTTTTAACCCATTCAATTTCAATGGGTTAATGTTTTAATCATGTTTTCCATTTTTTTAATTTAAATTAAAATTTAGCGGGTACGACTAGCCACGGGTACAGATACTATGATACCCGTACCTGCCCCGTTAACATGCAAGTATAAAAAATACCCGTACCTGCAAGTATCCATTTACAATATCCATTTTCTACCCATTGCGGGTTTTATACACGTATACCCACAGGTACATATTTTTTTGACATCCCTAGTCACAACACTTTGGTTGTCATACAACATGATAGGCATAATAAGAGAAATAAAGAGTTATTTTAGGAGAGCTTGAATCCATAAAAGTTCATTTGAAGATTTAACTAGGTTGCGATATTAAGCTTATGTGCTTGATCTAACTATAACTCCCTACCTGCGAGACCGTCAGGAAACCAGATTAGGACCTAAGTAAATTCCTGAACTAAACTTGGAACTTTTATCATCAACATTGATGCCTAGTCAGTATCACACATGGTTGTGATGGAAATGAACTTATATTTAGCAGTAGGTTGCAAATGCAAGTCATAAGAAATAATACCTTTAAGATATCAAAGACTTCTTTTAACAGTTTTCCAACAAGTAAGAAGAGGATTTGCCATGAATTGGCAAACTTTATTAATTGCATAATTGATGTCTAGCCTTGTGAGAGTAACATAGTTAAAAGACCTAACAACATATCTGTATAAGGTTGGGTTAGAGAATACCTTTGGTAAAAATTTAAATAGTTTGCAATTGGTGAAGAAATTGATTTGGCTTCACCCATGTTTGTCTTATGTAGCAAATCCATGATGTATTTCGACGATGGTTTTTGTCAACACAATAGTTAATTTTAATACTCAAAAAATAATTAAGTTTGTCCAATTGTTTGAGAGAAAAATTATAATGTAGTTTATGAGTGAGCTCCTAAATCAAAGATCTAGAAGTTCATGTGATTATAATGTCATCAACATATACAAGAATGTAAACAGTTTGCTAGTTGTGTTGATAGACAAATAAAGAGGATCACACTTGCTAGACTGAAAACCAAGTTGCAACAAGGTTAATTTCAATTTATCAAACAATTGTTTAAAGGCATGTTTGGGGCCATAGATCGCCTTTTAATGCCTACAAACCAGGGATTCATTTGAGACTTCAAATCTAGGTGATTGAACCATATACACAGTTCCATCAAGATTTCCATTAAGAAAGATAATATTAACGTCCAAATGAAACAAATTCCACTCATTTGTTAGTGCAATAGTGCAAATAATCATGATCATAATAGGCTTAACAATAGGGGAGAATGCTTCATGAAAATCAAACCCATGAACTTGATTGAACCCCTTTGCAACCAACCTCGCTTTGTATTTATTGACAGTTCCATCAACATTTTCTTTAATTCTAAAAACCCATTTGCAGCCAACAACTCTCCCGTCAGTAGGAAGAGGCACCAAATCCTAGGTGTGATTAAAAATAATGGCATCATATTTTTGTTTCATAGCAGACAACCATCTTGGGTCATGTAGAGCCTATTTAACACTGAATGGTTTAATATTAATCAACAATAGTGAAGGATGCACCCTTGGTTTATAAATACCATATTTAGATATTGTTTGCACAACATGAGTATTTGAGGGCCGAGACATGGGTTATTCAACAACATGAGTAGTTTCAGGAAAAATTAAATATTGTGATTGAGACATATTTTTAAGAGGACTAACCGTGACAAAGTTAGTGTGAACAACAATAAAAGGTGTGTGATTAGAAGTGAGACTGAAAAATTGATTATATTGAGGAATGAAATTAGGTTGACTTAAAAATAATTCAATATAAGGGAATCTGATTTCACTGAACAAAACATCGTTAGATATATAAATGTGGCCAAATTTCGATATACACATATAACACTTATGAGATACAAAATAACCAAGAAAAACACATTGTTGGGAACAAAAATCTAACATGTGATTATTATATGGTCTAAGAAGGGGAAAACAAACACATCCAAACACTTTTAGAAAGTTATAATCTAGAGATTGTTTATAGAGAACAATGAAGGGTATCTTAAAAATTAATGAGGCAGTGGGCAATTTGTTTATGAGGTACTACACCTTCACCTAAAGTAAAAACACAATCAATAGTTTATTTTGTGTCACCAAAATCAAAATCCTATTTGCATTAATATATTCTTCAATAATCTCAAGAAATTTCACATATTAAATATCATAACTAGAAAAATCACAAATGATATTATCATTAGAAGGAAAAACAATACTAGAGGTATCACAAATAGTTTTAGTCAATTTATCCTTTAAAGAAAATATATCTAAATTCTATGATAGTATTGTAAGAAATTTCACCTACTTCAGAATAAATAACTAAAAAATTTTCTTTTCTTATTAAGAATTATATTAACCTTTGCAAGACACCTCGCACTTTAAAATATTTTAAATATGGTTCTTTTTTCTTCCATAAATCATAAGGACACAACCTCTATAAGGAATATGACAAACAAAGTTTAAAGTTTCACCTCGTAAAATTTTAGGCAAGTTAGAACTTGTAACATAATATTTACCATTTAAAACATTTTACTTTTTTTTGCCACATCATTAGATATTAGAATGACAGGATACACGGAGGTGTTGGTGAATAATACCACGAGTTTAACAAAAAATCACTCAAAGACATATGTATTCATTACCTTTGTAAGAATAAAGAGTCTTAATTTTCTTTGTAATTGATATTGGTTGTATCTTAAAATCATATATAATTTGAGTAGTCTCTTATATTTTTTTTTTGTGCAATTTTGTGAATAAAATTAAAAACACTTTTCGTACAAATTTATGGACAAAGTAACACAATCTTTTTACAACCCTCCTACTACTATTTTATGAATAAAATAACAAATTTCTTTTACAATTTATTATTATTATTAACACTCGGCCTTAGTCTGCAAACCAATCATTTAAGTTAAAAATACAATTTAAGTCATGGTTAATGGCATGGTGATACCTTTAAAATTATTAACTGGTGAACAATTTTTTTAGAAGAACAATATTTTTTCCCATTCAAAGACATCCAATCAAAAAATAAATTTTTTAACTTATATTTTAAACTTCGAACACAATCATACAAATAATAAACATAATGTCAAATAAAATAATTATTTTAATTTCATATCATGAACATTATTTTTAAATTCATGAGTCTCATAAAAAATAGAATTACACAAAAAAGCTTAAAAGTATTTTTGTTTTCTGGTTTTTTAGTTACATAAAATTATTTCATGGCTTTGTTACATGATGTTTCATATATATTAATGATTGTTGTTGTTTCAAAGTTTCATTTTCCTTAAATCAATTATATGCCTCTTAATATACGCCACAACTTTGTCTACATGTGACTAAAATGATATAATGATATAACTTGTTTGAGTGGTAACCATCACATGACTAACTAGGAATATCATTGTCCTATTGAGTTTCTTCCTTTTATGTATATTTCAAACTCCAATCATCAAAATAAATAAATTCAAATTTCCAACTCATGCTATTTTTCATCCTTCAATAAATATAAGTCTGTATGTCATTAGAAGAAGACACGGTGAATAAATATGAAGTTTTGTTAAGAAACATTTATTAATAAATTAAAATTAAGTGTTTTGTGAGTTGTTCATTTTATTAAACAATTTTGTAATCACTTCCAAAATTCGGAAAATTGTCCTCTTCAATAATAAAATACAGGTTGAAATTCTTGTTTTTGTTTTAAATAAGAATGTTCGTTAGTTTAGACAACATATAAAAACACTTCATATCTATATCAATTTTAAAATGAAAAAATCGTTAATAACTATTAAACCTTGTATTTACCCTCTATTAAAGTTGTCATTAACGAGATTATTTTATCATTATAGTGATTTGTTGTTTCAAAACTGTTTATTTTTACAATCTATAAACAAGGACATGTGAATTTGTATTAATTAATTAATTTATGGTATTAAATAAATTAATTAATGAAAAAAGAAAGACATTAGACTTTTTGACACAACAGTAGTCACAACCAAGGAAGACAAACTACCATTTTCATGTCGACATCCCTTCCTTCACTGAAGGACAAACTTACAAATCAAATCAAATAAACAAAATTATCGGTAAAAAAAAAAAAAGAAAACCAAAAAGAACGGCATCATTGGCAGTTAGGTATAACGCGGCGTGTTATGATTGGTGGGGAGATGTTATCGAAGGTTTGAATGGACACGTGGAGTTCACTCAGTGGCCGGAAATCCAGTTTAGTTTCCGCACTCACACACCTTATCGTGCCCCAGAGTCACCGTGAGGACCAAAAAGGAAAAATAAAGAAAAGGAAGGGACACATTTGACATTTCAGGACCATGTTCTTTTCTTACAGAACCTCTCTGCCAGGAAGAATCGCAGAGAGAGGGTCAGAGTGAGAAATAGAGTGAGAAGCGGAGAGAGTGTTCACAAACCCTAATTTCTAAGAGATCGGCCATGGCTTCCTCCAAGGATCGTGACAACTTCGTCTACATCGCCAAGCTCGCGGAGCAGGCCGAACGATACGAAGGTTTGAAGTTCTTCCTTTGTTTCTCGCACTCTGACTAGCGCATGCGCGTCGATGTGCTCGATTTTATGATAATTTTTTGTGTGTTTGCTTGTTTCTACTTATTTGAGTTAATTTTTGCTCGCTTGTTTCGGTTTATATCGTTTATAGTGAGAAAAATAATTTTGGTAGTCAATTTGGTTTACTAATCACTGTTCACTGCGAGTTTGGTTGCGAGGGGAAGTGGAGGGTGAAGAATCTGTTACGATTAGCGGTTCATTTGAAAGGAATTTTGCTTTCCATTTCTATTCTTTTCACTTTTATTTTAATTTCCTTTTTTCTGATTTTTTAAAATGGAAAGTGCGTTTTTTCAATTTTTTTGGTACTGCATGTCGAAGTTATAGCATCGTACTTGAGTGTGTTAATTTTGTTCTTCATGCGATGTGAGTTTTGATCTGTGATGTTTTGTTTTGGTATCTGTTTGTGTCAGAGATGGTTGATTCGATGAAGAAGGTTGCGAATCTAGACGTTGAACTGACTGTTGAGGAGCGAAATTTGCTTTCTGTTGGATACAAGAATGTGATTGGTGCTCGGAGGGCGTCATGGAGGATCCTGTCTTCCATAGAGCAGAAGGAGGAGACAAAAGGGAATGAATTGAATGCGAAGCGGATTAAGGAGTATAGGCAGAAGGTTGAATTGGAGCTTTCGAACATCTGTAATGATGTTATGAGAGTGATTGACGAACATCTTATTCCTTCGGCTGCAGCTGGTGAATCCACTGTGTTCTACTATAAGATGTGAGCATTTCCGACCATTCTCTGCGACAGGGTTTGTTTGGTATGATGTGGTATTTTTTGCATGTGGATTTGGGGATGTTAACATATTCTGTTTGCAGGAAAGGAGATTACTATCGTTATCTTGCTGAATTTAAGACCGGCAATGAGAAGAAGGAAGCTGCTGATCAGTCTATGAAAGCATATGAGGTGCAATTTATGTTGCTTTAATGTTTTTGCAGTTTATATGATGGCATTATCCTATGAATGGTTGTTTGCTGGGATTGTTGAAAATATGCTATTAGCAATGGATCTAAGGAAGCTGCTGATCAGTCTATGAAACATATGAGGTGCAACTCATATTGTATTGTTTCACAGTTTATATGATGATTTTTTATCCAATGGATGGTTGTTTGCTGGGATTGTTGAAAATATCCTGTTAACAATTGATCTAAGTAAGAATCTTTTGCTCTTCATTTTCTGGTTTTGTGTTGAGTTTATTTATTTCTCAAACCTGTTGTAGAACTTCTATATCATGTTGCTTGGTTTCTTTAGGCGTCTTCTGTTGTTTTATTGGGGAAAAGTGGGAACTCTTCTGATTTGAACAATGTTGAGTGAAAATAACTGTTATTTGCAACAATCCTATTCTTAAGGATTTAGCCATTTTGGGTCATTTTTGTCATTGCTCGTTTATGTTTTCGATTAAACCCTTGCTAATTGATTCCTGCTATGTTTCTTTACACTCTTCCTCACCTATCATTTTCCTTCTTTGTTAAGTTGCTATGTTCTCATGATCTCTCTGTTTTGGGCAGCACAGCATTGGTTACTGAAATTGGAGGAACTTTGTTTTATTACCATTGCCATTTTATATTGTCTAGATTGTTTGTACACTATTATTTTTTTGTGTAACGTCCATTGATAGTAACGTTATTGTTTCTTTTGAAGTGATTAAGTTTGTAGTGTTGTAATTGCATTGTTTAGTGCAATGAATCAGTATTTTTATTTAGTTCTTATTCTTACTATTTTTGTTATATGATTTATGATTATTTTCTTTTGACATTTATTTGATATTGTACCCGAAAGGATTTTCCTCCTCAGAACACTTCCCTTACATCGCTTACACAAATATGTTTTGTTTATTGCAGTCTGCTACTACCGCAGCCGAGTCTGATTTACCACCCACACACCCCATCCGATTGGGTCTAGCTTTAAATTTCTCAGTCTTCTATTATGAAATCTTGAATTCCCCAGAAAGGTTTGTGTCTTTTTGCCTTTGATTTCTAAGTTGAATTATGATTGTTGATTGGTGTTATGTGTTTAACGAGGGTAATTGTATATCACTATTTCCAGAGCTTGTCATCTTGCAAAGCAAGCTTTTGATGAAGCTATTTCTGAGCTGGACACCCTGAACGAGGAGTCATACAAAGATAGCACCTTAATCATGCAACTTCTCAGAGACAATCTAACTTTGTGGACTTCTGACATCCCTGAGGATGGAGGTAATTATTGCTAGAAGACTTGTAGTAACCTTTGCTTCCAGCATATATGACAGGCTACCTAGTGTACAACGAAGATAATGATTGCTTGATTACTCGGTTGGAAAAGGATTAATTCTTGGCTACGCATGGTTTACCCTAAACACTAATCATTATTTTGATTTGTAAGGTTGTGGGGTCCATGATCTGTAAATATGCTTTTGCACAATTGAAATAATGACTGGGGTGCCTAGCCGTTGACATGCTAGACTATTTCTAACTAAAGGATGCAAAACCTACTTAAGGGCATTTGGTGCTAAGCAAAATGGTTTTTTGAAAGATGCTATTGTTATATGTTGGATTTAAATTATGACAATATCCTCTTTGCTGCCTGCTTCTTTTCTACAAATGTTCACTGCAACTGTCTCACGCTATTGCAGAAGATGCTCAAAAAGTGAATGGCACTGCCAAACTTGGTGGAGGTGAGGATGCAGAGGTGAGTAATTCTTTCTTGTTTGGTACCTGTAATTTTATTTCTGTTTGATTGCTTTAGTTCACCTCATCAATTTTTTTGCAGTGAATTCGATGGTTGATGGGAACTTCCCGTAGGATTTGATGCATGCATTTGGAATGAAACATGAGGGCCGATTACTTATCTGTGTATTAGTTAGAGATAGGGTTTCATTGTTTCCTCTTTGTTTCTTGTTGATTGGCCATACTTCCCGATAGGGGAAAAAGAAACTCCATTTGTGCTATTTATGCTATGTTTTTGTTTGTGTGGTGTCTGGAAATGGCCTATTTCATTCCTAAGCCTTTTCCTCCCTTCTCTGGGGGATTTGATTGATGAGAATTGATTATGGTGTATTATTTCCTTTTCCAATGAAATGCTACAACTCTTACTGCGATTTTGGAGATGATTCTTCCATCATTGTTTAATTTTTCACTTTCATTGCATACCCTAATTTATTGCCGCGAAATGTGGCACATGTAAATAAATGTCCTAGGGAAGGAGTGACCGCTGAGCACTTTTCCATCAGCAAAACAAGCATTTGTTTCTGAAGTCAGGAAAATGGCCTTTACTCCAGTCTTCTGTACTACAAAATCAACCGTATAAGTATATATTCTGTTTTTGTGATCAGAATAGTTTATTATCTGGAAAAACTCTGTTGTTGGATTCCTTGTTTTAGTTGGGTGAATGCATATTTTGAAAGGTTATTGGAAATAAAGAGATTCAACTAAAAGAAACGAGAAAAGTGATTTGAAAATGAAAGATTATATTTTTTTTTTAAAAGGATGTTTTTATTTTTCCTACTTTGTGCTGACTTTGTTCTTTGGTTCTTTGGGCTCCACCTTTCTCCTGTCTTTGTTATCTCCTGTTGTTCCTCAAATTCTCCTCAGTCTTGTTTTTTAAGTCATTTATTTACAATTAGAAATTATAAGGAATTAAATAAATTAAAAAGAAAATGGTCAAACATGAAATTTCCTGTTAAGATTTCAAGCAAATTTTGCGTTTTATGTCTCACTTCACTGAATTTAAATAAGAAGACTTAAGTTAGAATTTGTTAGACTTAAAATAAGGAAAAAAAATCACATAAAACTTTCACATAAAAATTTAATATCAAAGGTTTATATCTATTCAAAATTCCAAAGCCAGGTATATCATTATTTCCTTCTCTCATTAGGTTCATATCTATTCAAATTTCCAAACCCAAATATAAATATTTCCTTCTCTCATTAGCGATAACGAAAGAGTAAACTACATTGATACATTTTGAAATTTTTTGAGATTATACACTATTTTTCATGTTTTTAAAAGTTTGAACTATTTTCTTTACAAGATACACTATATAATATTTTTCATAACTCAGAAGAAAATATCGTAACAAAAAAAGTGAATAAGAAATTTTCAATGTAATTTACTCTCAATAAATTTATAACCTACCAACCATTATGTTTAGTAAATTAGAAAATTATTGGAAAAATGGAAGAGTGTCACAATTTCTCACGAGTATCTCATTCTCTCTGTGGTGGAGTGGAAAAGCAAATGGGAATAGGATATTTGTATTCCTTAAAAAGAAGAATATAAGAGTAAATGTAATCTTATATTAAATTATCAAAATGTCCCTTTATGTGTGTATAATTTCATTTCTTTTTTCTGAAAAAACATGTTCACTTTCCATTCATTTTTTCCTTTATTGTTATTATGTTTCAAATAACTAAAATAATAGAACTTGAAATTCACTCCCATAAATTTTGAAATTTTTTTATTGATAAGGTGAAAAAAAAATCTACAAGTTAAAATAATTGACTCATATCGACCTTCATCTTGGGTTGAGTTATTTCGACATCTAGCTTGGGTTGACTTGGCTTGATTATGATCGAGGCTGACTTGATTCAACCTTTACCCAAAACTGACTCATTTTGAATTTCGATCAGGTTGACTCATCTTGAACTTTGATCAACATCAATTTTTATCGATCTTCGACCAAGGTTGACTCATTTTGAGCTTTGACCAGACCGACTCAACTCAACCTTCTGTCATGAATAAATCGGATTGTTTTTTTGACTCGGACCGACTGTGCTCGACCTTTAACACAAATTGACATGGCTTAACCTTCAATCTAAATGACTCAGGTTGACTTTTGGCTCGGGTCCACTCAGCTCGATCATTGGTCTGGGACTAATTAACTCAACATTTGATTTTGGCTTATTTGACTCAACCTTGGTCCATGTCGACTTGTTCTAAACTTCAATCAAGATCAAATCATCTTGACCTTCAACCCAAGTCGACTTGTCTCAACCTTCGGCCAAGGTCAATTTGTCTCGACCTTCGATTAGGACCGACTTGTCTTGAACTTCGGTTATGGTTGACTCGTCTTAACCTTCGATTGTGTAGACTCAACTAAATCTTCTGCCTAAGTCGACTTTGCTCGACTCGAGGCTCAACCTTTAATTTGGGATTACTCGGCTTGACCTTTGGCTTGTCTTGACTCTTCTTGACCTTTGTCCTAGTACGACAAATCTCGATGGTCGACTCGTCATGATTTTCAACTAAGACCAACTTATCTCGACCTTCGGTCAGGGTCGACTCTTCTCAACCTTTGACTAGGGCTGGGTCTCAACTTTTGGCTAGGACAAATTAGTCTTGACATTTGATTAGGGTCGATTAGTCTTGACCTTTGACCACGACCAACTTTGTTAGACTTTTCGTTCGAGTTGACTTGGCTCAACCTTTCAACTCCCACTAGCTTAACTTAACCTTCGACATTGAAGATCGAGCCAATTCAGTTCGAGATGAAGGATGAATGGAGTCAACCATGGCCGAGGCATTAGACAAGTTGGCTTGGACCGATGGTCAAGACAAACTGATTCAGATAAAAGGTCGAGACAAACCGGCTCAAGCAAGATAAAAGGCACCATATTTTTAAAATAAAATTTTGTCTTGAAAAATAAATCAATTTGCTTTATCACTCAAGATTTAATTGAAATTCAAGGTATTTCAATTATCCCATCAAAACAAACTATTTAACAAATGAAGATAATTCATTTTAAGTAATTCAAATATTATGTATTTCAATTTATTGAAATTATTAAAATTTATTATCCAAATAGAAGGTAAAGATTTATGGAAGCTAATAGTCGAAACTTATTAGAGAATTTTAAACTAATTATAATAGAATTCAATAAATTTATAATGAATTAGAAAAAAAAAATTCCTTTTTGAACATTTTATCATGCTATTTTATTTTTAATAAAAATTTAGTTGCCATTATAATTTTAATACATAACTATTTATTTTTGTATGACTTTATTTAAATTAAAAATAGTATTTAATAAAATTAATTCAAAATAAAAAAATCAAGCCATAAGGTAGAGAAAAAAAATAAAATATCAAAAAAGAAATTTGGAGTTAAAATAAATAAAACTCAAATAGAGTAACACTTTTGACTTTATTTGAAAGAGAAAATAAAGCATATATATATATATATATATATATATATATATATATATATATATATATACTTTGATTATAAAGAAATTTGTATGATTAAATAAATTGTAAATTATTTTTTTTATTTTTATTATATATAAACCTTCCCATCTCAGCATCCGAAAAACCAAATTCAAAGAAAGAAGAATGCTTCATTCTGATTGTCGTTTAGGAGAGAAGACGGAATATTTAAAGCATAATGTGCGCGACGACATCAACTAGCGTTCGGAATTTATGCTTGACGTGACGGAGAAGGGTGTGAATACGATAATATCACGTATCAAACGCTGCTTTCAGTTCATATGCAATTTGAATGGTTTCTGAAACCATTCATATTGCGATTGTTAATGATTCTTTCGGTCTATTTCATTGTTTGATGGTTTTAGAACAGAACCATAAGATCTGTGAACTATTACTCGTGGAATAGAATGGAATGCCTTTCAAGTTGGATTTCCATAAACACACAGATCTTGTATTCTTTGTAGTATATATAGGACACTCTCATCCATTTATCAACCTCACATTGTTTCCATCAATTTTGTATGCTCAAATTTGGAGCTGACATGAGTTGCTGCTGTGAGTTGCAAGGCTGCAATGAAGGAGCCAAGGTTTTGGGTGTCATTTTTGACTTGGATGGCACCCTTCTGGATTCTGGTATTCTCCTCGAGCTTTAATTTAATTACACTTTTTGTCTTGCGGGAGTGTTGTTGCGCGGTTTTTGTTCCAAGTTTCTAATTGTGCAAATTAGGTTTATTATCTTAGTTGAGTAATTTTGGTTTCTCATATAGTCTTGTGTTAAATATTTAATTGCTTTTGTTCAAGTATCATGAATTTATGATCGAGTAAAGGGGAAATTAAGTTAGCTAAGGCAATATTATTCACTGTCATTTTTATTTTCGGCAAAATTACGAAAATATTAACTAAAAGTGAAATATGGAGCAAAATTACTCAATTCCAATATTTAAGGAAATCTGGGCGATTAAAGTTACATAATTACGATGCTTGGTGAAATTTTAAGTCTCTATAGTTGGTGAATTTTTTTTTCTTGTGGATTCTTTCTGAACCATGCATGTGTGTGGGTGACTGGTGTGCAGAAAGGGCTACAAGGGGTGTCTTGAATGAGTTTTTGGCAAGGTATGGAAAAGAACTGGACAGGGAGAAGGAAGACAAGAAGAGGTTGGGGATGACACAAAAGGACACGGCAGCTATAATGGTTACGGACTATGAACTTCCGTTGACACCAGATCAATTTATCAGTGAAATCACTCCTATATATAGGGAAAGGTATCAATGATGGCATGCTTGATTCTTTCATCACGTTTTTGTTTGGAAAACCATTTTCTATAACAGTTTTCTATCAGATTTTCGTCTAAAATGTATGAAACTTTTGAAAATTGTTTGAAAAATTTGAAACTAGAAGAGACGTTTTCTGATCTTTTACTGTTTTCATCTTATTCAACATCTCCCTTGATTCTACACTCTACTATTTGCCTTGCACTACGCTCTATTAGTTGTCTGGGTAAACTTATTTAGCTGTATTTGAAATTTAAAACAATTATTCAAAATAGAAACAATTATACACACTAAGTGGATAACATTCTCTCATTCTATTTCCCGTGTTTTTCTTATACATAATAAATGGAACCTAAAGCTATGAGGTCAGACTGATATGAAGATATCTAGTTTGACGAGGAAGGCTGAATATGGTTTAAAAGTCAAAATTATTTTTGAAACACTAAACGCTGCATAGTTAGATTGTTATATAATTTGTGATTAGTAATTAGTAAGAGATGTGATTCATCATATATTCTAAATTTGTTTTCAAAGGAATGCACTTTTTTTATTAATAACTTAAATCAAACCTGTTGGAAACTGTCATTACAATTGCTTACACATTTACGGGTTCTTATTTTCAAATCATAAATTGATTTAGGTGGGCAAAGGCCAAAGCTCTACCTGGTGCGAATCGCCTAATCAAACATTTGCAGAAAAATGGAGTTCCAATGGCTCTTGCCTCAAATTCCTTGCGAGAATACATAGATGCAAAAATTTCTTATCACAAAGGTTGTTTTCTGTGGACTAGCTTCTTTTTGTTTATTACTGACTTTGAATTTTAAGTCTTTTAATTTCAAGAAGTGTTGTCTTACTTATCAGCTTGCCATTATTTCTGAACTGATTACGTACAAGGGAATATGCAGACACAAGTACTAGTTTCTTAAGTAACATCTGACAAAGAAAAAAATAGATAATGCTTCTTTTCTTTTCTTCTTTTTTTAGCTTAAGGTTTTGGAATCACTAAAATGGCTAGCCTAATGCCTTTAAAGTCAATCGTTAATAATTCATTTTAAAATAATTATATAGAACTAAGAAAACTTGATATCCAATTGATAAAATTTTGGTACAGAGAAGTTGATTATGTAAGAAATATGATTTGACTAATATTAAATACGACAATGTGATACAATTTGATGGAGAGGTATCTTCCCAAATATTTTCCAATTAGATATCAATTTTGTTTCTAATTTTGTATTTTTTTTATTAATAAATTATATCTATTCTCGGTCTCTCTTCTTAGAATGATATGGTACCACAGAAGTACAGTATCTTCTTTGGAAATGATCCCTGAAATTATCTGCCTTTCTTTTTGGTTAAAAGACACTTGCTTTTCCTTATTATTGACATATAGTTTCCTGTTAGAAGAATTCTTTGATGCTTATCACATTTTTTTTAGGTTGGAAAGAAAGCTTTTCTGTAATTCTAGGAAGTGACCAAGTTAAAGCTGGGAAGCCTTCTCCGTATTTGTAAGATTCTACTTGAGCACTTTGACATCTCATATATGCCCGAAACGAAAAATCCTGAGTACAAGTGGATCTATTGACAATGAACAACTGTAACACTTTTCCAGCAGCAAATAAATATCCACCATCCCAAGTTTTAGCCGTACTAATCACAATTAGAAGTAAATGGTCAACTACAATTATCTAACTACATAAATTTTCCTCCAGAACTCTAATCACCCAACGTTTTTTCACTTTTTCCATCCTATGTTTAGTAGGGAAATTCGTTTTCTCGGTCAAGTATGCTCTTCTAATTTTACCACAACAGTAAAGTCTAATTTTTGCAGATTTGAAGAAGCTGCCAAGAAAATGGGTGTAGATGCAATTAATTGCCTGGTGATTGAGGATTCCTTGTAAGTCTCCCAGAATTTCTGCATACCGTGTATGATTGCATTTGCTGTTGTGACTTTTGTTAAGCTTTTGATTGGGTGACAACTAACAGTAAATTCTAATCTTGACCAAGGATGGTCTAGAATTTCTGGGATCAGATTGCTCTGTACCATCTAAAGTTACCAACATAATCCAAAACACAGTGATCACAGATGAAGAGGCCACTGTACCACCAGTGTTGAAGCCTATAGTTGAAGTAGACCACCAACCAATCCTTTGGCCATATCCAAACCTACACAGATATGTGTGGATGGCTGTTGAGTGCAAAAGGTGTGATATGTTAAGAGTGTATGAGACACTATGCAATTGGATTAACCTATTTTGGTTGAAATGGACATTATAAAAGAAGTTGAATTTTTGTTTTTTACAATCCCTCTTATCAGGACTCTCTCTGTTAGTTTGTTGAGATCATATCCATGCTTTTAGATGAGCACTGCCTATTCATTTTAATCTGCATTATTTTAAAAAATTCTCATAATGTATAACCGACAGTGTACTTGGTTAAATTAATTTTTCTTCAATTACGTAAACTTTCTCAAAATAATGCTCCCAGACAGTTTTGGTTGATTTCAAAACAGTATATGTTGATCAGGTTAATCTCAACTACTGGGTATTCATCTCGGTATGTGGGCATACTATAATCACTGCTTTGATTCACCAGCAGGATATGTGGCACATCTCCTGCCAAGTTTGTGATTGCACCTTCTGTGCAACCTTGCAAATTTCTGTTATGTGATATTCATATTTGCATATAATTTATGTTCTCCAATGCACTTTTAACAGGGTTGGCGTCAAGGCAGCCAATGCTGCAAAAATGAAGATTGTGGCTGTTCCATCTCGAAGGGAAGCTGATTGTAACGGGCTAGCAAATGTTGTTCTTCATTCGCTTTTAGAGTTTCAACCTGAGCTATGGGGTCTTCCACCCTTTGATGACTGTAATGCTAATGCACTAATTAGTTTGTAATGTTGATTGGTTTCTCTAAATGCCGTGTCCTTCTGTCAGAATAATCTTTCAAACTAATGTTGGCAGGGTTAGATGACACATTACCTATTGAGCCAATTCATCTGAGTGGTTTGTATGTTACTGGATGTCTAGAGGAAGCCACAGGTTTGCGAAATTTCATCTTTCTCGTTTGATAATACTGGTTATATGAACAAATTCTCATGTATGTTTGGATAAAGTAATTTAAGAGAATAATTTATTTATTTAGAAAATTTGAAATTCTTTAAAAGAAATAATAGGTTTGGATGAAAAAATTAAATGAAATTAAAATTAAGGAATTTTTTTTAAGAAGTTATTTCAAATAATTAAAATCTTAAAATTTGAAAATCACTAAAAAAGAAGGATTTTGGAATTCCTCAAAGAATTTGAGAGTATATTTTCTGTTTTCATTTTTTTGTTATACTTTTTACTTCGATTGTCATATTGTTTTCAATATGTTTTATATTTTCAACCTTGAAAACAAGTTTTTATTTGTTTCTCTTTTCTCTGTTTCCTTTATAAATCTTTGAAAATAAATGGAAAACAAAGTGACAATTTTGTAATTAAAAATGAAAACATTTTTTTTTAAGTAAACTAGCCCTTTGCTTCTTAGTTTTTAACTTCTTGATTTAACATGGTTTTATAGATCTGATTTAATTCCTTAATCCAGACAATGCAACACTTGCTCTTCCTGATCAAGCTGTCGGGCTTTACTTGGGTTGGGCCAATATCGATACAGATAGGAAATTCAAGATACTGGCTAGCATTAATTTGGACTTCTCCTGTGTTGCCTATAAAAAAATAGTGAGTGATCAATCATAAAACTGTAGAATTTATTTTTTCATTACACATCAGGAACTTCTGATGTACACCATTTAGTACTCTTGTGTTGTTAAGTCTAGACAAAATTTCTTGAGTTCTAGTGTTAGAGCACATAAAAATTTATAAGTTTAGTACACATCATAATTTGTATATATTTGAATGGAAGCTCATAGTTACACTTTTTTCTGCAATCCTTTCTTAGACTATGCATTATATCCTTCTGGACCTCATTGATGAATGTCACTAACGGAGAATACTTGGGGCTCATTTTGCAGCGTGTTTATCTTATTGATTCAAATAGTGACCTGAAACAGAAGCAGAATATGCAGATCAGTCTTGTTGGCTACATAAGAACGTGGGATAACAAGGTAATAAACGATGACACCTTTTTTGATGGCTAAGGTGGCTATTTTGCAACCAAAAGCTCATACGAGGACTTTTAGTGCATAAAACAAAATTATTCGTGTTATAAATGGTCATTAGAATATTACAATTTTGCTCCAAAAGCTTTCTCTTTCTGCTATCTTATATCTGTGTCCCCCATTTTATGGTAAATATTTGCGTGCGTGAACAGGAACTGTCGTCAATTGCTTTTGATAAACTAGAAGAGTACAAGTCTATTGCAAGAGCTTCACTGGATTTGCCATCATTCACTTGTTTATAGAAAAGCTTCACGTGGAGGGGACAGCCAAGAGACCGTATATTTGGAGATGGAAGTAACAACGCAACTTTCTACGTGTTTTCACTTTTTAATGCTAATAAAAAATAATAAAATTATTATTATTAATGTTATTGTTATAACTATGAAATTAAATATATATAATTTTTATAACTTTATTGTAAAAAGTTTTTATTTATTTCATAGGTAGTTTTATAATTGAAAAATGGTTAAATTTAGAAAAAAACTGTCAGATTAAAAGAAAAACAGTTAAATTAATCAAATAATAACAAAGAAATTAATTGTGCTTTATTTTGTCATAATGATATTAATTCTATATGATATTAATTATAGGGTTAAATATGTTTTTGGTCCTTAACTTGTAGTGAATTTTGGAATTAGTTCATTTTGAAAATTTGGACCAGTTTAGTCTTTCATCTCTCTTGAAATACGTGGATTTAGTCATTTTAATCAAATTTTGTTAGATTTATTTGATATTTCAAGTGTTTTTCATAATAGTATTTGACTTAATATTAAAGCAAAAATGTGACAAATAGTATAAACAACTCAAATACAATCCTGAAAAGTATACGAAACATTAAAAAAATCTAACAAAATTTGATTGAAATGACTAAATCCACATATTTCGAAAGATGAATAATTAAATTGATTTAAAATTTTGAAATAAATTAATTTTAAAATTCAATAAAAATTAAGAGATAAAAACATATTTAAAACTTGATTATATGAATTGATTCAAGTAATAATTGATAAGTAATGTATTTTAAAAAAATAAAAGTTATAATGTACTGGGAAACAATTTATGTTCTCTATCTTCCATTTAGCCCTTTTAGTCTAAGAACTTTATATTGTTAAAATTCAATGTTCTCTTTTCTTCCCAAATTTCCATTAATCAAATTTCTATATAAAATGTGTAGCCGATAAACACCTATGTTTTTGCGCTGTACTAAATGGCCAAAATTGAGTAAAATAAAAACAATCTTTTGGTTAGTTCATTTAAATACTCCTTTTCTTTAGAGTAAAGTCCATTTGATGAAATCTCTTATTACTCAGATAAAAGCTATCTTGTGACACAAATTACAGAAAAAGAAATATATTAACATTCTCTTTGAAAAAAAAACCATTAAATATTTTTTATCAATACATTATTATTGTTATTATATATTAATAAAGAGAGTTGTTAATTTAAAGGATAGATACCAATGTATTATCATCTATAATTATTTACAAACCACATAACATATAATCAAATGAAAAATATATATAATTTGACACCTTTTTTTTCTCACATTGTTCACAACTCTGTTTAAGAATAAAATAATAAATCAACATATTTAATTAAAAAAAAACTAAATCATTCAATAAAAAAATTATAAGACGAGATTATAAAATAAGATGGTTATCAACATATGATAACCCTAATCATGTTCATGCAGATATTATCTAAACTAATTACGACAAATTTCTTCCTAAATATCTGCCAAGAACCAACTCCTTGGTCTGCATTGATTGTTCAGACCATGGTCACTATTTCTAGAAAACCACACCACACCCCATAAATATTCTGCAGAACAAGTGCAAGAGACAAGAGAAAAACACCATGAGACGGCAGATACAAAGAAATCCACTTCGATCTGCACAAAGCACAAACGTTGTCTGTCCCTCACAAGCAGAATCTATATATACACACAAGCAGCGAAAACAGTTTGTGCATCTCTCACAGTCCCAAAAGCAAAGCAAGAAAAAGGGTTTGTGATAATGGCAGAAAAGGAAGGAGGGGTTGTGAAGAAGGGTCACGAGGAGGGTCTGAAACTCGCCGTTTCACTTCTGCAAGAGTTCGAGCTTCCAGAGGGGCTTCTCCCTCTGCAAGACGTGATCGAAGTGGGGCACGTGAAGGGCACGGGATACATGTGGATCGTGCAGAAGAAGAAGGTGGAGCATGAGTTCAAGAAGATAAAGAAGTTGGTGAGCTATGACAGTGAGATAACAGGGTACGTTTCGAAGAAGAAGATAAAGAAGCTGAAGGGTGTGAAGGCGAAAGAGCTTATGCTATGGCCTCCGGTGAGTGAGATAACAGTGGATGAGTCTCCGACGGGGAAGATCCACTTCAAGAGTCTGGCTGGTATCACCAAGACTTTCCCTGTTGAAGCTTTTGCTGCTGGCCAGTGACATCTCCATCTCCATCTCCATCTCTAGGACCATCCAACAAAAAATAATACCTTCCTTTCTCGATCTATACTATGTTTCATGTAACATGTGTCAACCTCCTCATCATATCTATAATGTTCTTGTTCATCAATATTTTCAAGCTTTTCATCATAAATAATTCTTAGATACCTCATCAACTTTTGGTAAATGTTACTCCATACAGATACTCTTACTCCATGATATTTCGTTTGAATTGTTTATATCATTTAATATATTTCAACTGAAATCTTAAACCCTAGATGTTTACACGAGATGTTCTTATACACGAAAAAAAATGATATTGTTAAATTAATAGAACTATATATATTTATTTTTAAAATTTAAAATAAATTTTAATTTCACATTTAATTTTAAAGATTATAAACATGTTTAACCATTTCTAAAAGGAAAATCAAAATATTTATGACTTCTAAATTATGAGTTATTTATATAATAAAATTTACACGACTTTTAATATAAATTTTAAAACTATGAATCTTTATTTTTCTCTTGGTTTTAGTTTCTCTTTTCATTGCATTATGTATATTTACTATTTTCTTTCTTTTCTCTCTTTCATCATTTTTGTCACATTCTCTTTCTTCTTTTATCCCTTTTCCTTACTCCATATCCTTATCTTCCATTTTCTCTTTCTTATATTATGTTTCTTTTCAATCTCCCTTCCTTCTCCTCAACCTGACAAACATGTGATTTAGGTTGATCTTTGTCTTAAACTTTTGAAGATTAATTAGGTTTTATAGGTCAAGTTTTTTCATGTGAGTTGCCTTTAACTTTTAAGAACTCTTTCTAAATAAATTATTAGGAAGTTCGGAATCACTAATTATTTCTGGTTTCTATTAATTTTTATTGATATGTAATTAGTTTTTTTAGCTTAAAAAATACATGTCATGCAGAGGAACTATGTCTTTTTATAGGATTAAATCATTTTTTTTCTTTAAAAATGTACACAAAAAGTCAATTTAGATTTGGAGATTTAGTACCGCATCTTGCCTTAAATTCAAACGAAACCAATGTTATTAATAATGTATTTATGTGATATATTATATTTGTATTATATGATACGCTGGAAATATCATAACACAACTTGTATTTTTAATTTTATAAAATCCTTTCTAATAATAAAGAAAGTAAGAAGAATAGAAACAATATTTAAAAAATAAAAATTAAAGTAGCTACATCAAATTTGATTTATTCCACTTTACAATGGTGTAGATAATTTTTTCCCAGCTAATTTAATCCAGATTATTTGAAATGAATTTGAAATTTTCCTTTTATCATATTGATAAAGTTAAAAGTATAAAAATCTTTTTATGGACACTTAAACTGCACAAATCCATATACACTTTGTGATCCCTAATACTTTAAATATGAACAGTTTAATTCTCCAATTAATTGATTTTTTTAGAAAGACAGTTCAATTTGAAGCATAGTCATACATTAAAAATGTTTGATTATGCATTTATTACCTATACGTATGCGTGTACAATACATGAATTAAATAAGTAACAAACAATAGCTTTAATGTTAGTCATAGAATTAATGAAATATATATGCATTTATTTAATTGTTGATAAATGAAAATTAAAAGTATTTGGAGTATATACATACATTTTGTCCTCATACACCCTCCACCAACTACACTACCATTTAATGCGTAAACGTTTTGCAGTGTTGAATGCTACTGAAATATAACTATTGTGGCAGATAATTACAAATGTTAAAAATTTACTATTTTTTGCAAATTTAAGATAAAGTGAGATTCAGAAAGATCAAATTTAGTTGAGTTTTTTTTTTTGTTAATCTATATGAAACCAATTTAACTAAGATTAAAATGATTTATTTTAGGACATTAATTGTGTCACACAAATAATTTAAATCATTCTTTTTAAAATTTATTCTAGCATTTAGAACTTTTAAATTAAAGTCTAACATTAATAATTTTATATTTTTAATCACAGATTTTTCGGATCCACAAAGGAGGAGGAAATATTTCTTTAAAATAATTATCAATCAATTTACTGTAATAATTTTTCAACAAACTGATTAACAAGGCAGACAAAATACTTTGTCATAACAAGCAATAGTTTTCTCTAAGTTTTTACATGTGTTACCATCAATTTACATTAATCACAATGTTTAAGAATAAATAATAGAATTTTGTGTAAAAAATCATGTTTAAAAAAGTGTTAAAATTCACGGTATTATACCACTATAAGTTCTAAAAAAGATGGACATTTAAATCCCTAATTAATGGTTACCACCTACATCAACTAATCTGCAACTGGCATTGAAATTTAAACATGAGTAAATTATGACAACGATTTCATCGAATCTCTAGTGAATTTTCTCAACTCCTACACTGACACTTTGAACAAAGATCCGGTGCATACAAAACATTGTAACAAAAATTGTTAGCGTGAGTTAGTCTTGAAACATTGAAGAACTAAGTAAGCCAACTAATATATGAGTTTAGGACTAAATCCATCTGATTCATGTTTTGCAGACCAATTTTTTTATCACTTTTAAAAGCAGTTAGGAGACAGCATATTTTTCCTCGTCATTGACAGCTTCTTTTCCTTGTTTGAGGTGGTCTAAATCTAAAACAATAATATGTTTAGTGTGACATTTTAACATTTCACAAAACCTGGTGCAATAAAATGAAGGACATGGAGGGAAGAGGCATATAGCACTTTCCGGGAAAAGATATACATATATGATTTCAAAATGGTATCTAAAATCTATCTGAGGTTTTCCTGCCTGAAAAATTGGTTTATATCACAGGGAAAGCTGGAATTCCTAATTTGAACTAAACATTGGTGCATTCTTGGAGCACCTTCTTCAATATTGCTGTGGTTTTCTGTTGCAGGTGAATGCAAATAATGACCATGAATTCTTCTAATACCTACAAACTATTACTTCTCTTTATTGATTCCTCTAATAACTCATGTGTTGGCTGGATCATCTCCTTCACCTTTTCTCCATTTTTATAAATTTTAAAAGTTGGAACTCTTCTTATGTTCTCAGCTTTTGCTATTGCAATACACTCCTCAGCGTCCACCTTCAATTAAAATTTAAAGAAAATCAGGAAAATATGGCAATTATGTTGGGAAGTACAAAGAAAACACTTATTTGTGTACCTTAATAAATTTAACAGAGGGATATCTAACACACAAGGTGTTTATAAATGGAGATATTTCCTCACATAGTTTGTTTGATGCCTCTTTGAAATAAACTACAGAAACACCTGAAAATTCAGACTTTCGTTAAAAAGTTACCGATGAAGCAAGAAAAATGCAGAGTCAAAACATTTGGATAGTTACCAGCAGAAGCAATGGCAGGTTTAAATTTGTCTAAAGCTGAGATTTCTTCAACTTCAACTCCAAACTTGGTACCATACACCACTAGCCGAGATTTTTCTAATGCTAATTGAGCCCGACGAAGAGACTCAGCAACTTCAATGTCATTAGGAAGCTCGCGTTTTAAGGCTTGATAATCTTTAATAACATCTGCCCATCTTTCAAGCTGCAACATGATCATGCATCTTTAACAACGACAATGAAACAACTTCAGAGAACAAAACAACAATGAACAGACACAAACACAAACACAGACACACACACAAGTGGATTCACCTTTGAATTTGATGCGGCCCTTCGAAAAAGAGCCTTGTTGTAATTTGGTTGAATGTTAAGAGCTTGGTTGCAGTCTTGAACCGATTGTTCCCACAGTCCAAGTTTAGACCAACAAATTGCCCTATTGCAATATAGAACATAGTTGGAGTTGTCATACTTGAGGCCCTCTCCATAAGCAGAACAAGCTTCAGAAAACTTGCCAGAGCTGAAAAGATCATTGCCCCTTGAACGAGCTCTTGCCACCATTCTTACAACGTTTACAATCCTACCAACTTCAACATTACTGTAATCCAAAGTGCTAGCCTTTTCGGCTGCCACAACAGCATTCTCAAACCTGCAACAATCCATCATTCAGTTCTCACTCAAAGGCTTTATTTAGCTTTGGATTGCAACTCTAAGGTGTTTAGTGTTTACCTCCCCAAGGCCATCTCAACCTGAGCAGACACGAAAGGAACATAGGCTTCGCCAACCATACCAAAGAACTTGGTTTGAGAATATGCTGCAGGACAGCCTTCCAACTTTGGAATGTTCAAGAGACTGGATTCAGCATCCTCAAGTTGATGCAGTTTTAAATAAGCTTCTGCCTTGCAAGCAACAATCTGAAAGCAACAGTCCAACCAGTTAGCCCAATACAAATTGTCATATACCAACTATCCTAAGAGCTTAAAACTATCATTGTAGAGACTCAAATACCATACCACAAACAAGAGCCGGTTTGACTCTGTTCTCACTTTTCAATTAAAAACTATCTTCTAAAATAACTTCACAGTGCTTACTGATCAATCTCTCATCCAAAATCTATTAAGGTTTAAAAGTTGCTAGTAATAAAACAAGTGTTTTATAGGCCAAAAACAAGAAACACCTTGGATATCTTTTCTCATCTTCCTTTGTTTTCACCTTGTACCACACCCTCCACTAGCTACATGAGCGACCAAGTTTAGTTGCATTTTGAAAACTAGAAACAGAGTTTGAAATCAGAAACCAATCACAACTTGACTATCTATTAATTTTATAAGACTTCTCCAACATAATAGAACATGGTAAATCAGAAATTCATGCTACCTGCGGCGAAAAATCTGCTCCAACAGCAATAGCAGCTTCTGATTCCCTGAGCACCCTCTTCCAATCACCAAATTTCCGCGAATCAGCACATCTATTCAAATGTTTCTCCAGCAACAACAGCTTCTGCTCCTCAGACTTATCCTCTTGAATCCCTGACAGACACAAATGGCGCCGCGAATTCTCAACCTGCCCAAACCTAAACCAATTCCAATTCCAATTCCAATCTCAACAAAACCAAACTCAAATCCAAATCCAAAATTTCATCTCATCTCATTGCATTCACGAATTACCTTACATAAAGAGAGGCAAGCCTCTTGTGCGCTCTAGCATAAGCAGGGTCCAATTTCACAGCCTCGTGGCACTCCCGGGCGGCCTCCCCGAGCCTGCCCAGCGCCGTGAGCGCCGCTGCGCGGTTGCTCCGGCACGCCGCGTTCCCAGGCGAGATGGCCACAGCGCGATCGTACAATGCCAGCGCCTCCAAGAAGTTCCCGCTTCTGTACAGCTCGTTCCCTACCCTCTTCAACTCCTCAGGATCGGACCCTCCGAGCGCGCGCTTCACCGTGAGTGGCGACGCCGCCGCGGGCACAGCCACCGGCACGGGATAGGCGCCGGAGCCACCACGCACTATGCTGCCGCGGCCGTAGTTCACAGTGCCCGAGCCCAGCACGTCAGTCCGGTTCGGTCCACGCGAGGGCAGAACCGGTTTGAGGATCTTCCCTGACGGACAGATGTTCCCAGTCGGAAGCAGCGAGGAGCCGCCGGAGTAGATTAACGGAGCTCCCGCCGATACCGATCTCCGATGGCCGGGACGGGAATGCTGGGAAGACGGATCGAGACGTTTGGATTGGAGAGTGGGATTTTGTTGTTGCAGAGTGTTGGACATTTTTATGTTTGTGTGTTGTGTGTTGTGTTTTTTGTTTGTTTTAAGGTTGTTTTTTTGTTATATAGAAGATTGCAAAGGGTTGAAGAGAATGGTTGTTGTTAGGTTACAGGAATGGAATAGAATGTGTTTGGTTTGGTTGGGAGTGAAGTGAAGAGAAGAGAAGAGAAGAGAAGAGAAGAGAAGAGAGTTTTTGAGGAATACTGTAAATGGTAAACAGTAGGAGCTTCCAGTTTTTTTTCTTCTTTCAGGATCAACTTTCCTTCTTTGTCATTATTTAACTCTCTAGATTCTCTCACCCTTTTCCTTCCACCATGCAAAATGCTTTTCTTTTTACCCTGAGATATTTATATTTATTATTTTTAATTATCACTTTTTATATTTATTCTTTCATAAATTACAGTCAAAGGTTATGTTACAGTACTAAAATAAATATTATTGTTTATATCATAGGTTATACTAGACAATTTTAAACTCTCTCGAATTACGTATATTTGTTATTAAACACTTTTCAAAACTACTTTAGTTTACATTTATTAGTGTACTTATTTTTATAATTGTCTGCTTATTTTTATTTGCTCTCATTTATTAATGTTGATAATTTTATCACTGCTTTCATTATAAAACATGGGTGGTGTCAAATAAAACATACTAGTAATTTAATTCTTTAGAGGTTAAATATGTTTTTTCAATTAGAAATTAGATTTTAAATTGATTTCATTTTAAATTAAAATTTTGTGTGTGTTAGTTTTTATCTTAAAAATTTTAAAATAATAAATATAATATAATTAAGATAATTTTTTTAACATATTTTTTCAATTGATATTGATTGTGTCAATTAGTGTAAAGCAATTTAATATATAAAAAAAATTAAAATAAATTATTATATTTATTCACTTTCAAAAAATTTAGTTCAAAATATATTAAAGTTTTGAACAATAATATATCACAATTTCATATCAAAATTGAGAAACTAAAAACATATTTAAAAACATATTTAAAGAATATGACATTTATGTTTAAATTTTCTATTCACATAATAACAAAAGAGAAAATAATTTATTTACTAAATACAATGCTTCATGGAGTTGTGCTATAAATTTTTTATTTATATTGTGTAACATTTAATTTTAATAGTATAAAATTAATAAAATAAGACATTTTATAATAATATTTAAAGGCAGATTAACAAAATAAAAAGTACATATACATTATTTTAAGAGCTCACACTATAAAGATGCAAAGTGTTTAGGGTTTAGGGTTTAGGGTTTGCAAAAAAAACTTCACATTAATACATTGTTAGGGTTTAGGGTTCACATTATCCTAAGACCATTTACATCATATCAATTATAAGTCATACATAGACAAACTACAATAATTCACATAATTACGCACAGACAATTGACACTAAACTCAATTATCTGAATACATCCATTTGGAATCGGAATCACTAAAGACTTCACTTGTTTGGTGGCCTCTACTACTCTGTAGAGTCATTGCTAATGAGTTTCACCCTACCATATACAAGGTTAATCCGTGATCATCTAAAGTTATTATCCTACCTTAGACTAGGACTCCTACTCTCACTATACGAATCATTCTACTCTATTTGAGTGTGAATGGTCATTAGAGTTTTGGGATATTACCTTACTTAAATTCATAATCCAATAATGTATACACTAAAATAACACCACCACAATATCTTCCTATGAGACCCATGAAATTATGTCAAACACATGCAATGCTCGTATACATTAACAAACCATATTCATCCCAGTTTCACAACAATACTTTCAACACAATTAATTACTTTCACAATCATATACATCCTTAATCGCATTTTCATATTCACATATCAATAATTTCATCTCAATCAATTACAATCTCAAACATATACATACATAAAGTACATGAAAATAATGAAAATAACCACAAACTTCAAAAAAAGAAAATCTCACCAATCAAAGTGAAGAATCATGTGTAGGGATGTCAACAAGGCGGGTATGGAACGGGTAGTAGCTCCCTCGTACCATACCCGCTGGATAAATATTTGTCCCGTACACGTATCCATATCTGTCGGGTATCCGTTATGCGGGTACCTGCATAATTTTTTAATATCCATGGATATCCACGGGTATCCGCGGGTATTTATAAAAAAAATAAAAATAAATATTTAACCACATATTTTAATCATAAATTCAAATAAAATACAATACATAACATTCATAAATCTCAAACAAAGTTCAAATAACCTATTTAAATAGTGCTGAATGACAGTTTACAAAGTCAATATATTAATATTTTAATCATTTTTTTTATTTTTTTTAATTTAAATTAGAGTATAACAGGTACGGGTATCCACGGATATGGATATTATGATATCCGTACCCGTCCCGTTAACATGCGGACATAAAAAATACTCATACTCATTACCTGCGGGTATTCATTTACAATATTCATTTCTTACCTGTTGCGCGTTTTATCCGCGGGTACGGATTTTTTTTACATCCCTAATCACGTGTCTAAGAGCAGTTGTCAAAATTTAGCTTGATATGATGGTTAACGAAATAGGAATTTTCATTTTACAAAGAAGATGCAGACAAAAAAAAACAAGGTGGGACCCGACATTACTACCCCTAAAACCCACTAATTTGGGTACGCCCGATGGTCTAAAAGTGGTGTTCGGTGACACCAAATCAGTGGCCTAGTGCCCGACGGCACTACAACGGAGCCCGACGGTGTATCAAAAATAACAATTTGGGGGAATAATTAATTGAGTGCAATTTACTAATTGGGCACCTTTCTTTGGTATTTTTGATTCCAAATGATTTTAGAGAGTTCAAAACTAATGAACAGAAGATGAAAACTCCTAGAGAGAAGTCAGAGAACTCTAGACTAGAAGAGTGATTTCTAAAGAGATAGTGTGTTTTAAAATAATGAAACTTATTTACAACAAAATCATTTATAATAAAATCTTTTAATATTAAAATAAAAGAAAATGATATTATGACTTCCATTTTTAAAATAGTATCACTTCTTAAATTTTATTTTTTAGGATTTTACATATTGTCTTAGTTTGTTTTTATTTTTAACAAAGAAATTACTTTTAAAAAACATTACTAAAGGTTAACTTTTTTTGAAAAATAAACTATATTTTTTTAAAATATATAATAGAGGTCATGATTAAAATCATGAATAAGAAAATTCAAATTAAAAGATTGTGTTTAGTAGATTAACTTAAGGAATGACCGAAAAAAAGTATTTATTTTGAAATTCAATTTGAACCAGAAAAATTCTTTATTTAAATATTATATATATATATATAAGATATATATATATATATATATATATATATATATATAATTTAATATTAATCTAAAAGTATTTAATGCATTATTTCTATAAATCAAACTCAAAGTAAAGTGTATTATTTAAGATATAAATTATTTTATTATTTTTATTAATTTTTAACAATATTTTATGTGCCTAATCTTAATTATATAAATTATAATTTAACAATTAAATCAATGAAGTTTATTCCTTATATAAAACCATTAACAAATTAATATTTAATGAAAAGTATATCAGTGTTATCTAATTTTATTTATTTATGTATTATACATATAATAAAACATAAATTTCTATACAAAATTTTGATTTAAATATATGCATGCATCTTGTAAAATATATTTATTTGTATTTTTTTTTTCACTATCCCCAAAAGGAAAAGAGATACTGAAATCGTCCATGCCTTTGGATGAACTGTATTTAGTCCATAGATTAGATTCATATTTAGATAAGAGAGGAAAAAAAAGTCTGTTGACAATCTCCATGCCTTACAAAATATTATTAAAAGTGTTATCAAATGAAACACTATGATATAATACACCATGTAATCTAATTTTAATTATTATTGGTATATATAGTATAATGTGTTGAAGGCATGATGAAACAAAAAAATTATCATATAGTTTGATTTATCTGATGGATATAATTTATTGACACATTAAAAAAAGTAGACAACAACAAGTGAAGTGTACTAAAAAATAATTAAAAATTTTATATCATCTTTATTTATAATATGAGAATTTTTTTTTTATTAAAACATACGTATATACACATACATATCACATAATTATTTTAATTAATTTAAGTAAAAATATATACTATTATAATAAATTTTTATTATTACCATTGTATATTCTGTAAAACAAGATGAAAATAAAATAACTTATTTGTATTTCAGAAACATAAATAAAATGACTTCTTAAGTCTTTTGCATGTGATGTGTTCATCCCACTTTTCTGCATAAAGGTAAGGAAAGTAAAGTATGTCCTTAATTAACAAGACAACCTGTTGACCACATTATATCTTAAATTGTGCATGAAGTGAGTATAAATAATATAATCATATCTTAAGTTAATAACATTATGTACATGTTATTTTAATATTATATCTTGTTAAAGCAAATTAAATAAAAATAAATTTATTGAATACTTACCAATTGAACAAATTAATTAAATAAAAAAATTTGAAACTAAATTAATTGAGATATAGCAATAATTATGAAGAATTATGGTAATTGAGTTTAGTTAGAGTGGTGTGTGTGATGATAGTTTAGTAGAAATTGTGAAGGGAGAAAGGTTATAGTTGCATGATGAATTGGTGATTAAAATGAAGGAAGTAAAGTGGAAAGTGAAGAATAAAAAAGAGAGAAGTGTGGTGTGGGTGAAGAGGAGACAATGTGGCAGATAGGCATGTGCAGTGCCAGCTGGGTCCATCACACACCCTCTGCCTGTGGGACCCACTTTCACTCTATTGCCAACCTTCACCATTTCTTTTTCAAACTTTTTTTCACAATCTAATTATTTTCTTTATTTATTTCTATTATCAAATTAATATTAAGAACAAAGGGAAGTGGGATTTTTGATGTTCACACTTTGACCACAAACATACTTTTAAGGATGAATGCCTCTATTCCTTATGTTTTTTGTCTTCTTGTCCCCATATCTCACTTTTCCTTAGTTACAAAACAACATTGCCCAAAATATTTAACTGCTTTTTTCATCTACAAATTTTGGTTAAACCTTAACAACACTATACATGGATTTGCTTTGTTATTTGGGGTAAGTGCCCACCATCATCACACTTGCCCTAAGAATTGGATCACATTACCCTATACTACCCTACTATCATATTTATTTATCAGAAAAAGATTCCCCCATCAAAATTTAAACATTGGATCAAGAGAGAAAAGAAAACAACACAAATTTACAAATTTTGTTTAGTGGACACTTTATCCAAAACTCACTTTATCAGACAAAGGTAACTTCTTTTGAAAGAAGGAATGAATTTTTCCAATACCATCCTAGCTTGCTCAAAAAGAATCTCCAATAAGTTCATTTCACTGTCTGTGTTAAACTTTGTCACAGCAAGAATTTCAACCCAACTTGCACAACTACATAAAATCTAGATTCCATTTAGATTATGTGTTCATAAATTCAGTAATAATAGTCTTTTAGATTTTTATTTTCAAACTAAAAACTTCCTCCTTCACCTCAACTTCCACTTCCAAGAATTTTTCTTCTAACATCTTATAAACTTTGAGTGTTTTATTTTTTTCTTAAATGCAAACAATTTTTTTATTAATTTTCTCATTTTTTTTACTCGTAATCCTGACGTTAACAATATAAATAGGTAAATTTGGATAACATCAAATAGTTAACTACTTCAATATATTTATTTCTCAATGATTGGTACCTGGGGTCTCTGTTAACCTTATTATGAAGGCTCAGGTACTTCAACTTTAAATGAACACTCTGAAATTTAAGACTCATGCATATAGAGAAAATTCATGTTAGCGATTATTCGCAAGCATATGACATCAATATATATCTCACCTTATCACTTATTTTCTTTCTTTCTTTTTTTTTTTACTCTCTCCCTAATCCAAACAAACCTTAATGATGATTGATATCATGTTAAAAAAAAAAAAAAAAACTAAATTTAGCCTATGTTATTTAATGTATTATTTGTATGGAAGTTTCAAACAATATTCATTGATCATGGTGATGCAATATCCAAATAGTCAATTATGTACACAGGGTGAATTAACACAAGTACTATAAACTTTTTATGTGTTCATCAATGTGACTTTGAATAGCTCTAAATTTAGTGGATGGACCATATTCATACGAAATAGTTGTTACAACTATGACAGTATAGGGATTTTGCTTTTTCTCTTTTTGAATGGTGAGAAATGAAAGAACATTTCCATAGAGTAGTCTATGTTTTTGTTTACAACTGAACCCCACAGTTTAGAAGATCAAAACTAGCCTCCAGATGTATATTCCATCAAAAATCAAAATTGGTTTAACAAACTGTACAAAAGAATGAACTATCACAGAAATGTACATATATACTGACTCAAGAAGTCACAGGTCTGGAGCAATTGAGTCGAACTTGACCTTGAAGTCCTGTCAAAACATCAAGATTAGACATTTTCAACATGACTCTGGCAAAGTCCATGCGAAAGGTTGATCCATCATCTGAAGCATAAGCAGAGACCAATTTGGCAGTTTTATCCTCAGCCATCAGTTGCTGATCAGCAAAAAGTAGTCCTCTTCCTCTAAGCAGACTTTGGTAGTAATGAGTGTCAAATGTTGAACCTGATGACACTGAAGATGACAATGCTTGCATGTATGACATCCCTGATTTAGAGTGAAAAACACTGCTCATAGGCTTTGAAGTCATAAACTCATCTTTATTGTTGTTGGTGTTTGAGTTGTTTGGACAATTTAGCCTCATCTGACGAAGGAAATCAGGAGGTATACTAGGATCTGGTTGTCTTGTGTCCTGAAAGTTGTATAACCTTTGCTGAATGAAATCACAACCAATTTTTCCAATGTTGTGTCCTCCTTCAAAGCATCATCAATCAAATCAATCCATTCCATTAGTCATATTCCATTCATGGATGGCAATAAAGAAACTATATATAAGATGAAACAAAAATGTAGAGCAACTACCAAGAAGGCTGACAGTTTCTCTTGCATTGAATCCTCTGAGATTAAAGAGATGCAATGTGCGTGTAACATTATCATCAGGCCTGGGAATCTGATCAGTTGCTTCCTCAAAAAACGATTGATGGTTGTCTCTTCTGCCAGTTAAAACTGGATAGAATGGCCCACCAGCCTACCATGGCCATGTGTAAAAAAGATATCATATGTGCAATGATGTTGGACTTCTAACAAACGTAGCACATGCAACAAAAGTGGTATTTTCAAAGACTTCACTACCTCAAATCATGATATCATTATTAAGGACACAAATATGCATTGTTGATCTGATAACATATAAACACATGATTGACCAAGCACAAAAGTGACATAAAGAGCGATAAAACAAATGAATTAAGACAAACTTGCAACAAACCAAATGATCTTAAAGTAGGCTTGAAACTCAGGATATACTAAGCACCCTAGTCAATTGTAAACAATGAAATATATGTACCAGAAGAACGGAATCCCTTGCTGCAAGAGAAACTATATCAGCACAAGACACAACACCAGGACACGCTTGCTCCACCTCCTCCTTTATCAAGTCAATCTTGTCAAAACCTCTCAGTGTCTGATTTGGCACAGCCTGCTTCTCCACCGAACTGTTACTATTACCATCGTTCTCATCCAACAGCAACGAAGCATCACATCCCTGATTCATCAACACCCCAAAAGCAATGAGAAATTGTTTGCATGCATAAAAATAATCATAAATTAACATAAAATAACACTTTTGCTAAGATTATTAGCCATCATACTAATTATTTTAATATTCCTATCTAACTAATTTCTTATTTACCCACGAAAGGATTTTACACATCAAAATTAAACTGCACAAAGAAAAAGTGAAAATCAACGATCTACAAAGGCACAAGATCATGATCATAATTTAGATTGTCACTATTCCGAGTAAAAATTGCAGCATTCAAATGGTACAGAAATAACAGTTAGATTGAGCACAGAAATAACACAGGGTCCGAGACGTCCTAGAGCACCGGATTTATGTACAGCATATTGCGCAAACACTAAGGTACAGAACCTCTCGACTTAGAAGAAGGAATCAAGAAAAGCTTACAGAAACAAAAGAAAAACCTAAGCAATCAAGAAAGAGCCATTTGAATCAGCATCGCAAAGACTTCAAATTCAAAGTCTTGGGAGCAAGAATCAGAAAAAAAAAATATAGCAACCCATATAGAAAGTACAAAACTTTATGAAAAAACAAGAAACCCCATAAAGAAAAGAAGGACCTGGATGAAGCAATCGTGGAAGAAGAGACGAAGCAGGGCAGGAGCAACGTCCCTGTGGTCGAAGTAAATGCGCGTGAGCGCTGAACGGACAATGCCCTCCGCTTGGGGACAGGTGTCCTTGTAGAAGTCATATTCAAGATTGGAGCCGTCTCGGATCCTTTGGTTGAATTGGAATGTGTTGGCAAGCTTGACGGAGAAGGAAGAAGAATCAGAGAAAGAAGCAGAAGAAGAAGATGGAGTGGTTTGGGTTTGGGTTTCGCCTCGACGGCTTCTGAGAGAGAGGAGAACAGGGACGAAGAGTGCGACAACGATCCAGAGGTTGATGCAGCTTCTTCGCATTTTTGGTGCTTGTTTCTGCAAAACCTTTGGTGCAGAGCAGGAAGAAGAAGAAGAAGAAGAAGAAGCGCGAAGAAGAAAATGCCGGTAGGGAAGTTATTTTAGTTGCTAGCTGTCGCACTCACTTAACTGGAAAAGTTGTTATTGCTTTGTTGTTATAAATGGATAATGCAGCGAACATTTGGGCTCTCTCGGTCAAGGCCTATGGGATGTTTCTTACTGCACCCCCGTAATCTCAAATATTAATTTAATTACTAAAGGAAAAAACAAGTTTAAAAAAAATAGTTATGTTAGTAAGAATGGATAATGATAATTATGGATTACTATCTAAATTTTACTGTGCATTTACACTGTGTTTGAATCCATCAATATATTGTGGAATTAGAGAAAAGTGAAATACAAATATATTAACAAATGATTAAATTAAAATATTGTAGTTTTTCTTCTTTTTTTTTTTTATAAACCACCAGTTCTCTTAAAGATTTTTTAAGGTATCACAGGATGAATCAAGATATGTACGTCAAAATTATTTATCAACCAACATAAATTATTTTTTCAACAAACATTGACAATATTATTTGAGCTATTAGTTAGAACGTTTATGAAAAGTATTTTTCAACTTATATAAGTTAAACTTTTTTAGTTGACATTAAAAGAATTATTTTTTAATTGATATTGTTAGAATTATTTATTTGTTAAATTATGTCATATTTAATTATCGATTGATATTTGTCAGGATTTTCTCAACAAATAATAAGATTATTTTTCAATGAATGTTAGTTACATTTTTTAAGTACTGGTTATTTTGTTAATGTCTATAATATTGAAATAGTTATTTCTATAAATGGTAACTAAATTATACTATTTTCAAATAAAAAATTAAATTTTAATATTGTTTCGGGTGTAGGTACCAAGCACCTAAGAACCACTTCAATTTTACTCATTTTTTCTCTATGTCTCCTCTCTTCACAATCTGTTGTAACTTCCTCGCCAAGAAATCTTCCTTCTGGCTCGATCGGTTGAACAGACGATCGGGGTACCTGTCTAAAAGGCTCTGATGCTTAAGTCAATTGATGGACCAATCGGTGTATAAGTATAACTACTGTAATAAATGCGAATTAAAGATTCTCACCAACCTACCTTTGGGTCCTATTTATAGTTTCCGTGTGGGCCTATAATTAGGGTTCCTTAATCACGGCCCAATGATCCTTTAATCATGATTACTGGCTTGTTTAATGTTAATTAATCCAGCTGACTGGTTCAGGTTCTCTGTTTGGTCGATCGACCAATGGCCGCTTGACTAGGTGGGTTATCTTCTCTGAGTTTAACAACCTTAAGTGAATATTTAATCTATATGCCTGATCGATTGATGATCATATGTAAGAGACTACGCGAATCACCTATGGGGCCGATCAACCGATGGTCCCTTATGAGGTAACGTGTGATTCATCTGTGGGACCGATCGACCGATGGTCCCTTATGAGGTAACGTGTGATTCATCCGTGGGTCCGATCAACCGATGGTCCCTTATGATTCATCTGTGGAACCGATCGACCGATGGTCCTTTGCGAGGTTCATATGTAGTTTATTTAAGTTACTGATCGATCGATGGTTCTGTTTCATATGCAAGCCCTCCCAACCTTGTTCGATGGACCGGAGGACTCTGCGTTGCCGATGGTCCAATGGGACATACAGTACAAATACTTTGAATTATCTTATTCAACAAAACTTAAGAAAAACGAACTAATATAAATTTAATGTATTTAGGTTTCCTAAGAATAATTTCATTTTCTTTTATAAAATATTAGATTAAATATTAGTTAAGTTAAGAGTTTGTGAACTATTTACTTTATACGGATTCAAAAATCTTTTTAATGAGTCATTAGGCATAATTTCAACATGTCATTCACAATATCTAATAACCATTTGCTACATCAAGTATTATTGGTCCCTTAATTTTAAATAAAAATTAAAAATAATATATTTTTAAAATTTTGATTTATTTTAATTTCGAATTTTAAAAATGCATGAATTTAGTTTTTTTAATCAAATTTTGTAAAGTTTATTTAATGTTTCAAACACGTTCCTAATAATATTTGAGTTGTTTACACCGTTTGATATATTTTCACTTTAGTATCAATCGAAAAACATATGTGAACGTGAAATAAAATTAATAAAATTGAGTTATAAAAAATTAAATTTACGTATTTTTAAAAATAAGAGATTAAATTGATAAAAACAATTATAAAAGACTAACTATAATTTTTATTAAAAAAATTAAAAAAATATTTAATCTGATTACTCCCAGAGCACTTATTGTATTTTTTCCTATTATTAACACTCTTGGCAATATAATAATTGCAAGGTTATGAATCCTCTTAACTTTACTTACAAATTAGCTAAATATAACAAAAAAAAAATGATTGTAAGAATTTTCTATATCTAAAAGGGACATGCTAGGGCAAATTAATACAAAAAACTATAAAAAAAATGAAAACGATATTTGGACACCATGTTTTTACTTACTTTTGCCATGTTCATGTGTCACTTATTTTTTATTTAAAAATCATTTTTCTTTTTCTCTTATTTTGACACAAAATCCCTTAATAAATGTCTCTCCTTCACATGTTGGCACCTGACAACAAAAAAAGACATTAGGTTCTTCGTAAGACTTTGATACTATTATTATCAAAAGGTTAACTCATTCGTACAAGGACACAAAATCCCTTAAGAGACTGCTTTTCTCTAACAAAGTGTTTAAATTTGAGTGTTTCTCCTGCCAAAACTCATTTTCCTCTTTTTCTCAAATTTCCTCACATGTGTGCCTATTTCAAAGAAAAAAAAATATTAAATAAAAAAATAAGTAACACGTGAACAGTATCAAAAGTAAATAAAAATTTGGTATCAAAATATCATTTTCGTAAAAAAAGGAACCACTCAAGGCTGTGTTCACTTGGAAGAGTTTATTTGGGAGAGAGTATTTGAGAGAGAGAATAGATGGGTTTGAGTTGATTTAAGAGTGAACTTTGTGTTGTTTTTTTTTAATGGATTTAGAGGTGATTGTGAGTAAATTTAGAAGTAATTTTTGTAAAAGTTTATTACCGATTTGATTGGTGTGATGTATTAAAAAATATGTTTTAATAGAAGTATTAAAGAAATTACCATTTTGCCCTTAGTTTAATAAGTAGTATAAATTGATATTTGTATGCATAAATTTTTATTTCATAATTTTTTTAACCACTAAATTTGAAAAAAAAAATACTACAAAAAAAAAAATATACATATATGTACGTTAACCAAGCAAATATATTTGCTCCATGACAAAGGGATTGAATCCCTCAAAAAGCTCATATCCAATCCATTCAATTGGGATTGAATCCCTCACTGGCACAGATCCGATCCATTAGAGCTAGGATCGGATCTCTCTTTTCCTCTCTTCACATGGATCCCTTCCATTGGAGTGTGATCGGATCTATTGTACACTCACTTCTCCATGTTAAGCTCGCACACCATGAGTGGATATGGGTTCTAACTTTGCAATACATGTGAGAGAGAGAAGACGATAAAATTGTTATTAACCCCGTCAATTTATTCAAATCTGCACATCAGTGGCGAGATTACTATCCTGGTACATCTCGCATATCATTGCTTTATCTTCCTCTCAAAACTTGACGAACGAACAAATAAAAAACTTAACAATCCATCGTCATTAAACCACTCTACCTCAAACGAGCCTAAGAACCTAAATGTAGGTCTTAACTATTACAAATTAATAGATAGTGGTAGACTAAGAATCTAGCTTTGTAGCAATAATATATATTTGGTTAACCGAGGAAAGGGGAGCAGCAAGCCAGCTTTTATTAATCATGGCAATTGCAGATTCAAACATTCAAAATGAATATTCCACAGAAAAGAAAAAATCATATAGTCACTGATATTCTGTAACATTATTTTTATGAACAAGTTTGGCTTCACTATTCTCGAACTTTTGAAATTTGGATTGTTATGGTCGTGCATGCATGTCATTTTCATCTCCATTGTCAAATAAATAAAGCTTGGAAAGTAAATATAAACTAATATGCACTCCAACTAATTACTAGCTGCTTAATTATTTTCATCATTTCGCACACTAAGCAAATACAGCTGGATTTGCTAATTTAATATCAGATTTTCTTTGGTTTGTGCGTTGAAATTTGAATACATTAACATCTTCAAATATATATAATTATTTTATATTTTATATACAAAATAAAAGAATATTTATTGCTGAGAATTTCTGATACCAAGGGCGTTGACGAGAATCAAAATTGTAGATACAATTTCTTCCTGGAAAACCGTTTTAAATAAATTTTTTCCTCGAAAAAAATAATACACTAAAGTAGAACAAAGAACTTTGTAAAACATAAATTGCTGAAATTTCAGTTTTTCAATTCAACCATACTTTTATATTTGTGCTCGAAACCCAAGAGTATACTATATATAGTTTCCATTGAGGGATTCAAATATGGTTGCTCAGTTTTATATAATTGTTTAATCAAAATATTTAATATCATTTATTTTACAAGAGTTTTTAGTATTTTTCTTTGTATCATATAGTTTTTTAGTACAAATGATTTGTAAATTAAAGATAGATTATTAATATTTATCTCATAAGTTTAATTTAAAACATTGTATATGAGATTTATAGTTTGAGGTTTGAGACTTGTTAATTAATATTCTCTTGTCTATCGCTTTTTGGTATACTTTTAATACTTTTCTTTAACTTTTGAATGTTGGTTATGATGTTCGAGCATGTTTTTGGGTTTGACAATATGGATTCAAATATATAGTACTATATATATTGTTCTTCATATCATACATTCTAGAATTTAATTTTAGTTTATAACTCAGTTATCAATTTAAAATATTTTAAGTGATTCTTAGCCATCATCATCACTCAAAAATATAGTAGATGTTATTCTAGATCACTTTTTATTACAAATTTGGGACATATATAATGGATTGTATAAAAAACAAAAAGGATGTGATTGATAAAAGTGTGGGAATGAAGATTCATTTTCCCACTATAAACTAATTCATAAATTGTGTGAAGTAAGACCTAATTGCTGCTCAGTATCACTAACTTTCAACGTTTTAACCTACAAGAAAAGAGAGCCCAAAAGCATTCATGGTGCAATTAGTAATTATGGGGTGCAGGAAGCCATAACCAATCCATAATAGTGAGATAGCTATACTCCAGTTAACAAATTTTCCTACATGCGTTCCGAGGCCCTTGGACTAATTTGTTGACCCTCACTTCAATTTTTATTTATAAAAAACTTCAGATTGTTGGTTTAAAATTATTTTTTAACTGGATTTTATAACAAAAATTGTTAATTTGCCTAATGAAGTTTAAAATTTTTACGTAAGAAATAATGTATGGTTAATTTACTTGTCTATGCATAAAAATTCAACCAAGCTTAATCTCACTCTTGCAAAACGTGCTTTTCATGTACAAGAGAAGTTTAGATAGTTTTCTTATTTTTATAATACCTGATCAAGCTTAATTCCTCCACCAGGGCTCAAAGGTTTTTTTCTTCTTCTTATTTTAGTCCTCACCTCTTAAACTAGGGCTTAAAAGTTACCCATCGCTTAATTTCTTTCTCTTTTTTTTCTTCATTTAGTTCTCTATCATTTTAATGCGCAACACAATTTTTAAAATTTTGAACTTATATCTTGTAAATTATGTGCATAACAAAAACTAGCATATTATATTCACAATATAAGCGAACTGAGGCCATACTAAAGTGTCGTCATGCCTACAAATTCTTCTTTAGAGCAGCTTCTTCAAAAGGTTTTCTGAAAGAGAAAAATAAAATTAATTCCCCACATAAAAAACTTTACAAATTAACTTATATAAGCTAAATTTTAGTGTTATAAAAAAAGTTAATTTTAGATTTTTCGTTCTTTTTTAGAAGAATTTTGTTGCAAAAATCCCACCTTATTGTTGGATATAAGCTTCTCAAAAACAAACCAAAATCTTGCTTAGAATTATCGTTTTTGGAAAATAAAAAACCAGATGATAGGTTACTAGAATAATTGCAAGAAAAATGATTTTAAATTTAGACACATAGTAAAGCCCTAGGTTGGGCTTCTGGAAAATTAAAAAATATATATACATTTAAACGGAAACTGGTATATCAAGAAAACTACAACAGTTCATACTTACATTGTTTTTAGGTTATTTAACGATTTGGCATAAGCTTTCAGACAAAGCTTAGTGGTCGACAAGCATTGACCAGGAGCACTAAAAATGGTTCGAATTGCTTTCGGTGGTGAAATTATTGAAAGGTTTGCAAGGATATGCATGAAAAGTTGAAATGACATGGGTCAACATTTGTGGACGTAGATTACTTATGTTAAAGTTCCTTCCTCGGCAGCAGAAACACAGGAGGTACAAACTACAAAATGATAATACAACTTACATACTAGCATTCATTCATAAAAACAAAACTAGAAACCCCAAACTAACAAGAAACTGCAGTTCTGAGCACATCGGAAAATGATTCGAGGTGAAAGCCATAAATTGGTCTAATTGGAGTGGCGCAACTCTGGACGAACGAAGTCTGCATCTGCTGGCACAGAAATGTCAACTGTGGGTCTCAGTTTGGCGCAGACTTCAATGGCTCCATGCACTGGGTCCGAAAGAAAGTTGCTGAGTAAGTCCTGGTTAACAGGGCTTCCATTGTCCGCCGCCACCAAGGCTTGCTGGGTAAGAATGTAATCAAATCGTGGAGCCCATTTCCTCGAACCCAATCTAGCCGTGGTTGAACAGTTATCAACCATGAAAGAAACACCGCGAGCATGCATGAATGGATTCAAAGAATCAACAGCCTCGATCACACTCTCGTTAATGATTTCGGAGTAGGAATGCCCTTTCTTCCTCAGGATCTCAATCTAGAAATTTAGTAATCACAGATTAAAAAAAATCCCTTTGTCACTGATAGTTAACTTTATCAGTCACAACACAAATTTGAAAGCAAACGGAGATAAATATACATGCAGGAAACTATGTGGATCCATTCCGAAAATAATAGCAAGCAAAATTGCAACAGTACCTGGGCCATCATCAATGCCACAAAGACACCAGCAGTAAAAGCATATAATGGGCCTTGATCACCTGCTGGTCTTGTAGAACGGACACGCTCACCAACCTTCCACATGCGGGTTTGATCAATGTTACCCATGGGGAAAGCAGGTAGACCTTCTTTCTCCTGTAAAAAAACATGTATTGTTTAAAGTAGGTGGTGCAAAGGCTGACTACTCTAAAGGGAAAATGAATATGCCCTTACATAGAAGCGGCGTCCAGCCAGAACAACACTGCGAATCTCACTACCACTGGCTACATCCTCGTAGCACTCGTACAGAATGTCCATGCAAGGATAATAAGAAGCACTGTAAGCTTTCTCAAATTCCCTTTTTTCATCTTCAGATAAAGCATTGTATACAGCAAGCATGCCCTGTCCAAAACCAATACGTGAAAAAGGCTAGTCAGAACTCAAACAAATCCCAATCCAGCACATTCTATAGGGAAAGGGTGTTGGTGCCCAACAGACAAAAATTAAGACTAGCGTGAAAATACAACCTTGGTTGAGATGGTTTTAGATATAATTCCAGTTATAGACTCAACAGTATTCTTATACGCCAGATCTTCGTCCATTCCATTATCAGTGTATCTCCTAAACAAGGATTCCACAACTCCATGAACAGCGCCAAGTAAAATGCCTACAAACATCCATGGCTGTAGTTAGAACTTAGGCCATCAAGGAAAAAACAACAAAAACGTTGCAATGCTCTCACCTCTCTCCCCAAAGATATCACTCTTGTACTCTTGCTCTAATGTAGTGGCGAAAGTGAATGGAGAACCAAGGGCAACAGACCATCCCAAAGCAACATCAGTAGCCCTGCCATCCACATCCTGCATGCACAAATAGTTACTCAAATAAAATAAACTATTCAATCAACACATGAGAAGACCCGCAGAAAGTGAAGGGACAAACTGAGGCAGAGCAAAAATAACCTGGTGGACGGCAAAACTTGCATTAATTCCAGCACCATTTATTTCTTTGCCTTGCACATAGAGCCTCCTTACAGATGGACCCATCCCCTTTGGGCACACAGCAATTACACTAATGTTCTTTGGAAAGTCAAGTCCAATTGACTGCAAATGCCCAAGAAGAAAACCATGGGAAAGCCCAAGTATGCTATTTGGTTTCATATGAGAAAATATTTTTTCATAATTATCAGCCTGCAAGATAAATAAAAATATTTAAGTTTCTGTATTGAAAGCAGCAATATCAGAAAACCCCAAAATTACTACAGCAAGACATACTTTGTCTACTAATATTGACAAACAGATATTCGAAAGTACATTTTTCATTACTATAGCAAAAACTAAGGCACCACGATACCAACAGGTATGTAACCTTATATAACTTCAGAAAACATATCGTATCACATTCTTAGAAAACATTTGAGATTTGGGAAAAATCTTATCTTGCCCTGTTACAAATATGTTGGAATAATATTTTAAGAAAATGTTAAAAGAACTACAAAACAATTTTTTTATTTAAAAGAATAAATGGAGCAAATTAAGAATTGTGACAGTGATGCAAGCTGGCAATATCAAACTGTAAACTGGTGGTGATGGAAGCAGGTAGGAGCAAACTGTAAACTGATGGTGATCAACAAGTAAAAGAATATATAATGCCATTGGGGGTGTGAAAATCATGGTGGATTGGTAATAGTAAGCTGCATTACCGGTACAGTTTTGGCCAAGTAGATGATAATATCTAAGCACTTACAGTTCCAAAAGACAAGTCTCAATCTGATTACTCACGTTGAAATTAACCCAGCAATTTTTATAAAAAGAATTCTCACTGATACTCGAAAAAACTTATTGTTATTCTCATGCAATGCAGAATAACATCGTACACTAATAACCAGACAGTTTCAGAAACAAAACAAAAAACAGCAACAGAAGAATCAGAATGCATATATGGAGCATTGAGTTAAACTAATTAACCTGTGCGGAATCAGAAATTAACAACATCACAAGATCACTGCCCGAGACAGTTTCCCATATGTCACCAAGAGTCCCATTCTCCTCAGTAAACCCGGCTGCCCGAGCTTCAGCAAAGGAGCGAGAACCTTTCCTGAGTCCAATCTGCATTTTTAAATCATTGAAACGACAAACAATGCATGTAATCAGCCAGCCAGCCAGCCATTAATCAACAATTTCTGCATACATTAATATATTATAGACAAAACTGAACTAAATAACAAATTAAAACAAGAATCACACACCTTAACCACAATATCGGACTTTGCTTCAGCAAGCGAGTCCCTTAGATTCTGAGCCTGGGCAGGCCCCTGGAAACACAGCGCCTCGTTAGCAATCATATCAAAGCTAGGAAGTACAACATCATCAGAACAAAAATATTAAGCCATAACCCTTTAAGCTTAAACAAAATCTTAAATACAGACTCTCCGAACTCAAATATAAATAAAATTAACTAATTTTGTGCTTGCCACGGGATTCCAAAGCCTAGGGTGCCGAAAAGTTTTTGGCCACTGGCAATCGAGATTCTCCAATAAAATGGATCGGATATTTAAAGCTTATAAATGATATCACATATAACACATGTTAGCCTTTACTTAAATACGAATCTTCGAAAGTCACCTGAGATCCCCAACCGATGACACCAATCTGCTTGATCCCCTTGAAAGCGTCGGGCAAAAAGTGGAACAAATCCCTGCCTCCTCTCACGATGTACTGAAATGAATAAAAATAAACAATAAACAAAAGAAATTTAAAATCCACGAATCTGGAAGTGGAAGAAAGCGTCCGAGAACAACCTCGTCGTGTCCTGCGAGGTTAATCTTCTCCTTCTTGAAAACTTTCGTGTCGAAATCGAGCTGCACCGGGGCTTTCACCGGCGCCGCCACCATACGAGCACCGAGAGCGCCGCATCGGTTCAGCTTTAGGGATTTAAAGTTGAGTTTGGAAGAAGAGGATTGTAGAGCGAGGCTGGTAGCGGAGAAGCTTCTGGAAGAAGGTTTGGCTAGGGTTTCAGAGGCAGCAGAGATTGCAGAAGAACACGACGTCGCAGCAGCAGCCGCCATTATTGCAGAAGAAGGAGTAGAGTGTGTTTGGGTGGAAAGAGGGTTCACGAAGTGAGACAGTAGTATATTTGTTGGGGATTTTATACTGTGAGCAGAGAGTGGTGTGTGCTAAAGTGCGCCCATACGGTGTCGGTGAGAAATGTCCACTTCTTTTGTACGCCCGTGTATATCTGCAAGCGTGCAGGAGTAGGTGAGACTAACGCCACACATTGCCAATATTTTTTTTTGCATCCTAAAGTTTAGTGAAGCATTAGATCACAGACTTTATAAAATCTAAATCACTGTTCAATAATTGATCGGAATTTACTTACAAACATGCTGAGAATTTGGACTTGTTTTAACAAATCTGCTTTTCTTTTTTCAATTTGAAAATAAAAAGTTATAGAAATATATAGAAGAATTTCTATAAATATTAGTTTTAGTTTATAGAGAAATTTATTATTTTATTTTTCTTGGATAAGTAGTTATGCAAAAAGTTTCTCTAAAGAAAAAAAAAAAGATTACATTGATGATATTATTATAAATAAAGTGTATATAATGTTCAATAATTTTATTTTATCGTTTTTCGTAACAACTTGTTTGTTTAGTCGGGTTGAGAACTTAATTGTATTAAATTAAATATGTAAATATTAAATTAAATAAAGTTGCCTTTTTCTTTGATAGTCGATTTTTTTATTGCAAAATAATTTTTCTAAATTTATTTATAAAAAGTGTCAATTTAGGAATTTTTTTTGTCTAGAAAAAAAACCTTTATTACTATATTTGTTTTCACGCTGTGCTTTTGCAAAGGAATAACGTTGGTCAAACAGAAAACGTGATTGATTGAGCACGTGCGACAACAACAGAGGAGTGAAAAGCAAACAAATAAGTTATGTTTTGAATCTTAGGATCATCATTTATGTTGTACAATTTGGCAGAGCCAATTGTAAAAATGACAAAGAAGGTTTGGTGACATTTTGCTTTGCAACAGATTCTCCCAACATGAGATAAGAATCTCTCCGAGTAGGGTTGCTTTCTGATCCAAATGTTTATAAAACAAAATTAACTGACAACTTAAACATTAAAGATTAAATATGTCTACTGTAAAAGTTATGTTTAGTCTATAAATAAAATTATAAAATATAGGATTAAATATGTTTTTGGTATTTTAACTTTTAGTGAATTTTGAAATTAGTTAATTTCGAAATTTTAGATCAATTTAATCCTTCATTTTTTAAAATACATGAATTTAGTTGTTTTAATCAAATTTTGTTAAATTTATTTGACATTTCAAGTGCATTTCATAATAATATTTAACTTAACATTAAAACAAAAATGTATCAAATAATATAAACAACTCAAATACAATCCTAACATGCGTACAAAACATCAAATACATTAAAAGAACTAAATTCACGTATTTTGAAAGATAAAAGACTAAATTGGTCAAAAATTTCGAAATAAACTAATTCTAAAATTTACTAAAAGTTAAGGTTGAAAGATAAAAGACTAAATTGGTCAAAAATTTCGAAATAAACTAATTCTAAAATTTACTAAAAGTTAAGGGACAAAAACATATTCTCTAAAATATATACTCAAGTGTATTTTATTAGGGTGAATGGAAAATATCATTCCCTCATATGAGAAACACTCAATATATTATGTGTTAAAAATATATTTTACATTGATTTCATAAATTACGAAAGCTAAATATTTTATTACTAAATAATAATAAAAAATTAATAATAACTTGGAGAATAACATATTTAAAATATGATCACAATTTAAGAGAGAAAAATAATCTCAATTTGAAAAGATAAAATAAAGTTAATATATGCATACAAGAGAGATGTAAACTACAAAAAGCAATAAACACATCAATGCACAACTTAGATATAATTTACAAGATGTATCGAAAGATTCGACAGAGTCCACACAAGAATTTGGTTGTATTAATCTTATATTAAAATTTGTAAAATATGTAAGTAATTGTGCTAATTCTGTCTTATTTATCAATAATTTTTTTTATTATTTGATTTGAAAGAAAAAAATTCTTATAAAAAAACTTTTAAATTGTACAATTTCAAAATTAAAAATAATTATTGAATTGTACAATTCAGAAATCAAAAAATTAAATGAGTTTCAAATTATGTAATCTGAAAAAAAAATATAATCTGAAAGTAGTTTTTTAGTTTTAAAATACAAAATTTAAGGACAAAATATACTAAGTTTTTCTATGGAGTGAAATAAAATTTAAGGGGGTGGGTGGATGAAGAAATAGTTAGGGGCCAGATATAAAAAGGCCCAAAAACCAAATAATGGACCTAGGCCCATTTCTTATTTCTTTTATCTTTTTCTTCCTGTAATTTCATAATTTGAACATATACTTTCCTCCATATATTTTTTATATTTCAGTTGAAATACATTTTTTTTATATTTTATACTGTACGTTCTGAAATACAAAATACAAAATAGATTTCAGACAAAATACAAATATATATTAGATTATGTAATTTATAATATACTTCTTATATTTTGCATTACATATTTCAAAATAAAAAAAATTGTTCTTTAGATAATATATTATAAAATATTAAATAAAAAATATATTCTACAATATCAAATTTATATTATAGATTATCTAATTTAAAATAAAATTTTTTATTGGATTGTATTATAAAATTATGAAAATGAAGGAAGAAATTGTTATTTATCTTTCGCTTTTATATTTTTTAAAAGTTATTTCATGTTAGCATTTACCGAGAGACTTACCTAACATATTAGCTCATTAGTGATTCAATTTGATAGAAGCGTGGATAATTCTAGAAAAGATATTTGGCATTTTTTATATATTATTTTATCCTTTACATACCTATTAAAAAAATAGGGAACACGAATGGAAATTTAAGGATTTTCTTTTTCTTGAAATCAAAACAAAAATTAAAATATGTATACAAAATATAAAATGTAAAACACAAATAGCAAGACCAAGACCCATGATAGGGATGCTTCATGTGCCCAGGGCTCTGTTTTTTTCTTTATAACATCATCATTCACGTGGAGGTATACATTGGTGGGGTTGATTGCGACTGGGTTGAATTTGGGGTTCACCCCCAAACCTTCTTCTGTATCCCAATAATTACTCTTTTGACTTTATGTTTTTTGACCTCTAAACCAACTTCATCGCTTCTTTTTCTTCTTGCTTCTCCTTCTCCATCCTCTCCTCTCCCTCTTGTCCCTTCGGCGAAGGCCTCGCCTTCCTCATCGCCTCTTCCACCCGCTTCCCCACCCTCTCCATGGGCCTCCCCCAACCCTCAATTATGTGATTATGTGATTTTTTTCATAAGGATACTGTAGTAATTTGTCACATTTATCCTTCAAATCTCTTCAAAAAAAAGAGAAATCCATTTATTTACTAATCCTGCAGTTATTCGCTTTTCCATTGTTGTCTTTCCCCTAAAGCGAACGAGTGTTTCTCCCCTTATTCATCGCTCTCTATTCTGCTTCTACAATCTTTCTTCGCATGAGAACAGACCCTTAAAGTGTGGCTGGTTCGAGTGATATATATGTTTTTTTTAGGGTCTCATATCTCTTGGGATGGTCTTGGTGATATATATATATATATATATATATATATATATATATATATATATATATATATATATATATATATATATAAATTTAATAATTATATTTTATAATAAAAAAATAAGAGAAACATTTAAAATATCATAATATTTGAGTCTCATATTTGTTACTCTTCATTAAAAAATATAACTTCTAATTCTGATTTATCGAAAGATATACTAGAAATATCAAGAATTTTATTGTCATCCAGTGAAAAGTTATTCCTAACAAGTTTCCTCTTTCTTGAATTTTGAGGAGTTTCTTGAGAAAAGAAGAAGATTATTATTGACAAATACTAAATTTTATGTCCTTAAGAAAGAACATGAAGATTACAATAAAACAATAATTATATCATTATGGAAGAAAACAAAAAAAATACTTTCTAATAAATTTGCAAATATTAATTAGTCATGAAAAACATACCTCGAGGCACCTTCAGCTACAAAAACTTTAATCTTGTATTTGGATGAAACATTTCAATAATGCTCAGAAATTGAAATGTTTTGTATTGAATTGTTGCATTTAAATTCCCTTCATTTTCTAAATAACTTGTTTGGATAAAGAAATTAAAATATATTACATTTCAATTTCTTGTTTGGAAAAGATAATTGAATTTCTTGTGAACTAAAATTTAATTTTAACAATATTTATTTTAGACTTAATTATGTTTTGAGTTCGTGATAAATTTGAAAACAGACTCGACGATCTAGATGGGTCGGGCTGACCCGACTACCCAACCGGATTGGTCCGACTCGACGAGCCAGACCGGCCGAGAAACCAAGACAGACTAGGTCGGTCCAGTGATCCAGACAAGCCCGACTAATTTATATTGTTGGACTGACCCGACTCGACTAGGTTGTTGGGTTGGTCATGCACATCTAGGTCGTCAGGCACGTATAGGTCTTTAATGATCTCAATGCCATCTTAATGATCTTGATGATCCTTCCAATAGGCAAGTTTTTGCTTAAGTTAAAGATTCTCGCTTAAGCTAAAATAACATATTTTCACCTTATTCTCAATATTCAAAGACTAGAACCATAAACCACTGAAATTCACATGCACTCATTAGTTCAACAAAACATAACACAAATATTCCAGCAATTCAACTTATCAAATTATAACAGATAAGACGAATGTACTTTCATAAAAAAAAAATAGCTTCACTCACCTCAAATGTAGACCAAGATCCCAAGATGATTTTTGAGCTATAAAACCTTAATTCAACCTAAAGGAGCCAAAACCTAAAAATAAATTAAAGATTTAAGACTGATGATGATCAAAGTAGAAATCAACATCCCAAAACTAAAAAATGACGGAGAATAAATTTTTAACTTACACGAGGAAAGAAAATGTTCTGATTGGTTTCAAAGAGGATTCTACCATAAACCCAAATGTAACATCTAATTTAAAAAAGAATAAAAATCAAAAGAGAAGGAAGGAGAAGGAATCTAGAGTTGAGAGAAGATGCATGAGAGAAATCAGGTTCTATTTTCTTTTCTTTGTAGAGTCTGAAAAGCTTGATTTGGTTTCTTTTAGTAAAACATGTTTTAAAATAAAATAGTTTCACATCTATAAACATGTCTTCATATTTCTAACACGAAAAATCCTTTTTGCATGTCTAACATGTTAGAGAATAAGTCAAAAGACTTTTACGTTGTTTTAGTTCTGTTAGTTTGTTGTAACTGACAGAACCTTTTTTCTTTGTCAGTTCTATTACACTAGTTGCTGTATAAAAGTTGCTTTGGTCAACCTTTTGTTGTTGACGTGAATATACACTATCATTCAGTTTTCTTCTCTTTGTTACCTAAATTCTATATGGTATCTAGAGCATTGACGATCCTAGGGAATTCTTGAAAGTTGTGGAGCATCAATCGGTGATATCTGGAGAAGTGTGTTATACTCAAACGTGTTATTGGGTCCAACGCTGATCGTGAAACTCTGATGGCAGGGTTAGGAGGGATAATGCAAGGAGCCTTGTCGGTATTTGATGGCAAATTCTTCGATGACTGGAAGATTAAAATGCAAGCGATCTTTGGCTACCAAGACGTTGCAGAGGTAGTGTTTGATGGATTGTCGGAGTTGGGGACGAAAGCCACTAATGAGGAGAAGAGAAACTACAAAGGGCTTCAGAAACTTGATAGTAAGGCGCGTTTTCTTCTTTACCAGTGTGTCAACTCGAAGGTTTTTAATCGGATTTCAAAGGCTGAAACAGCCAAAGAAGTCTGGGATATCTTGGTTAAAACCTATGGAGATGGGGATAAGAATAAGAGGGTGAAGATGCAGACATTACGATGGCAGTTTGAGTGTATGACCATGGAAGAAAGTGATACTGTGGTAGAGTATTTCGATAAAGTGCAGGAGCATGTTAATGCTATGCGAGCGTGTAAAGATAAAGTCTCAAACCAGTATGTTGCTGATAAGATCTTGCAAACTCTACCACCAAGATTCGATCATGTTGTGGTGGCCATAGAGGAAACTCGCGATCTGGAGACCATGGAGTTAGAAGAATTGCAGCATTCATTGGAGGCTCATGAACATCGTATAAATGAGCGCAAACAGTTTCAAGAACAAGTTTTACAGGCGCGGTCTCAGAACAAAGTAAAGGGAAAAGGTGTTAGGCAGTCTCACAAAAAGAAGGTTAACCATAAAGACTCTCAAGAACAAAGAGGGAGAAACTCAAGCGACTCTGATAATCAAAGTCATGTTACTGATCAAGAAAAGGAGTGGAAGTTCGATAAACGCAAAGTCAGATGCTATAATTGCCAGAAGCTTGGTCACTTCGCGAAAGAATGCTGGCACAGGGATGGAGCCAAGATGAAACAGAAGAACCAAGCTAATCTAGCACAAGATGAGTCGTCTGATTCAGAGACCGTGATGCTTATGGCGAAAACCAAAACAGATGATGCAGAGGGTGTCTCCTGGTACCTAGACTCAGGTTGTTCAACACATATGACTGGAAGAAAGGAATGGTTTGTGAAGATGCAAGAAGTAGCCCATGGAAAGATAAGGTTTGCAGATGATAGAAGCCTTACTGCGGAGGGGTCTGGCAGGGTCGTGTTGCGTGATAGTAATGGCAGGGAAGTTGTCATTGAGGAGGTACTTTATGTACCTGGCTTAAGGACCAATTTACTCAGCCTTGGTCAGTTGTTACAGAAGGTATTCATGATGAAAATGGAAGATAATAGCCTGAGTGTTTTTGACCAACACAATAGATTGACTATTAAGGTAATGCTTTCCCAAAATAGGACATTTTGTGTTGTCATGAATGCTGTAAACCATAAGTGTTTTTCGTTGACAGAGAGCAAAGCAGAATGGTTGTGGCACATGCAGTTTGGTCATTTGAACTTTAAAGATTTATCCCGGTTAAGCAAAAGTTCAATGGTTAATGGATTGCCACAAGTAAAGATTCCTGAGACAGTGTGTCGAGAGTGTATTCAATGCAAACAAACCAAGGGCAGCTTCAAGAAATACTTGCCACAGAAAACGAATAGCAAACTAGAGATAGTATATTCAAATGTGTGTGGACCTATGCAAATTGAGACCCCTGGTGGTAGCCGATACTTTGCTTTGTTCATTGATGATTTGACAAGGAAAGCATGGACATTTCTAATCAAGCAAAAGAGTGAAGTGCTTGATGTGTTCAAAAGATTTAAGGCTATGGTTGAAAGGCAATGTGGTGAAAAGATTAAGCTCTTGAGAACAAATGGAGGAGGTGAATATACTTCTGTAGAGTTTGAGAGATTCTGTGACATTGAGGGCATAGTTCATGAAACCACACCTCCCTATACTCCCGAACACAATGGTACAACAGAGAGGAAAAATATGACCCTGTTAAATATGGTGCGATGTATGTTAAAAGTAAGTGTCTTCCTAAGTCATTGTGGGGAGAGGCGGTAATGACAACCACTTACATCCTCAACAGATCACCCACCAAGAGGTTGAAAGATGTCACTCCAGAAGAGGCATGGACTGGTCATAAACCAAATGTTGAACACTTGAGAATATTTGGTTCAGTTTGCTACAAACATGTACCAAACCAGTTGCGAAAGAAGTTAGAAGATAAAGGGATGTCATTTGTGATGATTGGCTATCATCCTACTGGAGGTTACAAGTTGTTTGATCTCAAAACAGGCAAAGCCACCGTGAGCAGAGATGTAGTGGTGGATGAAACTGCAATCGCTGATGCAAGTGAAAGCCAACATGAAGAGTCAAGAATTTTTATTGATGAAGTCGTGGATCCAGAAAGGAAATATGATTCTGATGAAAGTGACACTAGTGTGAGGAGATCATCCAGAGACTCTCAGTTACCATCTCGATTGAGAGATTATGATCTCTCTTATGAAGCCATCACCATTGCTGAAGGGAATTTTGTACACTACGCACTTATAGTCGAGGTAGAACCCATTAACTTTGAACAGGTTGTGGGCGATAAGAAGTGGAGAAAGGCAATGGAAGAAGAAATTGATTCCATTGAAAGGAATCAAACGTGGGAGCTAACAGAACTCCCTGTTGGGAAGAAGCCAATAACACTAAAGTGGGTTTATAAGTCCAAAATAAATCCACAAGGGGAAGTTGTGAAGCATAAAGCCAGGCTAATGGCAAAAGGGTTCCTGCAACAAGCTGGAATAGACTATGGAGAGGTGTTTGCTTTAGTGGCCAGAATTGAAACAATTAGGTTGGTAATTTCAATTGCTGCACAATTTCGCTGGACTTTACATCTGATGTAAAGTCTGCCTTCTTGAATAGCAAACTTGAGGAGGAGGTGTATGTGGTACAACCACAAGGTTTTGAGGTTGATAATCACAAAGACAAGGTGTACAGGTTGAGAAAGGCACTTTACGGTCTCAAGCAGGCCCCAAGAGCCTGGAATCAGAGAATTGATGGTTTTATGGGTCGTTTGGGCTTTGAAAAGTGCACTTCTGAACATGGGGTTTATGTCAAAGAAAGAAACAAGGATGGGAAAACTGGAAAATTAATAGTATGTCTGTATGTAGATGATCTCTTGGTCACAGGCAGCAGTGAAAAGTTGATAGCAGAGTTCAAAGCTGAAATGATAAGTGAATTTGAGATGAGTGATTTGGGAAGACTAAGCTATTTTCTTGGAATAAAGTTCTCAGAAAACGAATATGGGATAGTCATGCACCAGTCACGCTATGCACAGGAAATTCTGAGAAAGTTTGATATGCACAAGAGTAATCCAGCCATTACACCAGCAGAAGTGGGACTGCGGCTGGAAAAGGAACCAGAAGAAGCTATGGTTGATCCTACTGAGTTTAGGAAGATAGTAGGAAGCTTGAGGTATATATGTTGCACTAGACCTGATTTGTGCTTCAGTGTGAGACTGATAAGCCGATACATGCAAAGCCCAAGGCAATCTCATCTCAATGCAGCAAAAAGGATCATGCGTTATCTCCAGGGAACTTGTGATTTTGGCATTCTTATTCCTAAAGGCAACCCAGATACTGATATGAAGGTGACTGCATACTCATATGCAGATTGGTGTGGGGATAAAGATGATAGAAAGAGTACAGTCGGGTCCATCTTCTTCCTTGAGAAATCACCAATTTCGTGGAGATCATCAAAGGAGCAAGTGGTTGCGTTGTCTTCCTGCGAAGCCGAATATGTTGCTGCTTGTGAGGCAACATGTCAGGCAGTTTGGTGGAACTCATTGATAGAGGAGTTGAAGGTGAGGCTACTGGAAAAAATAAATCTATTTGTTGACAATAAATCTGCCATTGATCTTGCAAATCACCCTGCTTCCCATGGTAGGAGCAAACACATAGAGACAAAGTACCATTTTATACGTGACCAAGTGAGCAAGAAGAAGGTGGAGATAGCACACTGCAGATCAGAGATGCAGTTGTCTGACATTCTAACAAAGGCCCTCAAGCGTGAACATTTTAAAGAACTGCGAAGATTGATTGGAGTTATAAATGTAAATGAGTTTTTGACTTAGGGAGGAGTGTTAGAGAATAAGTCAAAAGACTTTTACGCTGTTTTAGTTCTGTTAGTTTGTTGTAACTGACATAACCTTTTTTCTTTGTCAGTTCTGTTACATTAGTTGCTGTATAAAAGCTGCTTTGGTCAGCCTTTTATTGTTGACGTGAATATACATCGTCATTCAGTTTTCTTCTCTCTGTCACCTAAATTCTATATAACATACAAAATTTCGTATATTTATTTAATTATTATTTTTTTCATTTTTTCTATATTATAATGTTATTTTAATAACCATTTTTAATAATCATTTTATTAGAATATTTATTTTATGAATTCAATAGTTCAATATAAAAAAAATTAATACTATTCAGGAAAGAATATAATAACGCTGGCTATTCATTGAGTAAAATTACCGTGGGTGCCAAAACTATAAAGTAATATTTTTTTAAAAGGAAACTATAAACCAATCTTAAAAATACAAAAGAAAAATAGAAAATTATGAACTCAGAAGTTTTGTAGAGTATATTCCTCTTTATTCTCTCAATATTATTTTGCAGTTAATATTGTTATTGAATTTATTACTTTGACTTGAAAACAAAGCAAGAAATCAGTGTCCGAGTCAGTCCATACTATCACACCGTTGGATCTCAAGGCCCTTCCAATCGTACGGTGCCTATTTCTCCGATGCAGAACCGTTTGGGTGCAGCGTCATCTCCTTCCTCAGAACGAACCAAGCAGAGACAACCCTTCTTCCTTTAACTCACTTCTCTCTCCACAAAAAAAGAAAAAAGAAAATCAAACAAAACCCTAATTTCAAATTGAATTCTCTTTTGGCAAGGTTCATCTCCAAATCCAATCTCGTTCTGACCCAGATTGTTTTTCATCAGACCCTAATTCTCCACCTCCAAATTTGCGATCTTTCTGTGCCTCCAAATCATGGAGAAGGAGGAGAAAGAACCGGGCATTCAGAAAAGTGGAGGCGAAATCGAAGACGCCGAACCCATCGAGCTCGTTCTGTTTCAAGTGCCTGAGTGTTACGTCTACATAGTGAGTCTTCCGTCTTTCTCTTCGTAGGTTTGTCTCAAAATTCGATTTTGGGCAATGAGTTTTGAGAGGGATGTGATTTCAATTTACAACTTAATGGGGGTGTATAGATGATCAAGTTTGTGCTGATTAATAACTTAAGCTTATTTAGGAATTATGATGGCACTGAATCTTGCTTTAGTTTTTTTTTTTTTTTTTTTAATTTAAAGTTGAATTTTCTGTGAATGGGTCGGTTGGAATTTGAAAATTCTCGTGGTGTAAAAGCTAATAATGATTTTCTACTATGTATGCAGATACCTCCAAGAAAGAGGGCAGCTTCATATAGGTTTGTGATCAACTGATGTGTGGTGCTTGTGATCTATTTAGTGAATCTTTGGCATTATTGATTGTCAATGTACTCTACCTTTGTAAAGTAGTGGTGTTATTCAGTGTGTTAGATCTGTTTTATCACTTTTGCTATGCTTTTAATTACTGTGTGTTTCATTGGCTTTGTTAATGTTCTTTCTGAAGAAATTGATTTTCTAATTTTGCAAGTTGGGTGACTTTTTTTTGCTGCACTGGAGTGTGCGATTACTGGATTTTTATATTAGTGAAATTCATTTCAGAGCTGATGAATGGGATGTCAACAAATGGGCATGGGAAGGGATATTGAAAGTCACTAGCAAGGGAGAAGAATGCATCATAAAACTTGAAGACAAGAACTCGAGTAAGACCACATCGAATCTGCTTCTAATAGAATGTACACTTTTTTCTTTAATTTTTTTTTTTAATTTTTTGATGAAATATATAACTAGGTGAATTATATGCTCGGGCATTTTTAAGAAATGGAGAGCCGCATCCGGTGGAACCTGTTATTGACAGCAGCAGGTGGTTTTCGTAGACTGTTGATAGTTTAAGCTGTTTGTTACCATAACTTTTTGCACTTCAGAACTACTTATACTTATATATTCTGCAGATACTTTGTTCTTCGCATTGAAGAGAACATAGGTGAGTCAAAATATCTGCATATTTCTGTGCTTCTTCTCTTAATCATCTTATTCTCTATGCGCTGGGTAGCAGGGTAGGACTTGTAAAGGAAGTGTATAGTATCGTATAATGTAAGTAACTGTTTTGAAGTAATTTGAAATGATAAATTAGTTTCTACTTCTCAGAAAATAGAATAAAAATTCAGCTTGCTATGCTATCAATGTATGTATCAGTAATCATCGTCATGATCAATTATTTTGTATTTTTGTTTGTAAAAGCTTTGAGAAGCTTGCAGCTTGCAAGCATTTTTGTTTTGTTTTAGACTGATATCGGAAACTAGATTTTTCTGTTCACCTTTTGGGTCTTATGTGGATAAACTTATCTATAGGTACTGACGATAAGAAAATAAAATAAATTAAACTTTTTCCCATAACATAAAATCAACTTGTGCATTTCAACTTCTATAACTTCTCTTGTTTAGCTTTTTCAAAAGCGAATTTTAACTTGTGGGAGAAGTTTAATTCAGTTTACTTTCTTATTTTCTTTTCTTCTCTTCTCTTATACGTGTTCACGGAAAAAATTATCCAAAATAAGGCCTATGTAGTCTGTTTTTGCACAAATTGTCTCTAAATTCACTGCATTGATTGTCTATAAATTCCAGTTAATGACATGACCTAGTGGTCAGAATCTTGCTTTATTGCACTGATTGTATTAAAATATCACAAAATTTAAGAGTAAGATTTGGCCGAGATCATAATCTTGGTAGTTGGCCTTTCATGCTAATTGGCTCTCACTATCTTTTACCATTTCTCATTCTCTTTTCAACAGCCATAGGTTCTAATTTTTGGTCCATTTAACCTCATCGCTACTTCCTCTCATGGTACTAAGCTTACTTCTGTTTAGCATATTACTAAATTTACTTTTGAGTACTTTAAGTACTGTACTAACTTTTTCTTGTTTGGACATTTCAAGTTGGAAAGACTGTTGACTGTTGACTTATGATCAGGCTTTATATAATGCATAGTTTTGTTTTGGTAGTTATGCTGCTCTCTCTTTCATATTAGAGACGAAGTTTGATCTTTATCACTTGAGAATCATGTAGGTGGTCGCCTCCGACATGCTTTTATTGGCATAGGATTCCGAGAAAGAACGGAGGCTTATGACTTCCAAGCTGCCTTACATGATCATATGAAGTATCCTCCATCAAATATATTTATTAGATTTATTATTTTTATTACATATATCTCGTGATCTCATCATCTGCAAAACTTGGCAGCCTTTAAACATTTTTTTTATTCATTCTGGCTTAGAGGACGGAGGTCATTTTTAACAAATAGAAAGCATGTCTCTTCCTAAATTTTTGAAAGATATCTTAATAAAAAGAAAACTGCTGAGGAAATGGAACAACATTACCAGCAAACTTCCTCAGTTGATTACAGTCTGAAAGAAGGAGAGACTCTTGTGCTGCAAATTAAGACCAATGTATGAAATTCTGCATTTTTCTCCTGTGAACGATGCCGTTTTCTTTTTTCAGCACATTATCTTTATTAATTCCTATCTTTTGCATGCAGAAATGTGACAGCAGTGTGAAGTCCAAGTTTTTTGAGCAGGGTCTGAACAAATCCCCAGAAGAAAGGAATGGAAAAAAAGAATCTCTAACTCTAACTAGTCCTAGGTTGTTACCACCTCCTCCAGCACCACCTTCACCTGTTGTCAGCCCGCAGAAGTCTCCGACAGACTCACCTACAAAACTCAGCCTTGATAAGACTTTTAGTGCTGATACTCCCAAAACGGTTAAAGATGACCCAGAACACCAGAATTCTCCTGAAGATCAAAGCACACAGGATGTACCAGATGATGATTTTGGCGATTTCCAAGCAGCAGGTTAAGCTGTCCATCATCGTGTGGCTTGAATTGGTGATGGTTAGGAAACATGCAAAATCGTTGATTCGTTGAACGTCTTCTTTATACCACAGACTTCTAATTCAGCTTGGAGATTCAATTATGTCCTTCCAGTCAGGAAGAAAGTAAATCCTACATAGCCTCCAACAAAACATCATTAAAGAATCAACCTATATATGCTTTGTTATCGGTGATTGTTTAGTTACTATGCGGGCTACTACTACTATGAGAGTTTTTCCTTCATCTTGAGTCACTTTATTTCTGTTTTGTGCTATGTTTATATCTCAGAGTTGGGATACCTCAATAGTTATTTGATGGTAGTACATCCTAAACTGGGTTCATAGCTTTGTTGATAGCATAATTTCTGTTATGATGAATGAATCAGATTGAGTGTTTATGAACGTTGATTTGTTCCTTATATGATAAAGAAAATGAAACCCAGGTAACAGAAGCTGTAGTGGTGTCAAGAATGTGAAAACTTGTTACAGGCCAGGGTAAATGGACACCAATATACTTTGTGGTTGCTGTACACCGAAGCTATATGCTTTATAATAGGACTTGAATCCTCTATTATTTATAACAATAGGAATGGAGAATAATGAAAATGATGAATTATTATTTATTCCATTCTATTACTTATCCGTTATTTTTCTCTAAATTTTGAGTGTACTTGATGGAATAAATAAAACTATTACTTTTACATCCCTAATTAATCTGTTTCATTTTTAAACAACGAAATCAAATCTTATCCTATTCTGTTATAAATTATCCAAACAATAAAGGGCTTTTCGGCCTAGAAGGATTTTTTTCCCCATTGAAGAATGAAAACAAGAAATTTGATTAAATAGAAAATAACTACTTAACAATCCAAGTGATACACATATAATAGGAGAAAAAGTTTTTTTTCATTTATTATACTTTAAATATTCTTTCATCCGAACGACATTAATATTTTATCAAATATATTTTGATCATTGGAAAAAAAAAACATTGAGTAAGATATTTTCCCGAAATTTGCAGTGCTAGTTGAAATATTGGTAAACATATAAGAACAGATGTTTTATCCTTAAAAGTTCAGTAATTTAACAAACTTTGTTGTTAAATTTGCAGAAAGTCAACTTCGAAACTAGTTGCAGTATCTTCCCTTCTCTGAAAGAGGATAACTACTTATCTTTTTGTTTTTACACAATTTCCAAATCATGCCAATTTTGAAACAATAAATTCAATCTCCGACTACAATGTCCTTCGACCTTCGTAATGGAAAAATTCGCTTGCGAAAAGCTTGGATAAAACCACAACAAATGTTTGATATTTTTTTTTTACAATCTGAAACTCAGTACATTATATTGACAAGCCAATTCATGCACATAAACTTTTTTGATGCAATTGAAAAGCCAATTCGGTCATTTGTAAATTTGAAAATAATAACTTTTCGATAAATAAATGTTTTACCTTTTCTATATACACACACAAATAATCATATAAGAAAGTAAAAAAAACGACAAAGTAAACCAATAAAACAAAATAGTAGTACAAAAAGGTAACAGTTATGGTATGGTTGGTGAAAAAATGAAGCTGGGGTCCACTCAGATAAAGTGAACAACAATGATCAGAAGCTAACATAGGAATCGGAATCCACATGTCAATCTTAAGGCTCAGTGGAGCTGACCCTATTTACCTTCTCTCTCTCTCTCTCTCTCTCTTCACAGTGCTCTTCTTCTTGGTTGCAATTTCTCTTCAATTTTACTACTTTATCCTTCTCATGACTTCTTCAGTCACACGCTGATACTGCTCTTGTTTCTGTGCGCGTTACAACAAGTAAATACTCTTCTGGTTGCACTTTCTTGTTTTTGTCACCACCCTTTTATTTATTTCAGTAATATTTTAAATGGGTTATGTGTTCTAGTTACAAGTTGGGTTTTTGTTCACAAATTTTGCTAGTGATTGTTTTTGAGGGATAGCCCCTTTTTTGGTGGAGGAGAGGGTGTTCTGTTTCATTTTAACCGTTCCTTTGACATGTTTGTATTCTTTCCTTGTTTATGGTGATTTTTATCTGCTTAACTTTTCATTCTGTTTTGTTTAAGAGAAAATAGTTAATAGTAACGGATTTTCAAACAGTGAGATGTAATATGATTTTGCAGAATTATGAACGAGGCATAATGTTTATAGGATGCTAGTTTATTTTTACAGGTCGCGGTTGAGTTTGGCACTGTAAGGTAGGAACCAGTTGAATGATTATTCAATAAATGTGTTCTGAGATGGGATTTATCTACAATGCATTTTATGCTGTTATAATATTACTCTCTGATCAATGTACATTTAGTGAGGCTTTTCGCTGGGTTTTTTTTCCTTGATTTGTTTGCAGAAGATAATCAGGTTGAACGGCCTTCAAGTTCAATTTTTTGTATCCTCTCTCATATCGGACATACAGGGATAGCTCTAGTTACTGTTCCAGTTAGTGTATTGTGATGGCTATGGGTGTAAAATGCATAACATGGGTTGGTAACATGTTCCAGAAGTTTGAGGATATTTGTGTGGATGTGGACGACACAGTGTTTGAGGTATACCTTTGTCATTGTTTATCCTTAACCTTTGAATATGCATGTTCATAGTTTCAAATGAGGAATCTGGAAAGATTAATCTTAATTCTTCCACTGCAATTAGTAGAGTTGCAGCTTTTCATCTTTGATTTGTGTGTCCAAAGTGTTGTGCCTTTAGTGTTTGTTAGTTTAGTTGCCACATATATTATGAAACTGAGAGTTGAATCATGAGAGCCACTGTTATTGTTAAATTTGTTTGGTATTTATGGGAATCTGTGATAACTTTTCTGAATTTCTTTTGTGTATGATTTATAGGAAACTGTTAAGTACTTAGGGAATCATATGCAGACTGTTGGGGAAAGTGTTAAAAAGATCTGTTCAGAAGTCATGGAAGATTTACGTCCTCTACCTTGTGATTTGGATGAAACATCAGTCTCTGAGATGCATATAAATCAAAATTCTGATGCTGGTTTAGCTGAGAAGTCTTTTGAAGGTTCCAGGAATGTAACTGTAAATGATGGTATCAACCAAACAACCGATGACTCAAGGATCAGTGATGATGTTGATAATGATGTAATCCATGCCGAATCCTGTGATTCTAATGCTTTGTTTGTTGCAGCTTCAAGCTATTCTGTCAAAGGGTACAACAAATCAAACCTCGGTGGTGATGAACAAGATAAAAACATGCCTGCATCCAAGAGTGCCTGTGAAATCACTTCATCAGAAACAGATACACGCAATACATCACAATTATGTGAACTCTCCTGGATAAAAGAAAATCATGCAGACACTGTTTCAAAGCCAACTTTCTCTGAATCAGTTGCCATTGCCTCTTTAGCTGAATGTTGTAATGAAATTGAAAATACAAGTACTAGAGAAATCTCCGATGATCTAGAATGGGATGAATCAGCTGAAGAGAAAGAAAAGCATAGTAGTTCAAATTCGTGTGTCTTGTTTGTAGATTCATATGGTTAGTATTTGAGTCTCTTGGCTGAAGTTTCATTTTTTCCTGTTGATAACTTGTAGCTTCTGAGGATTAAGGATTAACTGTAACAATTGTATTAATTTTCTGGTAGGGGTCAGAACATATCAGCCTGACAATTATTCTCACCACACAATCACTGTATCTCATTCCATTAACTCATTCAGATCATTCTGATATACTTTCTTAGTTCAGGTGTCAATTCAGTCATGTGAAGTAGAAACATATGATTGGAATATTTTGTTCTTTTCAAAGTCTTCATTGGCATATAGATTCAGCAACTCTAAACCTGTTTGCAGTAGATTTTGTTTTCAAGTGTTGGACATATAAAAAAAAGTCTATGTAGAATCCCTATGTTAACATTCTCAAGGCACAGGAAATCATTCACTTTCATGATATTTTTTAGCTAATGTTAACTGACACATCTTATTATTTAAGAAATCACAGAAACATGGGATTTGGATGAACCAAAGATTGGTGGTACTGTTGCTGAGCAAGGCCATAAAACCGTGCAACAAGATGATGAATTGAAGCTTGTGGAAAGTTGTGTTATGGTTACTAGAGATGAAGTTCAATCAGTTCTCAATGCAGAGGGTAATCTAAGAACTAGCAAGGTACACATACTCCTCCTCTCTCTTTTCTTTGGAGCATATTAAAGCTCTAACATGTTTATTCCTTTTTCTCATGTTTGAAGAACAAGAAGAGACAACCCTTTTTGTTATCCAAGAAGGCTGCAAGGAGGCAAGAGTATGAAGAGCTTGCAATGTTGCATGGAAACAATGAAAAAGATGATTTTGCAGAGAGTTTATGTGCAACTTTACAGAATGATCACAAGAAACTACTACTTCCTGATATATCTGAGTCTGAGTGGGAGGTTCTCTAAATAAAAGGAATGATTAAGTTGTGTAGATACACGACCAACCCTACAAATATTTCATCCACTTCTTAGTCCTTATGAAGGAGATTGAGATGCTGTTCTATTGCATTCCCTACAATACCTAGTATGCTACCACAACTACTTTCCTATGATGTTTAATGTCCCATTTCCAAAATTCACACCACCACCCCACTTTGTTTTTCAGCTTCAAATAAAAAGTAACACAGAAAGAAGCCTTAGTTTGATCATTGAAATGTGAACCTCCACATAGAGTAGTTAAAGTAGCTTGGACCAGTTATATATGGAGCACTGAATGCAGCATATTGTTTTTCTCATTGAAAATGTTCTCTTGTTTCATTTCTAACTTCTCATACAGAATGTCTATATATCTGAATAGGATTTCATGTGCTTTTTCATTAATGGTGAATTTTCTGTTTCTTCTTTTCATTTTTCAACATGGTAGTTCGTTTTTCATTAATGGTGGTGCAAAAATAACCATGCCCTTTTGAATATTTAATTAGAGATTTGTTTTTTAAGCCATTGTGAATGAAAAGTGAGATCTAGAGAGAGGTTAATCTGTTAAATGAGTTCCAGATATATAACTGAGTTTGTAAATTGAAAAAGTAGTGAAGATTAATTTGGTTGATGAAGATGTGGTGGTGTTTCCTGAATGGTTGTGTGGTACATATTGATTCCCTTGCTCCTCGGTAAAGAATTGTGTAATGGACTCTATCTGGTTCTTATAGGGCACATGTTCTTCATTTGAAAAGAAGGGAAATGAAAAGAAAACATTTTTATTAAGATATCATTTTATTTGATTTTTTATTAATTGTATTTTATTATTATTTTGCATTTTATAATTAAAAAATTAAAATTTGTAAAGCAAAATCTGCAGCCATGTATGATCAATTATGGGTCAATCATGGAGATTATGTTGTGTTTCAATTCACTCTCTTTTATTCATATGTCATGTTATCTTTATTCTCTTTCAAACCACTTCTTTATTTTTTTGACTTTAAACCTAATAAGAGGTTATCTATATAATTTGAGTTATCCGAACTAAAAATAAAAATCTTAAATTAGAGGATAAATTTAAAATTTTAAAGTTTATGGAGTATTTAGAGATGACAAATAAATTCATCGTCGTTGCCCCCGAACTCACCATGTTTTGACGGAAATCCACACATTGATTAGGTATGGAAACTTTTCGACTTTTTCTTCAAGGTATAGGATGTACATATCCGCCATGTCCCCATCTCCATACCCGCCAAAATACCCATCATCGTCACGTTCCCGTTTAAATTATTAAAATATTTATAGTCAATTAAGTATATATATATATATATATATATATATATTAATACACATTTTCTATTTTTTATTTATTCTAATTGTTTGGTTTGTCATAATTCACATCTCTAATATATTTTTCATCTTCATAACATTTATGCAATTATGTTCAAATGATGTATGTCATTTAAATATTTTTTATGTCTCACATTTGAATATTGATTTTTTTTCATATTTTTTTATTTATTGTATATTTTCATTTCTTATGAGAACATTTAATTTAACACTTTTAAGTGTTGAATAACATAAATCTTTAATTTATTAGGTAATATAAAAATTTTATTTGCTTTACTTTATTATTATTAATTTTTGTTTGATTTGAAGAACTATTTTATTTTGCTAAAACAATTTTTCTTATTTCTTAATCATTGAGTATGTTGATATTTGAAAAGTTTTCTTAGATCTCTAGAGTATTTTCATTTTATTATACCCTTAATTATATATTTGTTTTTCTTTGTGCAATTTCGTTTAATGGTCTTTCAAATTGTTTCTAAGACACACATTTAATAATTTTTTAATATTTTTATTTGTTGTTTATTTTTATAATATAAAATACTATTTTGATACATTTTATATAATTATTTTTTAATTTTTAACTCATTATCATACTTAAATTTTGTTACTATAATTATATAAATAAATTTTATTTACTATAATATAAAATCTTAATGTAACTGCCACAAATTTTTTTTATTACCATTTGACATATATTGAAGTTCAACATATAAAGATACAATATCTAAGTTAAAATTTTATTATTATTAGTTTAATATTTGTTTTTTGTGTTATTTTGATCAAGGGATGTATTGTAACTTTTACCAGTGTCTACAAAAGAGATTCATTATAATTGTATAAATAAACTTTATTACTATAATATAAAATTGTAATGTAATCGCCATGATTTTCCTTTTATCACCATTCAACATATATTGAAGTTCAAAAGGTATAAATACAATATCTATGTTAAAATTTTATTATTATTAGTTTAATATTTGTTCTTTGCGTTATTTTGATCAAATGATGTATTATAACTTTTATTAGTGTATAAAAAAAGATTCATTAGAATTTAAAAATTGAAGTATATTACTTGAAATATATTTTAATTTGAATATTTGTTTTCCTTTTATATATTTTTTTAAAATTTTAAATTTTATCAATTATAATTAGTTAATGTTTGCAAATTTAATAGATGTTTTGGTTCTCATGAAATTCTATTTGGTATTGTAATTTGAAATGTATACAATTATAATATATTTTCTTTCTAAATATTTGATATCGAATAAACAACCTTCCTATTAATATTGAGTATTTAATAATATTATGTTTTCTTTGCCGTAATTTTTATTATTTTATAAAAATTAATTAATTAATATTGAAATAGTAAGAAAACTGGTACAAGTATGGGTATGAGTATATACCCGTTACCTGGTAAAGATGGAGATGAGACAAAAATTTAATACTCATTAAATTTAGATATGAAAATGATTAGGTTGGGGAGTAGGTCCTGGAGGAAGTTATAGACACTTTTCCATACTTTGTGTCTGGAGTACTTCACTTAATTTCCTCTGCAGTATTGGGCTTTGGCGGTATTTATCATGCACTTTTGGGACCTGAGACTCTTGAAGAATCTTTTCCATTCTTTGATTATGTATGGAAAGATAGAAATAAAATGACTACAATTTTGGGTATTCACTTAATCTTGTTAGGAATAGGTGCTTTTCTTCTAGTATTCAAAGCTCTTTATGAATTTTTTGGATGGAAATAGGTATATGATATCGAAATCCATCCCCATCCCTCTCCCCTGCCCCATCGTCATTCATAAGAGTGTTGGTTGAAACTATAGAAGTGCAAGAAGAAGTTGCTTAATTACTTCACAGGTTTCTTTAAAAGTTTTGGGTCAATTAAAAAGGAAAATTGTTTGTATTTTTTTTTTCTAAAACATGTTGAGAACTTGGAATGACAAAACATTGTAAAAAAAAAATTAAGTGTATATATGTATATATTATACTCTTTAATAAAAATTAATAAAAATGTAAGAATGAAAGAATGTAAATATTTGTAATTAGGGAAGTCAAAATACGTGCACAGATTTTCTCCGGATGTATAAAAAAAATAATATAACAATAATAGTAAAAAACAGAAACAACAAATTGAGTGTAAATAGGATAACAAAGTAAAAACATTATTATTATGTCAAGACAAAAATAATAATGATAACAATTAATCATTATTATTAACGAAATTATTATTACTAGCGTATACACATGCACGATAACACATGTGTATACATTATTTAAATATACGTGATATTAGTAGGTGATAATATTATAATGTTATTAAGTTAATATATAAACTAAAATTATATTTATTAAAAATAAAGTAAAATATATCAGAACAGATGAAAGAATAATCATTGATAAATAAAGAAGAAAAGAAGAAGCAAAAATAGCTGATTTTATAAAAAAATGGTAAAAATAACGGTCAATTTTTAAAACTTTAATAAATTATTATATTTAAAGGGTAAAATTGGTATTTTGAAATGTGGACACAAAAAGAAGAATCTCCTTTTATATATTGTTATAGATTATTATTATTATTAGTATAATAATAATAAAATTAATAATACTAAAAATATCAGCATTAATAATAAAATTATTTAGTATTAATAATAGTAACAACAATAAAAGTATTATTATTATTGTAAAATAAACTTAAAAATGTGTTTTTGATTTTTATTAAAGGCTAAATTAGTTTTTGATTCGTTTCATACTAATAGATCATCTATTAAATTCTGAAAAATACAAAATTAATAAAATCTCAATTTAATTTGATTATTTTTTAATATTTTTGTAATTGATGAATAAGGTGAATTTACTTGCAAATGAATGAAATAGATAATACATAAGTGATAAAAATATAGTAATTTTTATTTCATGCAATATATAATTTTAATTTTAAATTTCAGATATATCATAGTATTATGCAATTTGAAGTTATACAAAAAATTATAAGTAATATTTATCTACTAAAAAAGATGTTGAAGTAAACAATTATGTGATTTTTAAATATACATGTGACTTTTATTTGAAAAACGGGCTGTATAAATTTTGCTGGTTTTAGGTTTTATGACTTTTACTTTCTGCACCAGCGATCTTTTCGCACACCATCAAACTTTCAAAATGAGCATTGAAAAAGTAACTTCCGGATTAGATATTTCGGAAGCTTTCTGGAATTTGTAGAACATCAGTTTTAGAACGAAATTTTTCGGAATAGAAATTTTTAGAACAAAATATTCAAAATGTAATTTTCGAAATATATGAAATTTATTTTGGAATGAAATTTTTGGAGAAAAACTTTTCAAAACACATATAATATCCTCTTGGATGAGTTTTTCAGAATATCCTACGGAAAAGAACTTAATGAACCCATGAATTATGTTTCGGAAAAAAACTTTTCAAAATGGTTTTTTCTTTTCTACATTTTCTCTTTTCTTATTCTTCTGTTGTGTTTTTCCCTCTTATTTTTTCTCTGCAATAGCAGGACAACGGCGGGGGCAGTGGAAGCTACAGCAGTAGTCGTGTCGTGGTGTAGTGAAGAGTGTTTGAATTTTTATATTATGGGAATGAAACTAATAATTGTGGGAGTGCAGTAAGTAATGAAGGAAGCAATACCTTATTGTATATGTGTACATATTTAATATGTGTTGGGGTTACAAAATCAAACTCGATTTGGCCCAAAAGGCCAATTATGTCTTTAGGGTAGTTGCTTCCTCACCTCCTTTTTTTTCTTCCTACGTCCCCGTAACCGTCTAAATAACCATATTGTCCATGGCTATTTTTAGGACAATAAGTAATTATCTTTTTAGGAAAGTAAATAATTATTTGGATGATATTCACTTTGATAGAAGTGTATCAATTTGATATTCGTAAATAAAAAAGTGTCAATTGCGTTTCTATTTTTTAAAAAATGTCTTAATTAGGTCCCTTTTAGAAAAAAATTAATGTCTTTAACAGCATGTCACGTGTCACTTTCTGGTTTTTTTAATTTGATTTTTTTTTTTGCAAAACATTTTTGTTGCCACATGTCAAGTCCCTGTTGTGACACGTGACAATGTCAGTGCAACGTGTGATAAATGTTATTGTATTGATTTCAATTTAGTACTCATATATAACTCATTGTTTCAATTTAGTCCCAACTTTTCTATCTTTGGTTCAATTTTGTTCCAATTTTTGTTAATAATTGAAGTATATATATGGATTATATATGGGTACTAAATTGAAACAATGACACACACACACACACACACACACACACACATATATATATATATATATATATATATATATATATATATATATATATATATATATATGGATAGTAAATTGAAACCAGTATAATGATATTTGTCACACATAACATTATCCTGTCACGTGGCACTGACATTGCCACGTGTCACAACATGGACTTGACACATTCTTACCAAAGTAGATATCATCTGAATAATTAAACTTAAATTTTAATACATTCTAAAAAGTGTAATATAGAAATACATTTATAATTGTACTATCTATAATACATTTTTATAAATTCAGATGCATTCCCTCTTTCTCTTACTTTGTTGTCATCCCACCTTAGTTCTCTCATGAAAGAAAGAAGATATTTTAGCTTGCCAATGTGATTTTTTTGAAAAAAAAAAAATCATTGAATCTATTTTCAACCTAAATCTTTTATCCTTGTTCTTTCTTTTCATTAACAAAAAAAATGTTAAAAATAGTGTCGATCCTTTATATAAAATTTTATGTTAAAAATAATGTCAATCCTTTATATATGAGTTAGATTTATTTTTTACTGATATTAATACTAATTTTATTAAAAAATTTTGAAAAATACATCACTTCTCAAAAGTTATGAATATATATATAAAATTTTGACAACAAGTTGATTTTTGTGAGTTGAAGCGGGTTTTAATTTCTATATATATTTGAAGGATATATAGATGCATTTATGATTGAACTGAAATAAAATTAAATATTATTTCAAAAAAGATAGCAATTTTAGCTATAATTGATGTAGAGAGACAAGATTTCCTACTAATTATGGGTGTAACCAACACAAACTTTGTCGTTGCACGTCTCAATTCTTCTTCACCCTGCACTAACTAAAATGGACAATTAATTTATGCGAAAACTTGTTAGAAACGTTGATTTGATACCTTCCCCAACTTATAATTGTCCACATTCTTCATATCACGTAAATTTTTTTTAAATATTATATCTGATTAAAACTTCACCTTTCTTTTTAATAGTATTTTATTCAGTAATTTAATTTACTGCTCAAAGTATTTCTTTTGAATTAATTATTTTTTCAGAAGAACAAATTAATTTACCAATTTTTAATTTTCGGATATTGATACCCACAATATCAAATGACCAACTTTGAATTTTATATGAACTGATTAGCCATTACATAACTCTTCCCCTTTTTGTGTAATACCTCATGCTATCGTCAATAACTCAACATGTTCTCTCTTTTTTAATTGTTTTATTTTTTTGTAAAATAATAAAAGTTGTTATGCTTCAAGTGAATAGAATATCTTTGGGAGAAAAAAGGGCTTTTATTCATAATCAACAAAAATATGCCTCTTTTGATAAAAAAATGTAACTTTAAGTGCGAATTACTTGACCACCTAATCTCCATTAATTCTAAATGCCATAAAGCACATAACTTTTCTTAAGTACAAAGTTAGGTTCATCAATGCACATTTTTATGGCTGCCATTATTGACCCATGAAAAAGAAAGGAGAGAAGAAAGAGAAGCAAAACAACATGTGGGGAAAAGGCAAGCATCTCTAAATTACTCATTCAAGAAGCAACTTGGATTGGAATTTCATGTACATGGGCCTAAACCTTTTTCTTCACATGGCCCACATAGCCCAATTAAACTTCATTTTCTTGTGCAAGGGAGATTCCACATTACCCTTGTCAACTTCTAAAAGCTATTATTGGGTTTTGATGAGAAGAAACAAGTGCAATCAATTAATTAGTTATTTGGTTGGATTATATTATAAGCACGTTATAAAGTTTTGAGAGTTGGTTTGAAGGGTATATATGCTACTTTGCTCCAAAGAAAACAACAACATCCTTAATTAAAGTAAAAGGACCTACCAAAAGAAGGTGGTGGATGCATGTAGTGGCGGCCTAAAGCTACAAAACGTGACAAGGATGTTCATCATAACCTATGGCTTCAAAACTCTTAGTTTTTCTTCCTAAGATTGCAAGTGGATAAAACAATCGAATTTTATAAAATTCCATTGCCAAGAGGATAAGGTTTTTGAAAATTTATTTGTAAATTACGATGAGAATGGAAGATTTATCAATAATGGAACCTAAGTTAGACACGTATGGGGACTTGACATTTCTTTCAACTTAAAAGTTTGTGGTTTTAATTTCTTATATGTTAATATAAAATTCAACTTTTTCATTTCTATTGTATTTGAAACTTAAATTAACACTTAGATTTTTACAAAATATAGATATAATTTATTTTTTACTTGAATAAGATCCTTGTAATTTAAAAAAAAAAAATCAATGTGATTCATTTTGGTACATCAACGTCATTCTTACCATTTTATCCATAAAATTGAACAATAAACTAAAAAAAAGTGATTGTATTAGCATATATCAATTCATCACATCTTTTAAATGATATCTAACATTAACAAAAATAGAGATAATAATGGACGAGATAGGAATGAGTTTTGCTATTTCATATCCATCCATCTCCATAGAAAAAAATTCATTTTCATCCCCATACCTAAATCTAAAGGGTATCAAATTTTTGTCTTATCCCCTATCCAACGGGTAACAGGTGTATTCTGGTACCTATAACCGTACATGTTTTCTTACTGTTTTAATATTAATTAATTAATTTTTATAAAATAATAAAAAATTATGATAAAGGAAACATAATATTATCAAATATTCAATATTAGGAGGGTGGTTATTTCTTCGATATAAAATATTTAGAAAAAAAATTATAATTGTATATATTTCAAATTAGAATACCAAATAAAATTTCATGAAAACCAAAATATTTATTAAATTTGTAAACATTAATGGAACTTAAAATTTAAAAATATTTTTTAAAATATAAAAAGAAAACAAATATTCAAATTAAAATATAATTTAAATGTTTGTTTACTTCAATTTTTTAAATTCTAATGAATCTCTTTTTATACACTAATAAAAGTCATAATACATCACTTGATCGAAATCATTCAAAAAACAAATATTAAAAAAATAATAACAAAATTTTAACATAAATTATATATCTTTTGAACTTCAATATATGTTTAATGGTGATAAAAAAAATCCATGGCAATTACATTAAATTTTTATATTATAGTAAATAAAACTTATTTATACAATTATAGTGACAAAATTACAGTATGATCACTACAAGAAAATGTCTCATTAACAACAAATTTTAGAGACAAAAAATTGTTAGTCACTATAGTGACGAATTTAAATACCAATTTACAAAATAAAAAATTATTGGTCACTAAAATAGTTACTATTATGAATAAAAAATTATAATTGGTTGCTAAATTGACCACTAATTAATTAATAACCAATGTTTAATGACCAAATTTCTTCAGTAGCTAAAACTTTGGTAGTTAAATTTTAGAAACCAATTAGAGACTACTTATAACTTTTTATTCATAATAGTAACTAGTTTAATAATCTATAATTTTTTATTTTGTAAATTAGTATTTAAATTGGTTAGTAAAGTGACTAATAACTTTTGGTCACTAAAATTTGTTATTAATGAGACATTTTCGTGTAGTGAATTGATAATGAGTTAAAAAATAAAAAATAATTATATAAAATATATCAAAATAATATTCTACATGATAAAAATAAACAACAAATATTAAGAATTATCAAATGTGTGTCTTAGAAACAATTTGAGAGATTATTGAATGAAATCGCACAAAGGAAAATAAATGTATAACTAAGGGTATGATAAGATCAAAAATACCTTAGAGATCTAAGAAAACTTTTCAAATATCAACATAGTCAATGATTGAGAAATAATGTAAATTGTTTTAGCAAAACAAAAAAGTTATTCAAATGAAAGAAAAATTATTAATAATAGAGTAGAGAAGATAATTTTTTTTTTCTGTTACCTAGTAAATGAAATATTTATGCTATTAAACATTTTAATTGAGAGTGTCAAACATTCTCAGGTGAAAGGAAAATATACAATAAATAAAAATATTTAGGTTAAATTATACCTTTGGCCCCCATTTTCGTAACAAAATATCAATTTGGTCCCTCAATTTTTTTTTATCTCAATTTGATCCTATTTTGGGAAATTTGATACAATCAAGTCCTTTCCGTTAGTGGTGTAGTAACGACCTTAAATGGGGTGTCACGTGTCAGTTACTGATTTTTTTGAATTTTTTTGAATTTTTATTTATTTATTTAAAATTCTTTAAAAAATAAAAAATTTGCCATGTGTCAAGCTGACATCGTACCACGTGGTAGTGATAGTACCACGTGTCACTATTATGCCAAGTGTCATTTCCCTATTCTCAATTTGGTATCAATATTTTAATTTTTGTCTCAATTTAGTCTCAATTTTTGTAAAAATTGTGCAATTTTGTCCCTCTCCAAATTTAAACCAAATTTAATTTCTATATAAATGTGCACAAATATTTCTATCAAAATTGATACTTGAAGTAAATATTTTTAACAAGATTAAGTTTATTTTAATTTATATTTTACATTAAAATTTATTTAAAATTGTTTTAAAGTTTTTAATAGAAAATAATGCTAATAACAAAAAAAAAAAATCATAAATTATATTGATATTTTATCACATCATACTTTAATATTTTTTTATTTAAATTTATATTTTAAATAATTGTATATTTTAAATAATTGTATATTTTTAAAATGTGTAAAATTCAATAGTTTCTATACAAATGTGTTAGATGGTGTAAAAAGAATAATTATATAAATTTAAGAAAAAATAACTAGTTTATGTAACAATAAAAAAAATTAAAATTTGAAAACAATTTTAAGTAAAATTGAATGTGAAACAAATTTAAATAAACTTAGTTTTGTTGAAAATATATAATAAAAATATCAATTTGAATAAAAAAAATCAAATTTAATATAAATATTTGTATAACATTTATATAAAAGTTTAATTTTTGTTTCAATTTGGAGGGGGACGAAATTGCACAATTTTTACAAAAATTAGGACTAAATTGAGACAAAAATTGAAATACAGGGACCAAATTGAGAATGAAAAAATGACATCAGACATAATTGTGACACGTGGCACTGTCACAGCCACATGGCAAGATGTCAGCTTGACACGTGGCAAATTTTTATTTTTTTTTAAATTTTAAAAATAAATAAATAAAATTTCAAAAAATCTAGAAAATGACACGTGGTACCCCATTTAGCAATGTTACTACATCACTAACGGAAAGAACTTGATTACATCAAATTTTCCAAAATAGGAACCAAATTTAGATAAAAAAATTGAGGGACCAAATTGATATTTTGCTACGAAAATGGGGACCAAAGGAATAATTTAACCAAATATTTAAAAAGAATAGAAATATTTAAATGTGAAAATAAAAGATATGTTGGAGATGTGATTGAATTTCATGACAAACCAAACAATTAAAAGAAAAAAAAAGTGTATATATATATATATATATATATATATATATGATTACTTAATCAATTGTGAATATTTTAATAATTTAAACGATAATGGAGATAGAGATATAGTGAAAACGGGTATTATGACGAGTATATGGATGAGAACGGGGCAAATACATCCATATACCCATTTTTATACCAATTAAAAAAGTCGAGAATTCCTTATACCGATAATGTGAAATTTTTTTATCAAAACATAAACAAGTTTGAATAATACATATAATATAAGAATAATTTTATTTGTCATCTGTAAACAAAAGAGATTGTTTTTTTTTACTATAGAAACCACATCGAGTAAAAAATATATAGGAAGAAAACATTAAATTCATATTATAAATAGAAGAGAAAAAATGCTATTAATCTTTATTTTGAAATGATATTAGATTAATACTCCACTAAATAATGATGATTTTTTGTTATTGAGAAAAGAAACATTAACGAGGGAGAAAAGGAAATTTGAAGTGGATAGAGTGTTTTTTCTTTGGAAATTTGAATCCAAGTTTGAGACGCTGGTCGTGCATGGATTGTGTGGATATGAATAAGAAGGTTGAAGAATTGAAGATTGAAGAGTGAAGGAAAGACGTGACACGTATGGTGGCTAAAAGGCTCCAACCACTGAATTCTCGTGTTGGTTAGAGGCTCCGTGACACCGATTATTCATCAAAGTTCAAACAACAAATCAGAAGGAACTCGTTCTACTCAATACGTATTTCCATTAATACCATTTCATACACCTAAAAACTCCTATTCCTCTAAGATACGTATTTCCATTTTTCACTCTTTTCTCATTCTACATCACATTTTCTTCTTCCATACACTTTTACACACGCTCACTTTCAAAAATGTGCTTTATCATCAATTACTTTCTCACATATTAATATAAAATAAGAAAAATAAATATGATGCTATGTTTTGATTTCCATTAGACCTGTTAATTTTATTTATTAATTTACATATATACATGTGGTGAGTTGATGAAAATGTGTGTCTTGCTTTTTTCTACTTTTCAACAACACTGCCAACTAAGTTTCCACGTGTAGCACACAAGTAGGATGAACTTTCCTATTTTCAAATATTTTCCTAGATTCGTCGTGACTGATTAAAAAATAATTAAATTCATTACAAATATTTTGTAATTTTCTCATGAATTCATATAATTAATTAATATGATGATGACTAAGATCGATATTGATTTGTAGACTCATATGTCTCTCACCCACGACTGTTTTAGTATAATTTGTGTTGGTCTTCACTAAAGATAAATTTATATGCACCGAGAACTGTACGTGCAATATATATATATATATATATATATATATATATATATATATATATATATATATATAAAAAAATATTATATATATTATAGATGTAGTTGGAATGTGTAAACCCCTTTTTCCTTTCAGCTTTATAGGTGTTTGGGCCTAGCCTGTTGTGGGCCTAAGGCCAGCCCAATAAGGGGACCAATACCTCTTTTCAGCCCCTAACCCCATGCATTATGTCTCATTTGCAGAAATCAGATTCTCCCTCCCCTTTTCTTTCCTCCAGTAAAAGTTCTGCTAGGACACAAAGATTCACTCCTCTCCAAACTAGCTAAGAGCATTATACCTCCAAGTAAGTCGAACTTTGAAGCTCCTTGGTCCTTTCTTCACGTTTTTACCGTTTGGGTATATTGTTCTGGTTAGGGTTTAACCTTTTGCGTACGTTTTGTTTTGTTGTTCACATTTCCAGCTCACTGTTTGAATTCTTAGAGCTGTGGTACCCCTTGGTTTCGTACCTGGTGGCGTTTGCTAGCATCTAAGAAGGTAAGGGAAGCTAGATTCTTTTTCGCGTTTGTTTTTGAAATATGTGGTTTGTTTTCGTTTCTGTTTTATGCTTAAATGATTGGAAAACGTTAGTTTTGGTATCTTTCTGAGTTAAAGGTTCAAATATTCATGAAACTGTGATGTTTGACGTCTTTTCTCGTATTCTGATGCGTCGCACAGTCGCTGGGCGAGTTCCTTGACTCATTGGGCGACTGTGTATTTTTCTGATATGGGCAGTTTTAGTAAAATTGACTTTTCCGACTCATTAACCGTTGGATTGAGCTCAAATTTTGACATTTGGTTAATAACATGCTATCTTATGGTTTGACCGGTTGGATCGTCGATTGGATGTCTGTATCTTGAGACATGTGTCACGCATTACTGCAACAATTTTGGTTTTGTGATAATAAATTTTCTTAGGAATTTTGGTATAAGAATTATGGTTGTGTGTTGTGCTTGATTGTATGGAATTGCAGGTACTTAAATGTTGACACTCATTTATTTGGGATAAATATTATTTTGTGATATATGTATATCTCAGTATGCATTTATAAAGTATGAGATTAAATGAAATCTTGTTGTGTTGAGTATGAAATGGAAAACATGACTTGTTTGATTGGTGGTGGATTGACATGAGACTTGAATGATTGAGATGGCATGTGGAAATTGTTGGTAAAAGAGTTTCAAGGGAAACTCTTAGTGATGGTGGTTAGTGTATACCTTGATATAGGAGATGTTTAGATAAAGGAAGATATTCTGAACTCTAAAAATTATTCACGCTCACATAGAGTAGAATAATTTATGTGGTGAGATTGACAGGAGGTCCTAGTCTTGGGACATATTGGGCCCAAGACATTAGAGGATTAACCTTGTGTGTGGTTGGGTGATAACCCCTTGCGTCTAGACTCTGCAGAGTTTAGAAGCCAGCACAGGCGCATACTTCCTTTAGAATTATATATCAAGAGTATGATCCGGATATTGAGTTAGAGAGTCCTTTAATTGTTTGCTTTCACATGTTTGGGTGCTTACTGCTTTGCTTGTCTATAACCTGTTTTATAATATGCTTGCTCAATAACATGTTAAATATTTTACTCTAGCTTACCCTTTCTCTTTGTGTCTGTTCTCTTCTTTGGCTTTTTCCTTTTGCGATGATCACTAAATCCTTGGTGTGAGCAGATGTGGAGACTCTTGGTGATCATGATGTTGGCGGGGAGGCTGCGATGTAGTTAGGCTTCCTAGGTCCTTTATTGCTCATTGTTGAGCATTTCTTCTTGTGTAATGTTATTTTGTAGTTTCTTGCTCTTTGAGCAAATTTCCAGTTTAGTTTAGATTCTTTTCATGGCATTATGTTGTGTCTTTAGACTTCCATTCCAGTATAATTTGGGATAATTGTAAAAGGTTAATTCTAATATACTTTATGTCGGTGCTCTATTTTATACTATAAACATGAGGCGTTCTATAAATTAGAATTATTCTACTAAATTGAAACGTTACAGAATGTACGTTGTTATACATAGTAAATATTATTGGAAAACAATATTTTTTAGATAATATACTGAAATTTGTTAGAATAAATTCTTATATCAATTCAGAAGACAAAATTTATATTTATTTGTATACTGTAATTTGATTTATTTAATTAATATGTTTTTTATTACAAGAAATTATTAAATTGATGAAAAAAATATTATCGACAAAAATATTTATCTACACAATAAAATTTATTGATGAAATTTGACTAATACATTTTATAAATTTTAATTATTTAATGATAAAACATGTAGGTAAATATTGATAATTATTTTCTGTAGAACCTGTCGGCAATGGAATTTTTGAAAATCTATAATTTGTTTTTTTTTTAATTTATTAACAAATCTGCTGGTAATTAAATTTTTTAAAAATTAATTAGTAACAATTATTTTTTAAATCTGTTAATAGAAATTCTTAAAAATTTATATGTAAATATGTCAGTTACCAACTTTCTTAAAAAATGTGTCAAGTTTATTGTTATATATGATGAAATAATTATTATATAAATTAATTAAAAATGGATGGAAGGAAGAGAAGAAAAAGAGGAGAAGAAACTGAACGTGACAATAATAACAAGGTGGCGACAACAAGAATAATGGTGGTAGTAGCAGCAGAGTTGAAAGGGAAAGGAAAGAAGGAAAAAAATAACAAATCATTATATTTATTGATAATTAAAATTTATCGATAATTATTGATAAATAATTATTAATCGAGTTGATAATTATTAACAAATAACTATTAACTGAAAATTTCAGACAAATAATTATCGTAAATAAACTTTGAAGAATTTGGATTCATAACTAAAAATGATGAAATTTTACTAACAAATTTTAACCTTTGATAATCTATAAACAATTTTGATTTACAAATCCATAAAAAATTGTGTTCTTTTTAATGAATTTATGAAGAAAAAAATAGCTACAAATTTTGAATATGGAATATTAGTTGAGTAAGCATTTGATATGATGGAGTTTGAGCAGTGTTTTTGACAACAAAGTAATGTTTTTTATATGATGGAGCTGACCCTTGGCATGCCTTAAAAATTGACTCACTAACAAACTCCATTACTTTAAAACTATTCCTAAACTTTAAAATACAACTTACATATTAGCCAAAGCAACCTCCACCATCTGCCTATTCTTTTTCTTTCTTTTTCTTTTCTTTTGTTGCTCTCAACTCATTTCTTAACTAATAAGATAATCACAGAGTGGAGTTTGTATACGAAGCACTCCATCATTGGATCATTGTGCACTTCTTTTTCACTCGTGTGAATTACTATTTTCTATATATTTCTAAACATAACATATAATACATACACATTCTTTTCCAGAACCTCATCATCAAAACAATGGATAATTGTTATAACAAATCAAAATAATTCATTACTAATTGTCACCAACTATCATACTTTATCATATCAGAACTTTGTCTTTTGACACATTCCACATAACATCAGGACAGAAAAAAAAAAGTTTTACATAATTTATATAAAATAGTCTTACAAGTTCAACTCCAAACTTATAAAACCATCTACTCTGAACAAATTTTATACTTTTTTTTCCTCATATCTCATTTTATTAAGTAGATTAGCCATATAACATAATTTTCAACCAACTCTTGTTTTCACCATGAAACTTTATAAGATTCACAGTTTTATAATATTTAACTTATTATAATTAAATATTAAATTAGTTTTAATATTTACCAAGATCTATTATTAATATTGAAAGATATTTAAAACTTATGTTATAAAATATAGCGTGTAAGTAATTTTTAAATTTAATTTAGTTTTAAGTAATTCAAAATTTTAGTTATTTTTAAATTTTTATTGATACAAAGTTTTTATATTTTTCAATTTATTTTTCTATTAACTGGGTGTAAGATGATTGTTCTCTTCATATTTGTATTTATTTGTCTTCATAAATGAGATATAAAATAATAAAACAATACGTAATTAATATAAAATTATAAGTGATTTTTATTATTCTAATAACATGTTAGATAATAATTTGTCTGAAGATTTTCATATCAAAATCTAATATCTTTTGCGGTTATTCAGTTAGATGTTTATTTGATGAGCCATCTCTTGTTATTTTATATGTTTTCCATCAAAATTATAAAAATAATTTATTGTTTTATATCAAGTGCAGTATTATTTTATTTTAATTATAAAAAATTTTGCATTTCATAAGTGACAATATAATAACATTGCCAAATTGATACAAAATATTAAATAAAATAAACTCAATTAAAAAAATATAAAAATATATTAATTTAATAAGAATACATCTAATAAGAACTCAATTCAGAAAATATAAAAAATTAAGAGCAACTTAAAATTTATTTTTTAATAAAAAATCATACCAAAGTTAATATGAATACCTTATTTTTAAACTATCCTGGTAGTCCCTGTTACCAATTAAATCTTACTGCAACACTTGAGCATCTTTCACTGTCACCACTTCAGAGCAGGAACTACACAGACATAAAACATAACATTATATTGGAATAGCTTAACTTGTAAGTAAAACAAAAATAAATTAAAATTTTTTACAGACACAAGCCAATCTCACCTAAAAGGAGTATAATCACAGCCTAAACAATAATTGACAATCATAATTCATATTTATATGGGATGATTTATTGTTGCAGAAGAAGCAAGCACCAACCATTTTGTGCTTATATATTTCTCTCGTTTTTTCTCTGTCACTGAATTCTCATGTTTATCACTGTGTGCCTATAATTACAATAAAATATTATATCACAAATCAAGAATACAGTGACTTATGAAATCATTCTGGTGTATATATGAACCAAAAAGGGAGAATAAAACACGGACAGTGTTAGCTCACACCCATATTTGTGATTCAAGATGTGCTTAGTTGCCTAACTCTGCTAAGCCTATGGTCAACATCTAACACCTTTCGTAGAAGACCTATCTTTTGCATGAGATGCATGCTATCTTCTCCTCACTTGTATTATTTTTGTGATATAAAAATTTGGACTATTGCTTGATTTGAAACCATGTTTCAAGAGAGAACATGCGGCACATGAAAGATAAAAAGACTGTTTTTTTGGTCAACCTCTGTCTCTGCTACGATCCGAACACCAGATCAAAGTTGATAACGTGATGCACTCAGATAATTAATTACCACCATAGCAGAGGTAATAACTGAGTTGCTTCAGAGAGCATAACTCAGGTTGGTGTGTTGCACATAAAGGAATATGATGGTTTTAAATTAATCTACATTCACTTCTTTCGTATTTTTTTCGGAAAGTTTGTGTGATAATTTTAGAATCTATTACTACATTCAAAATATTAAGTTAGTCATGTGATATTTTTAGAATAAATTACCACATTCAAAATATTGTTCTTCTTAAAATTTAGAATTATGACTTTTCTCCTAAAGATACGTATGGAGGATGAAAGAATAAATGATATTTACATTTTTTCTTAATTTCAACTACTAAGTGACTTGAGATTACTGGATGTACATAAACTAATGGCACTTTGAAATGACCATGTTGTTAATGCCTCCATAAACTACAATGTTGTTCAGAAGAGATAGCTATTATTAAAGATTTGCTATTTAAATTCCATAAGCTTAAGAAACAGAATTATCCTAGAAAACTGCTGTGAAAATTTGACCTCTGACTAAATAATGATAAAAAATGACCAATGCAAGGATGAGGATTAGATCCATCCCTACCACATGACACTGTTAAAGAATCCATCCAAAATTGCACTGTTTCCGCCAGCTGAATTAAATAAACAAATAATGAAATAACACGTAACAATAATACAAACCAAAAAAGAGAGCAGAGAGAAAAAGGTGCCATGTTTTCACATTCTTCAACCCCCATCTCTCTCCCTCTCTCAGTCACAGACCAACACAAAAATAAACATTATATAAGGCTTTGTTTGAGACAACTTTTTCTGCACTTCTCGTCCTTTTTCTTCCTTCGACATAACACAGAGGGAAAGGAAAAGTAGTAGCAGTAGTAAGGAACGAAACCCCAAACCAACATGGGTTTCTTGTTTCCAACCCTGTTGTTGTGTCTATTTGTTGTGTTAAGCTTTTTCCAAACGAAAGCTCAGGAATTTGACCCCTACTTGAATGCCAATGTTTCCAGTTTGAGCAGTGGCAGAAAACTTGCAGGAAGATGCAACTTGTTCCGTGGAAAATGGGTTTATGACTCTTCATACCCTCTCTACGACCCTTCTACATGTCCCTTCATAGATCCACAATTCAACTGCCAAAAGTACGGTCGCCCTGACACACAGTATCAGAAATATAGATGGCAACCCTTCTCTTGTCCCTTACCAAGGTACCACCTACTTCCAACCTTCACTTTCCCAGTTCATCTTTTCTTCATCTTCTTCTTCTTCTGCTTCAACCCTTCTCAATTTCCATGTCTTGTGTCAACAGGTTCAACGCATTTGACTTTCTCGCTAAGTACAGAGGCAAGAAGGTTATGTTTGTCGGTGACTCCTTGAGCTTAAACCAGTTCAACTCTCTCGCTTGTATGATTCACTCTTGGGTGCCTCACTCTAAAACCACCTTCACCAAGCAAGAAGCTCTCTCCAAAATCACATTTGAGGTTGGTTTTCTAGTTCTTATTATTTAACTTTAACTATTCAATTGAATTGATTCCATTCCTGTCTTTATTTTAAGTTTGGCTACAAGATTTTGTAGTGGCGTTAACAACACTCTATCAGTCACATTAAAGTAAAAGTGATTTAAGCTATTGTGTTGAGTTGTGTCCATGCAAGTGGTGTCGTTTTCTCTCTCAGAAAGTTGAAAAATGCGATTTATTTTCTCGAAGTGTTGAACTGTGACTGAGGTATTGATGATGAATTGGTGTGAGAGCCGGCGAGAATAAAAAAAACTCGGGTTTTGTTTTGTGTTGTGTGTGTTGCTGTGAAGCACCGAAATAAAGTTTGCGACGTGATTGGTGGCGTCTTTCTTCTTTTGCAGGGGACACCTTTGATTGTTAACATGAAGGATAATAAATGTTTCCTTTAATTGCTTTAATTATTCTTTACTCGAGCTGTTACCCTCTCGATTCAGCCCATTTTTTTGAACCTGCACATAATTTTCATACCAGTGTCTGAGCGGTTTGACAAAATCTGATTAGTTTCCTGAATATTATAATCTAACAATAAAGCGGTATCTGATTCAGTGTTAAATTAGTTTTCAAAATTATATTTTAATATTAAAAGGGTCTAAAGATGGAATTGTAACATCTTTTACACGTTCAATGATTAACTTGGACTTTTTTATTTTAAAGAATAGACTAAGTTAATCAAAAGTGCTAAAATTACAGTAACTTTTATTGTTACTGTTCTTCTTTCTCAAAGGAGAATGCTAATATAAAGTAAAAAGTTTTTATGAAAAGGTGCAACATATAATGTCACCAATTCATTGGTATTGTATTTTGTGTCTCTCTGTGTGGTATGGTTGGTTTGTATAGATACCATCAAAAGCTTTGTTTATGTTTGTGATCCAAATTGTCAGCACTTTCTTTCTTTATGTAGAAATTTGGTAAACAAATGTCTTAATTAGCAATGATGAATGTGGGAAATCTAGATTTCCCTTCTAATTTTTGCTGTGTGTAGTGACATCAAGTCATCAATCTCGGCTTGAAATTCCACAGCACCCAACACACATCATCATTAGTAATAACTAAATTGTGAACAAAGCTTTACTCTGCTAAAACTCGTTTTTCTTTGCACAGTCTGTTTCCGAATGTGCAATGATTGAAAGTTTGATTTTTGCCAACCCCATATCAGCTTCAAAGCAATTTACACAACATTACGAGTATAATCATACATATGGAGGGTTCATTGAAGAAAAAGTTAAGAAAAGTCGAAGTGGGTCGTAGTAATATATATGTTTTATATTCATAACATGTAGATTATACAGTTAAAAAATGTGACAGCAACAGTAATTCTAGGATTGTAGACATAATTTGTAGTTTTGTTCTTAATTAGATTAGTTCCGAATTGGACCACTTGACACTTGTGGCTTGATTCATACGCTGTTCTCTGCTTGCACGACTTTTTCTTATGTAAATTCTATCTACAAAAGTGAGGGATTTTTGTTTTTCTTCAATTTTTGTTATTCTATGGTCCTTTTTAGTGTTTTTGACATTTAGAAACAATAGGAAGAAAAGACAGGCTTTGATAATGTGGTAGGGAAGTTTCTTAGGAAGTAAACAAACTTTGGAGGAGACACCAAAAATAGACAAATTATTCACTGTGTGATTCTTATAATTGTAGTTATTTTGTTTTTATCAGGACTATGGCCTCGAGTTGTTTCTGTATCGCACACCATATCTGGTGGACCTTGACCGTGAGAGTGTTGGAAGGGTTCTGAAGATTGACTCAATCAAGAGCGGTGATGCTTGGAGAGGAATGGACGTGCTAGTTTTCAACACGTGGCACTGGTGGACCCACACCGGGAGTTCACAGCCGTAGGATCATCTTTCACATCATTATGTCATAATCATGATCATAATCAGTTCCCTTAATCAGGGATGAGAAATAATTGCTTATTGTTTTACTTCATTGCAGGTGGGACTATGTTCAAGAGGGTAACAAGTTGTACAAAGACATGAACCGTTTCATTTTATTCTACAAAGGTTTGACAACTTGGGCTAGATGGGTTAACATCAACGTGAATCCAGCTCAGACCAAAGTCTTCTTTCTGGGGATTTCTCCTGTGCATTATGAGTAAGTTTTCTCTACCCCCATTTGATTAAGCTTGAGTAAAGATCAAGTTTTTATGTCATAGATCAAAGAGACATGGTTAAATTAAATGAGAAGACCTCCTTAAAATTGTTGCTGAGATGTAATTTATTTGATGGTGTTAAATGGGAAGTTAAGAAGTGTTTGTTGGTTTTACTAATTGTGCATGGTGGGTGTTTGATGTTATGCTTAGGGGGAAAGATTGGAACCAACCAGCAAGATCTTGCATGAGTGAGAAAGAACCATTCTTTGGTTTGAAGTACCCTGCAGGGACACCAATGGCTTGGGTGATAGTGAACAAGGTTTTGAGTAGGATAAAGAAGCCGGTGTATTTTCTTGATGTTACTACACTGTCACAGTACAGAAAAGATGCACATCCTGAAGGGTACAGTGGGATTATGGCAAGTGATTGCAGCCATTGGTGTCTTCCAGGACTGCCTGATACATGGAATGTGCTTCTGCATGCTGCTCTTTTTGGCTGAAGGAAGAAGCACCTACCTATAGTGACTTGCCAACTTTGTTTCTTAGAGGAAAACCAATTGTTTTCTAATGTAGGAGATGTTAGTTTAGCATTCTGCTTCTTTGGAATTGGATAATAATAAAAGGGTTTGATTCTGCAAATTGTAAATTATCATATTGTTTTGGCATAAACATGCCATTAATGTACCAAACACAATACCCCCTTTGGAATATTGAAAAGCATTTGCACTGAAGTTTCCTTTGGAATAACTTGCTGCTGAATGGTTGTGAATCTGGTGCTTGGTGAAATTCCTCTCTTGCTGAAGCTTAAGAAAAAGGAAAGCCAAGGGAGAATCTGATCCCACTCTGCAAACTAATTATTCCAGATTAAATTACTAGAAGAAACAAATAGGGCTTCCAAATTTAGATTAAATAAAATCTTTGAGGAAACTTTAGCTCCCCAACCTTTCAATAAAAAGAAAGTTCTTACTTTCTCCAAGATAAGAAGAGAAAGTGTGTTTTGATCCGAAAATCATAAATCCTAATGTTCAAATATTTAAGTTTTTAATAAGAATTAAAGAGAGTAATATGATAAGTAAAACCAGAAACTTTAGCATTTAATTTACGACAAATTTTTCTAACAAAATTTACTAACATATATTTTACAAATAAAAGTATTATTCATTGGTTCTAGTAATAAAACTACCTATTACTGATAACAATTTTATTTTATTGACAAATGTTACAAATAAATTTTGTGACATTCCATTTAAGTAGATTTAATTCTACCGAATAACCACGTAACATAGCTATATACATATAAATAGGGAAAATCAAAAGAAGAACTTAGGGAAGTCATTGTTACAATCATCCATAAACATGTAAAAGTCTTAGGCAGAATCACAGTGCCTTAACCACAATTAAAAGTCAAAAGAAAAGGTAGTTTCCAAAAGAGACACTGTCCTAGGACAAGAGTTTTATAACAACCCTAGAGCCAAAACGTCATTCCTAGGAGCCACAAGAAACAGGTCCAGCTATGCAGCACCACTGCCCCCATCGGATCTACCACCAGGATTTGCCCCATCTGCTCCCACCAAGAGGTGATCATCGCAAAGCAAAGACAGAACAGGAACATACATAAAATGCAAAGGGGTGAGCTAGTGCAAACGTCATTAACATATTATAAAAACATGTACAAGACAAAGCAAATTATTATTAATGAACTTATAAACATTCCAATCGTGAAAGGGCAGACAAATGCAAGTTCCTATGACTCGATATCCGGATCATACACTTGATATAGAATTCTAAAGGAAGTATGCACCTGTGCTGGTT
>Ga0214544_1000273_pt1 | contig 86469 bp, 42 predicted proteins | sample CNSS3metaG_FD_160074 | JGI IMG/M metagenome (GOLD analysis project Ga0214544, IMG submission 160074) | Root nodule microbial communities from cowpea collected in UCLA plant growth center, Los Angeles, California, USA - CNSS3 | ecosystem: Host-associated > Plants > Roots > Nodule | place: USA...
GAGTTTTGTTCATCTCTTGTGGTTGTTCAAGAGAGGTGTTTTCTAATCTTTTCTCTCATATAATCTGTTGTAATTTTGATTATTATAGTGATTGAGTTAATCTCCTTGTTTAAGAGATTAACAACTGAACGTAGGGTCTTTTGATCCGAGGTCTTTTGATCCGAACCAATATAAATATCAGTGTGCATTCTCTTCCCTTAAACTCCTTATTTATCTGCACTTGCATTTAAAGTAACTATTACTTTAAGTTAATTAATTAAATTTTGAGAAAAAATTTAAAACCTGTCAAGAATTTTAAAAATCCAATTCACCCCCCCTCTTGATTTTTGACCATTGTTTAGTCATTCCGCTGCGCGATACCAACACTTAAGGATGTCCAAAACAGCGGAAAAACACAAATGACAGAAGGTCCTAGCTTCCCTTACCTTGAATGGGAGCACTGAAGTTCACTGAGAAGGGGATGGTACGGCGACCCAAACCAGCGCAGTAAAACTGGAAAACAGATGTATTACTAAGCGTACTGTTTTAGATTCAACCCAACAGAGACCAAGGTACAGGAATGGAAGAGAAGGGTAAAGTCTAAGTTCAACTTACCCGAATGAGACCTTAGAGTGAAACAACAGTTGCTCGAAGAATGCCCTAGCAGAGCTCTACGTTCGGCTGCAAGGGAGTAGGGGAACAATCTTCTCTGAAAATTAGCAAAATGAGGCGTTAGGGTTAGGTTTAGGTGTTTTTGGGCACTTCTTGGGCTGGCCTTAGGCCCAACAGATTGGGGCAGTCCCTTAGTTAATAGGGCAAGGAAAATAAATGGGCTTTACAATAACAAAAATAAAAATAGATTTTTTTCATAAGCATTTTATAAGTAAAACAATAAACTTGTCTTACTTATAACTTTCTTCACAAAACTTCAACTGAGGTGATTATTTAACCAAAATAAATGTTTTCATAGAGTTAGAAATTGAGATTGAACACCTATATTAATGAAGTAAATGACATTCTAAGATTGAAATGGAATATACTCAAATTTGATGTATTATTTTATTTAAGTTGTCTCCTAAGAAGCTTAGGCTTTCTTTTTTAATCTGTATGAAATTATGAAGAATATGTAAGAGATGATGTGTATTTATAAGATTTTTCAAAAAAGAATAAAAATAATTTCTAAAAAGATGTGTCTTTAATCCTTGCAATTACATTTGAAAGGTTACAATTAGAAGAGAAGAAGAAAAATATATTCAAGCTTATCCTTTACATTAATCTTGTCATCTTACAAGTATAAAAAAATAAAAAAATCCTTTTACTTTGTTTTTATCAAGTGCACAAATTTAAGAAAGAAATTTGATTAGTCCGGTTATTTCCATTGTTTTCATTTGAAACTAAAGAATGGGCTTGCATTAATGGGTTTATAATACATAGTTTTTTTATTTTATCCTCTATTAAAAAAAAATCATATACTTCAATTAAATATTTCAAATAACTTTTAATATATTCTACCATCCACTGTATACAGTGGTGAGTGGCGGATCTTGAATGAAATTTCTGGGGGAGCCAAAATAATATATTTAAAATTTATATATTTAACATTTTTGTCACTCGTTCACTTAAAATTAATACATATTTTAATATAGTTATAACTATAACAGAAAATACACATATATAAATAATTGTCATTTATTTTTTCATATTCTTGAACTTATCAAATAATTGAATCATAACTAAATTTTTCAGCTATTTTTTGTTCAATTTAAATAATCATATTATTTGTAAAATATTTATTTTCCATTTTACTAATGTGCACATATCAATTCAAAAGTCATCACAAACTTTCATTTTATCATTATTATGCTTATGTGATGAGCAACCTTATTCTCTTATTCTCATCTTCCCTTCTTTTTTATAAATTTTAAAAAATGAATTTATTCCTTTATTTTTTTTTATCAATATACCTATCTATAAAACAAGTTTAAGACAAAAATATTATTATAATATAATCAAAAATTGAGAGACATAATTACTAAAAAAAAGTATGATAATCGAGTTACAATTAAAAATCCTCTATAAAAAATCACATAATACATTATTTCTTCTTCTATATTCATAAAAAATGAATATACAAAAGAGTAATTGAGATAAAAACAAAACAGGGCTAAATATTAAACAATTATTGCATTATCAAGTGAGATAAGATAATTTTTTTTTCTTTAAGAATGAGAGAAGATATGAAAAAAATGAAGGCATAAATAATGAGTTTTTGTTTAACTTTTTTTTATTCAATAACAAAAGAAATCAGGTAAAGATGATAGATGAATACAACACGTAAAAAAAATTCAAGAAACAATGTGAAGAAAAAATAAAAATTATCTTAACAACTTTATTTTAATATATTCAATTTTATATTGTACTATTTATTAACATTAAATGTTGTACTTTATAAAGAAAATAAAAAAATTTAATTTAATTTTTATTATACTATTATCTAATTTAAAATGATAATTATAATTTAAAAAATTTTAAAATATATATAATTTAAAATTTTTAAATATATATAATTTAAAAAAAATTAAAAAAGTTTGGGGGCCGTGGCCCTCCTGCTCCATCGTGGCTCCGCCACTGACTGTATAGATTATCGGTGGTTTATCTTGATTCACATTTTTCTAATTAATTGTTTTATAAATCTTATTAATGATAGATTTTGCAATTGAATTACTGACGGAATCAATAAATATAGTAGGAACTTTAGTTGAGATATTTGTCTTAATCAAATTCATATTAAAAATCAAATATGAAACAAAGTTCCTTGTAAAATTTTGTAGTTGTAAATCAAATGATTAAAGTGTTTACAAAAATAACTTAACTAGTTGATCAGTGAGCTAATTACTATTATTAACAATTGTTAGGTTTATCATGTAATTTTGAAAAAACGATTAGGTACCGTGTTGCAAAGAATAAATATTAATTAAGAACCAATTTGAATATTGTTGAAAAATATTTAGGGCTAATTTATAATTAAAAAAATTAAAAACTTATACGTAACTGTGAAAAAAAATTGAAGTTAATAGAAAACATTCAATTTTATTCTTAAAGGATGTAAACTAAAATTTTAAATAAAAAAATGTTAATATAAGTAATAGTTAATATTACTTTCTATATTACATACATAAACAAAAAATGTTATTACAATTCATGTGTCTTTCAGAGTTCATCAGACGAAGTTTCATTCAATTATCAGTCATAACATGTTAGATGATGATCAGAAAACAAAATCTTCATATTGTCTCACATATATTATTTTTGTTTTTTTATAATCAAAATGCTTAATCGAAAGTCATAATATTAAATTGTTTTGAAATATTCGATCAAAATTATCTTTAAAATTATAAACTTGTGTATAGGTTTAAATAAACAAGTGATAATTGCGGTTATGTTTCTATATAAAAGAAAACATATTATTGCAAAATTTGTCCAGATAAAAATAAAAATAAGACAACGCAAGATAAAAGAAAAGAAAATAAAATAATACAAAACAAGATAAAATAAAAATAAAATAATACAAAACAAGATAAAAGAAAAATAACATAATACAACATAAGACAAAAGTAATATTGAGTTATTCTAAATTGTTCAATCTTTATATTTTGGATTATAAAATGTGCAATTCAAAATATATTTTTTTATTTTGTGTAAGACCTCTTTTTCTGATTTTAAAAAGGCTTTGGGTCTGATCTTGCTAGAGGGTCTAAGGTCAGCCCATTAGTACCTCCAAGACTCCGTTTCAGTCACTTAGCTTTCCATTCTGCCTCTCATTTCAAAGACAGCTCCTTTACTCTCTCTCTCTCTCTCTCTCTCTCTCTCTCTCTCTCTCTCTCCAACAGAGGCTCTGTTAGGGCTTGAGTAAGCTTCTCCCCCGAGCTAGCAGTCCTCCATGTAAGTTAAGCTCAACCTTTCCTTTTCTCCTCTTCCCGCTCCTGTTGCGTTGGTTCTGTCTTGGGTTGTCCTTATAGACTTATTCTCGCCCTTATGTTCGTACTTTACAGCTCTTTAGTTCGTCTCAAAGTTGTGGGGCTCTTCCTTGGGTCCTTTTCTCATTTGGCTAGCATTTGTCCAGGTAAGGGAAGCTAGGGTTCATGTTTCTTTATATTCTGCTTGTTTCAGTTTGGTTTCGTGTTTGTGATGCTTGGATGATGTGATTGTTTGAAACTCTGTTGTATGAGTTTCTGGATGGATTCCTACTGTTGCATGCAGGAGCAGGAAAGAACCTGCTATTCTCGCCTAAGCGAGAACCCTCTAGCCTAAGCGAGAATAACAAAGAACTTCCCTTTGCCCTTATGCGAGTTGTTGCTTAAGCGAGGCATTTCGCCCAAGCAAGAGCAGTCTCGCCTAAGCGAGATGGTGTAGCTTGAGCGATGTTACATCCCTAAGAATTATTACTTAAAATAAATAATGAAAGAAATAAATTATATCAAAAGTCACCTTAATAATAATCCCAACGCGGGAAAATTTAAATTTATGAAAAACACGGGCCAAAACTTATAACTTAAACAATAAAGGGTTACAAGTTCTCAAAATTCGTGTTCATAAATAAAATCATAATAAAATACATGTGAGAAAAACCCTAGCTCTAATCCCAAAGCTAGCCCTCACTCTGTTGCCTGGACATCCTCAGCACCACCTGTATCAACATCTGCTCCCGTGTAACGAATCACACGATCATCGCCATACATAAACAGAAAGGGTGAGCTAAGAAAATAAAATAACAGATATGAAATACGCAAGATAAATCATACACTCATCTTATTCATTCTACATAGTTCTTGGCCAAGACCTTAATCCCAAGGCATTATAGCCTTTAATCATACAAATGGTTAGCCTTGGACTCGGGACTATGATGCTCACACGAACCTGCCCACTCGTGGTCCTGCCTCTACGAACCTCCCCGCTCGTAGTCCTGCTCTACGAACCTCCTCGCTCATAGTCCTACTCTACGCACTTACCCGCCCGTAGTCCAACACATGTGATCCACCAGCCTCGTACCTCCCTGTACGTGGCATCTCTCAAACGTGAGCACGGAACATACGAACCTACCTCGCTCGTATCCCCACATGAGAGTAACTGGATATGAACCTCCCCGCTCATATCATCACATGTTAACCACCATCCATGAACCTACCCGCTCAGGGCACAGCATCTCCCGATCCAAGTGTAGCATCATTGTCAATTAAAATCAACGCACACAAGTCATAACCTGCAGCGAAATCGCCTGGCGCAGCACCCAGCGCCGCTAGGCGACACAAGCCCAGACTGCCTGGCGGTACCTTCCCGCCGCCAGGCGCCAGCGCCCTTCCAGAGCCACTGTATTTCAACCACCGCCTGGCGGGGCATACCCTTGCCGCTAGGCGCCACGCGATGCAGATCTCCTCCCTGTTGTTCCTATTGCCTAGCGCACCTACTCGAGCCGCCAAGCGCTATGTCAGTAGCGAAAAGCTGCTGGTTTAGACACTCCATACCATTTGATTTATACCCCAAGCATTCTAAGTTATCGATGCACCCTCTCTTAATGGAAGTCAAATCCAATTATGACATTACAGCAGTTCAATTGCTTACAACCTATACCCACCAAATTCCCCAATTTTCTGCGATGTATAATTATCAATATCCTTACCAATCCTTTAAGACATAAGTGGCTCATACACTTTTCACTAGTTACTAGTTTATCATCATCACACGCATCATTAAGATATACTATTACGCATTCTTTAACACCATGTACACTTGTGTTTCTTTCCTTTATTTTTCTTACAATTACACATTCTTAGCTCAAGGTATCCAGGTTCTCAACATTTCATAGTTCATATCCTACACATTTACACCTCATACTTACAAGTTAGCCCCCCAATTGTATAGTCAGTATTCCAGCCTTGTATACTTAGTAAAACTCAATATTTTAATTCTCCTATTGTCTCCACTACAAGGACATTAAGTACCTGTGTCTCTTCCATTTTCCTCAACCTAAACTTCTGTTCCAACTCACTCCCAACCTCTTCCCTCGCGACCAACCAAAACCAACACAACATCTTGTGCCACTGTCCTCGTCATCGCCTGGCGGCAAGCTGAGTACCGCTAGGCGGTACACCAGAACCCAAAAAAAAATTTAGGCTATTATACCCGCGACATGCTCAAGACGTCCAAGACTCAATTTAGTTACCAAATTCAATATCAGGCAATAATTCACTCATGGTTTACTAACCCAATTTTCGTTGACAATATATCCTTTAATTCGTACCGACTATGAACCATAGCAATTCAATTTGGATTCTACCCCCTTCCAACACCCAACTCTAACCATGCTAATTCTGAAAAATATTACCAAAGAACCAACAAACCCCAATTCTCACAATTTCGTACTATTAACACATAGCATCAATACAAGATCACAATCAAATGTTCCACTGACCCCTGCGCATAGAACAAATCAAAGGAAATTCGCGAACAGCGTCGCGCCGCCTGGCAGAAATTCATCGTCGCCAAGCGGTTCATACCAAAACAAGAACAATGCTTATCACTGATGTGCCGCCTGGCGGTAGGGATTGAGCCGCCAGGCGGTTTCTGGGAAAAACCCAGAAATCTCAATCAAACAGTGCCGAAAATGGATGAAAAGCATACAATCCCAATCAAACAACGTACAGTATGGGTTTCACGACTAAAAATACGCAAAGACAACTCCCCTTACCTGGATTCCTTGCTCCAAATTCGAATTTGTGTGCTTTTGTCTAATCCAATCTCTTCCTTGCCTTTGTTCTCTCTCCCACAACGGTTTACACTCAACTTCTTGGCTCCACACAATCCGAATTTCTCTGGAAAAACTATGCCCAACTCTCACACGAAAAATGGCAGTGCTCCCTTCTCTCTCAAGGTTAACTCACCCTTAATTACCACTTAATTCCCTAAAACGAAATTTAATTATAATTTTGGTTTAATGGTTATTCAATACTCCCTCAGAGAATGTGTTCAGCCCTCTGGATTGCCACTCTTGGCTGCTAGGGTTCCTAAACCATTTCATGTTCTTGCCAAGGAAAAATTTGGCAAAAAGAAAGTAAATTAGTTCTCAACAAGGTTTGAACCTACAACCCATCAATCACCAAGTCAATTTCACAACCAATTCAACCAATTCATATTTGTGATAACTCCTACAATTTTAGGAATTTATCATCACGCCACACATTCAATATATAATTAAACAAAAATGCATATTTTAAATAACATTCAAGTGGTATACATAGGATTCGAACCCAAGTCCTTTCACACAATTAAAGTACTCTCAACCACTTGAGCTAGTACTTTTTCACATCTTTTTTCCACACATTAAATGTTTTAAATGCTTCTATTATGCACAATTATTAAATAATTATTTAATTAACTATTTAATTTTTTTCGGGTCTTACAAGCGAGACAAACATGCTCGCTTAGGCAAAGGCTCATAGCCTAAGCGAGAACAATGAAGTTTAGCGCTTTCGTTTCCTGATTAAGTTGTGGCTTGTTATTTGTTATGTCGAAAGTACGTGAATTATGTGAATGTGTTGGTGATGTTGGGCTTGAGGGACTAAGTCCATAGGATCTAGACGTGCTTGGTTTGGGTCGCGAGCAAGGAGTTCGTGATGGGTGGACCGCATACGGAACGTGAATGAATTAGTTCACCGTGGGTACTCTTGTTTGGGATGAGTGAGCGAGGGAGTTCATTTCATGCTCAAACTTGAGAATGCTATGAGCGAGGGATAGAGTTGTCAAAACGGGTAACCCAGCTCGACCCGGCTCAACTCATCACGGGTTGATAATTTAGTGAGCCAACCCTACCCGGCTCACTTTTTAGCAAGCAAAAAAAATTTGAACCCGGCCTGCCCACCACAGGTTGGCTAGTTAAACGGGTTGGCTCACGGGTTCACTTAATTAAAAAAAACAATTTTTTTTATTTTTTTTCAGTCAAAACTAAATTATAATTCTAATTAACATCTAAATTGTTAGTTTTGAAATGGTGAGTTTAGCCAAGAAGGGGGGGTTGAATTGGCTTTATAAAACTTTTTCGAAAGCTTAAAACCTTTTTTCAATTGAATCTACTAGATTGGAAAGTTTGGATGTAAATGCAGCAGACTAGTACACTTTCAATCAATTAAAATATAAAACAGCCTAAATTGTTCTTGATGCTATGTGTAACATCCCTAAGAAATATTACTTAAAAATAAATAATAAAAGAAAATATTGAATATCAAAAGTCGCAATATTATTACTCCCAAACGCGGGAAAATTTAAATTATGAAAACACGCGCCAAAACTTATAACATAAAGAACGAACGTGTTACAAGTTCCAAAATTCTTATTCATAAACGAAAACATAATAAATACATATGAAAATCTCCTAGCTCTAATCCCCAAGCTAGCCCTCACTCCATCGCCTGAGCGTCCTCAGCATCACCTGTATCAACATCTGCTCTCGTGTAACGAATCACACGATCATCGCCATACATAAACAGAAAGGGTGAGCTGAGAAACTAAAAATCACATATATAAATCATACAAGATAAGTCATACACCAATCTTATTCAATCTATTTAGTTCTTGGCAAGGACCTTAACCCCAAGGCTTTATAGCCTTCAATCACAGAAATGGCTAGCCTCGGAATCGGGAATATGATGCTCACACGAACCTGCCCGCTCGTGGTCCTGCCTTTATGAACCTCCCCGCTCGTAGTCCTGCTCTACAAACCTCCCCGCTCGTAGTCCTACTTTACGGACCTACCCGCCCGTAGTCCAACACATGTGATCCACCAACCCCGTACCTCCCCGCACGTGGCATCTCTAAAACGTGAGTACGGAACATACGAACCTACCTCGCTCGTATCCCCACGTGAGAGTAACTAGATATGAACCTCCTCACTCATATCATCACATGTTAACCACCATCCATGAACCTACCCGCTCATGGCACAGCATCTCCCGATCCAAGTGTAGCATCATTGCTCAAACAACAGACAAAACAAAACAGGAACAACAGCATTTTCGCCTGGCTCAACCCATACGCCGCCAGGCGAAATCATTCCAGACCGCCTGGCGGTACATACTCACCGCCAGGCGCCAATGCTCTTCCAGCGCCACTATTTTCCAATCACCGCCTAGCGGAGCACACCTTGCCGCTAGGCACCACGCAGTACAGGGACCTTTGCAGTTGTTTTTATCGCCGGGCGATATCAGTAGGCCGCCAGGCGTCACACTAGAAGTATCTCGCTACTAGTTTTGGCACCCTCACTATTTGTTCCAAAACTAGAACACTACTCCAAGCATCACTCTTCTCATTCACTATGACCTTATGCAAAACTACCCAGCCATACCTCAATCAATTTAATTCATATTCTCGCCTCCTTGGCACTCCATAAGTGAACCCATTACCTATAAATTTCCCTTCCTTAACCACACAACAAGTCATAGGATTTTCCAGTTCCTCTATGAAAGACCAATGACTCATCCCAACTCAAATGAGACCACTCGTACAGTACCTTATAGCACATTACCTACCTGATTCACACTACAACAATAATACAATGTCTACCCATTTAGCATTCAATCCTTTTCACAAAAATCTTAGCTATTACCTTAATTCATTAAGACACACCATCTCATGTCCCAATTATACACCATCAATCAAGCTATACATTTTAACCCTAAAACTTTGCATTAGGATCAATATTTCCCCTATCTTGAATTAACTTTCCTACAACCACACCCTACTATGCTCATACCTCGACACTTATTCTAATTCACACATTTCAGTAATATACTTATATCGTTCCTTACAGTTTCATTAAAAATTCTCTAGTACCACTCACTCACCTAGATTCTTCTTCCATTCTCCACTCCTCAAACTCACAGACTGTGCCACTGCTCCAGTTATCGCCTGGCGGTAGGTCTTTATCCGCCAGGTGGCGTATCAGATTCTAGTTCCATCTCTCTCTGCTGCACTTACGAATTCTCCATCTCTCCATTAATTCAATCCAGGTTCAATTCATAAAAATATCCAACGACTCATTACCATTTTGTTTTCCTGTTTTTGTCAGCTCAAAATCCCGATTCCTATGAAACCTCCTGTATCATGAACCTTTCACTCCTATCCTCGTACCCGAAAACTAGAATATTAGGGAACTCCTTGATTTGAACGTAATTCAATTGATTATACCCTCACGGTATAATTCATAGACACCCCAAAACCAATTAAAACATTGAATTTCGCAGTCATACCTACACAAAATTACCGTGGAACTCGATACATCTCATTTTATCCAGAAATACAATAAAATAGTGACCTAACACCATATATCGCCTGGCGGTTCAGCCTCACCGCCAGGCAGTTCACGAACGAACCCAGAAACAAAGTTAGTACTGATGTGCCGCCTGGCGGCACATGCATGCTCACCAGGCGATTTTTGGGCAGATTCCCAAAATTTCGCGATAACATCACAATTCAACAGGAAAATTCATACAATTTGATTCATATCAACACATTACAATAAACACGAATCAACAGAGTTAAAAACAACTCCCCTTACCTGGAATTTCCGCTCTAATTGAGATTTTCACTCTCCTTGCACACCTTCTTCCCTTTGCTAAAAAGAAGCACTTCAACTCTTCTCTCTTTGGCCTCTTTCACGAACCAGAATTACCCCCTCTCACTCTCAGAACTGTCTGCACTTTCCCAGGTTAATTTTCCTCTCCTTCTCTCTTCTCTCTCAAGCTTAATGTGCCCTAATTATTCTTTAATTTGCTAAAACAAATTTTATTAAATAAAAATTATGACCAATGCCATTCAATGGATATTAACCCATTGTGCTTCAGCCCTTACGTTGCCTCTCCATTAGCTGCTAGGTTTCCCAACCCTTTCATATTCATGCCAAAAGAAATTGGCAAAAAGAGGATAAATTTGTCCTTAGCAAGGTTTGAACTCACAACCCTTCAATCACAAAGCAAGTGCACAACCAATTCAACTAATCATGTTTCGTGGTAATACCTCTAATTCTAAGGTTATGTTATCACGTCTCTTATCTAAATATATAGCATAAAAATTCATAAATTAAATAACATACGAATGGCATACATAGGACTCGAACCCAAGTCCACACACACAATCAAAGTACTCTCAACCACTTGAGCTAGTACTTTTCCACATCATAGTAATCCGTATCAAATACTTTAAATTCTTCTATTACCCACAATTATTAAATAATTATTTAATTAACTATTTAATTTTCTCGGGTCTTAAATTTCTCCCTCCTTTAAAGATTTTCGTCCTTGAAAATAGGACTTACCAGGAAATAAGTGCGGATAGGACTCCCTCATGCGATCCTCCATCTCCCAGGTCATCTCCTGAGTAGCCTCATCCCATAGCACTTTCACGGTCCTGATTTCCTTCCCTCGCAGCTTTTTCACTTGCGAGTCCAGAATCGGCATCGGTCCAATGTTCACAATTAAATCCTCCCTGATCTGAATATCGCCTGACTCCAGGACGTGAGATGGATCTGCTATGTATTTCCTCAATTGAGAGACATGAAATACATTGTGCAGATTTGACAAGTGCGGTGGCAGGGCAATCTCATAAGCTGCAGCGCCAATTCTCCCCAAAATCTGATAAGGCCTAACAAACCTCGGAGTTAACTTCCTTGATTTGATGGCCCTCCCAATACCTGCCGTTAGTGTCACTCTGAGGAATACATGATCCCCAGCCTCGAACTCTAGAGATCACCTCCTCTTATCTACGTATGACTTCTGTCTACTCTAAGTAGCCCTCATTCTCTCCTGAATCGCCCTAACCTTCTCAGAAGTCTGTTGTAGAAACTCGGGGCCCAACACCAATGATTCTCCATCATGATTCCAACACAACGGTGTCCTACACCGCTGCCCATACAACACCTCATAAGGTGTCATACCAATACTGGAGTGATAGCTATTGTTGTACGTGAATTCCACCAATGGAAGCATCTCACTCCAACTTCCCATTTGATCCAGCACACAAGCCCTTAAGAGATCCTCCAAGGACTGAATCGTACGCTTCGACTGCCAATCGATCTGTGGATGGTATGTAGAACTCATCCTCAATTGGGTCCCCAACGCTGCCTGTAGAGACTGCCAAAAGCGAGATGTGAATCTCGGGTCTCTATCTGATACTATGCTAGCAGGCACACCATGCAACCTGACCACCTCTCGAACATACAACTCTGCCAATTTATCCAATGACCACTTCTGGTTAATGGTGAGGAAATGAGCACACTTTGTCAACCTGTCCACTATTATCCAGATTGAGTCATGGCCTTTAGCAGACCTTGACAGATGAGTCATGAAGTCCATGGCAATACTATCCCATTTCCACTAAGAGATGTCCAACGACTCTAATGTACCCCTTGGTTGCTAATGTTCAATCTTAGTCTTTTGGCATACCAGGCACAACGCTACAAAGTCGGCAATATCGGTTTTCATCCCATTCCACCAGAAGGACTGTTTCAGATCCTGATACATCTTAGTCATACCTGGGTGTATGCTAAGACAACTTTTATGCCCTTCCTCCATGATTTGTTTCCTCAATCTCCAATTTCCAGGCACACAGACCCTATCTCTGAACCGTAAGATACCATCCGACCCCATCTTGTAATCCTTTCCTTTCTCAGTCCCTATCCAGCTCATAAACTGTTGTAACTCAGCATCATTCTATTGTTGATCACGGATGGTCTCCAATACATCACTAGTCAGTGTAAGAGCACTGCATCTGATGGAATCCTCACTTAGTTGTATACCCAGGTTCATATCCCTGAGCTTCTCAATCAACACCAGCTCCTTCACCATCATGGCTGAGATATGCATCCTTTTCCGACTCAAGGCATCCGCAACAACATTAGCGTTACTAGGGTGGTAAAGCAACTCAAAATCATAATCCTTGAGGTACTCCATCCAGCGCCGTTGTCTCATATTCAACTCCTTCTGATCAAACAAATATTTTAGGCTTTTATGATCACTGAAAACCTGAAACTGGGAGCCATATAAATAGTGTCTCCATGTCTTAAGAGCAAACACTACAGCAGTCAGCTCCAAATCATGGGTAGGGTAGTTCTTCTCGTGCACCTTTAACTGTCTAGAAGCATAGGCTACCGACCTTTTCTCTTGCATCAGCACACAACCCAAACTCGTGTAGGATGCATCGCAGTATACCTCAAACTTTTTACTGGTATCTGGAATAATAAGAATCGGAGTTGTAGTCAACCTCCTCTTTATCTCCTTGGAACATTCCTCGCATTTATCAGTCCAAGGAGAAGGGTTGATCCTTTCTAGTGAGTTGAGTTAATGGGCTCACCATTTTAGAAAACCCCTCTACGAATCTCCTGTAGTACCGGCTAACCCCAAGAAGCTTCTGACTTCTGTTACTGTCTGAGGTCTCTCCCACTTCAGCACCGTCTTAATCTTGCTCGGGTCTACTGCAATACCATGCGAAGAGATCACATGCCCTAGACATTGTACCTCGTCCAACCAAAATTCACATTTGGACAGTTTGCCGTAAAGTTGATGTTCTCTCAACACCTCCAGTACAATTCTCAAGTGACCTGCATGTTCCTCCTTAGTCCGAGAGTAGATGAGGATGTCATCTATAAACACCACCACAAATTTATCTATATAGGGGCGAAAAATTCGGTTCATGTAATCCATAAAGACAGCTGGAGTATTGGTCACTCTGAATGGCATCACGACATATTCATAATGTCCATATCTCAATCTGAAAGTTGTCTTCTGAACGTCCTCTGGCTTGACTAAGATCTGATGATAGCCAGACCATAAGTCAATTTTAGAGAACACACCTGCCCCTCTCAGCTGATCAAGCAAGTCATCAATCCTCGGTAGTGGGTACTTGTTCTTTATCGTCAATTTATTCAACTGTCGATAATCGATGCACAACCGAGAACTCCCATCTTTCTTCTTTACTAGTAGTACCGGAGCTCCCCACGGTGAAGCACTAGGTCTGATGAATTTCTTCTCTAGCAAGTCTTCTATCTCTTTTTTCAGCTTTGCTAGCTTTGTCGGTGCCATTCTGTACGGCACTGCCGACATTGGGCCCACTCCAGGGATTAGATCAATTGAAAAATCTATGTCCCTGCTGGGTGGCAACTCGGGTATCTCATCGGGAAACACATCAACATATTCATCCACCACTGGTATCGTACTAATCTGCTCTTTTGTACTCATCTTCTTCTCCTGAGCCACTATCACAAAACAAGTGGACCCCCTTAATCTCTTTCACTGCCTCTCCTAACGTTACCAACTCTAACCCCTTAGTTTCTGGAAATATAATCCTGCGCCTTCCATAATCAAGCACCACATGGTTGATAGACAGCCAGTCCATTCCCAGTATGACCTCCAATCTCTCCAAGGGCAAGCAAACGAGATTCACTTTGAAGCGTCTGCCCTCTACTTCCATCAAGCATCCAACACAGGCTAGATTTGTTGAAACTTGTCCAGATGCTGGTGTCGAGACTATTAACTCGCATCCCAGGTCAAGAGTAGACAATCTCAATCTCTCCACACAGTCATGGGATATGAAGGAGTGCGAAGCTCCTGAATCAAACAGTACTAACACACTGTTACCAAACAAAAAACAGTAATCCAGAATGAGATTACCTGACTGGGTGGCCTCAGTGCTGGTCATGGCAAAAACCCGGCTTGCTACTCTCGGCCTGTCAGATGAAGGTGGCTGAGATCGTGATATTGGAGTAGTCTTCCTATTAGGACATTTGTTGGCAAAATGTCCTGGCTGGTCACATGCGTAGCACTTGCGAGTGCTCATCTTGCTGCCTCCACTACCAGCAGGTCTAGTGCAGTCTATCCGTAGGTGTTCTCATCCACAGTTATAACACCTCAGTTTTTGTGAAGATGATGTTGGTCTACTGTAGGGCTTCTTCTGTTGTTTGCCCTCAACGCTGCTCTTCTGAGTTCGGTTGACCCGGCTGGGTCCCATCTCCAACTGCTCAACACTCTTGGCTTGCTCCACCAAGAACGGGAACTCACGTACCCTCAGTGGTACAATAAAGCGCCTCAGCTCATGTTTGAGGTCGCCCTCAAACTTCCTACATCCCCATTCTTTAGTCACCGTCTGCGAGTAGAATCTCGAGAGGTACTCAAACCTCTCCACATAAGCCTGCACTGACAGATTCCCCTGCTGTAGGGTGAGAAACTCAGCCTCGCGCTCATGTTTAGCGCTATCGGGGAAGTATTTCTCCAGGAATCTCGTCTTGAACCTGGTCCATGTCACCTCCTCGTCTCGGTTCTGCATTTGTTGTTGCATCCCCATCCACCAATATTCAGCCTCGGTCACTAACAAGAAAGTGGCGAAGGTGAGCTTTTGTGCCTCTGTCCACTCAATCACTCGGAAGATCTTTTCACACTCTCGTAGCCACGCGTCTGCCTCATCTGAGGTGGCTTTCCCAGTGAATTTCGCCGACTTATGAGGCATGAAGTCTTCCATGGTCACAGGTCTAATAGGTGGAATCATAGCTCTCGGTAGTGCTGCCACAGGCTGCATCACATCCACCATCCTGTGGATTGCGTTAACAATCTCATCAGCCCCAGCGTTATTTCTACGCCTCCTGTTTGCCATTGCCTGTGCACGCCACATATTTCAGCTGTTAAAATCAAACAGCTAAAGATTAAAATAAACACTATCAAGGTCTAACAATCAAACACACATCACACAATTTCACACAATAAACGGTCAGCTCACTCCCCAGCTTTCCCAAAAAAAATCAAAATGTTTGCTCTGATACCAAATGTAACATCCCTAAGGAATATTACTTAAAAATAAATAATAAAAGAAAATATTGAATATCAAAAGTTGCAATATTATTACTCCCAAGCGCGGGAAAATTTAAATTATGAAAACACGCGCCAAAACTTATAACATAAAGAACGAACGTGTTACAAGTTCCAAAATTCTTATTCATAAACAAAAACATAATAAACACATATGAAAATCTCCTAGCTCTAATCCCCAAGCTAGCCCTCACTCCGTCACCTGAGCGTCCACAGCATCACCTGTATCGACATCTGCTCCCATGTAACGAATCACACGATCATCGTCATACACAAACAGAAAGGGTGAGCTGAGAAAATAAAAATCACATATATAAATCATACAAGATAAATCATACACCCATCTTATTCAATCTATTTAGTTCTTGGCCAAGACCTTAACCCCAATGCTTTATAGCCTTCAATCACACAAATGGTTAGCCTCGGACTCAGGAATATGATGCTCACATTAACCTGCTCGCTTGTGGTCCTACCTCTACGAACCTCCCCATTCGTGATCCTACTCTATGAACCTCCCCGCTCATAGTCCTGCTCTACGGACCTACCCGCCCGTAGTCCAACACATGTGATCCACCAGCCCCGTACCTCCCCGCACGTGGCATCTATCAAACGTGAGCACGGAACATATGAACCTACCTCGCTCGTATCGCCACGTGAGAGTAACTGGATATGAACCTCCCGGCTCATATCATCACATGTTAACCACCATTCATGAACCTACCCGTTCATGGCACAACATCTCTCGATCAAAGTGTAGCATCATAGCTCAAATACCAGATAAAACAAAACAGGAACAACAACATTTTCGCCTGGCTCAGCCACACGCCGCCAGGCGAAATCGTTCCAGACCGCCTGGCGGTACATACTCACCGCCAGGCGCCAACGCCTTTCTAGCGCCACTATTTTCCTTTCACCGCCTGGTGGAGCACACCTTGCCGCCAGGCGCCATGTAGTACAGGGACCTCTGCAGTTGTTTCTATCGCTAGCCGGTATCAGTAGGCCGCCAGGCGTCACACCAGAAGTATCTCGCTACTGGTTTTGGCACCCTCACTGATTTGTTCCAAAACTAGAACACTACTCCAAGCATCACTCTTCTCATTGACCATGACCTTATGCAAAACTACCCAGCCATACCTCAATGAATTTAATTCATATTCTCGCCTCCTTGGCACTCCACAAGTGAACCCATTACCTATAAATTTCCCTTCCTTAACCACATAACAAGACATAGGATTTTCCAGTTCCTTTATGAAAGACCAATGACTCATCCCAACTCAAATGAGACCACTCGTACAGTACCTTATAGCACATTACCTACCTGATTCACACTACAACAGTAATACAATGTCTACCCATTTAGCATTCCATCCTTTTTACACAAATCTTAGCTATTACCTCAATTCATTAAGACACAACATCTCATGTCCCAATTATACACCATCAATCAAGCTATACATTTTAACCCTGAAACTTTGCATTAGGATCAATATTTCCCCCTATCTTGAATTAACTTTCCTACAACCACACCATACTATGCTCATACCTCCACACTTATTCTAAGTCACACATTTCAGTAATATACTTATATCGTTCCTTATAGTTTCATTAAAAATTCTCTAGTACCACTCACTCAACTAAGTTTTTCTTCCATTCTCCACTCCTCAAACTCACAGACTGTGCCACTGCTCCAGTTATCACCTAGCGGTAGGTCTTGATCCGCCTGGCGGCGTATCAGATTCTAGTTCCATCTCTCTCTGCTGCACTTACGAATTCTCCATCTCTCCATTAATTCAATCCAGGTTCAATTCATAAAAATATCCAACGACTCATTACCATTTTCTTTTCCTGTTTTTGTCAGCTCAAAATCCCAATTCCTATGAAACCTCTTGTATCATTAACCCTTCACTCCTATCCTCGTACCCTAAAACCAGAATATTGGGGAACTCCTTGATTTTAACGTAATTCAATTGATTATACCCTCACGGTATAATTCACAAACACCCCAAAACCAATTAAAACGTTGAATTTCGCAATCATACCTACACAAAATTACCGTGGAATTCGATACATCTCATTTTATCCAGAAATACAATAAAATAGTGACCTAACACCATATATCGCTTGGCAGTTCAGCCTTACCTGGAATTCCCACTCCAATTGAGATTTTCACTCTCCTTGCACACCTTATTCCCTTTGCTCAAAAGAAGCACTTCAACTCTTTTCTCCTTGGCCTCTTTCACGAACCAGAATTACCCCCTCTCACTCTCAGAACTGTCTGCACTTTCCCAGGTTAATTTTTCTCTCCTTCTTTCTTCTCTCTCAAGCTTAATGTGCCCTAATTATTCTTTAATTTTCTAAAACGAATTTTATTAAATAAAAATTATGACCAATGCCATTCAATGGATATTAACCCATTGTGCTTCAGCCCTTACGTTGCCTCTCCATTAGCTGCTAGGTTTCCCAACCCTTTCATTTTCATGCCAAAAGAAATTGGCAAAAAGAGGATAAATTTGTCCTTAGCAAGGTTTGAACTGACAACCCTTCAATCACAAAACAAGTGGACAACCAATTCAGCTAATCATGTTTCGTGGTAATACCTCTAATTCTAAGGTTATGTTATCACGTCTCACATCCAAATATATAGCATAAAAATTCATAAATTAAATAACATACAAATGGCATACATAGGACTCGAACCCAAGTCCTCACAGACAATCAAAGTACTCTTAACCACTTGAGCTAGTATTTTTCCACGTCATAGCAATTTGTATCAAATACTTTAAATGCTTCTTATACCCACAATTATTAAATAAGTATTTAATTAACTATTTAATTTTCTCGGGTCTTACACTATGAAAGAGTCGATTAAAAAGATAAATCAATTGGCTAAAATACTGGAGAATTATGCAAAATACAGAATTCGCGAATTCATCTCAAACAACAATCTTTTACATACAAGACATGTTTCAATCAGTATTTATAACAAGTATAAAGCCTCAGATTACACAAGAATGCATAGAATCACACCAAAGATCAAATTGGTTGGTTTTCTTGAGTTTTTAAAGAGTTTTAAAGAGAGTGAGATGAGGGAAAGAAGAATGCACAATTGTTTTTATATTGGTTCACTCAATCACAGAGCTACATACAATTTTCCAGGACAACTTGAGCCTGGTTTCCACTATATTCAAAAGTTTTACAAATCAAACACCAAGATTACACTTTTGAACACAAAGCACACAAGATTTTTGACTCACACAAAAATCTAGAACTACAACCTACAAGAATCACACTTGCAGACCTGAAATCACATCAGGCAAACCATCCAGAGGCACAAGAACGTCCAAACCTGATGGTGGTTGTCCCTAACACACCATACATGTGTTCTTCAAGCTACTCACAAGCCAAAATGCCTCTAAGATCAACCAAGATCTTCAAACACGAGTTGCAGTTGTGTATTGCAGAGAGAGAATGCTTCCTAGAGATGAATGACACAATTTCGTTCAGAAAAACTCAGATTCACACCTCTGCTCGCGAAAACACAACTTATATAGTCTGGTTTAAGTGAAAACAGTTGATTGAATTTTCCGTACAATCAGTTGATTTTACCTAACTTAAGTGAAATCAGTCGATTGAAAAATAATTCAATTAACTGAAAGCATTCATACCAGAAACTATATACAGCAAGCCTTTTAACCTGTTAAAACCCATTTTAACAGATTAAAAGAGATTTTAACAGGTTAAAAGAGACACACTAAGGCACATAAAACATCTAACCTATGTCATATAGCCTATCAACAATGTATAACACTAACACATTACATTTAACATGTTATATACAGATTTAACACACTAAAACTTAATCTTCAAGAGGATTTTCATCAATCTTCATCAAGCACTTAAGATCTTCATGCACATGGGTTTATCAATTCTTTGCTTCAAGCTTGCTTGTGCCAACATAAATAAACTTTAATACAATCCAAATACAAACTAAAATAAACAAAATACAAAATATTTATGTGTTGGCTAAAAAAAACCTAACATGACCCAATGTAAAGCCCAATTTAATAAAAAAACCTTTGTGTGACCCTTTTATCTGCGGGTTGGTGAGCTAACCCAGCTCACCACGGATTAATCCGGATGAGTCAGGTTCTAGATGAGCCGGGTCAAAAATCAACCCGTATTGAAATTTGTAAAAAAATTTCAACCCAACCCTGCCTGAACCCGTGGTGAGCCGGGTTGGCTCGCGGATTCCAACCCATTTTGACAGCTCTAGCAAGGGAGTTCATAGTAGAAAAGGCGGGTATACATGTCCAGGTCCAAGCGAGGAGTTCGGATGACGGGCTAGGGAGTCTGTGAAGCAGGACTACGAGCGGGATAGGCTTGTAGGTTGGACCACGAGCAATGAGGGTCGTGGAAGCACGGTAAAGTCCCATGATCAAGAGCACATGCATAAACTCATAATGGTTATCAGTGTAGGAAAGTGGGTGTTTATGTTAAAAGAAATAAATAATTATGAGTGTTTGGGTGGGTTTAATTCATACCCTTTTATCTATGTGCATAGCTCACCCTATCTGTTTGTGTGTGGCGATGATCAGGTAACTTGTTATCCGGGAGCAGATGATGTCACAGTTGAGCCAAAAGATGTGTAGTGGCAGAGAGTGGGAGCAGATTAAATGGGGATTTATAAAGACCTTTTTATTAAAATTTTCATTTAATTTAATTATTGGTTTTACTGGTTTGACTTTTGAATTGTAAAGACAGATTATGTTTTATATCGCGATCCGTATGTTTAAGTTTAAAAATTTCCCGCATTTTTGAGAAATGATTTGATAATAAATGAGGTAGTTATTTTAATAAATTGTTTATTGTTATTTATTTTAGTAATATCATACCAAGATGTTATAGTGAGAGTGGTAGGAGGTCCTAATCTTTGGTAGGATAATGGCCTTATATGATCATGAGATTAACCCTAGGGCATGGTTGGGTGATAACCCCTTGTGTCTAGACTCTGTAAAGTTTAGAAACCAATATAGGTGCATATTTCCTTTAGAATGCTATATCAAGAGTATAATCCGGATAATTGAGTCAAAAGGTCTTGCATTTGTTTTTTATCACATGGTTTGGGTGCCTACTGCTTTGTATTTGTATAACATGATTTAACATTTACTTACTCAATAACATGATTAAAAATATTTTACTCTAGCTTACCCTTTCTATTTGATGTCTATTTTCTGTTTGACTTTTCCCTCTTTGCAATGATCACCAATTAATTGGTGTGAAAAGATGTGGAAACTCGTGGTGATCGTTCAGGTGATGGAGATGGAGTTGTTTAGGCTTGGTCCTATTGTATTTTTAGCTTGTTGGGAATACAATTTGTGTACTGTTAGTTTGTAAATCCCTTGCTCTACGAGCAACCTTTTGGACAATTGTTCCATTTTGAACCATTTTTATGGCATGTGTTTGAGCCTTAGTTTTTCCTTTCAGTATACTATGGATGATTGTAATGGCTGATACCAATAAACTTTCGCCGCGTGCTCTATTTATATTATAACTGTGATGTTTCATTTATTAGAATTATTCTATATTAAATGGGATGTCACATTCTGAATTGTATATCTATAACAATATATAAAGAGATTTTTTTTGTGTCCACATTTCGTTATTCTAGTTTTACCTTTAATTATTATTTTAAAATTAATTATTTTATAAATAGTTTACACTTAATCCCATTATTCTAACAACCTCTTTTTGTTTTTAATAGTTATTTTAAAAACTTTTTTGAAGTACATATTTCATTTTTCTAATTTTACATTTAACAACTATTTTAAAAATTAATTATATTTTTTATTAATCTTAACTCAAATTTTTAAAAAATGTGAACACATGTTGTGCCTATGTTTTTGCTGTATTTTTCCATATTAAAGATATATTTACGGTTTCATAAGCATATTTTAATTTGTACAATATATAGAATATATTTATTTCAAAATATACAATTTAAAATACATTAGGATACGAAAATGTGTTATAGGTTACATTAGGATATAACATCAAATTTAAAACATGAGAACGATAATGATATACCAAATTATATTACGTAGAAATTTTATAAATCAACCAATATAAAGTTATATTCATATAAAAAAACTTAAGAAAAAAAAAAGAAAAGAAACTCATTTAAAGAAAAACAAAAAATGACCCACAAAATTTATAGTTACAACACAACTGTAACATTCCATTTCAGTAACTTAAAACTAATAAAATAGGATGCTTTATTATAATATTCAAAACAGATACTACAATGTATAAAGTATATTAATATAGTCTTACAAAAGATAGGATTATAAAATTATATCACCTATACACTTAAACTTTAACTAACAAACCCTATAAGAAACTAATCAATTACTAAAACTCCTAAACACCTTCTACAACTCTAACTTATAGCTCCTCATCCTACAAAGGTGTCTCTCTAAACCTGCAACTCCATCTGCTCCCACTTAATAGGTGATCATCGCAAAATAAGAGACAAACAACACAAAAAGACACAAAACATACAACAGGGTAAGCTAGTGTACAAAAGAAATACTCATATATATTTATATAATGCCAAAAACCTATAAACATGGTAGACAACATATCTATGTCTATAATCACACAAGCAGTTGACACTAAACTCAATTATCCAGATACATGTCTTTGATATAAGGTACACAAGAGGTGTACACCTGTGAGGGTTGCTAAACTCTACATAGTCTAGCCACAAGGGGTCATCACCCAACCACACGCACATGGTTAATCCCGTTCAAGCCAATAACCAAAGAACAAGTCTAAAGGCTAAGACCTCGTACCACGCTCACCACATAACTCATTCTACTCTATATGAGTGTAAATGGTTATTAGAGTTCAGGATACCTCTCACCAATCATTCTCCCATATGAAGGCATACACTAACAATACTACCAAAACCATCGCCACTAGGAACTTCTCCTTGAAATTCCCTAAACATTATAACTTCGCATGCTCACACAATATTTCATACCATTTATCATCTTATATACCCATAATAACATTTTTTATCTCAATTCATAATAATAAAGACTATAAAATCCATTTCATATATACACAGAACATCAAAAGTAACCAAAACAAAAAAAATAGGAAAACAGAGCAATATGCACTATAAATGAAATACATCCAAACGGTGAAAACCATTTCTCTAACCACATACTTCAAAAAAAAGATCCCACCGGTCAAAATGAAGATTCACGTGTCTAAGATCAACTGTCAAAATTTCAGCTTAATCTAACGGTTAAAGAAGCATAAATCTTCATTTTACCAATAAGATGCAATATTGAAAATTGGGTGGCGCTCAACGCCATAAAGTGGCGCTCAACGCCATAAAGTGGTGCCCAATGTTGATTGGCTCGTAAAAACTATCGCTCGGCGTTGCCATGGTGAGGCTCAATGCTAATCAACTCCTAAAAGCCAGCGCTCAATGCTGCCATGGTGAGACTCAATGTTGTATCAGATATCAGCAATCTAAAATTAAGGTTTTAGGGAAATCAGGACCTGTTTCATAGCTCAAATTGGTACTCCTCCTTTAGGTATTGGTCTAAAACAGTCTTTAATCCATAGGAGTTGGTACCAATTTGATTAATGGCTCAAATCCTACTTTTTCCCAAATTCTTTCACAATCAATCAACCAATCATACAAGATTCATTAAGCAATTCACATACCAAAATCACTCATACAATTAATGATAATTACCAAACTTAATCAATCACAAACATGTCAATATCAATCATCTTACTAGATCACAACCATCATACATGTTATATCAGAATTCCTCAATCACAACCAATCTCATTTCTTAACTAAAAAGCAATAACATGCAACCATCAATTTCCGTCAGATTCACACACATAGACAAAAACTAGTTTCCCTTACCTGTTATCTTGCTTAGACGGCTCTATAAACGCCAAAACACCTCTAACTCCACATGATGCTCTATCTACACATAGAAACATCACAAGAATGATCAAGACATACCGTTATGATCACTGATCAACAGAGACTCGTATTCATGATTAAAATGACGCATGCAAGTGGAAGAGGGCCCACATACGACAGAAAACAGAAATTGACCAAAAAGAGGGCAGAAACTCAACTTACACAAACATAGAAATTGATCGGTCCAACTTGAAAAGCTCACCGAGAGCATCAATCCTACAGTCATGGTTCGTCAATCAGACGACCAAAGAGACAAAACTTCTAGAGAGAAGTTAGAGAACTCTAGAAAAATGGTTTATAGAGAGATAGTATGTTTTAAAATAATGAAACTCTTTTATAACGATTATATTTATATTAAATCCTTTTAATATTAAAATAATTGAGTCTCATTATTTTTAAACATCTATCACTTCTAAAATGTCATTTTCTAGGGTTTCACAACAACCATTATTACTAGCAACTACATATTATAAAAGGGATTTTTCCTTACTCTACCACACCTACATTATTAACATTAATAGATCTTAACTAATAATTTTGAGAAAAAAAATGTTTAAATTTATTGTAATTTAATATCTAATCTCTATGTAAATATAATTTATTTTCTGCTTAGTATAAGGGAGTGTGCATGAATTTATCTTATTGTACTATTATTATGGAATAATGATAACTCTTGATTTGTTTCCAATTTTTTATAGACTAAATGTATATTTTAGTACTACTTTTGTTCTTAATATTTCATTTCTAGTATACATTTCTAGTTTTTAGAAAATTTAGGACTTGAAATAAAAGTAGTGTAAAAGTTGAAGTTTTGCAAAAAAATTGCATTCTGGCAGTTCTGACCTTTGTTGAATGTTTTGTTCATAACTTTTTTCATATATCTCCAATCAAGATAATTCTTTTTGCTCAAATAGATTTAATTTGAGTATTAGAGCATAGTTTTTGGTGTTTTGAGATAAATGCAATTTAATTTGGAAGATCATGATATATTAGAAGGGTAGAAAAAACTTAAGTTTATTTTTGAAAGTATGGTGCAATTAACAAGGCTTTGAGAAAACCTTTCTCCATTTGTTGTGCAAATGGGCTATGTAAGAAGTGGACAAATGAAGATGAGCTAGGACAACACAATCAACTATGCTAAGTCAGTAGAGAAAATAGAATCACAATTCTATTATGCTAGAACACACACTCACACAAAGGAAAAACAACTTTTAGTAGCCTTTGTTAACAACTTTTCGAATTTTGTCTTCAAATGATTTCCCCTTATGTTTAGTGCTATAAATACCTCAGCGAAGAGGTAGAAAAAAAGGGAGAGTGCCATTAGCTAGTAGGGTCATCAGGAAAAGAAATATGTTAGTTTTTTGGGTAGTAGAAGTTTTTCTTTCAAGTTTCCTTCGTAATACAATTTCGTTGTTCTCCCATTTTTCTTTAATGTTCATTTCCAACACTCTTTTTTGTTCAAGATTTTACGGTTCTAAATTCTCTTTTATGCTTATGCATTGTTGATAAATGTCTAGAGTAACCTAATTTTCACATGAATTTGACACTTATCATGCTTGAATTGTTTATATTTTGTAAGTAAACAACCCTTTTTAACTTATAGTAACAAAATGAAGACATGAAGAATTAGAATTTCTTGAAATTAATCATAGTGATTTTGGAGGAAAATAACAATGATTTATCCGAGCTAAACTATTGACGTTGATCATTTAAGGCGATAGAGAAAGAACATGAATTTTGGTCTTCCAATTGACAAACAGAGAATGGTGTTAAGCTACACAAGAAAACCCTTTGCAAAAGGAAACCTGAAGCACCAAAGAAAGGGGCTAAGCTACCAAGGAAACCCTCCAAACAAGGAAAACTCAAGTGTTGATCACCAGAACATAGGGCTGAGCTGAAAGAAAACCCACCATGAGAGGAAACCCCTATTGTTGAGCACTACAGAATGAAGTTGAGCACTGTCCAAGATTTCATATAAAAATAAGGTCTTGCCTCTGATTTTATTATCATCTCGATTCTTAGCTTCTTTAGGAACCTTCTCTATAACAAAATAGAATATCATAATGAGGGGCTTAAGAGAGGAACAACAGACTTATAGAGCTTAGATTTCCCTATCATTATGAGTAGCTAAATTCTCATGTGTTGAGGTTGGATGTAATTTATTCTAATTCTTTGTACTGATACCTCTTTAATATTTATGTATGTTTTTATTCAAATGTTTGTGGTTTGATTTATGATACATGCTTGGATGAATTGATAACTCATCTTATTTCACTAGTTTGGATTGATTTGGAAGAATGGTCTTAAACTGTAGTTCAATCAAACCATCTCATTATTGTTATAGTATTGTACATGCTCTAAACCTTGGGTTGGATATAAAGTCATGCACTTAAGGAAAAAATTCATTCAACCAGGAGTGGAAGAATTGCACTAGGTTTGAAGTTGTTAGGTTCCAAGTTGTAGGAGTGAGTCTATATCTACCTTAGATTACTTTCAGGACATTGAATGAATGACATACTAAATAAAAAAAGATAAGTAGCACTACAACTAGAAAAAAGAGATAAAATCCAACCTCAACAAATATTTATCATCATATATTTCCAAATCTTAACTAAATCTTGTTTTTATGATCAATACAACTTCAACAAAAACTATTTCATTAAGTCCAACGATATATATTGGTTAGTCTCAACAAATGTTTGTGGATACAATATTTGTTTGATACTACTATGCACTGACTACACTTACTAGAATTATTGGTTGCTACTCTAGTATCAGATTAACTGCCTTTGATTTTTAACTTCAATTTAAATGCTCATTTCATGTTTCAGTTCTATTTTTTCCACTCCATGTTATTGATTTTTTAGTTTTCTAGTTTTGAACCCTTGATTGAGTAGTTGTTTTGGAATCTGAACTGAAGATATTCCTACTTTATTCTTGAAACTTTAATAGTTTTAAACTGCTTGATTAATAGCTATTAACTATGGATGTATAGTTAGTTGGTCTGATTTGTTTGTGTGCTCTTCTATAGAAAGGATTTTAGATTTGAATTCCTTGCAATCAAGAATGAAAAAGATTGACATGATTAATTTTGAACTCTTTTTTTATGTACTGTTGTGTTTTCAACTTGTCTAATGCTTTGTTTTTCCTTCATCTTGTAGCTTTCTATTTTGTTTCAATGTCTTTATTTTCTGCTTTGTTTAATGCCTTTAAGTCGTCTAATGCTTTCTAGTTGTCCAATGTCATTTAATGCCTACTATTTATGTCATCTAATGTCTGATGTCATCATTCATCGTCTTATAGTCTTTTACTACTCATCATCTATTTTTTTTCCTACATTTATTTTACAACTTTTGTTTACATGTTGTCTCTTTCATGCATTTCCCGTCTATTCTTCACTGCATTTATTGATTGTTAACTTAACTTGTAGCTTTAATCATTTTCTATTGTTTATGTTTTCAAAATCCTCCAAATGTTTTTTTTAGAATCAATTAACCAAGTGTTCTTCGAATTTATCTACATTATATCTTGTTTAATCAAGCTTTGACGACAGAGGTTTGCTATAAAATAATGACATTGTTTTTCCATCACCAAAAATACTAAATCCTGAATCTGTTTTAGAGAAAAAAGAACTTAAAAAACAATAAATTTCATGATAGAATGAGCACCGAGACAACTCTCCCCCCAATGAAGTTATGCATATTGCCCTAAAAATTTCTAACATGCCACGTTCTTCCCTATATTTCCCACAATGTCGCAATTTCATGAAGAAAGTGAGGGATTCCTATATGTTTTAACTGTTTTATTGTTATTATAGTTTAATAAGTTACTTGGTGTGATCGACGGTGACAAACGTAGTTGTTTTTGAATGGGACCAAATGATCTCAGGAGTCTTATGCTCTTCCTTTCTTCTCCTCTTTAGCTATTTTTGAGCCGCTAGCAAGTGCTGCTCCCAGAGGTTGGGTACCTACAGGTACTTCGATGCTCAAGTTAGTCTTAACTCAACACAGTGTTTAAGTGAGTATAGAAATCAGAGAAAGATGATCTTACCTATGACTATTCAACCCTATTTTATATTACTTGGATTCAATCTTCTCATTACTACCTTTGGGGTCGTTTTTATTCTTTCATAAATACTAATAAAACCCCATGAATGCTTTATTGTAACTACCAAAGATTCTCCATGTATAGTTATATTTTCCTAATCAATCTGGAATTGCACATCTTCATCTGTACGACTGTACCTTGCCTATCTTCACATTGGGCCAAAACACCCCTAACCACTATTTGGGCCGAGATGAACTTGACACCTTTCTGCACAAATGGACCGAGATATACCCGACACCCACTGTGGTCATTTTCGCCAATGCCCCCTGTACAATAGTAATTTTTTTTTTGTGAGCAAAAGGGTGTTATTAATTTTTTAGGGTGTTTTTATATAATTTGAAAAAGATATTATCATGATACAATTTTTATAGCATTTTCTCTTAAATTTTCATAAAAAATAACAGAATTATTTTCGAAATATTTTTTACAAATAAATATCTAATTATCATAATTAAAAATCTCAATATATTCTCAAATTGATAAAGTCAGATTTGTTTTATTACGAAACAGACAAAAACATTATTGATCAATTTAGAAGAATGAAGAGGAAGAGAAAAGGTGTGAGCATTTCGAGTTGATCAATAAAGGGTTCATTACTATAAATAATAAATTGTATTTAGACATATTATTATGAGTTTAGAACCACAGCATAGACAATGTCTATCTCCAAATTCTTGTTTTTGATAAAAACAAAAAGTATTAAAGTTTGAACAAGCTGTGTCTCATGCCTTTTATCGTTAAAAGCACTTATATCCGTAGCAGTCATCTTAACTTATCCAAATCAAAAGCCGCCATGAAAGAAAATAATTGAATCATTTCTTAAAGTATGAACACAAAATTTAACGAAGCCCTTGTGCTAAGCTTTTAGAACCTTGGTTTTAGCAAAATTTGAGTGTTTTGGGTTACATTGTTTATCCTCACATAATAAAAAGTTCTTTGAATTTTTTTTTTTTTTGAATTCTTAAAGAAAATAAAAAGTGATTCTGTTAAGAAGTACTTGGGTGACAATCTCGGATTAAGATTATTGTTTAGTTAGCAGTGTCTTAAACTATTCTCTTGGTATGAATTAGGATTGATAATAAAAAGAATACTTATTTTTTTAGTGTATGTTGAATAAGGGTAAAAATGTTAAAGCAATTATAGTTTATGATATTTTGGATAAAACTTTTTATGATTAATTGACATTTTTTTTTCTTTTTCAGCTAGATTCTCGTATATCAATTGTGTTTTGTTTTTTACTGAAATATATTTAGGAGATACCCTCTTATAAACCTATCAATTACTTTATAAAATCATAAAATTGAATACATTTAATATTGTATAAATATAAACACGTTAAATGCCTATTATATAAAGAAAGTCAGAGAAACTATAGAAAGATATAGGATTAGATAAATGATTATAATAAGATACTTTCTATTATATTTTTCTAAATATATTCTATTCAAATTTGTAAATTGTGTTTTGATTAATGATATTCAATCATAGTATTGCAATTTTTAATAAATTTTATCAATATAAAAAATATATGTGAAAGATTCTCTTTTTCTTTGTTCTTTTTCTTCTCAAAGATCAAAATATGGAGTGTGTAAGTCTTAAGTGGATTTTGTGTTTCAATTATGAATTTTTCTTCCAATTATTCTAACTATAACCCACTAACCATACCTAACACACAGGAAAAGCCTTATATTTTACATGTAAAGAACAATATAAAACAATTATAAAAGATATTAAAACATTCTTGTTTATAGTGTATTTATAAAAAAAAAAACATTTAGTTGATCACTAATTAGATGTTCATCATACTTTTCTTTACTTGGATTAATCACCTCAGTTAAGCACAGACATTTAATTGAAGTCTTTTTTTTCTTCTTTTTTTTCAAAGGGAAAAAAATTCCTATTGACTAATATACTCTTAAAGGATATATACTAAGATATTCATAACAATTATTGATATTCACTCTAAATATATAAAATATGTGTTGATGCATAAACCCTTTATAAAATGTCTGTCTTTAAAAGTATACAAAATCTAGAGACTCTACAAGTGTACCTTTTTGTGAATAAATTTTTAGATTTTTTGAAGTCACTTGGTATTAGCTAGTAATTTTTTAAATAAATTAGGGTAAATAATCTATTTAGTGTAAAAATAAAATTATTTTTGCTTGAACTTACTAATGATTGATATAATTGAGCATGTGTATAATTTTTAGTAATTATCACATTTGTTTATTAAAATAAAATCAACGTTACTTGAAAAAACCATTGAGAATTTTAAATGGATAGAAAACTCTGTACAACATTAATTACATATTAATGTTACTTTTTTCTTTAATAAACACATGTTACTAAAGATAAACATGAATTCAATTGCTTCAACCATTAACAAAGTTAAAAAAAAAAAAAATACTGTATTTTCTTACTATACTTAAATAAAATATATCAAACTCTCAACTTACCAAATTACCTATTATGAAAACTTTTATTGTTTGAAATTTGTTGCAAATAGCATATAGAAAAAGATATGGTTTTATTTAAAATGTAACTTTCATTTGTTGTTTTTTACTCTTGTTAGTTTGTTGCTACATAAATTCCGAAGTTATCTTATAAACTGAGACATTAAGAATGAACATATTTGGCGAACTTTGATGTTGAGTGTTCATATCTCAATCCAACAACAACACAGTGTTCTTTCTTTGCCAGTGTATATATAGCTGGAAACTTGTGGGGTTTTGTCCCCTAATTCATTGCCCAATCCACATGCAATAGACAACAATAGTAACTCAGATCATGACTAAAAGGTACTGAATTAATTTTTTAACAAAATAAAGTGAAAATAAAAAATGAGATCAAAGTGCATTTAATAATGTTATATTACAAAATTTTATTAAAAAAAAAATAGTTTTCTACAAATACTTAAATTCAAAATTCGGATTTCATACTAATATTAGAAGTTCTATATCGATTAAAGATAACACAATTTTATAATATATAATTAAGATAAAAATCTAACTTTACAAGCAAAATTGGTTTAGTAAGCAATGCATTTATTAAATATTACACTCGTTTAAAAAGAGGATATTTTAAGGTAGTTGTTTAGATTTAAAACAATTTTCAATGTATTTGACAACCCATTGAAAGAATAATTGAAAACTAAATATAATTTGCAGAGGAAATGGTATGAAAAAAAATTAATTTTGATTTGATAGATGATCGAACTGTCTCAAAAGTGTCTTAAAATGTAGGGTTAATGAATACAATGTTATGTCTAAAGTACATATTTTAAATTCATAACATATATAGTGTAAATATTAAGAAACTATAAAAAAATTAAGAAATTGTCACAGTTAAGTTAATTTTATCGTTAACATGGTATAAATACTTTTACCAAAGATTTCAAACATGTAAAAATGACAAATGACAAAAAAAATTACTTAAAAATAAATAGAAAATGAAAAATATATTTGATATCAACAGTATCAGGATGATTTTATAAAATAATCACTCAAATAAAATAAATAGTGTAAAGAAAACAACATTTAGAAAAGAGAAGATACTATGAAAAAGAAAGTATCATTCACCATTAAATTAATATTCTGCATCTCCAAAATCTTACTCTTTATCTATTTGAATAATTATTTTTTTATACTTGTTAGATATCATTATGAATAATTGTCACCATGAACCATATCATTAAAAAGAAAAAAAACGATAACTAATTGAGATACAAGAAAAAAAAAAAATTCACGTTCAAAAGATAGAAGCAAACTCCTTAAAAAAACTTCATAAATTGTAAAAAAATAAAAATCTAAAAGTCTAAATTGATAACAAGAGAAAGAAAACTTAACTACTTTAACTCAAATCATTTATCAATTCCGTTAAGAAATCAATAACTCTCTATAATTAATATGTGATAAAAGATTATAAATATCAACATCTACTTAAATTCACCTATTTTATACCTTGAATGTGCTTTTTTTTAACTTTCACAATGAAAGATGGAATAGTCATTTATAAAAAAAAAAAAGCAGCTAAAACTTTATTACTAAAATTTTTCATGTTACATAGAATTTTTTGTTGTTGTAAATTTGTGAAAATATTTTGCTAAAAGAAGATTTTTTTTACCATTTTTTTTTATGAATTTTAATTAGTAGATAATTTTTTTATGGATAATTATTTTCTACAAAATTTAAATTTGCAAAAAAAATTTACAAATTATTTTGCAAAAAATTTGACAAAAATTTCTTTACAAATTATTTTTTATAACAAAATTTATAAATATTTCTTACTAACAAATTTAAAAAAAAAAATTGATAAAAAATATGAATTTTTAATAATGTTTCTCGACTAAATTTTTGAAAAGAATAACCTGAAATTTTCATTTGCATGAACAAAAGGCGTAATTCATGGATATGATTTCATACAAATGAAATGATTACATTTTCTTTCTCTTGATCATTTTATTTTTATGTCTTTTATTTAATTTCGACAAGTCAAACCCAAGTCTAGGTTATAGTCTAGGATGACAAAAGTTACAGTGTTGACATGTTCCACTATAACTTCTTGATCAGTTACAAGTTTACACAGAAAAGTCGTATTCTGAGTTTGTTAAAGACCCTACAGAAGCGTGCATAGAATAAAATGACAGTCCCATAATGGTGATTGCAAAAATCAGTTGCAATGGAAAACAAGAACAAATTGTTTAGATCCACAAATGTCGTATATCAAGTTGATGGCAACACAATAGAAAAAGACTTGATATTGCTAATGTACTCTAACCAAGTTGAACAAATATCAATTCAACAGTTTTGAGTGACTTTCACAACAAAACAAGTAAAGCATAATTGAAATAAAAGAAATGATACAATGTTAAAAAAAAATTATCTTTTCAAACAAGTTTCTACGTAAAAACTTATAGAAAAATAAAATAAATTTCTTTGTAAATTAATATTCGCATGTTCTTTATAAATAAAATGGATTTCTACATTTTTATCTTTATTTTATGTATGAATTATTTGCTTTATTTCATATTTCTTTCTTAATTAAAAAAGTACTTCTTCAGAGAACACGTACGAGAAAAATAAGAAGACGAAAAAACTGAATTTTGTCTTTCCATAAACTCAAATTATTAAAGGCATAAGTTAATTTATAAAATTTCTTTCACAATTTATCTTTTTTTTAACCTGTGCGTATATTAATTTAAATTTATGTAAAAGTTTTTTTCTTCTTATTTTTGCCTTAGAAATGTTCATGAAACAAACTTGACAAGTTCATGTCGCCAATCAAGAATAATAATGAATTGAATCTCGACAAAATTTTCAAAATCTTTGAGAATATTTTGAAGCAATTTAGTGCTTGCATTTTAATTGTGGATTCAATAATTAAGATGCTTTTGAACAATAGACAATAATTATAAAATTTTACATTTAATTTTTTACGAAGGCTATAAAACACGATATAAGAGATAATAAAAAGTTGCAAAAGTATTTTCATTGTTCCTGTTTAATTAAAATTCATTAGAAATAAAATTAATTTAAATTTTGAAGTATCAAAATCGAAACAAGTTTGAAAAATACATTCGAAAATGAATTCATTTGTCATTCATAGTTAGATAGTTGGTGTACAATGGGTAGTTGGTGTACAGTGCACTTTTAGCTTAAATATAAATGAAGCTTGTATTTGTAGGTGGATTTCTTTCATGGCAAATGGTGAGGACACTCTTGTACTACAAACTTAAAATTTGAGAATATTTTTTAAGTTTATATCAGTTTGAAGTATTGATTGTACTTATCGTATAATTATCATTAATAGGTTATCATATGTAGTGGAAAGATCTGCATGGTGCTCTATTGTCTATCAGATGAAGCACCTTTATAATTAACAATAACCCTTATAGCTAACAATAATCCTTTTTTTAGCCATAAGGAGTGTTAAGTTGGAGTTGTATTTAAGAGCTTAATAAAAATAATAAGGAGTTTGAGATGTTTTTCTTCTTTAAGTTGGAGTTATCCATGTATAGACATAGAGATGCATTAAATGTTCTTCATGCAATATTTATTGCATATATCTTCTTCAAGCAATATTATTATATAAGACATTTATCATGTTTAGATCATATACTTTTATTCAAATTGGATTAAAAAGCAAGACGGTACAAAGTTGATGGTCTTTGCAAAATTGACATACAATATTTTCAAAATAGGTGTTGACATAAAGTAGCTTTAGTAGTTTTTTCAACAAATCTCAATGTTGACAATTCTTTACATATGCTCTTGTGAGAGAAGGAAAAAATGAAAATTCTCCTATTACATAAACTAAGTATATATAATATTCAATATATCTATATCATATGTCTAAGCATTAGCTTCACACACAAAATATATGTGCAAAGTGATATTTTGTCTATTAGTTAGACGAAACACTTGCGTCTTTCATGATTTTATTCTTAAAAATCATGTTCAATACTTTATATAAAGCACTTAATCAAACAAACAAGGTTTTTGAACTTTGCTCTAAAAATGTCTAACAATGTAATTAAAAAGAAATAGAAGTTATACTAATAGACAATTAGGAGAAATAGGAATGTTAGTGACAATGAAACTTAAAAAGAAAATTCACAAAAATATTGATTCTAATAAAGTAATAGAAATATGTTTCTTAATCTTGTTGAAATAAAGTAATAAATCTTCCAAATAGGAAGAGAGTAGTAATATAATCTACTTGTTATTTATTAAATAGGAATAAAGTATGAGTTTTGTTTTGTTTTATGAAAGTTTTCAGTTATTTTTACACAAGCAATAATTATATGTATCATAATCTCATAATTGTAAGTAGTAAAGAGATGTATCAAGCCAAGAAAAGGGGTATTGACCTTTTCAAAAATTATGTTCAAGTTTTAAACTTGTAAGAAGACTTTACTTAAATTTGATTGACCAAATATTTCAGCAAACACTACCAAAAAAATGTATTTTAGCGACCACCGAATTCGGTCACTAAATAACATAAATAAGTCGCTAATACCATTTGCGACTAAATTAGCGACCAAATTTATGTGGTAACAAAAACCTTGGTGGCAAATTCGGTCCCTAAAAGTTTGGTCACTTCCTAAGCATAACAGACCAATTTAGCAACCAAAAGTGATACTAAATTCGGTTGCTAGTTTGGTCGCAGAAGGTAGGTAGTTAGCAACCAACTATTTCGGTCGCTAAATATTTATGTACAATTGTTTTTTTGTCGTTAAATTGGTGGCAAAGTTATGAGACAAACTGCGGCCAATTAAATTGGTCGCTAAAGTATGATTGTTTTATTGATATTCAATTTTTTTGGGTCGCTAAAATGGTGGCAAATTTTTTTATGAACAGGGACTAATATTGGTTGGTCGCTAAATTGGTAGCAAAGTTCGGAGACTAACAGCGACCCATAAAATTGGTCGCTGATTAGCAAAAAAATGATTTTTTTGTATTATTTACGATTTTTATTTGGTTAAAAACAATATTTTTATCTGTTTATGAATGATAAAATTTAATCTAGCTAAGTAGTAACAAACTACATTACATAATATAGTAAAGTGCAGTACATACATTACAAGTGGTAAATATATAAAATGATCCAAAAGAACAAAACAAAAATAGTTTGAAAGTGTGCAACATTGAAACACACCAAATAACTAAACATGAAACTAATGATCTCCAGGTCTACTATCACTGATATGGTCTAATCTATCATCTCCAATAGTAGGAAGATCACTAGGACCTAGCACAACATTCTTTAAATGAATATGTTACAAAAGAAATTTCATTTGTTCACCTTGTTGGCGCATACGTTCATTTTATTCATGCATACATTCACTCTGTTCGGCATGATTTTTCAGCAACTGTTCAACCTTTTCTTCAAGTGTCTTCTCCTTGGCATTCTTTGCCATAAGTTCAGCATTCAACTTTTGAATAGTCTCACACGCATCTTCTATTTGATGTACTACTAGAGCTTGGCTAGTAGAAGAGTGAGCACCTGTAGAACTATAAAACTTTTTGCTTAATGTACCAAGTCCATACACATTCCATTTCTTCCTTTCACCTCCAACAACACTAAAGTATATTTCATTATCATCAATAGAGGGAACATGAGAGTTTTGTGAAGATGAGCCTTCATGCATGTGTTGTTGTTGGACTTCTTCTCGGCATTGCTTATATTTTTCTGAAAATAATAACATAAATTATTCTCAAGAAGGAAACATACAGCAAACACTAAATTATAACATTAAATGTTAAACATACTGCAAGGTCACGAGTCTTGTCATTGACCCATTCTCCAGTCTTTAGTTTCTTTGTTCTTTCTACAATCTCCCAAGCAGTTGGTTCTCGTTCAAGTTGCCTAGTCTACATATATTTAAACACAAGTAAAAGTTTAGCATCTTAAGTCTAATATATTATATTTCAATTAACTATACAAAAATATAATAAGTACCATTTTCTCAAAATGAGTTGCAGTAGATATGGAACCACCACAGTAGGTTGTGACTCCTTTCTAAATAGCCCGATTTGCCTTGGCTGTGACACTCTTGTCTTGGAATTTTGTAGAACTCAAATGAAGATCCAAGGCTGCTCGAACACTTGGTGGAATCCAAGTCCCCTTATCCTGGCCATTCTTAACTTTGTTCATTGCATTTTTTAAAATACGTGAGCCTTTCATTTCAAAAACAGATCTTATGGCTTGCTCTTGTTCTAGATCTCACCTGTATTTTTTCTGCATGAAAAATCAGTTAGCAAACACACATAATTGAATAATATAAATAACATTTAACATGTAATCATAATTCAACTTGCCTTAAATTCTCCAAACCATCTATCTCTAAGCTCGATTCGAACTTTCTTCCAACTGGGATTTGGTTCATCAAATTTTTATTTGAAGATCCATGAGATTATAGTAGATGGGCCATTTGCTGGAGTAAATCTGTGTTCAAACATATTGTCAAAATGATAAATGTAATTATTAACACATTGAAGAAATTCCACAATGAAATTAAAATATACTTACTCTCCTTTTTCTGCATGAAGCCAAGGCCTATGATCAATGACATTTCCATATTCACACTCGGGTGTAAGTGAATCATGTGTTGGCAAAGGTTGATTCAGTGTGGTCTCTGTAGAAAAGCTAGAAGGAATGGACTCTTCTATTAAATGTTATGCATGTTCTTTCGCAACTATAGGAAGTGATGGTCCTTCACAGATAGGACGTCTAGACTCCATGGTGGTTGGATGAATAGATGAAGTGGGAGAGTTGATGTTAGGTGAAGCCCTATCATCAACACAAACACCTTGTCCACCACGATTGGGTGGTCTACGACCACCATTTCTACCCCTTTGAGTCATCTACACGTGCAACTTATTACATATACAACATGTAAGAAATTAAACAAAGTGGAACAATGAATTATTAGTAAACAAAATAAGTTAATTATAATGAAAAGACTCAAACGTGTCAGATATTTTGCTTCTCATTCACTACAATTATTAGAAATCACAAACATATTAATGTAAAAGATAATTAACACGAGATGTGCAATTAATTGTAATGCATGAATTACCGAAGAGGTATCTGTTTCATCAAAATCACTATCTATGTCACCCTCACTTGAATTGTATTCATCCTCATATTCTTCACCCATGTTTGTTTGATTTAGTAATTGCATATCTATTTCTTCTCTCTTGCTGTCAACATGAGCAAGAGAATCATAAATGAAGTCTGGATCTACATGTAGCACTACTTGGATTTGTATTAGGTCATCATCTTGGTATGGAGTCTCATGCTCAACCTGACTTACTATATTCTTATAGATTCTACTGCGAGCTTTTGTCTTGATTACACCTAACCAACCTTGGTGCCCCTCTGGATATGATGTGTAATAAACTTGATCTGCCTATTGTGCAAATATGAATGGATCATATGCTTTATTATATCTCCTTGATTGGTTCACCTGAACGATTCCATACTTATTATCTACTTTGGTTCCTACATTAAGAGTATTATCAAACCATTCACATTCAAAAAGAACCAAATTCATGATTGGCATGTTAGTATACTCCAATTGAATGATAGTAGACAATAATCCATAGAAATCTGACTCTAATTGACCATTGGTTCCTCGTACATAAACTCCATAGTTAGAAGAGTTCATGCCTTCACTCTAAAGAATAGTGTGGAATTTGTATCCATTGATGACATAGATAGGCCATGATTCAACTTTTGTCTTAGGACCCCATGCCAAATTAACCAATAAAGGATCTTGAATATTATTTTTTGGATTTAGAACTTAATAAAAGATTATACATTATTCTCTAAAGGATAAAAATAAGATGTGAATAACATGTAACTTAAAAACCTACATATTGTTTGAACCAGAGTGTAAAATGAGATGATATGTCTTGGTCAATTTCAGCATCAGAAGCAGTTGGCCTAAGCTCTCTTAAATATTCAATATAAATATTGCAAAGAAGAAATGAAGTACTCAACCGATATAAATCAACATAACTAACTTTAACTTAAAAGGACTGAAGACCATCTTACTTAAAGTATGGTTGAACCTCTTCACAATTTTGAAGAACATACAATTGGGCAGCATTAAAGTCTCTTAGGTTCAGAAAATATGTTATGGATTTTCCAATTGCTCTTCCAGGGTAATTGAAATTTGAAATCGGAGGAGTAGATGAAGACCTATCACTGACATCAACATTATGAGGAATCCTAGTCCTTCTTGTTTCAACATGATTAGGATAATAAAATGAGGCAAAGGTAGATGTTTCCTCCACCAAGTAAGCTTCAAAAATAGAGCCCTCCACCCTAGCTTTGTATTTTACTTTCTGTTTTAGGGAGTGTAAGAACCTAAAAAAGAATATAAACATGGATCTTTTAAACTATTGAAGAAGTATACAATAAATAGTGTAAAGGTGATTAGTAATTTTATACCTCTCAAATGGATACATCCAACGGGATTAAACTGGACCACCAACTTTTGCCTCATAAGGTAGATGAATTGGAAGATATTCTATGGAATCAAAGAATCTTGGTGGGAATATATGTTCAAATTTACATAACAACACAAGTATATTTTCTTCCAGAACTCTTAGGTGTTCAACATTTAGTGTTGTGAAACTTAATTCTCTAAAAAAAATGCTCAATTCTACTAGAACTTTCCAAATTGATTTTGGTAAAGAGTCAAATGCAATTGGAAGTAATCGTTGCATGAAAACATGACAATCATGACTTTTCATTCCATGTAACTTTCCTTCATTAAGGTTGACACATCTACCCAAATTGGAAGCATATCCATCTGGCAACTTAAGTTCTTTAACTCATTTACAAATAGAGACTCTTTAGGATTTGGTGAATGCATATGCTGCCTTTGGTTTGATAAGTTTACCATGACCAATGTCTTTCAATTCTAGCTCTTTTCGATTATATATTGTTGCTAAATCCAATCGAGCCTTATTTGAATCCTTAGTTTTTCCTTTGATATCCATCACTACGTCAAACACATTCATGAACACATTTCATTTTGTATGCATAACATCAATATTATGATGTAAAAGTTGAGTTTTCTAATAAGGTAACCTCTAACCTCCAGAATATATTTTTTTTCTTCCAAATATCATTAATACCATATCCAAGAATATTTCCTTGTTCTTGTAATTCAATGCAAATTGGCAATTGTGCAACCCTATCAAAATATCAAGGCTAGAGAAACGTGGGGGAGGAGGATTTGTCTCAACAACCTTCTTCTTAAATGCCTTTTTATTCCTTCTAAATGGATGATCATGTGAAAGAAACTAATGGTGACAATCAAAATAAGAGATCTTGTGGCTATGACTAAGTGAAAATGTCTTTGTTCTTTCCATACATATAGGGCAAGCAAGTCTACCAGAAGTCATCCAACCCGATCACATGCCATAAGTTGGAAAGTCATTAATTGTCCACATCAAAGTAGCTTTCATCATAAAGTTGTTCCTCAATGACACATCATAAGTCAATGTTCCTTTAGTCCAAAGGGAGCACAACTCATCTATAAGTGGTTGCAAGAACACGTCAATCTTATGCTTTGGATTTGAAGGACCTGGAATTAAGACTGTCAAAAACATAAATTCTCTCTTCATGCACATGGAAGGTGGAAGATTGTACGGAGTTAGGATAACTGGCCAATAAGAATAACTTCTTCCATATTGACCAAAAGGATTAAACCCATTTGCACATAAACCTAATCTAATCTAACATTTCTCGAGTCTTGACCAAACTCTGGATGCATTCTATCAAAGTGCTTCCAAGCTTCCCCATCAGATGGATGACACAAAATAGATGGATCCCTTTGATTCTCACTATGCCATCTCATGTGAGGTGTAGTGGCCATTGAAGAATATAACCTTTTAAGTCTTGGAATAATAGGAAAGTACCACATCTTTTTAACAACAATCTTCTTTTCAATTCCTCAACTAGTAATTGTCTTATATCGATCCATTCCACAAATAAAGCAATTAGTTATACTTTTATGAGAATTTTCATTGTAATACAACATGCATCCTTTTGGGCAACAATCAATTTTTGTACAATCCAAACCCAATTTTTCCACCGACTTCTTAGCTTGGAAAAAATTATTAACCATTCGATGATCATTCGGCATAGTCTCTCCCATAAGTTGGACCATCCTATTGAAACATCCTCCAAACATATTATAGTCAGATTTCAAGCTTAGAGCTTCCAAAAAAGCCGACAATTCTGAGTGTTTATCACACCCTTCCCACAACGGTGCTTGTGCAGCAGCAAGCATTTCAAAGAATTTTTTAGTTTCAGGATTAGGATTTTCCTCCATGTATTCTGATCCAATCACACCTTCTGCTTGCATGCAATGGGCATTTGAGGATCCAACATGAACCATGATCATTTGATGAAAAGGACTTAAATCTCCCCTTTGCTCACAAGTTCCATAAGATGAACTCTAAACATTGACTTGAGGGAATTTTGGTAATTCTTCACTGTGATTTGTCCACTAGAAATAATTAGGCATGAATCCCTCTTCATAAAGATCTCACCCAGCTTGATCAACATACTTGAAAACTTTACACTTACACCTAACACAAGGACATCTTAACATTTCACCTTATTCTGCAAACTTTTGTTGACCAATGACATATTGTAAAAAATCATACACTCCTTCTCTAAAATCATCTGTGAGATGTCTATTAGCATCCAATCTTTGGTACATCCACTTTCTATCTTCGGGGATTTCCATTATTAAAAACTAACTTCAACAAATTGCATATACAATTTTTAAGGTTGCATAAGCCTATAGGAAACATGAACATTAAAATATCGGAAAGGATCTATTAATTAAACATTGCATATAAACATGCTTAAACATGACAAGATGAAACATTACGAAATTCACGATCAAAAATAAAACCTAATATATAAAACTAAATAATACATATAAAAGCACACAAAATGCAATTTGGATGTTTCATAAATTGAGGTGTTTCATGGTCTGAGTCAAGAACCAAAATGATTTATTCATCAAATCCCATTGCTATAGTGTGAATCGTATCACACATCATTCAATACTAATATTAGTTATCTAAACAAACTTAATAAGTAAATGGGAAAACAAAGAGACAGTGAATAGATAATAGAGAGATTTTAAGATGGTACTTGGTTTAACTCTTTGAGCTACTCTTTAAAAAAGAGAAGCTGGGCAAAACAATATTTCTAGATAAGCATTTTAAATAAAGAAAAATTCAAAAAATGGGGCTTTAAAAATTTTAGAGTTTAAGGTTTAACTTCAAAGTAACTTTTAAGCCAAAGGAACAATGGTAATACACGTAACATATCAAAGAATACTTCATTGTTATTTACTTGAAGTTGAAACACATATATTCACTATGCATGGCATTAAAACTTGAAAGTCAGAATTAAAACATTAGTATGTAATGTTCTTTTTATCATATTAAATTAATTAGTAATATTGATCACTTTAGTAATGATTAACAAGTGGTTACAACACCAATTATGACTTAATTAGATATATGGTTAATCAACCTAAGTAGATAATATGATTGTGACATAAAAGTAATCAATGTGACTAACCAAATCCTTCCAAGCCAAATTTGACTCATAATAATTATTTGAAAGGAAAGCATTAGCCTTACTATGTAGCAACCTCTTCAAACTGCAAAAGAAAAAGAAAAAGTTAACAAATATTTATAAGTAAGTCATGTTTAGCATTAACAAATATTCCTATGATCAACTCATATAGCTTTGTGAAACCCCTGGAAGCAGCAACATGCATAGTGGTATCCCCTCGATATCTCCTAGCTTTATTCAATAAAGCAACAACTTTCGTGAGATGAGACTTATATTTTTCTAAATAAGGCACAATATATAGATCATGATCATAACTTTCTTTGTTATTAGAGTCGAAGGTATCAAAATCTAAAGGAAGTTCACTCTATCTTTTAATAAAACTAAAAAAGTTTGTTGCCTTATGCAATAAATAAATCTTATTGTTTCAACAAATAAAGTTGGATCATTCTAATGAGAAAGGCCTTTTCACAGTTAACACCAAGTTAAAGAAATGTTGGTTCAAAAAACCCAATGCCAGAACAAACCTAATGCATATTTATGCATTCACTTTTAAGACTATATTGTAACTATTCAGACACAAAAACAAAAAGTATATTTATAAAATTAAAAGAGAAGGAAAAAGTTAACTTAGTGCAATCTAAAGAGAAAACAAGAACAACTTTATTAATAAATTCCAAGGATTTTGAGAAGTTACCCAAATTATTGAAGGACTAAGTTGTTTCTAGGGCACTTTGAGCCTACAATAGTTGAGAGAGCTCCTTTTTTGCAGTTGAATCTTCAGGCTTTTAACTCCTGAAACTTTTTATAGCTCCTCTCGGATTGCAAAAATGATTAACTTATTAATAACAAACTTGTAAAATGCACTTTTTATTTTGCAAACCATAACACTTGGATCCTTCATATGGCTACGTCGAGTACCAGCAGGTGGCAAAAAGGCTCCATTATCTATCAACAATTTCACAACATCCCTCCTCCTTTCTTTGGCTGCAATGTGGAGCGATGTCCTTGGTTCGAGAGAAAAGATCAATGTAAGAGATTCATACTTTGAATCTGCAGGGATATTGTATTATACAATAATTTTTACCCAAATTATCTTAACTTCCTCTTCTCTATCAAATACATTGTCAGTCATTCCTTCATTGAGAAGTCTTTTAACCTGATTAGCCACGCCAAAAGATGCCAGTATCAGACTAAATTAAAACAATTAGTAACCATTTTGTGAAACCTAACAAGGATAATTAAATTGAAACATCCAAACAAAATAAAAAAAATGCATAAAGTTTGACACCAAAGGCTGCAATCTTAAAGGCAAAACCATTCAAACCCATTGCAACCCCTTTCACATACAAGCATAAAGAATCCAAATTCAAATTCAAAAAATAAATAACCTAAGTGAAACCATAACAATTTTCCTAATTGAAAGCCTCAAATTACAATTTCTCTGATAAACAACATGCCTCCTTCCATTTTAACCACAAATAGTCAGCAGTGGTCATGACAAATGCTGAAATTGTCTAAATGAGAGGCTGAGTTTGGGAGAGTGGCATCGGCAACCGAGAAGGCTAAATCACTTATCCAAACAAAATAAGCTCAAGCAATTAATCTCAAAGAAAATATGCTTAAGTAACTAAATGAAAGAAAGAGAGAAAACCTGATTCTCCAAACGATAGCAGAATCATTGACACGACAATGGTAGGGCTTCGATTCACTATGCTTTCACGGTGCAGCATGGGAAACAGTAAGCAGTTATCATTGTTGCAAAGGCTCTAATGGTTCAAACGTGAGACTAAAACTGAGTTATGGTGCTGCAAAGGCTCTAGATGTTGACGACTGTGTCAAAGTGCTCCAAGTGTTGAGGACGATATGTCAAAGGCAGAGGCTGACAACGACAAACGAGAAGGGAGACGATCATGTGGACGGCGTGTGGGAGCCAACCCCTTGGAAGACAAGAAAGAGTGTTGAGTGATTGCGTGGACTGCTCAAGGAATGGAAGACGAGAAATAGAGATTAGGCGTGGAGTGCTTCTAAAACAGAAAGTGGTAAAATTAGGGATTCAAAAATAGTATGACTAGTGTTAAAATATCAGTCATGGTAAGTTAGAGATTTAGAGATAATATGACATGTTTCCTTATATTTGTCATAATATGATTTTAATATAATTTCATTTTTGCCACTATGTTCACTTACTATTACCTTGAATGACCTATGATTGAGAATGGGAGAAGCACATTGAAGTAAACGTCATATGGAAACTGAATGGGTGTCTAAAGGTGAGTTGGGAACAGATGAAGAACACGACTATTATTAGGTGTCTGAACGCGAGTTGGAAATGGATGAAGAACACGAGTTGGGTGTCTGACTTGGAAACGTGACTTGAGAACATGAATTGGGGGTCTTTGAAGTTGTTTGGAGCATTGGTCGAACTTGCGGAGGACATGAAAGGGAAATATATTGCTTTCTGAATATAGTGAGGAACAAGGTTTCAAAGTTGAAGTAAAAGGGGTTATTTTTTACTTTGTCAGTGCTCGCGATGTAATGTCGAAGGAGACAGAAAGTGATGCCAGGAAAAGAATTCCCAACAACATCATTAAAATATTAAATATAGCCATCGATTTAGCGACTAAATTTTAGCAACTATATTTAAGGTCGCTATTTCAGTCGCTAATTAAATTTATGTAAGTACAATAATATTTTGTTGCTATGTTGGTCACAGATTGCAACACAAATCATTCAGTGGCTAATTCGGCCGCAGATAGCAACCTATATTTTTCGGTCGGTAATTTCGGTCGTTAAAACAGTAAATTCTAGTAGTGAAAGTATCACTTCAGAATCATACAATTCAACTAATTGAAAAAGAAGATCAAATGATTATAATATTGGCAATGAACGTACAAAAAAATCACTAAACACCAAATTTTGAATTTGAACAGTTTATCAGTTAAGATCAATTACAATTAATAGACAAGGCAATGTTATATCAATTGGTTATGCAAACATGTAAGATTTTCAATAAAACATTACTTAGATTGATTTTCTTGATGAATGTAAACTAAGAACATTGCAATGCAGAAAATGTAAACCAATTCACGCAAAATTTTTATATTGGTTCACTCCACTAGAGCTACATCCAGTTACTCAAGGCAATATTATCCTAACTTTCCAGTATTTCAAAAGATTATACAATCTTTACAAGATTCAACTTTCAAAATACATTATTCAACACACTAAAACTCTTGAATCACACAAGAAGTCCACACAGCACAACGAGAAACTTTCTTGCAGATCTAGAATCACACCAGACACACCACAAATATCTAGACTCAACATTCAAATTTATATATTGTCTTTGACACAAGAAGCCTTACACCTATCATGAAACCTCTTAGTGCATTATATCAAAGGCGATGTCTCCACTTGACCTAACAAATGATCAAATTCCTCATGATAGTGTAAGTTTAAATTATGACTTCGCTAGAAGAGGGGTCTCACCCCTAATCTTGCCAAAAGAACCTTATTCAACTCTTACCACCTAGATTACATTACTGTGTGAGTTTCTAATTCTTATGGAGTTTAGGATGGCTCACCAACATGTATCCTTAATCAATCCATAATACTAAAGTTAACAAAAAAAAGGTAGTTTTCCTCCTTATGAACAATACCCTAACACAACATACATCTCTTATACCAAAATTTCCAAAACATACATTGCTTTGGAACCTCCTTCAACACTTACCACCTAGATTACATTACTCCATGTGAGTTTGTAATTCTAATACAGTTTACGATGGCTTCTCACCAACACAAATCGTTAGTCAATGCATAACACTAAAGCTAACAAAAAGGTAGTGTTCCTCCTTATGAACAATACCCTAACATAGAATACATCTCTTCTACCAAACGTTTCAAAATAAACATATATCATATAATTCTCCTCAAAACGAATGTATTGGACCATAACCATATCTCATTATTAAATGAAACTACCTAACACATACTACCTAGTGCCAGCCAAAATACGCCCAATGATACCCTGGCAGAGAGCGCCAAGCGATTTGACTCTTCTGCCCAACGATTAGCTCCTATGCCCAATGCCCCAGACCCTAGAGCTCTCTAGAATTTAAATTCCAGGATGGTGCCCAATAGTATTCAAGTGGTTCCCAAAGTTAACTTCCCCTAGAGCCCTTATTAAGAGAGTGCCCAATAGCCTCAACGTAGTACATGACACTCTGGTCCACTAGGACTAACTATCAAGTGAGCGCCCAATGATATAGAATGGAGCCTAGTGTTATAGCCTCTAGAGCTCTCTAACTTGGCCATTTCGAGGTGGCGCCCGACAATACATACTTGATGCCCAATGCCATATCAGTACACATGAATATATGGTATTTTTTACTTGTGCAATTGGCTCAATAGGTCTCTTCAACTTCTTTTCCTTTTCCAATTCAAGTATCAATTTAGTACATTTAAAAACCTCCTTCTAAACCAAATGCCAAATTCACAATAATTCATAATTGAATTTCACAACCGGGCAAACAATAACAAACCACAAATTTCATCAAATTAACAATTTCACACAATCGATCAAAGAATTAACACCAATTACAATCTTAAATTCTATCAACAAGTGAAAGTATAGAAATTAATATTAACTTCTATTACTTAAGACAAAAACTCTTTTTTTTCACATTGATGCTCCTTAAAGCTCTATACAACACATTATGACCTAAACAATCAATAAAAATCTCAATTAGAGATCTAAGCTTAACATCAAGATCATAGAACAATAAAGATTCATCATAAGTACCTTTGAGTCACATGTTCTCGCCTGCAACCTAAAGAGCTAAATATCTAATTTAACAACGTATAATAGTGACCTTTAAAGGATATTTTTGAAAGATCACTCAGCAATGTAAAAAATAAACATGACATTTCATTTATTAAATCGGTCATTAATATAACAAATACAAAGATAATCTAACAACTTTCTAAATCGATCTAAAAACTCTAATTTTTTAAATCGACTTTAAAAGTAATGTAAAATGTTTCATATAACTAATGCAAAAGTTTTTGTACAGTTGATGTAGAAGAGGTAGTGTTTTAACAGTCAAGATCTGTAAGAATATTTTTCATCGCTTAATTAGGCATGATCACAATTTAGTTAATTGGTATGCATATAAGCTAATTGGTTTAGGAATATTGAACGAGCTCAATTAACATCAATGTTCCTCTTTTTCTCATTATACTTTTGGTTTGACATATATAGTAGATATAGTATTAAGGCTCAACTTTGATTTTAATTCTTGTGTTGAATTGATCGAGTTGTAAAAATTTGATATCAGATTTCATATTCAGCTTCTGAGTTTAAAAGTTCTATTAGAATAAATATTTAGTTTTTGAGATTAAAAGTTTTAGGTTGGGGACTGCGAAGTATTAAAACTCAAACCGATCTTAATTTTTTTCTTCTAATTAGTTCTTATCCAATCTGTCATTATTTATATGCTATTAAAATATATTCAATAAACAGATGTTGATAATATTATTAAGACATTTAATTCATCTATATTAATGAAACAGATAAATTAATAAAGAATCAAGGATAAAGCTTGAAAACAGACATATATTCAATAAATTAGAGTATCAAAGAAACATATTTGATAATAAAAACAATCAAGGATAAAGATTGAAAACATGTTTCTATTCTATATATATTAATAAAGAAAAGGCTAATGATGAATAATGGAGAGAAGGAGAAATAACACATACCGAATGATTTGGCTTAAGTTCTTCACATCCGAATTCCATAATAGGTGTCACAATATTTTAGTAAAAAAAATGAAAATCTTAAATCCAAACATTTAGTGTTTTTTTCTTTTTCTCTATATCTTCTTCTGTGTCAACCTTTATTTATCAGTTTTCAACCTTTATGTTATCCCTTACTTTTATTATCAAAATATGTCTCTTTAAGATTATGATTTTTGGTTTTATTAATAAAAATAAATCTTAATGCTATACAAAAGAATATTAATAGGTAAATATCAACTGTTCTAGCCAACAAATAATAATCTCAATAAGTTAAATAACATTCTATCAATTCATGCTTAAGAGTCTCTTTTATCTTTCCTCTGAACTTCTAAATTCCTATTAGTATTAGGATTCTCAAAACATTTAATTAAATATTATACTTACTCCTAATGTCTTTTTTTTTATTATTCAATCCTAATCATCACGGTATTTATTAACTAAATTGATATTTAATCTACCGTTCCAATGAGTATTTATTACTGAAAAATGTTTTATTAATAATCAATTTTAATAATCATGATAAAATTATATACTAATTTACAAAATAAAAAATTATGAGTTATTAAAATAATTATTATTATGAATAAAAAATTATAATTGATTTTTAATTAATTAAACTAATTTAGAAATCAATTCCTTTGATAACAAAAGCTTTAGTAGTTAATGTTAGGTAATCAATTTTTTTTGATAGACGGAAAGTTAAAACCTTAGTAACTAAATTTTAGAAACCAATTTAAAAGTCAATTATAATTTTTTTATTCATAGTGACTATTTTAGTAATCAATAATTTTTATTTTTTAAATTAGTATTTAAATTAGTTAATATCTAACAACTTTTAATCAATAAAATCGATTATTAATAAGATATTTTCTTATAATGATTAAACTTGTTAACCTAATTCTCATCGGATCTAACCACACGGATCAATAAGACGAAATTAAGATTAATTTTATGTTGAGGTTGATTTAACTAGAAAAATGAAATCAAATACTTAGTAAAGTCATTAACCTTAGCGTTTTCGTTATCTGAATTTTGTCCTATATCTCTTGCTCCTTTAGAAAATAGTCTCATAATTCATACAACTAAATCAATGTAATTCAAAAATTTCCTGAGCTTGATATCACAATCAATTTTTTGTTTTCCCATTTCAAACTCAAGCGTTTGTGCCTATATTTCCATTTAACAAAATTTATGTTCATCTAATTTGATTTTGACACAGCTTTCAAACTTACCTTAATTATTTGATGGTGGATATAGTTTTAAAATATTTGCATTACTTATCCGTTAAAAAAGTGTTAGTAGAAGGTTTATTTAAATGAATGACATAAGTTTTAAAAATAATAGTTGTGCCTCGTAACTTGTGAGGTTGATGAGTAATAAGTGATTTCACATGGCACTATTGAGAAGCACGTTGATGTTGTACACATTTTTGTACTAGCTGACAAAAATTCCCTACCACACTCGTCTTTTTCCCAACCAAACTACCGTCAACTCCTTTTCATTTTTCTTCTTTTCTTTTTCTCTCAAAATCTCTCTTTACTGTACAAGGAATCATCGTCCCCTACCCTTTTACCCTACGCACCAACCCAACCCAACAAATCTCAGCCATTCCATTCTCATCAACAAACCCTAACTTTTTTCCTTCCCCCATTAACCGATTCATCCAAGATTCCACGTCAAATTTGTATAATTAAATTAGGTTTATATTCTATTTCTTGACATAGTATTTGTATGATCATCAATTTATCTTAACGAAATTTGTTAAAATTTAAATTTAATCACACGAAAAGTCTTCATTTTGATTAAGAAATCTCAATTGGATCCTCAATTTTAAAATTGTCCCAATTAAGTGTCATCCTTTTTAATCTTCCAAGCCTCTAGTCTCCTCTAATTTCAAATTGGAGGATTTCTTATGCGAGAGAAATAATTTCAAAGCACAGTCACTTTCATTTCCAATTCTTTTCCTTTTTTTCTCCTTTTATAATTACTATTTTTCATGTCAGTAAATAAGTCCAACGCAAATTGATAGTTGTTAAACATTTTAATAGTGTTAACGATTTGTCCTTATTTAATACAAATTTTCAAACTAAAAGACTCAATTGAGATAACTTTAAAGCCGAGGACCCAATTGAGATCTTTTAACCAAAATGAGGACCAAATGTGATTAAACCTAAAATTTATTATTTGTTGGATCTATTATTTTACTCGTTATTGAATTATCAATTAATGTTTCGTCTCATACTCAAAAATTACATGTTTTGAATATGTGAAAATTTTACATCAGTTAAAAATAAAATGATTTTATATAATAGAAACGATTACAAATCTCATCTTACAAAATTAATTTTGTAAGATTAATTTAGGTTAAATTCACTTTTTCTTCGTCATCGTGATGACTGTTTGAGTGTTGATTGGTTCTCAATAATTGGATTCACCACATCTCATTATCTCTGAACCATGTTTAACTAGAAGCCAAGCTATGCATTATTAAGTACGGCCATGGAAAATAGTTTGTACCACCAAACCACGCTCAATTATTCAGTTTTGGCCAATTCTATTAGTACGCATGCCAATTATTTTATCCTATATTACGTCCCATTACTGCATGTGCTTCCATCATAATTAAAACCTTTCTTTCTTTCTTTTCTACCACACAAAAACACAACAAAATCATCCATATATATCAATTACCAGTTGTCATCACATTTATGATTCCTTTCAACACATTCAAATGACCCCATAAATATATAATGTGCCAGCTAATTAACACTTTTTTTTTCTCCAAATTATTATCGATACTCTTTCTCACCATATCAAATCATATTTATGCTTAGATATTCATACCATTATTATGCTGTCAACCTCCTAATTATCATATCACGCGCTATGCTACTTCCTACTTTACTTAATCTTAATTTTCCTTCTTTTTATTAGAGGAGAATCAAATAAAGACAAAAGTTTATTCATCCCATAATCACAGCCACAAATTGCATAAAGGACAGAGATATTATATAGACATTAATTTGATTACAGTAATTTTATTGCGCTATAGTATCAAGCGACGTGGGCCCTGTTAAAGATAAAAGTAAAATAGCCATTCACTAGACAAAGAGAAACTATTTTAAAACTTATATAAAGATAAAGTATCTTTCGTTTATTAGAGTTCAATCTAATAATTTGTTTTTCTTTTCACAACGATAGTTTGGTGCAAGTTAAGGACAATAAAAACAATACGATACATACACATATTGAAGAATAATTAAGTGGATTACATAGCTTTTGAGCTAAAATAGTCACTTCAGACTAATTTTCTTACTTTTCTAATCATAATCAATATGTGGAGATATTTATATATAACTGGGTAAATTCAATCCTTACATCATTAAATTATGTTGAGTTTATTTTTCCCTACCCAATTAATGATTGACTTAGTATAGGTTTCAACGTGATTTGGTCTTAGCAACTAATTATATTAATTATAAATAGGCTTAAATATCTTTTTCGTCTTCATTTTCGTAGTGTTTGTTACGGATGGTCTTCATTTTGACATAATGTTTTAAATGATCCTCATTTTTACCGAATGTTTAAAATGGTTCTCATTTTCGCAATTCGTGTTTTATTTGGTCCTTTTCTGTGACGTCGTTTAAATCAGTAACAGAGCATTGTACAGGTGACACTGTTTGTATTATGTTACATTGGGAGTGTTACATGTACTATACAAGTGTGGTAATTTAGAAACCATGCAGAACATCACAACAATCCAAGTACAAACAAACCCCAAAATAGAATTACAAACACCCTAACTCACGAGCAAACACAACCCAAAAAACCTTAAACCCACTTACCTCGTTGATGATGATTAACTGGAAAATTGAAATGAAGAGTGCGACTGCAATACAACGATGAAATGGCAAGTATTAGTTGCTTCTTCTGCAAATCCGAGCTCAAGAAAGACGAAGATGATGAAATCGCCTCCAACGATGAAGAGCGCGACTGCAATCAAAATCAAGCCCTAATTGTAAAATTTCCCCCAAATTGAAAAGTTAACGTTAATTAGCCATTTGTACAATACACGTAACACACCCCAATGCAATGTAATACAAACAGTGCCACATATACAGTGCTCTGTTACTGATTTAAACGGCGTCACACAGAAAATGACCAAACAAAACACGAATTGCGAAAATGAGGACTATTTTAAACATTCAGTAAAAATGAGGACCATTTTAAACATTCTGTCAAAATGAGGATCATCCGCAATAAACACTACGAAAATGAGGAAAAAAAAGTATTTAAGCCTTATAAATAAATAATTGTTAGTATTGTTTGAGATTTACATTAATGATGGTTCTCTTAACCCCCTCATTCATGTTTGATCGGTGACATTTGAAAACTTAATCAACTATATGATTATATATGAATTGTGTATGTTTTAAAATCGTGATTCAAATATAATCACCGTTGTATGTTGGTTTATATGTTTTTCTCCTTGTTTATTGCACGCACTGTTACAATGTCTTATCTTTTTCTTTTTTTATCATTGCTCCTTTCCTTTGCCACTATTCTTCCATTCTTCTTCCTTCTTTTCTCATTTGTCTTTACTCTTTTATTGGTGTTCTTCAAGGTTAATGTTGTTTCCACCACTAGGTTTTCGTCTTATGTCATCATATATGCCAAAGAGGTAATTAATAGGAAAACCCTCACCTACACATGTAATTATTTGAATATTGAAAAATGATCTATTTAATTTAACAATTGAATCTTTAATTACTGCCATGCTTCAATATAGGTGGATTTTTTAAAAATGATCAAAAGGAAATATAAGATAAAAACAAGAGAGGTTCTATGGCTTTTTTTTTCAATTTTAATAATAAAAATAATTTATCAAAATATAATAAAAAATTAAGAGACATAGTTATTAAAAGAACAATTTATGATAATAAAGTCACAATTAAAAAATTGTCATGAAAAACATATAGGACATAATTTTTCCTTCTTTCCTTCTATATTTATAAAAAAATAAATCTACAAAAATTTATAAGATAAAAAATACTATTTATTAAACTAATATTTAACTATCAAGTGAGACAAGAAGAGAGTTATCCTTATATCTTCAATAATGGAATAGAATATATGAGAAATAAGAATAAAAAGGATGAGTTTGTGTCTAAATTCCAATTTTTCTTCCTAAACAAAAGAAAATAGGTGATACAGAGAATATATGAGCAACTCAAAAGATAATAAAGAATATAAAAGTGTCTCAATAATTTTTTTTTATTCCTTATTATATTTAATTTTATCAATAAGAAAATCATTAATTAGAAAGCAATTTTAGAAATCAAAAATATTTAGTCACTATAATCAATTTAGATACCAATTTACAAAATAAAAAATTATTGATTACTAAAATAGTCATTATTATGAATAAAAAATTATAATTGGTCACTAAATAGATCAATAATTAATTTAAGATTAATTTAAAAACTAATTCATTTTGTAGCTAAAACCTTAGTAGCTAATTTTTAATGACCAATTTCCTTTAAAAGTCAAAAGAAATACAAATTTACTTAATTTAATTTTTATCAATATGATATATATTACATATAACTTTTAAAAAATTTAAAAAGCTGGAGGAACCATGGTCCCCATGCACAACACTAAAGTCTCCCTAATTGTTCTTCATTCTCTCGTACCTGCATTTTGGGTCAGATATTCTAATATTGAATATTATTTTAAAAAATTAATTAACATTTCTTGCTTTTAAAATTTATATACTACTTAATTTTAAATTATATTTTATTTAGTGATTTAGGCTATGTTGTGAGGATTTAGAAATATTTGTTGTATTTAAACGTGTTGTGAACATTTTGTTAACTTATTAGGACAATTTTATTAAGCTTTGTTTAGAATATAGTGAATGATTGTCATGAATGGTTGCAAAATGAGTTATCAAAATTTATGTAGGAATTTTGACTTTCAAAAAAATAAATATGAAATTAAAAAAAAGTAAAACAAATACACACACTTATAACAATAGTTCTTCACAATAATCATTGTCGTTTGTACTTTTAACGAGGGTTCTTTAGAGTAGTTATTGTCATTTGTCAAATTATTTTTTTAACTTTTTTCCCTATTTTGCATGGCGGTTCTCATTAATCGTCGTTGTTTTAAGTTTTGACGACGACTTTAAAATTGTTGTCATTTGTTTGCACTTTTAACGATGGCTAAAACAATATCAATTTAAAAATCATCGCTACAGGCCTATTTTTACCGTCGTTATAAGTAAATATGCAATAATGACTCTTTAATGTTGTCATTATAACCATCATGAACACTTCAAAATCTAAGTTGGTTCATCTTTTCCTCTTAATTTTTTTAAATATCGTTATGCGTTAAATGATTGATTTTAACTCTATGCTTGATTTTTTAAATTTTATTTTGACTATATCATAACGATTTTATTAGTCCATTCTTTTAATGCATTGGTATTGAATTTGAGGATGCTCAACTCCACCACAATTTAAATTATATAATTTTTGAAATGTTTATATTTTAAGCCTTACATTACTAAAATTAAAAAAAAATGAAAACTTGAAATTATAAATCTTGAAATAGTTTTTTTAATTTTGTAAACTCGTAATACATAGTTAAATAAAGAGTGTGTGCAATATAATAGCTTGTTGGTTTGTTGAATGTGTAAACATAGTTTACTTTATTTCATATTGAAATTACATTATTGTTACATCATGTGAACCTTAGTTACCTCAAATTTGAAAATTTCCTATGATTTCTTATTTATAAATACAAGAGGAGTGAGTACTAATAATCACTAGATGGAATCTTGATTTCTTTGTTGGATATTTTGGAAATATTGATCACTTCTTAATAATTTCTTAGTACATAAATTGTAATCTACATTTAATATTCTCATAAAATTTGGTTAATTGTATTTTATGTTGATCTCTAAATTTGTAGTTGGTTGTCATTGATTGTTATTTTTATTTCGTGTAATCCAAAGACCACTACGAAATATTGTTGAAATTTTGTGAAATATAAGAAATGTTGATGGGTAAAGTTTAGGTATCCTTACATTAATTGTTTGAATGGTACAATAGTGAATTCTACAAAATTACGACCACCTTTTGTGTGATGGGTTTCTACGAAATTATACAAGTTATACATGACATGGTGAATTATCATAATTGTTAAGTATGTGTCAAACTTATTTAATTCCACCATGGACGACCGAGTGGAGGAAGGTCGATTGAAGGACATGAATCATGATGTTGTTGTAGATTTTTTTTTTCAAAACACATGTATATAAAACTTTGTCTAGTGATGCAAAAATACCCTTATATTCTAAATCAACTAAATTCACGTAGTTATTAGTGGTTTTTAAGTTGATAAATTTAAAGGTAATAAATTGGTGAATTGATAAAAGCTTAACAAGATTGCTTGCTTTGCTTAATGATATGTTTTCATAAGGAAATACACTACTTAATTATAATTATGAAGCAAATAAAATACTTTTTTAGATGGGTATAAAGTATAAAAAGTTGCATGCGTTTCCTAATTATTGCATATTATACAAGAAAGAATTTGAATGGTTGAAAAATTTCATGTGTCAGTTATCACGTTACAAGCTAAAAAACAAAGATGAAGATAATAGTCATGGAATGACAAAGGATGTCCTCTATGAAGAGGGCGTGTAGAGAAAATATGACAAACTGTTTCGTTATCCAGTTGACTTTAAGCAATGGAATGATGAGTTTCCCCAATTTGGTAAAAAACTAATAAATCTTGGACTTTGCTTAATTATAGATAAAATGAATTTTTTAGGTAATATAATTATCCACCAAAATTCATGACCTATTTTACGAGTTATTTAAAACTTATCTCTTAATTATGCATGAAGAAAAATATATGATGTTGTTTATGATGGTTTATGGTCCAAGACAACTAAGAAATGACATAAATGTTTATCTAAGTGCACTGATTGTGATTTAAAATTTATGGGATGAGGGAAATGAAGTCTTTGATTAGTTTGCTAATGAATCTTTCCAAATGCATGTCATGTTATGTTGTACTATCAATGACATTTCTACATATGGGAACTTGTTTGTGTATAATGTTAAGAGTCATAAAATATGTACTATATGTGAAGAACACATTGTATATCAATGATTTATATATGAAAGGAAGACAATTTATCTCTGGCATTAGCGATTTCTAAAATAACAACATCCTTATCGTAGGTTGAAAAATGTCTTTAATGGGCACTATGAGAATGAACATCTACTTCCATTGAATAGTGCTCAGATTTATGAAAGGCTAAATTAACATATAACCTATCTTTGAAAACTAACAAAAAAGTCATTTATGACAAATATTTCAAAGAAAAAGTCAATGATACGATCCTATCCAGGAAAGAGTACGATCATTTCTGAATTTGAATCCTTAAGAGGTACGACACGAATAAATAAGAGAAGAACGCGAAATAAGACGAAGATGGAGGATGTCACAATCTAACATATTGATAAGTCAAGGGAAGATTCGCCACAAATATGTTAATCTTTGATAAGAACCGAAGGCCTAAGCCAAAAACAAAGAGAACACTCTCTTTAATGAAATCAAATTCAATATATGACTAAAAGTGTCTACATCAACTTTTGGTACCTCTATTTATAGGCACATAAGTTTAAGAAAACCTGAGAACCCTACAAGAAGTCCTGAGCCCAAACCTAAAAACATAAACTAATTTATAAAAGAAAGTCCAAAGCCCAAAAACATAAAACATAACTAATTTCTAAAAGAAAACCCAAAGTCTAAAAACATAAATTAATTTTCTTAAAAACTATCCTTCAAATGTGCTCCAAGCCATGGTCTTCATATCCTTTGGATTTTCGATTTCTTGTAGCATCAGGAGCCTTGAATAGATTTGATCTTCCAATTTCTTACTCCTTGCCCTTGTCATAGGTCCTTTAAATTGTAAAGGTTCATCTTAGGATAGTCCTCTATCAGTCAATCTTCTTTTATCTTTCATATTTGTGCAAGTTAGAACTTAGGCATTGTATAAATGTAATACATGTAGAGAAAAATGTGTGTGATCACTTAATTAATATACTTCTTAACTTTAAAACCAAATAGAAAAGATAGTATAAAAGCTTGTTTGGATTTGATTGAAATGAATATACGAGAGGAGTTGACACCAAGAAAGGTGAGCAAACACATATTTACCCCCAACATGTTACAATATGTCTGAATAAGAAAAAAAATAAGTTTTTGTCAATGTATAAAAGGTGTAAAGGTACTAAGAAGGCACTCTTCAAATGTTAAAGAGTCTTGTATCTATGTTGGGTTTGAAACTAATTAGTTTGAAATCACATGATTGTCACATCTTCATGCAATAATTGTTTCATGTGGCTATTAGTGGAATCTTACATAAAAAACATGTTAAATATATTAGGAGAGATATGTTAATGTTTGTAATAATGAAACTTAAAAAGAAAATTTGAAAAAATATTAATTCCTATAAACTAAATTAAATATGTTTCATAGTTATGGTAATATATTATACTTATTATTTATTTAAATGAAATGAATATAACTTTTTTATTCCTTTTTTTAAAGTCTTCATTTGATTTTAAACAAATAATGATTACATTATCATAATGATCGGATACCTTTTCACTTCTTTTTTTATTGTGGCAATTTCATTTATGTATTCATATAAAAAAAATACTATTTGAACTAGTATTTTTATTCATAACACACATTTATATCCTTTTAAGTAAAAAATATATATCTGATTTAGAGAAAAAGAATTTTAGTAAAATAATTATTTTTAGTTAAATCATATATCTTGAAATGGTGATTCTAAGATTTATTTGAGTTCTAAAATAGGTGTTATATTTGGTTCCCTCTTGGAATAATAGGTTTTATAACATAAAGTACTTCGAGCTTGGCTTACAAGTTAGTTAGGTGGGGTAAAATCTCATTAAAAATACGTTTTATAGGATAATTCGTACATTTCTAAATATCAAGCTTATGTGAGTTCTATTAATCTCATGTTTAAGGCTTTATGATCACTAAAATATTTGTTTTCAATTTCCAATCATAAGCAAAGAGTTTCTTAATCAAGTTAGAAAGATGTATAATACTACACAATTCCCTAGTCTTGAACATATGCAAAAGACTATTAGTCATGTCAAAAAAATGTCAACAATTAGATTGACAACAATGAATACTATTATATAATCCTCAAACGTAAGCCATGAAGACAAGGAGGATAAGGATGCTTTCATAATCTTAACTTAGGATTTAGGTTTAAGAATAATAAGATAGTTGATAAACCTCTTTTCGTCTAGAGTTTTATGAAAAAATTTAGTTTCGCCACTAATGATATATAGTGGTAACCAATGTGTCAAACCCAAGGAGATTGCAATACATTGAGTGAATGCACATGTGCAAATATAACTTTTATGGAGAAAAATGAAATAACAATTTAAATTATCCTAATATGCAAATGAGATCATGAATGGAACTAATCCTAAGTATATATGCAACACTACTCTAGAAAGATGCAAAAACTATGGTTTAACACACTAAAATGAATTATAGTGCTTGAAAACAAGATAAGAGTATTTATAATACTTGGAATGAATGATATCAAGTATGTTCTGAATGTGAGAATTAACTAAAATACTAGAAAAATACAAAATGTGAATGTGTTTGTAGAAATGCTTAAACGAAAATGTAATCCCCTATGTGTTTGATGAAATACTCAAATGATTTATCAATGCACAATTGACAATGATATTGGTATGAACATGTTATAAATGTTAATAACACAGAGAACATATTTAGAAGTCCTATCTAACCTTAAATTCATGAAATTGCATATAAAAGCCAAAAACACGAAGTTAAAGCATGAAACAAAATAAGAGACGAGTGTGCATGTGTGCAAAAATGAAAATGTATCTAACTATGATGTGAATGGTATTTTGAGATAAAAATCTACTTTATCACAATGCTAATTGAGATAGGAAATATTGAATTTAACAAGAGAATAAAAAAAACATTAAATCCTAAATTTACAAACCAAGAACTAACGAACATAATAAAAGTACCAAATTTAACTGCCTAAAAGTTGTTTTATTGATATTTTAATGAGAAATGCAATCTAATACCTCAAACATGTTGTAGGGTTTAAGAGAACGATGTTAACACTGCGAATCATGGATTACAAGAATTAAAACCATAAAACGAAGTGTACAAAACATAGATGAATGGTTCAAATGGCTCAATTAAATAGATTTCAAGAGTTGAATTTTACTTAATTGATTTTAGCTATTTCTAATCAAAAGACATTTGATAGAAGTTAGATAATTGTGTATCTTCAGAAATTAAGCATGATTCTGTAAGTTTTGAAATAGTTGAAATGCCAAAAAGGGGGGTTTGAATTGGCTAAAAGCTAAAAACTATCTTTAATTGAATCAACCCAACCAACAAGTAAGGATGCAAACACCTCTGAACTGTACACTTTCAACCGATCAAAACTGAAGTTAGTCGATTGTTTTTATTAAACTGATGCAGTACTGATATAATCAACCGATTGAATCACAAAAACAGTCGACTAAAATACTAAGAAAAATGCAGAAATGCAGATTCGTGATTTAAAGCAAGATCAATGTAAAAGATCAGTCAACACAGGTTCCAATGAGTTATACAAACATGATCAATCCTGCAGGTGATGCCAAAATACTCAAGCATGTCAAAAAGATGGTTTAGATCACAATTCTTTAAACTTTAAATGATAATGCAAGAGAGAATTGTTAGAGAAAAGAGTAATACACAAGATTTTTATACTAGTTCACTTAAACATGAGCTACATCCAGTTGCTCAAGGCAACCCGAGCTTGACTTTGCACTATTTCAAAAGATTTACAAAGTTTACACCCTTAAACTTTCAAAATATGCAAAAACACACACAAAAGACTCTTGAATCACATAAGAATCACACCAGCACAACAAGACACCTCTTGCAGACCTGGAAAACCACCAAGCACACACAAAGCTTGAGAAAGATCAAACCTTAGTGGTATCACAACCCTGCCTACTACAAACACCTTCTCCAAGCTTCAAATACCAAGCAAAATGCTCCAAGAATTGATCCTAGATCAATCTTCATCAGCTGCAATCTGTATGATCACGAAAAAGAGAGAATTCCCATGTTTTCAGAATGATTTCGCACTAAAAATGCTCTTATTACCTCTCTTTCGCAAAATACAACTCTTGTAGTCAAACTGTACGAAATTCAACAGGTTGATTTTCAAATCAATCGGTTGATGTCCTTAACTTAAGTGAAATCAATCGATTAAAAAATAAATCAATTGATTGAATAAGTCATAGTTTAAGACTACTGCAGCTAACCTTTTAATCTGTTAAAAATCCATTCAACATATTAAAAGACACATTTTAACTTGTTGAAAAATATTTCAACAGATTAAAAGATACAATAAAGACCCTATACATCTAATAAATGCTAAATGATCTACAAAGTGAATTACAATCTTTAAACTTGTTTTTCCATAATCAATTATGCACTTACTTAGTCAACTCAATTTCTTGCTCAAAGTTCCTACATTATTCATTGTTAGCTTTCAATTAAAAGGAAGCAATTTTCGAACCAAGTCAATTAGAACCAAATTCACCTAAGATAAATCTGAATATTAAAATAAAGCTAGCAAAAACAAATTACAAAACACATTTAATGCAACTATTAAATATATATATATATATATACTAATAATATGTAACTCAACTTTAAATTAAAAGTTAAAGCAAACTAAACTACTACTTATTTATGCTAATGAAATCTACCAATTAAAGAAATCAACTAAAAATGGTCTAAAAAAAACTAAATAACAAATATTTGCAAAAATCATAAAATTAACACTAACTAAATATACTCTAAAAGCTATGAATTGAATACTAAAACAATACCAAAAAGATACAAATGGTCTAGAAAAATTTATCAAAAATAGGGACTTAGCAATAGTGCATATATAATATTTAGACTACAATCAATTAGTATACAACTGATGCATAAGGAAAATCTATAAAATTTATTGAGAAAAAGATTTCAAATTGGTATCCTTTTTTTGTGTTACTCATGGTAAAAAAGGAAGCAACGTAATGATTTGAAGTGATATTTTGAAGAATTCAAACATTATTTTGCCACAAAACAGCTTTCCATTAACTTGGTAAAATCTAACTTGTAACTTAGGAACTTTGACGAATACATTGAATATCAAGACTTATATAAGAAGTATATTAACCTGCTCAAAATAAATTAATATAAGACTTAAAAATGAACAACTTAACACGTGATCAAAAGAACATAGACTCATTAACATATAGGCTAATATAATTATATCCATTATAAGAGCACACATGTTCCCTTGCACACACACTAATATAGAGATAGTGGTCATGAGAACAAACCAACCAATTTTACGTAGGCTAATATAATGAAATCGATAAAAATATGATCTTAAAAACACATAGGCTAATTAGCGCATAGGCTAATATAATCATATTAATCAAATGACAATCATAAGAGTACCTAGACTCGTTAACACATAGGATAATATATGAGATTAGTCATAGGCCTTGTGGGAGAAAATGATACATAATTGTGGAGCTTGACCGTCAAGTTAGATTAAAAGGGTGAAATTCCACAAAAAATGACGCATCTATTAATTATAATTTGTACACTTTTTAATATCAAGCTTACAAGGAGATCATTTAGATCTCGCAAGTGAAGACTAAGGCTTTGTGATCTTCTAAATTTCCAATCTCATACATCTCCTAATTACTAAACTTTTGATGAATCATATGTCCAATGTATTAGAAAATCTAACTATACATAACTTCAATCTTAAATGTAAACAAATAGATTATTAGATATACATAACTTCAATCTTAAATGTAAACAAATAGATTATTAGATAGATAGACAAAATATCTATTGTAACAATAATAATATTTATATTTAACAAAAAAAAAATATTGCTTATAAATTATCAAATAAAAACTTTAATTCTAAAACATACACTACAAGAAAATCCCTCTTTAACAACCAATTTTAGTAACTAAAAATTATTAGTCACTATAGTGCCCAATTTAAATACCAATTTACAAATAAAAAAAAATTGGTTACTAAACATAGTCACTATTCTGAATAAAAAATTATAATTAGTTTCTAAATTAGTTTCTTAAATTTAGCTACCAAGGTTTTGGCTATCAAAGAAAATTGGTTACTAAACATTAGCTACCAAGGTTTTTGCTACCAAAAGAATTGGTTTCTAAATCAATCTCTAATTAATTACTGATCAATTATAATTTTTTATTCATAATAGTAACTATTTTAGCTACCAATACAATTAACCCGTGGTTTCGCCTTTTGTGGTGCAATTTGTTCAATCACAGCCTCAACCAACGGTGGTTAATCATGGTAATATTTGTTTTATGAATGAATCTTCTCTTATTAAGAATATAGACATTACGACATTACTATTAGTGGTATGTCAGTATAGTCTGATTCCTTGGTTGATATGTCTTGTGTAGAGGATTGAACTTCCATTATCAATAGTTTGTAGGGTTTACAACAACTACATTCACTAAATGGTAGTTTTGAGGTAGCTCTTAATTATTTGATGTCTAAGGAAACTCATTTTGTGGAATAATTGCAAATAGTTTCTAAATGGGCTAATAGGCTTAATGAAAGGAAAATTCTAATATTGAAGAGGATGATGAGTCAGTTCAAACTATAAGGAAACCTCGTAGAGGTAGACCAAAGAAAGTTAATACTAAATCCTACAAAGCAAAAATTTCTAAAAAATGAGTTTTAAAGGTATATGGAGTTCAAATTATCGGATGGTTTTTGTGAAGGAAATCATGAATTTATCCATGTTTTACTTAGTTTATTCGTAATAGATTTTATTTGCCTATGTGTGTGATGTAATTCCATCATGGGTTTGGTATTATATCCCATGTTTTTCCTTTTTTTTTAATAAAAATTTCATGTAACAATAGTTCGTCCAAGTTATGGATTTGTATCTCACAATTTGTGAACTGTATCAAAAGTTATGAGCCTAAATTTGGATTGCTTGAATATATTAGAATCAATTTGTGAACATGTATGTTTTAATCCTTTTTATTTTTATTTGTGTCTGAAGTGTCGAACTCTAGCATTTATCATGAATGCCAATAGATTACCTTCCACTGTTCCTTTCAATTGATGAACAAACAAGATATAAATTGAGTCTTGATATATTAAAAAATAAAAGAAAATCATAAACACTGAAATTTAGAACCCTTGACATGTATATTGAAAAGAAAAAAATTTGATTAAACGCATTTATTATAATTATAATAAAAGAGACCACATATACATAAAATTTAACACATGATGACATGTTGTATAAAACTTTCTTATATGTTACAAGATATGTAAATTAATTAGTTAATTCCACCTTATTTATTATTTAAAAAGTGAGTCATATTTCAACTATTTCTAAGTGAGTTACAAAATGATTTATATAATTTAAAGTATACTAAAATACAAATAAATAAGTAGAAAAGAGCACTAAAATTAGTAAATACTAATCAATGATAACATAAAAGGAAACATATCAAAACAAATTTAAAAAGAAGAAGAAAAATTAAAAGAAAAAGTTGACGTATCCCGATCAACAAGTTAATCAAGTCAAATCAATCAATGAAAAAATAACACTATTATAATTTCTTTGCGCTATAATCCAAAAGATTAATTGAATAGATATGAATCAATTTAATATTTTCAATGTGAAACTAAAATTTAAAACTTATACATGGTAGATAGTTGAAATTAGCATAGTGTATTAAATTAGTAGATTGATCTTTCAGATTGATTATGCATCTAAAATTTTACTTACAATTATATATCCATTACATTTTGTAATAAATGCTTCAAAAATATTTTAAGAACATTTTTCACTTTCATGAGTCTAATTTTCTTTATGAAGATTTTGCAAATATTTCAATAAGTTAATTTTCTACATGTATAAATTGTAATTTTATAACATTCTTTTGAATATGATTTATTATAAAGTAATGTTTTATTTTAATGTGTTTTATTCTTGTACGAATATTACTTCTGTAGGTGTTGAAGAACTCTAATTCTATTTGGATCTTGATTTAAAAGAGTTGAGAAACAAATTACAACTAATATATGTATCGATTACGCAATTATTTTTTCTTCTTGTTAACTCATGGAATACTTATACAAATTTTCTTCGATATAATAACTTCAACTATATACAAGTTCTTGTGTCTTTGAACAATGGATATAGTAGAATTGTCATAGTTATTTATTATAAAATGGTATTTAACATTGTACTCTACATCACATAATTAACTTATGTTAAGTATATTATGTTTGAAATATTTTACTAAACAAATGTTATTTATAGATTGTAGAGACTTCATATCTATTTGTCCAAGTCAATGATCTTCCATATTTAGTTTTTGTCAAACATGGCTAATCCTCCATTCTTGTTTCATGAGTCTTAGAACATAAATCTTTCACTCATAATTTAACACAAAAACCTATAGTCCATGTATCATAATAAGGGTGTCCAGATAATATGGGGATTCTTTCTCGTTAGTTCTTGGTGTCACGAAATCTCCTTGTATATATGAGCTACTAGTATATTTAGGTTTTGTATGAAACTTTTTTTCCTTTATAACCTAATCTACTTTTTCTACGAGCTCTTGATGAAGGCTTGACCACAAAAGATTCCATGGAGATTCTCCTAAGAAGAGTTACAAGGAGCATGTCTAGAGAGGAGACTTATAGTCTTTCATCTTTATATTTGTTTTGCATTTCATTATTGTGATTTTCCTAAAGTTGACTTAGTTGACCAATCTTAGTTGACTTTTTGACCTTTGACTAAGTTTAATTTGTTAGCTAGAGTTGACTTGGCTTAAGCTAATATGCTAATCTATGTTTAGTTGTTTTGTAGGTTAATTAGGCTTAAGGAAGCATGGCTAGGTGGCATAACACTATTGGAAAGCATGGATGATGTGGAGCTTAGGTGGAGAAGAGAGAAAATAAAAAAGCATAAAGCATAAAGCAAAAGGAGCTTATACCTTTTGTCTCCTTTGTCTTAAAGCTCCTTTTGGCTTTACTAGAAGACATCCTTGTCTCTTTTGCGAATGTGACCGAGAATCCTTCTAGGGTTTCCCACCAAACTTTAAGTTTGTGCTACTTGAGAAGATGCTTCTAGAATTAGGGTTTCCTATTTGCTAGCTAGTCTTTTTAACTTTGTTTTCATTTCCTAGAGACCCTTAGAACTCCCTATATAATGGGTGCTCTTGTATATGTAAAAGTGTTGATCATTTTGAGCTTATACACTAGTGTTTCAACCACACAAAACCGTGAGCTTCCTCCTTGGAGTGGAGTTTCCACTTAGCCTTATCTTGCTATGCAAGTGGCGACACAAATCATTCATCTCTAGAGTTGGTTAGCCTTATGGCCCCTCTAAGAGTGGCGTGCTTCAAATCCATCTCCATCTTCTGTATCTTCCATTTTATTGTTGTTTTCTTTTACTTCTATTTGGTTTATATGTGTTGTTTTCCATTTGAATTTTGAATCAATCCATTTCTCTCCTTCTTTAGAACCTTTAGAAGTGAACCTTCGCATCCATATAGCTTGTTATCTTAATGTTCAGTGGGATCTTCTCTAGGTTTCCTAAATAACTCATCACCATATCAGCTCTCCTACAAGATCTTGTCAAGAGATTAAGTTTTTTGTCACCTCCGATTGTTACATATGACTTTTGTCAATGTATCATTCTCATAAAATAAATCATTCACTATTTGGGCATGATCTATATTAGATAGTCTCTTCTAACACTCTTGATTTTTTTTAATAAAATTTATATTAGACATCACTATATACTTTGACCTATGATAAGCACTGTGATAGATGACATCAAGAAATACTAGAATTCTCTACATTTTGTAAATAGAGCACAACCAAGATCAATTATCATAGGACACATTAAATTGTATTCACTATTTTGGGTTTTTTTTTTGTACAAATAAAAAATGAAGGTTTTGGGATTGGATAACATAAAATCGTAAATTAGAAAACAAGATTAGATATCAAAAGCAAATTTTTATAAGATTAAAATAGATCAATTCATATACTCAAACAACCAAACAATCTAAAAGTAATAGTTCTCTAAAGATTATATCCAAATTTGAACAACTTATTGATTCTATTGATCAACTAAATCAATTATACAAATTAAATCTCAATATCATTCATTCTAAAACGTATTTAGTTATCAAATAATGATACAATCTCAAACAACCAAACAATCTAAAAGTCATAATTATCTAAAGATTATATCCAAATTTGAATAACTAATTGATTCAATTAATCAATTAAACCGACTGTACATATTAAACCTCAATATCATTCAATCTAAGTTGTATTTAGTTATCAAATAATAATTCAATCAGTTCCTAATTTGAGTTTTTATTTCAGAAACGCAAATTGATATCACAAAAGAGAAAAACTAGAAATAGAGAATAGAAAATTAATCTCAAAGCGAAGAGCTTTCAATGCAAAAACTCATTCCATGTTGTTTGATCTAGATTTTGTGAATTGATTCTCAAATATTAGTTCTCCATTATTCAATATAAAAAACAAAAATAAAAATAAAAGGAGAAAAAAAAAATTAAAAATCTCAAAATTCGGCCAATGATTTATGTATATTGTTTATAGTATAATTAGACATCTAATCGAATCTAAACCTAAACCCTAATTTAGCAAACTCTAAAGGAGTTGTGAGCCCAATTTGGGCTATAATCAGGTATAGAAGCCCAAATAAGAGTTCTTTTTACCTTTTGATTACAAAGTGTTTGTAATTAAGAAAACTCTAAGTAGATCCCCATTAGACACGAAGATAATCCATTAGGTTATCTAAGTGTGATTGTTCTCTTCACACGAGCTCGAGAGAAGGGAGGATTCCATTAGAAAAAGCAAGAAACAATGAACACCAACAGCATAAAATGGCATGAAATGAAGATAACAACAAAAGCATGAAAAACATAAAAAAAAAAAAAAAGATAACATGGAAAGGGAAACAAAGGTGATAAATCTTCCCTAAGTCTCCACATGTCATCCAAGCCTTTGTGCTTCAAACTAGGTGGCAATAGAAAGTTAAGAATGTCCAAATGTAAGTCATATGTTGGGTCATGCGTCCCAACACTCCCATCCCCCAAAAGGGTCTCAACATCAAACTATAAGTATCCAAAACCAACCTACAAACAAAAAGTAAACAACATGAGTCAAGGAAAACTAAAGCAAAGGAAAAATGCTACGTAAACTAAAACAAGTGAGTAAGGAGAAAGCTTCACTTTTAGTCATTATCCTAGTTATCCTTATAAGAGGGTCCCTTACATTCACATGAGGAGTTATGATCTCATCAAGCCCAATTTACAATGTGTAACTAAAACAAACAAAATTAAACATGCAAGTCTCTTTACAATTTTTTTAACAAATTTGTCTCAACTTATGAAAATTGTAAAAACTATCATAGCAGTTCAAATCTAATAATCCATATGTTTATTTGGAAGTTCTGAAAACATAGAATCCAAAGCAACTAGAATCAATAACAAGTGACATTTATAGAAAAAAGTCATGACTAAAATAGTCAGATGAACTAAAACTCCAAATTTAAAGCAATTGTATGTAAATGAATCCAAAATTATCCAAATTATTACTAATGAAAAAAATAAACAAAAAACTGAAAATAAGACAAATGAAAAGTGAGATCATTGTTTATATTACAAGTTATTAATAAGAGCATTGTATTTAGTTTGCATAATATTAAACTAGTCAGGCTTAGATAAAACTTATTTAATACTAGTCGGTTCAAGTGAAGTTTGTTTAGCTAATTTTTTTTTTAAAATATCAAAAAGAAAACATGGACTAAAATATTAGTACAAGAGTTTCTTAAATATATTTAAAAAAATACGAGTAATTAGTACTACATTAATTATTACTAAAAGTAATATGAAATATTTCATATTATATCAGTTATATTTCGAATCCTTATAATATAGGTTTAACTTTTGGTTTCTATTTTTGTTTAAAAATTTCAAGTTCGTCCTCTCGTTTTTTTTTGTCTCAATTTCATCCCGATTTTTCAAAAAAAAATGATACAATTTAATTATTTTTGTTAAATTTCTTAAAATAGAATTAAAGATTTTTCATCAAAATTGAAGCTGCTAATAAGGATGGTTTATTTTGTTAGTATAATTAACATAATCCTAATATCAATTTTGATGAAAAATCTTTCATCCACTTTAAAAAATTTAACAAAATGATCAAATTGAATTAATTTTTTAAAAATTGAGACCAAATTAAGACTAAAAAAAACTGAAAACCAACTTAACATTTTTTTCACAAAAACTAAAAAAAAAAACTAATTAAACGTATAATATGTACATATTATATTTGTTCTAGTAGTAGTTATGTCAATTTTATTAATAATCAATGTAATAAGTATTAATTTATTTAAAGAAGTGTTATCATAGTTACTTTTACGTAATTTTCTTCTGAATCAATGTCAATTTGACAAGAAAATAATATTTTTTAATCATCGACACTAATTTAAGAGTTTAGTTTGTTTCAGGAAAATACTATTAAGAAAAGTTAGGTAATTCGTAAAAATATTTATATTAGTAATATTCGATATTTTTAAACTCACAAATACTTTGGTGAAAGAAAAAAAAAGAAATAATTTTTTCATAAATTAAAATTAATTTATAAAAGATTAAAATACGTGTGTGTAATTTATTGTTTTTAATTTCTGTATAAATGAATTTTACTTAATAGAAGTTTTTTTTTTCTTATTCTAGAAATTGTTTATGAACGAGCTTATTAGCATGTCGGTTATTCATAAACATATTATAACAAACAGAACCTTACACTTATTACTTGTCATAATATTTTTCTTTCAGGTGAAGTGTTAGTTAGATTTAAATATTCACTCTACCTAATATAATATTATCAGACTATTAAAACTCGCGTCGCAATCTAAAAAAAAAGAAGAAAAGAATCGATATATTTGTATATAAATACTAAAGGACAACAACAATATTATTGGTTAATTTGGAAGTATAGTATTGTGTTGTAAGAAATTGAGAAAGAAAAATGTGGACTGTTTATATATTTGGGTATTTTTAAGATGTTTTTAGTTTATTAAGTATTTAAAATGGATATTTTTTAATTCAATTTTGTAATTTATCCTTTTCATTAAAGTGATATGAATGTTATTTATTTTTATTTGTCTCCTTGGTATTAATAAATATAAAGTCATTATAATTAATATAAAATGATATGTAAAAAACAAAATAAACAGTAATTGAAAACAATTTTTAATTATTGTAGTTGAAAAATTTGAAAGTCATCGAGAAACATTATTCTAATATATTTTTAATTAACCCAGAAAACTTCATATTCATGAAAACAATAAATAAAGTGATTAAACAAAGTAACAGTTACGATATTCAAGTAAAACAAAAGAATATACGACAAAAGTTTAATTAAAAAATATAAAATATTTAAGTACGTTATAATAAAATAAAATTTAAATACTTAATTAAATAATAATAATAATAATAATATTTAATAATATATATAATCAACAATTTATTTTAGTAATATATCTATATATATATATATATATATATATATTAAATTTTATAATAAATGAGAGTTAACTATGTTATTAATTTTTATACTTTGATATAAAATTAAAATTTGTTCATATTTATTTTGATATAATATTGTATTTAAATTTAAAAATTAAATAAATATAATTTTTTAATTGTATAATATTAAAATTTTACATATATCAAATAATATTTTAAATTTTAATTAAATTTAAAAGGATTATATTTTATTTTAAAATTTAATGACAAAACTGTATTTGGAATAAAACTAAATTCTAATTTCAGTTACAAATTAAAAAAATACAAACATATTTAATTATAAATAAATATAATCAAAATATTATTATTTTAAGAATTAAATATGTTTTTATCTTTCATATTTTAGTAAAATTTAAAATTAATTCTTTTTGAAACTCCTTTTATTTTTAGAAATGTGTGAATTTAATTTTATTAACCAAATTTTATTAAGTTTATATGCATTTTAAGTATATTTCATGATATGATTTGAATTGTTTACAGACATATTTTTGTTTCAATGTTAACTCAAATATTATTATAAAACTTGTCGTCAAATCAACTTAACAGAATTTGGTTAAAATGACTAAAATTACATATTTCTAAAATTGGAGGACTAAATTATGCCAAAATTTTAAAGAGAGATTAATTTCAAAATTCACTACAAAAATATATTTAAGCCTATTTTAAATTGTAAAAACTTATTTGTTAAATGTGTTTGAACTTTAACAAAATTCGATTAAAATGATTAAATCCACACATTTTTAAAGTTTAAAATTTAAATTAAACCAAAATTAAAATAAAAAACCAATTCTAATTTTTATTAAAAGTTAAATAAAAATATATTTAATCCTTATTTTATTTTAAATGGTAAAAATTTATTTATATGAAAAATATCACAGGCCGACGATAAAGAGGCAAAGTAAAAAAGGCATAGGTGCATGCACAGCATTTAGTACTAGTTTTGAAATAACCGAAGGGGTCATCGAAATGCGTAAAGAGAAGTAAATAAAGAGAAGATGAAAGAGAGAGAGAGAGAGAGAGACCGTATACGGAAGAGGACCATACGGCTTGTCCGACAGAGCCACGGAGAGCACCAACTGGTGGTCCCCACTCCAACTCCTATGTGGTGGGCCCCACATGTCCCTCCCAATCTTCTTTTATTTTCTCTGTTGCTCTATTTTTCTACTCCTCTTCCTAACCAGACATTATAGTCACTTATGTCCCTCAAACTCACCAACCTGCCCCTACTTGCCTACGACCAACAACAATCGATTATGGCCCTTAAATTATCTATTATCTATTATCTTTTTATTTTCACTTTCTTTTTTCTTTTTATTTCTTCTAACCATCCAAACAATCACTTCTCATTCGTTTCTTTCCGCCTTCATCTTTTTTTCAAATCAAACAAAAAAAGTTGAAACTCCACCATAATCTCATCATCATCAAATTATGGCCTCAAATTTTTTTTCCTCAAAAACATAATAACACTAACACATTTTATTTGAACAAAATGTGTATTTTACGCATTTTTTTAATTTCAAATTTTATTTTAAGAAATTAATCACCTGTAATTAATTTATTAAAGTTCTATCATTACATTTTCTTTAAATGTTTAAATCGTGGTGGATGCAAAAACTTTTTCTCTAAATATTTAAATATTACACTATATTCAAAATTTAATTATTCATGAAAATTCGGTTCACTTGATAGTGAAATTGAAAGAGAATGAAAAGTTAACGCTTATAAGTTATGAATTCAACTCTTACAAAATATATTTTATCAGTAAAACATTAACCGCTAACATTTATTATAAAAAATAATTATTAATGTATAATACTCATAATTGTTGATAATTATGTAAAAGAAAATATTATTTCATAATATTTATCAGTTTATTAGGGTTTAGTATCTATAATCCCTTTTATTTTAACTTATTAACTAACTTTTTAGTTCTATCAAACATGATTTCTTTCATAAAAATGCCGATAGTTTAAGACCTCTTTGTAATATAAACACGTCATTTGCAAAACAAATTTACGAATTATTTTTTCAATAAATCAACCGCTTTCAACTATAAAATTTATTTGAGGACGAGTTAAAAACAAAACAGTTAATAAAATATTAAAAGTATGACAGTTTTGGTAGGACGAATAAAAAGTATTATTTGATATAAAATGTAAACGAAACATCGTAAATGATTAAGTGCATAATTTAAGAGAGGTGGTTTAATAATTAAAGACGTGAGGAGTGTTGGCTTAATAATTAAAGTGATGATGAATCTTTTATCTTCATTACTTTAGGGTTCAAACTCATCAATCATTCAAAAAACTTTTAATTATCCTTCTAAATAAAAAAAAATTCATTAAAAGTATAAAAAAAAAACCCTAAGAAATGAAGAAATTAAAATACCGAACTTAACTTACAGTTATAACCTAGGAGACGAAGCGAAAGAAGGCGCGTGAAATTGAAAGTGTGTTGCATTATTTAGGGGGTTTCTATATATGAAGTAGTACTAGTGGTGTATAAAAAGAAGGCAGATGTGATTATTTTGGTGTAAGTTTTGAGTAGACAGAAACATTTGATTGTTGTGATGTGTGCGTAGAGAAAGAGTAGAAAGTAGAAAGCTGCACGTGGTGCGTGGGGAGTGGGGGTTGGTTGGGTGGCACAACACAAGGGTGGGGTAAAGTGAAGGAGTGAATGGTAAAAACAAATGGCAAGAGTGGGGAATGTGGGAGAAAGACAAGGGCAAAAGAGGAAAAGTCATACGTAGCTGTCGCTGTCACACAGACCCGGTTTGTCTCCTCGGAAGTGGATCTTCGCACGTTACGAATACCAATGTAAAGAGACTAATGTACCCAACCCAACACATTGCTCTCCCCTGCATATGCCTTCACCCCTCACCACCCCAACCCAAATTATCCCAAACTATCATCTTTCTCTGCTACCAAACATCACACTTAACTATACTATAACTTTCTTTCTTTTTTCCTAATAAATTTCTATTAATAGGTAATAATGAGTAAAATTAATAAGTCCCGTTTCATTTAAAAGTTAATAGTTTAAATAATATTTTTTTATTTTTATCTTCTAAAATATCTTTTAAAATTACGAGGACTAGATGAAAACCAAGAAAGTATTTAAAAGATCTTTACAAAATTACCTATTAATAGAAATCTTTAATGGACTAAGATTCAAACATGTGTATGTGTAAGATATCAACTTTATCTTTACTCATTATATTGGTCTTTTGTTTGTCTTGTTACTACCAACTATAACTATTTCTCCTCTCTCTCTCTCTCTCTCTCTCTCATTTGGTGCAGGCACTTGATTGGAAGTTGGAAATCAACAAAACTTAACTCTCTCTTTCTCTTTCTCTTTCTCTTTCTCTGCGCTTGCGCTGGTTAAAATTTTGTTCTTTTCACCGAGCCTGGGAGCTTCTTCTCCTCGGTCCTGATTTTCTTCCTCCGGATATCAGCTTCTGTAGGCGAGAGGGGAGGGACTGAATGGTGCGAAAAATTTACAATGTGGTAGCCTCATTTACCGTTTAAGCCATGATAATGAAGTTTTCCTCACTTGGGTGTTCCGCGAATTGGTGCATTTGTTGAGAGGTTTAGGCCGTTACTGGATCTGCATTTGGGTGCAGGAGGGTTGGGAAAAAGGTTGAACTTTGATGGTTTTGAGAGGTGGTGGGTGTGAGCCACATGAAGAACTTGAGGTGGCACAAGCAAATTTCCAACAGTGGCAAGTTGGGGAGAAGGCTTTCACTTGGGGAGTACAACCGCGCAGTGTCATGGTCTAAGTATCTGGTGTCTCCGGGGGCTGAGATAAAGGGAGAAGGAGAAGAAGAATGGAGTGCAGATATGTCTCAGTTGCTCATTGGATCCAAATTTGCCTCTGGCAGACACAGCAGAATCTACAGAGGGGTTTACAAGCAAAAAGATGTCGCAATTAAGCTCGTCAGTCAACCGGAGGAGGATGAGGATTTGGCTGCTTTTCTTGAGAAGCAATTCACTTCTGAGGTCTCTTTGCTCCTTCGATTAGGCCACCCAAATATCATTACTGTAAGTTTATCTCTCTTCCGCTGTGTCCTTTTCTATCCACATGGATTCATATAATTGCTTCATAATCATGTTCTTTTGCATGTGGTCAGAAGTTTGATCTCCTTGGTGATGTGTAAGAAATAACATGAACTGGTCAGAAGTCTCTAAATCTTCGTCACAAAATATCATGACTTTACCAGAAAAGTAAAAGAAATGTTGTGTTTTGTTTTCTTCAGTTATTGTTCTGTTCGTGTATCTGTCTTATTATTAATGTTGGCATAGAATAAGAGAGATGATTCTCTTGCTTACGTTGTTAGGAATATTTATTGGTGCCTCTTGAGAGGAAGATGCTGGCCTTCATACTTTGTCTAAATGTCCAATTCTCATTTGTTCTTCACCTTTTGAGTATAGCTTCTTTACCCCTTTGGTCTTTTCGACGGTTTTTGTCTTGCAATTCTAACTAGGTGTTGTGAAATTTCGTGAAGGAACTAGGAAGAACAAAAAAGGAATAGTTATCTGCAAAATGAAGTAATGGATTAGTTGGAAAAGTGGTGCAATAGTTATGAAGTTAAAACTGCCAAAGGTGCTTCCAATGAATGCTTCAGTGTATGGTTGCATTTCCATTTGTTGAAAAGTTTAAATTGAACATAAGAGCAGAGATTCGCCTTTGATTTAGGCTATTTCTTTAGCTAGTCATTTAATTACCCTCTCACCCCAATTATTCCAGAGTCTTGTGGTGGATCTTGTTGTTGATCAAGTATTGAGTTTTAGGAGCTCTGAGAGGAAAGTGTTTTAATTTAACTGTTTAATGCTTTCTCTTGAAAGTTGATAATGGCCTAACTAACACAGAAAGCAATAAAAACAGACATTAATGCTTAGATTTGCTCATTTTAAAGAGAAGAGAATGTTTGAAATACAAGACTTCTGCTGCTATAGAGACAGTAACCCTTCATCATGAACTGTTGATTTTTATTTATAATGCAGTTTATTGCTGCTTGCAAGAAACCTCCTGTGTTTTGCATAATCACTGAATATTTGGCTGGAGGTTCACTGGGAAAATTCCTGCACCACCAGCAACCAGATATACTCCCGCAAAAACTTGTTCTGAAGTTAGCCCTTGACATTGCAAGAGGGATGCAGTATCTTCATTCTCAAGGGATTCTTCATAGGGATCTCAAATCAGAGAATCTCCTCTTGGGGGAAGACATGTGTGTAAAGGTAGCAGATTTTGGTATCTCATGCTTAGAATCTCAGTGTGGCAGTGCAAAAGGATTCACCGGAACTTACCGTTGGATGGCGCCCGAAATGATCAAAGAAAAGCATCATACCAAGAAAGTAGATGTGTATAGTTTTGGCATAGTTCTATGGGAGCTTTTGACAGGAAAAACTCCATTTGACAACATGACTCCAGAGCAAGCAGCATTTGCAGTTTCCCACAAGGTTTGCATCAGAATTTACTTAAATTGTTTCACTCATACTCTTATTGTATTTCTTAAAGAAAATAAGTGCTCATTGCATGGACTTGTATGAACCGATGTCTAACATGATCTTATTTGAATAATCATATTTGTCTGAAAAATTGGTGGTATGCACATGTTGTCTTATGTCTCAAATGCTTCAGTTCTTAGTAACATAATAGATTGCTTTATTAATTCATTGAATGACTCTAGGCATATTTAATCACTAAATTTATACATGAATCTGGTTAAATCAAGTGATGTTCTCTTATCTGTTGTCAAAGGTGAAAACAACAGAATGCCTTACCAGAAAGTTTGTAAAGAAAACTACTAGTAAAACACTTTCAAACAGTATTTTCTGACACATTTTTTTGAATAGATTGAAATTCATGTGGGTTCTCTCATTTGATGAGTCTCGTTTTCAAACTAGTTGGACCCACAAGAATTTCATCCCATAGAAAAGAACGTGTTAGAGAGAAAATGTGTTGGTAACACTGTTCATCGTTGTTAATTTCATGAATGCTGTTAAAGAATAAGAAAAAGAAAATAGTTAGAAAGAACTTGAGTACAGAAAAGGGCTTAAAAAGGAATGAAACTCCATCTCATCAACGTAGATTTTGTCAATATATCATTATAATAGTACTATTGAGGATCTATTTCGTTCTCTATTATTCTAAAGTTGTTTTCTTACTGATCCTTTGTTAGTGGGAACAGTTTTCCATTGTATTATTTGTTTACACGTAGATCAAACATGGGCATGCATGATTATTATCTATGTAAAAAAAGTTGATATTGTTCCTCATAAAAATCTTTAATATCCATCGTTGTATGCATATACACATATACTTGTGTTTTCGTTTTCACTATCTGCTTTAACACTATCATGTCTCTATGCATTCTCTATGCATGCACTTGGCTATATAACCCCATTTTGATGGTTTATGTGCCCGAATCTTTCTCAAGAGTGTTGGCGTGGTGGGCAACAATTATTCTCTGTCTATGATCTTTACAGAACATGTGGTTGTGTTTGTGATATGATAGCCTTGTTCATCCAACCTCATTTACAACATTGAATTACGATAACCTTAGATTTTTTTTTCTTCATTTGCCTGACATCTGCATGATGGTTACTTTTCCAACATTTAAGATATGGCATAGTGTTAGATATAACATTATTTATGAAAATCAATGATTGCTACCACCTCTGCTTCACTGTCACATGCACACCACATCAGAACAAGCTGCCACATAATTGACTCACTAATTGATACACAAGCTTTTATTTTATCTTTTTTTTTCTCATTTTTCTGATATTACTTCCAACCAATCACAGATGCAAGAAACATACACATAGTCCATTCCAACTTTTCTCGTTCATTGTCTTTGCACATGCTTCACTATCCTAGAGATATTCTTTGAATCTAAAGAGAATACTTAAAATATACATGCCATTAAGTAAAGGCGGTTTATGTTTGTACTGTTTTGCCTTTGGTATGTTCCACCTACCGGACTCATCAAACTCAGCAATAATCTATCTTCATATCTTCAATTTAACTTTTTATTTTATAGTTTTACAGTATCTACCAGTAAAAAATAATGGGTTCAATCTGGTTTAAGGCAATTGTTCAACAAAGTACATGTCTTAGACGATAATAATAGAAATACTGGTTTAAGGTATGTCTGGGTAACTTTTTTCCAAAAACAAAGAAATGGAATAACCCTTATGTAAACTAAAATCAACTTGGGTATAATCTTTTGTTAATTTGTCGAAAAATGCAAACTTTTAACTTAAGCCAACCCTTATTAAGCAAACTTTTGTTAACTATGGAAGGTTCTCTTATGGATTAAGTGATTTTTTGTATGAATGTTGAAACTGAGTTTGATGGATTTTTTGTGTGTAGAATGCAAGACCACCATTGCCATGTGAGTGTCCTTGGGCATTTAGTGATCTGATCAATAGATGCTGGTCAAGCAACCCAGATAAAAGGCCTCATTTTGATGAGATAGTTTCGATTTTGGAGTTCTACACAGAATCACTTGATCAAGATTCAGAGTTTTTGTCAACTTACAAACCAAGTCCTAGCAGTAGTAGTAGTAACACCATTCTTGGGTGCCTCCCAAAATGCAATGCACGCCATAAATTTGGTGCTTGCAAAGCTTAGCATTACTAATGGATGATGCTATTATTTCTCAGTTGTGTGACTATCAACAATTGTATTATATTATATTAAAACCTATGGGAAGAAAAAAAGCTTGTTCAATTAACAAACGCAATTCTCTTCCTCTTCAAGACTAAGTAAGAAAATGTGTTCCATCCATCCATCAATTGTTTTCATTTCTATAGTAAAGATATATAAGTTATTAATGGCTAAATGTATCATCTTTTTTTTACTTTGAATTCTCTCTTCTCTGATTTTTTTTAGGGTTAGATGTGATGTTTAACCTTTCACCTAATGCATAGAAGTTATAGTAAAAACTGAAAAATCGTGTTGTTCAAAAATGATTATGCATTGTGGTAAAAACTGAAAATTTGTGGACAACATGACAAAGGTGAGTGTGCATCAATTAGACCAACAACTACTTTATTACGTGAGTCCCCTATTTTTTCTCTCCACTAATTCTTCTTACAGATATGCTTTTTAACAAACTTTTTACTTTTAGTTAAAGTTCAATTTAAATTGCAAAACTTTAAGTGAGGTTTATTGAATGAGAAATAAGAATTTTTGGAAATTTCACTATTTTTTAACCAATAAGGAAACATGTTTATTTTTTCTCGTGTGCTTTTCAGTTGGGAATTTACAATTTCCAACAAAGTACATGCATTTTTTTTATCTAAAAATATTGGTTGCTTTAGTTATTTTTTAATTTTTGTAAGAAATTTGGTTCATTTAGAACTCAAAGTGTAATTTTTAATAAATTTTAGTGCATAATGAAATAAGTTCAAGAGACTATAAAAAAAGTGTGTTGTTAAAAAGAATGTTTGTGTACCTTTTTCAATTATACCCTTATATTGCATAGTTAAAACTATTTTAAGTGGTATTTAATAATTTCTAAAGTTACTTATAGTGGAATGTTAGCACTACTTTTTAGTAAAAACAAAATAGAAAACTATTTGATCCGGGTATAAATGAAGTAGAATAGTACATGAAATTATAAAATAAGAAATAAAGATAATTTATTTTAAATTTATATAAGTTAAATATATTTTAATATGAATGTAAAAATCTGAATGTCTCAACTAAAAATTACTTATTTTGCATGAATATAAATATAGATTAGATATAAGGATGGGTTTTAAAATTAAGGGGTTAATTGTTTAATTAGGCAGATTATGTTACAAAATATCACAAAAATTGAAACAGTCTTCTCTTTAAGACAAATCACTCTTGATTTTTCACGTAGTTAGATAGACCATAGAAGATCATGCATGGGCCAAACCCGTCTCTTTCAATCATTCGGTGATTTGAAAAAATAAAATAAAATAACATTATAACTTTAAAATGGAAATCTACTAGAATTATTTATGTTGGATAGCAATCAAAACTAATAATTCATGTTGGATGAGAGCCAAACAAAGATATGCGATGTTAACACATATCGTATTCTAGTTTCAAGATAAACACCTTCTTCCTCTGTTCCCGTAGTTTCTTCTATTACTTTTATAATTTTAAAAATATCAAAGGGTCACTTTTAATAATAATATGAGTTTAAGTGGATTCGTGAGTCTATTTTCATTTCTTCATTGTTTGTTAGTGGAGTTTTCATGTTAGATTAGAATTTTAATTATGTGTTTAAAAAGTTTAAATTAATTGAATTCATTTGTGTTATTTTTTTGGCATATTCAATAAGCCACTTTAGTAAAATTATAATTTCTGTTTCATTCATTGTTGGATCAAGTTTAAATTTTTAGAAAAGCTTGATGAGATATATGATTATTCATTTTGATAGTTGGAATCATGAATTGAAAGTCTTTGATAAGAGAAATCATTTTCACAATGTTGCTCTATTTTAGGTTTTTATTTTTTTTTCTTTAAATTTGAGAGCATTATTGCTTTGATGTATTGGATGGTTATAAACACTTATTTTTGTTTTTATTTGATTATATTATACATATATTTGATCTTGGTGGAGCTTGATTGGCTGACTTGTTCCAGGAGTTTATACTTCTCACATTTAGAGGATTTTTTCACAATAAAAATATCAGTATTCTCTTTTTGTAATTATTACTATCATTATCTATTATTGTTGATCCTCATAAATTCTTGCATGCAAGTTTGGAGAAATTATTTTCACTGCATACTTTAGTGTTGTTGTTGTTGTTGTTGTTTTTCCCATAAGATATATTAGTATCAGAGCTCTTTGGTTTGAACTCTATTTACTTGCTTGAATGATGAGAGGAAATACAAAGATGATTGCTTTAAATACAAATTATCATTTGTGGAAGGGAAAGATGAAAGACTTGTTTGTGAAGAAATAGTATTTTTCCCTCTTTGTTATGTAGAAGCCCAATTCTATGTCTAATCAAGAAAGAGACCTTGAGCACTAGATATATATTCAAGACAATGTTTATAATCACATTATTAATGAGGCATGTGTCAACTTTGTGGGAGGAGATTGAGTCTTCTTCTAATAAGTTAATTAATAATAAATTGTATCTATTGAATTACTTGATAAATTTGAGGTAGAGGAAGAGTTCTTCCATTTCATATCACTTAAAAGAGTTTTAAGAGCTCTTGATCAATTGTCAATAATAAGTATTAATTTTGATGATAAAGTTTTAGGACTATAATAATTGAATACTCCAAAAGTTTTACAAAGAAATACTTTTAATATACAATGTATTACCATCACATTATTTATACATATTTTATTGTTTAATATATATATATATATATATATATATATTACTAAAAATAATAATAATTATAATATATCTATTATAATAAATTATGAATATACAAATATAACAATTATAAATATATATAAAATTAAAACTAATTAATTAAAAATAATATAATAATATTATTCTACAAAATTACATACACGTTTAATTATAAATTATATAAATATAAATATAAGTTATAATAAATCTATATAAATAAATATATCATAATTAAACTGTTGTTTCGTGATCATGATATAAAGGAATTAAATAAAGCATGTAGTCATTTAAAGAGGTAGACATGACTTAACGAATTTACAAGGGATAAAGTAGTGGCCAACTTATCAACCACAGAAAATTTTAGGGACTTAATTGCAACTATATTTCTTTGAAGAACTAGAGAGGCAACATTCATATTCTTTGGGGTGCAGAAGAAGTAGCCCACTCCTTTTATAAGTAAAATAATTTTCAATCTTATTGGATATCGGGCCTTTGCTTCGTGCACACCTCAAATATTTAAACATACCTTTTTGTTTATATAGTGGAAAGTGTAAATGAGTGAAGGAAGTAATTTGAGAATGCATGTGCTGAATGAAATAGAAATTTTAAAAAATAATTAAAACAACTTTAAAACATGTAGTCTAGAAACTTTGTTAACATTCCATAATGATGATTCTAGAAGGCATTATTTTTCAATCTAGAATTAACTTTTTACTATTTTAAAGTATTCTAAAACGTCTAATAATAAGATTTATTATTACATAGTAAGCTTTGTAGAATATTTTAAAATTCATTCTACAACTCCTTCTTGAAATAGTTTAGAATTTGTTTTAACTTATAATTTCTGAAAAATTTATATTTTGTTAAAAAATATTGTTTCCAAAAAAATCCAAATTAGTTCCAAAACTGACTTTTATAGAAATCACATTTCATTTCTTTTTCACTTGATGATTCAAAACTCTCTTTCTTGTATTATTTTTATTAGAGATGACAAATAAACTTGAACTGTCAATATTGTCCAAATTTGTCCCCATTTTGATAGAAAAATTCTGCATTGATTGGGTATGGATATGGAGAATTCCAAACTTTTTCAATTGGATATGAGAATGAGCATAAGGATCTACATATCCCCACCATAATACTCGTCCCCGCCATATCTCTGTTGTCGTTTAAATTATTAAAATATTCATAATTAATTAAGTAACCCTATATATATATATATACTTTCTATTTTTTATTTCTTCTAATTATTTGGTTTGTCATGAAACTCATTCGCATCTCCAATATATTTTTCATCTTATCATAATCTTTATGAAATTATGTTAAAATGATGTATGTTAATTTAAAATTTTTTATGTCTCACATTTGAATATTTCTATTATTTTTTAATATTTCTATTTATTTTATATTTTATTTTCACATGAGAAAGTTTAATATTCTGAATTTAAGGGTTTAACCATTCATTTACTAGGTAATATAAAAAAAATCTTTACTTATTATTATTAATTTTTGTTTTATTTGAAGAACTTTTTTGTTTCGTTAAAATAATTTTCGTTATTTTTCAACCATATGATGATATTTGAAAAGTTTTCTTAGATCTCTCAGGTATTTTCTTCTTATCATACCCTTAATTATACATTTATTTTTTCTTTGTGCGATACTTTCAATAGTCTCTCAAATTATTTCTAAGACATACATTTTTTAATTTTTTAATATTTAATTTTTTTTTGTTTATTTTTATCATGTAAAATACTATTTTGATATATTCTATCTAATTATTTTTTATTTTCTAACTCATTATCAATCATACTGTAACTTTTTTATTATAATTAAATAAATAACTTTTATTTACTACAATATAAAAATTTAATGTAATTGTCAAGAATATTTTTTTATCACCATCCAACATATATATATATATATATATATATATATATATATATATATATATATATATATATATATATATATAAGTTCAAAAGATAAAAGATTTATGTCAAAATTGTATTATTATATTTATTATTTGTTCTTTGCGTCATTTTGATCAAGTGATGTATTATTACTTTTATTAGAGGATAAAAAAGATATTCATTAGAATTTAAAAAGTTGAAGTAAACAAACATTTAAAATATATTTTAATTTGAATATTTGTTTTCTATTTATATTTTCTTAAAAATAATTTTAAATTTTATCAACTAGGTTTCATTAATGTTTGCAGTTTGCAAATTTAATAAATGTTTTGGTAAACAACTATCTCCCTAATATTGAATATTTGATAATATTATGTTTTATTTACCGTAATTTTTTATTATTTTATAAAGGCTTAAATAATGATTTGGTCCTAGTATTCGTTTGTTTTTTTTTCAATTTGGTCATAATATTTGTCAATTTTATTCAATTTGGTCTTGTTCACTAAGACCATTAAAATAGTTAATGGACTGTGAACTGTCACATGTCATTTTGTGATCTTTTTTAATTTTTTAAAACTTTTTTAATTTAAAAAATAAAATTTTTTATGTAAAAAAATATCCACGTGTCAAGCTCATATCATGTCATGTGTAATTTTGTGATTTTTTTAATTTTTTTTTTAATTTTTTAAATTTAAATTTTTTTTTATTTAAAAAAATAATTTCACGTGTCAAGCCAATATCATGTCACGTGTCAGGGTCAGTTTTTTATATTCAATTTGGTCTTAATATCCATTATTTTTTTTTCAATTTGGTCATATTTTTTTTTTTAATTTAGCATTTTTGCTCCTCTCCAAATTGAGACAAAATTTCCTTTGTATATAAATGTTATATGGATATTCTTATTAATTGTTGGTTAATTTAGAGTTAGAGTTGGTTTAAAATTAAAACCAAAAATTTCAAATTAGACAATAACATCATTAATTTAAAATTTTAAGAGGTTAAAAATACTTAATATTATTTTTAATTTCAATACTTTATATTATTTTTAACCTCTTAAAATTTAAAATTAATGGTGTTATTCCCTATATTAATTAACTTCTTAAGGTTTTAAATTAATGGTGTTATTCCCTACTTTTAAAATCTTCGTTTTAGTTTTAAACCAACTCTAACTCTAAATTAAACCAACATTTAATAAGAATATTCATATAACTTTTACATACAAATTAAATTTTGTCTCAATTTGGAGAGAAACAAAAATGCTAAATTAAAAAAAAAAAAGATTAGGACCAAATTGAAAAAAAAAAATGAATATTAGGATCAAAATGAATATAAAAATATGTCAGGCATGATATTGGCTTGACACGTGAAATTTTGTTTAAATAAAAAATTTAAATTTAAAAAAAATTACAAATTTAAAAAAAATCACAAAATGACATATGACATGATATAAGCTTGACAGGTGGACATATTTTTTAAATATAAAAAAATTGTTTAAAAAAAAGTTTAAAAAAATAAAAAAAATCATAAAATGACACTTGGTAGTTATCATTCACAATCTGTTAACTATTTTAACGATGTTAGCGCAAAAATAACCATACTAAATAAAATTGACGAATACTATGATTAAAATGAAGAAAAAATATAAGATCAAATTAAAAAAATCGAACGAATACTAGGATCAAATAATTATTTAAGCCTTTTATAAAAATAAATTAAAATTAATATTGAAGTAGTAAGAAAACGGGTACATGTATGGATACGAGATTATATTCGTTATCCAGTGGAGATTGAAATGAAACAAAAGTTAATACTTGTTGAGTTTGAGTATGGGGATAAGGATGTATATTTTTCCAAAAATGAGTATGAGATAACAAAATATGTTTCTGTGTTCTGTCCCATCCCATTGTCATCCCTGATCTTTACCCTTATGTTTCCCGGACAACAACAAAAAAATAAAACAAACTCTGATCTTTCTCTTCCATCTCCATGTTTTTGCACCCGATGACAGAGCTTAACAAGGTTGGACGAGACTTTAGCCTCTCAAATTTTTTTATTATATAAATTAATATATAATTAAAAATATAATTTTAAAATTTTAATATATTTCATATATTAGGTATCTTAAAAATATATATATATATATATATATATATATATATATATATATATATATATATATATATATATATATTCACTCGATTAAGGGTAAGTGGCTTTGATCCAAAGTTTTTAGCTTTTGCTTGTTTGGTTAAGTTTTGAAAAGTTAGTGGTTGTTGATGGAACCCATTGAACTAGGCAAAGGAAAACCCTTTAAAACTGCAACAACAACAACAAAGCTATATCACCATTTCCAACACCTTCCACAAATGGTTCCCTATGCCACCGTTACCAATCGACCAGACAAGGGTACCCTTCCTGTTTTTCACTCATGACCAAACAACAATAACAAAAGCATCCTATGTCATCATTTAGTTAAAATATTCCCAAAACAAGGTTCTAGAATGAAATCAAACGGTTCAAATCAATTCCAAATTATCCATTTCAAAATATGACAGTTTATCATTAAAGATTAGTTCCAAATTAATGAAAACTTATTTTAAATTATATATTCTGAAATTGTTTCTATTACTTTATAAAATATCTATTTTGGAGAACTACTTTTTTCACCTAGCATGTCATAGAAAAGGAACATTGAAATTTTGGGGGTGCAATTGTGAGCAAGAGGTAGGGGCCTATTCAAGCTCTCTAAGCTACCCCTAGGTTGACCCATTCAATTAGTTTCTGAGTGGATTTCATTTCAAGCTTTTATGGTCAATACTAAGCTCCAATAAGTGGTCTCTTAGGAATTCAACTTGAATGAATGGTCCTAAGTTTATGAAAAATCAAAGTTCAATAATCCTATCATCCATGTAACATCATTTTATAATTGAAGTATGAAGTGGAGGTATAAATTACACTATTACAAAGTGTGTTTATTCGCATGATTGACTATGAATTAGATTTTTAAATTCAATAGCCAATTAATCTAAATTCAATAAATAGATTAAATTTAAAGTCTAGATTCATCTGACCTAATTCAAATTGAATTAGATTTTTTAATTTAATTTAATTTAATTTGCATACTTTTTCCAAAATTAATTTATATTTATATTTATATTTGAATTGCTCTAATTTGGATTCGACTCAACCTACTTTGAACTTAGTCTCTTCAAACCGAACTTGACATGGATTCAATCTAGTTAAATTCAATTTGACTTGGACTTAACTCGACGTGATCAAGTTTGCACTCTGTTTATTCTAACAAAGACTAACATGAGTTCAATATGATATGACTGATATTAATATGGGCTAAGCCCAACCTAGCCTAACATGAATTCACCATGACCTAATGTAATATCCTAGACAGATATTGCTATTTTAAATAAAACAAAAAAAGGATGCTAAAATAAAACGCATTTAATAACAAAAGTTCTTTTCCAAAATGCGCCAAATTTTCAAACTTTATTAAAAACGCTAAAATCCGAAACCATAAAATTCGACTTAAAGTTTTACATAATTTCAAACTGATAATAAAACTCTGTTTACAAAAGAGTAACCCAAAACAATTCATAAAGAAGTTCCCTTACTAGCCCCTATCTGGCTCTAAGCATCACCAGCTCCACCTGCAACATCACCTGCTTCCGTGTAATGAATTACACGATCATCGCCAATCACAAACAAATAAGGTGAGCTAACAATACAAAAATACATACATAAACACAAATCAAGTGTAAACGCACACTCATAAGAGAAAATCTATCCTCTAATTCCCTAAGCACAACCACCACTATGTTTATCCACCTTCTACATCTTCTGATAATGACCTTAAGATATCGTTTGCTGCCACAAGCCACAACTCGTGGTTCCATCATCTACAAGCCAAAACTCAAGGGATGACATTCTGAGTCACAACTCAAGGAATGCTCCAGCAAAGTCCATCCTTAAGGTATTCATCCAAAGCCTTTGAAGATACCCTAACCCCTTTTGAGGACTACAACCCTCAGACCCCAACATTTACATATTCCTTTGGATGCATCTTGATTCTACACCCTTTGATGATTACATTGATTGATCTTTGTTGCCACGAGTGTTTACTCGCCCCTTCAACTACAGGCCACAATCTGCGGGAATAATCTTGTCGCACACGCACACACACGCACACGCACACACACACGCACACACGCATGCACGCACAAACGCACGCACGCACGCACTCAAACACACACATATGCACACATGCACGCACACACACACACACGCACACACTTACTTACACACATACGTATGCACGCACCATCGTACACACGCACGCACGCACTCAAACACACACATACGCACACACGCAGGCACGCACACACACACACACACGCACACACACACGCACACACGCACCCACGCACA